>Ga0114129_10004601_pt1 | contig 19477 bp, 16 predicted proteins | sample RhiMetdeltSRZDD1_FD_80071 | JGI IMG/M metagenome (GOLD analysis project Ga0114129, IMG submission 80071) | Populus rhizosphere microbial communities from Tennessee, USA - Rhizosphere MetaG P. deltoides SRZDD1 (version 2) (version 2) | ecosystem: Host-associated > Plants > Roots > Rhizosphere >...
GATGAATTCCACAATCTACCCCACAATCCTCACTGGCCTCGGCATCGTCATAACGCTGATTCTGACGATGCACAGTCTGGCGAAAATCAATCAGCAAGAAACCAATCGCCGCATCGACGATCTTAAGCACGGTCTCAAAGAACTGCTGGATGCGAAGTTCAAGGTGATTGATTCGCGATTTGATGTTGTTGACGTCAGATTCCAAAAGTTGGAGGGAGACCTGGCGGACCTTCGTCAAGAAGTGCAAAATATTTGGGCGGAGCTACGAGACATCAAACGCGTGATCTTCAAGCCTGTTTCCTGAAGCCTCTAGTCGAAAGGCGCGAACCTTAGGCGACTCTTCGCGACAACACTATTCACGACGCTGCTGATCGATACTGATGCTTCGATCCATCAAGCTCCGCAAGCATTGAATCGAGCGTTGCAGTTATCGCTACTCGGTCGAATCTCAAACCGATCATCGGGATGATCACGCGATCACGAGTCGTGCCGTTGATCTCTTTCAGCAACAATCGGCAGAAGGCAGCTACGACTTCTTCATCGAACTGCTTGCCCGTGTGCTTGCGCAAGTCCGACAACGTCTGCTCCAGCGTCAGCCGAGAGCGGTAAGGCCGGTCCGTCATCATCGCGTCAAAAGAATCCGCAAGCGTCACGATCCTTGAGCCAAGCGGGATCTCGTCGCCGCGCAAGCCCTGGGGGTACCCCGTGCCGTCAACCTTTTCGTGATGACACTTGGTCATATAAGCGATCTCGTCCCACGGGCGGCGGATGTTCGACAATATCTCAAAGCCGGTGGTCACGTGTTTGTTCAGCTCGCCGAATTCTTTGTCGGTCAGCGGCCGAGGATTGTTGATGATCGCGCGATCGACCGTGATCTTTCCGATGTCGTGCAAGTAGCCGGCAACCCCGATGTACTCGAGCTCCTGGCCGGTCAGACCCATCTCTCGAGCTATGGCCTCGGCGTACCGGGCGACTCGCTCCGAATGGCCGCTGGTGTAGGTGTCTTTCAGATCGATCGCCGCACCGAAAGCGCGGACCGTGTCACGGTAGATCTGGCGCATCTCCGCGTAGAGTCGCCGGTTCTCGTCCGCCCTGCGCTTCAGCGAAACCATTAGCCGGTGGTTGTAGAAACCGATGGCGATGCTTCGCGAGATCGCGTTGATGATCTCGATGTCTTCGTCGCTATACTCGTCGCCTGTGAACTTCTCGGAGAGGTAAATCAACCCCATCAACTCGCCGCGCGCAACCATCGGCACGCATACGCGTGCTTTCAGACGCTTGAGCAGATCTCCGTTGCGCTGAACAAAGTGAACGAGCCCGTTACCTTCGGCGGCGATTGAGATCGGCCCCGCGCGCTCGACGAAACAAGCGGCTTCATCGCGATCAATCGCGATCCGCTGGCCGACAGCGCCGGACATACCTTTGGCGGCAATGACTTTCAACTGGCGGGGTTTAGCGGTGTATCTCGCGATCGCGCCGTGCGGAATCGCAAGCGCGCCAAGCAAGGTGTGTAACGATGCGCGCGTGATCTCCGCGAAGTTGTGCGCCGAGCTGATCTCGGCCGAAAGATCGGTCAGAGCGCTGAAGTTGTGGAGCATCTTCCTGAGTGTGAGGTCCTGTTTCATTTTTCATTTCCCATTGGTGATTTCTCATCTGTCATTTCGGAATTCATGAGATTGTCCATTTTCAATTTGCTTTTTCAATCCCGTCGCTTGTGGCGGAAAAGCGTACCTTCCGCTAATCGATGGCAAATGAAAAATGCCAAACGGAAAATGGAAAATGAACCGTCAAACCATCGCTTGTTTAACGTCGGCGCAAAGCTTCGCCAGCGCGGTCTCCTCCGTGTCAACCATCTCGACGTGCGACATCAAGCCGAGCATCTCGAACAACTCGCGATTCGAAGCGTTCATGTTCGAAAGCACCAGCGCGCCCCGAGCGTGATTCACCGACTCGATCACGCCGAGCAATATCGAGATGCCGATGCTGTTGATCAACTCTGTCTCCTCGAAGTTGATCACGATACGGCGCACACCGCTCGCGAGGAGCTCTTCGCACTGGAGCTCGATGCTCTCGCCCCTGAGCTGATTGAGGTAAGGCCCGGGATAGATCACTGCCGCATCTTCGATGAGCTTCGATCTGATCTCAGCAGTACTCATGGCGTTCCTCCAAAAAACAGCAGACAAGCAGCCACCGGCCGGCGACCAGTGCAACCGGCTTCCGACTGCTGCCTTTCGTGATGTTCCTGCTATTGATTGCCGGGGCGCTTGAGGTACTTGGTCATTACCAACCGCGAGCCGTCATCGGTTCGTTCGAACTTCACGTCATCCATCAATGCTCGGATTATTTGAAGTCCGCGGCCGCGAGCGCCCTTCTCCGGCTGGGCGGCAACCGAGGGGGTCGATTGTCCCTTCGCCCTGCCAAACGTCTTTCCTTTGTTCGATACCGTGATTATAAGCCTGTCCTCGTCAATTGCGAAGCGCTGATAGATTTTTCTATCGGGACTGTCACTGTGCTCGGCCGCGTTGATGCAAGCCTCGATCAGAGCCGTCTTGATCTGGTTGATGGCTTCCGTATCGAAGTCGGCCGCACGCGCTATTTGCTCCGCCGTTCGCGCAGCTATCAACTCAGCTTCATCTTCGACTGGAATGACCAGCTCGAACTCGCTAGCGGGCCGGGGTTCGCCGACGAGCGCAAGCTTGGTCAAGTAGTCCTGCATCAGATCCAGATGCGCATAAGTCGAGCAGTGCGCGTGCAAGCTCGCCAGTCGTTCGCAAGCGACAGCCGAGAAGCCCTCCTTGCTTAGGTACCAGCGAACCGCGTGCGAGATTTCTCCGGACGCCGCGCGATGGCTCCGCACCGCGGACTCGAGCCGCTGATCAATCTGCACGAGCATTTCCACGTCGAGCGGCTCTCTCGAGTTGACGAGCGCGATCAGCCACAGCACTTCGTTGGCCTCGGTGTATATGCCGCCTTCGAAACCGGTCGCAGCGAATAAGCGCCAGCTCAAACCGGCCTGCTCGCCCGCGCCGAGATCGTGGACGAGCACGATCTGCGGAAGCCGCACTCGCTCCGGTTCGTCGTCGAGCGCTCGCCGCACCTGTACGCGGCTCACTCCGCGATAGCGCTTGTGATAAGAAACGTCGTCGAACAGACTCGCGGGCACGCTTTGAAAATCGAAGCGTGATAGCAACTCGACGAGCTGCGATTCAACCGCGCGATTGTAGCGCGACATCATCAGCCGATATGACTGCTTGAGCTTCTCATTGAGCAACTCTTCGCCGGCCACAGGTCTGCGCGCTCCAGCAATTTGGCTGCGATACTTCGCGCGCACATAATCCGCAAACACCGGATCGGCGGACGCCTTAACAAAGCCGTAGCTCATGTCCACGAGCTCGCGAGCATGCAGACGGGAAAGCACCGCTTCCGCATCGGAGGTATTCTCGGATATGCGCTCCGCCACGTCGTCTACCGGAACGGGCAAGCGGGCTTCGATCACCAGCATAAGCGCTTCAAGCACGGTGCGTTGGAGGCGCAAATCCGGCGCAACTCCCCGGAGGAGCGCGCTGAGGTAATGGCTAATTCGTCCCTCTAGAACCTCGCTTGTATAGAGCCTCTCAAACTCCATGAAAGTCTTCAGCGACGAACCGCGCAAAGCGGCCGCGTCGAGAATCGCGTGTGTGTAGAAAACGTCGCGATCAAGCTGCAGCATCATCAACTCAATCGTCGAGTCGCTTATCTCAATTCCCAAAAGTTCCGCTCGCCGGCGCACGAGCCTTTCAACGTGTTCGTAGCTCAAGCGCTCAACCCGAATCAATTCGAGTTTCTCAAAGAGCTCTCCATCAGCCGGGATCAATTCACTCATCAAACGTTCCAAACCGGAAAGAACGTATGAAGTTTCTGAGGCGCGATTACGCGCCAGGGCTCGTATGAATTCCGAATGAATCTCGCCGTCCGCAATAAAGTGACAATTGTCGAACATCACAACCGGCTTGAGAAATAAGTTTGCCGCTACCGCCGCCGGCGCCGATAACGCAGAACGAGTCATCAACGATCTATCTTCCAATTGCGACGCGCGAGTGAATGAATCGACCATCGACCTCACCAATTGATAGTCCTCGGGAAGCGCGGCGCCCGAGATGACGGCGAGCGGCTCGTCAGCGGCCGAGATCAACCTCGGATCATTGCGCCTGAACGCAACGAACTGAGCAAGTACCTGCGAGAAGTAATCGCGGGGAAACTTTTCGAGATCGAGGCAGCGCCCGACATCGTAGAAGATCGGAAGAATCTCGGCGCCTTGGTTGAAAAGGCGATCGAAACTTCGCCGCAGAATTTCAGACTTGCCAACCCTCGCGGCGCCCAGCAGCAGCGCATTAGAACCCAAGCGCACTGCCCGGGTCTCAGGTGTGCCGGGACCTATTTGCGCCAGCTCGCAGACTCTGCCCAGCTCGGCCTCCCGGTCAACGAATTCCTCGTCGGAGAGCCGGGTCAGAATAGCGTTTGCGGCGTTGCTCATAAATCTCAATCGGCGGCGTGTGCTTCGTCGTAGACCGCCACGCAGTTGCGCCCTCGAGTCTTTGCTTGATAGAGCGCGCGGTCCGAAGTCTCAATAATGGCGAGAGGGCTCTGTCGGGAAGCGCTGAAAGAAGAGATTCCGGTGCTGATCGTGACCTGTCCCATCAACTCGCCCTGCTCTGTCCGATACTCGGTGTCGGATACTGCCTTACGCAACCGTTCGGCTATTCGCGCGGCGTCACCGAGTTCCGTTTCAGGCAGCACGATACAGAATTCGTCTCCGGCAAACCTCGCGGACATGTCAATCGCGCGGATCGAGCCCCGAAGTATCTGCGCGGTCTTTACCAGCACGCGGTCGGCATTTGTGTGCCCGTAGATGTCGTTGTAGCTCTTAAATCGATCGACGTCGATGATCATGAAAGAGAGAGGCGTGTTGTATCGCTTTGAGCGCTCGACTTCCTCGAACAGCCGGTCTTGAAGATAACGGCGATTGGGCAATCCGGTCAGCGGATCGGTCAGCGACATCTGCTGAAAAGTCTCCGCCTTCTTAGCCCATTCCGTCCGGTCGATTATCAGCGCGAGGTGAGGCGCCATCATCTCGAGCATCATCAGATCGTCGTTCTCGTACGGAGCTCCGTCCATGCGATCCGTTAGATTGATGACCCCAACCTTTCGCGGGCCTAGCGTGATTGGATAGCTGATAAATGATTTGGATTTGTAGCGGCCCGGTCTATCGTGCGGCACTCGCTCGTCGTTGTCGGCGTCGCGCACGACCAGAGGCAACCCGCTCGCAAGAACGGCCCCGGCGACTGACTCGCCCAACTTCAACCGAATCGGGCCGGTGGTTGTGGGATAGGCTCCCAGAGCCGCTTCCAGGGCGAGCTCGTTGGATTCTTCGTTAAGGATCATCAGCGAGCTGCGCTCGGCTTTCATGAGCTCGCTGAACTTGGCGAGCAGTGAATGATAGACCTTTTGCGACTCGAGCGTAGATGCGATGCCGCGAAGAAACTCATAGAACTGTCCAATCGATCGCCTTCTGCTTTCGAGTTGATCGGTGAGCCTGACGATCTCGAGTTGAGCGTCCAGCAAACCGGGCGATGCTTCAGAGGTGTCCGCCCGCTGCTCAAATTTCTGCGCGTTTTGAAAATGATAAGAAGCAGTCGAGCCTACTAATTCAGCGGCCTGAGTCAACTCACGAGGCTCTATGAACTTGATGTTCTTCAAGCACTCGCCGCTTTCGACGGCGGCGAGATCCTCATAGCCGCGCAGGAACTCGGTATACTCGGAAGTGGACACAAACGACCTCCCTCCAAGTATCACCACCTGCTTCCGGTCGATCGTCACGGGGATCGCAAAACAATGAAGACCGGCGTGGCACGTGAAGTCGAATTCTTTTCCCTCGGCAACTGCGTTGCTGTACGCGGCTCCGCAATCGGCAGCACACAGCGGCGCGTGATCGGCAGATACTCGCATCGCGCGGCAGATGCTGTTGTCGTTCTCGATTCGCCCGATGACCGCGCCATCGCGGCTGAGGGTTGTGAGAGCGATTCCGTTTTTCTCGGCTAGCGACCTTTGTAGGCGCAACCAGACTGCGAGAGAGTTATCGGAATCCGATTCTCTCGACTTGGCAGTTTCTTTCTTGACTCTTTCCTTGCTCAAAGCTTTGGCGGAGCTTTAGCGGCCCCATACCTCCAGCGTTGCGGAAGAAGAATAGGCCGGTCGCTTAATCCCTCGGCGGTCACGTAACCAGAAACTCAATTCCTTGAACTGCTGTCGGCTGAAAGATTGCACGTGCACTAACTATTCATGATAGCCGGCGCTGTCATAACTGGACGACCAGTCTCCCGGCCAACCTAGCATAGCACCATCGTGGTTTTCAATAGAATGTGAAAGTACCGGTTTAGGTAACACGGGGAGAGACGCCGACGCTGGAGCAAATGACTACTTTGGCAACCTTGGTTTGAAAATAGCCTCGAAGCTGGCGCTCAATCCGATCCAGGCGTAGTTCCATCGAATCAATGCGTTGGTCAAGACGCTTTTCTACTTGTTCTATCCTCGTCTCCAATGAGTCGAAGCGTGCATCAAACCGCTTGCCGAGTTCTTCAACCACCCTCTCGGTATTGCGCTGGTTCAGCCAAGAGGCGCCGAAGATGGAAAGCACCAAAGCGAAAACCGTTATCGCAGCAGAAAGGATCGCTACACCCTGGCTCATACGTTCGTGAGTATATCACGGTGTCGTCCGCCAAGACTCGTTATCTTGACAAAGCATATCGCCTAATATAGCTTTCGTTTGCGTGAATTTCTTCGACTAATCAAACACCCCCGGTCCTAAATCATGAGAATCTGCCCGCAATGTGGCAATGACTTCGACGATCAGATTGAGGTCTGTCCCGCGGACCGTTCTAAGCTGATTCCCATCGACTCCTCCGATAGCGATCCGATGCTGGGTAAGCTGCTCGACGGGCGCTACCGGCTCGTCCGCAAGATCGGCGAAGGAGGAATGGGAGCGATTTACCGCGCAGTTCACACCGAGATGTCGCGCACCTGCGCGATCAAGCTGCTGACTGCGCTCTCTCCCGGAAAAGAAGACGCGATCGCGAGGTTCAAACGTGAAGCGAAGATGGCGAGCAGCATCGATAACATTCACGCGGCGACCATCTATGATTTCGGCCAGGCCGATGACGGAAATCTGTTCCTGGCGATGGAGTTCATAGACGGCCAGCCTCTGTCGCGGGTGATTGCCGAGCATCGAGCGTTGCCGATCGAACGCGTCATCCACATAACGAATCAAATCGCCGAAGCGCTCGCTGCTGCTCACGCGCTTGGAATCGTCCATCGCGACTTGAAGCCTGACAACGTGATGATCACTCGCAAAGGCGCGGACGCGGACTTCGTCAAAGTACTCGACTTCGGCATAGCGAAAACGGTCGCCGATGACTCGGGAGACAATTTGACGAAGACGGGTTTCGTGCTTGGCACTCCCGTTTACATGTCACCTGAGCAGTTGCTGGGCGAAAAGCTTGATCCGCGATCGGACATTTATTCTCTGGCGATCATCGTATACGAGATGCTGACCGGGAAATTGCCATTCGACGGTGACAATCCGCAGGCGGTGATGATGAAGCGCGTGATGAGCGAGCCCATCCGCCTTCGTGTGATTGCGCCTTCGCAGAGCGAGTCGATTGAGCAAGTGGTAATGGCCGGACTTCAGCGCAATCGCGAGGCTCGCACTGCGACGGCCGAAACGTTTGCGGCCGAGCTAAGCCGCGTCCTCCACAGCGGGACGCAGATCATGGGCGGAGTAGTAACGGGCAAACTCGGCGGCTCCGTCGAAGGTAGATCAACGGTCCAGTGGGGCGGCGCTCAAACCCAGGTCGACAGCAGCCCGGCGTTTACGGGACAGTCTGAGTCATCGCGAGCTCCATCCTCGGGACGCGGCGACAGCAACGTGTGGGCGCCGACTGAAATCGGTCCCGCCGTTACTCAGCCACAACCGCTCGGGCAAACGGCCCGAACCCCGCCGCCGCCGACACCTCCGGTTTTTGCGGCGCCTGCCACCGTCCCGGATCTTTCCGCAGTTCCATTCGCGGATCAGCCAGTAGCTTCACTCGCCGATCAGGTCGTGACGAGGCCGGAGCGGCGAACAGGGAAATGGGTCTTGCTTGCTGGCGTGTTAATGCTCGCGGTGATCGCGGCGATTTTGTACGTGATCTGGCCTTCCACTTCCGGCTTCACACTTGTCGTAAAAGGCGCGCCCTCCGGCAGTCAAGTCTTCATCAATAGCGTTCCGCGCGCCGCTGTAGCCGCTGATGGAGCTTTGAGGGTAGCGGGTCTCGATCCGGGTTCGGTGAGCGTTCGGGTTTCGCACGAAGGGTTCAGCGATTTCATGACCACTGTGGCGGGCAGCAAGGGTGAGATACAGACCTGCGAGGCGCGGTTACTGCCCATGATTGACTACAACGGCGTGATGGTGCCGATACCTGCGGGCGAGTTCGAAATGGGCAGTAACGATCACGGGGCTAACGAGCGACCCGCGCACAAGGTTAATCTCGCCGCGTACTACATAGACAAGTATGAAGTGACGAATGCTGAGTACAAGAAGTTCTGCGATGAGACCCACCGCGCTTATCCCCCGAATCCCGCGACTGATCCGAACTACTTCACGGCCAAACCGGATTACCCGGTGTGGGCGATCACGTTTGAGGACGCACTGGCCTACGCTAGCTGGGCAGGCAAACGCTTGCCTACGGAAGAAGAGTGGGAGAAAGCAGCGTCGTGGGACCCGGTCACGCACACGAAGCGGCAGTATCCATGGGGCGACGACTTCGCGTCCGGGAGGGCGAACATCGACACCGGGCAGCCCGTCCCAGTGAGGGAGACGAGCGTGGACAGCAGCCCATACGGAGTCTTTGGTATGGCAGGTAACGTGACCGAATGGGTCGATGCTCCATACAAGGCTTATGAAGGAAGCCGGTCGGTTGACCCGGACTATAACAAAAACGAGCGAGTGATAAAGGGGGGAACTTACATAAGGGGTACCAAGCCCGATGAAGCGCGGACGTCCTATAGGAGGCATCTTCCGAGGGTCTTCCCGACTGGTATGATTGCCCCGGTTGGAATCCGATGTGTGGTGGCCGCGGATGATCCCAGAATTCAGTCCCTTTTGCGAGCGCGCGGTAACTGAAAAGGATGCTATCCATGAGATTTCGATTGACCAAGTCTACGCTGATAGCTGTTTCCTTGGGAGCGCTGATTGTCCTCGCGGTTTTCATGCCCGGTGTTACTGCAAAAGGCGAAGGCGCGGTTCTTTGGGTAGAACAGGCAAAGGTCAAGCGAGTCGAAAAGCCCAATAAGAAGCGTGTACGTCCGGTCCCCAAGGTGCAGCAGACTACGCTGCTGACGTTTCAGTGGCGGCTCTTCAAGCGGGGCGATGGTAACGTTCAAAGAGAAGCCGACCCGAGTCAGGTCTTCGAGACCGGGGATCAACTAAAACTCGCGGTCACTACCAACCAGGACGGGTACTTATACGTCATCCACCGGATGAACAACGGCGACGGGAAGCTCGTATTCCCGGACCCGCGCTCCAACAACGGGCGCAACGAAGTGAAAAAGAACCAGGAATACGTCGTACCGTCCTACTGTCCTAGTTTTCCTAAGCCCAATGATTGCTGGTGGGAGATGGCCCCGCCGGCAGGTCGTGAGAGCTTCATCGTGGTGTTTAGCCGCGAGGAGTATGACAAGCTGCCCAGCCGTGCCGAAGTAGTCGATGGCCAGTACGAATACCCGGTGGTCGAACGTGACTTTATTGGGGATCTTATAAACAGCTTCGTCAGCCAAAAGAAAAAGGAAGTCAAGGGCCGGCTGCCAATCCCCGGCAAGCCGACGGCACGGTTCGCGACCCGCTTGCAGAATAGCAACGTTGAGGACAACGAGGAACTCATCGCCCGGATCGAACTGAAACATGGCGATTAGCTCGCCGAATAGAAGGAGCATCAATGAAACGCATAACGACAATTACGCTTGCCTTACTGACCGCGATGACTTTGATAGCAGCCTCGAGTGCGCAAACCAGAACCGCCAAGAGGAGCGACGAGGCCACCCGCGCGCGAGGGCTGTTTGTGAACAAGCGCTCGGATGCAATGAGCATCGTCGTGCTTAAGAACGATGGCGGGACCCTGGTTCCGGTCGATCCGAGTAGTGAATTCAAGGCCGGCGATCAGATCAAGATTCAGTTTCAGAGCAACTTCGACGGTTACATCTATGTCGTCAACATCGCTCCGAGCGGGAAAAGGTGCGTGCTGTTTCCATATCAGCAGGCCTCCAACAACGCGGTGAATCCCGACGAGAGATACGACATTCCTCCGGGCGGTGACGCGATAGAGTTCGATCAAGAGAAAGGCACCGAGGTGCTTCAGGTGATAATGTCCCGCGATCGGATTGCTTTTCTGGATGCGGCTCTCAAGGAAACAGACGGCTGTCTATCGGAATCGGCTGCCAGCGCCGCTGCCGAGCTGCAAGCCGGAATCGTCAAGAAGGTGACTCCGGTCGTACCGCAAAACGACACCAACAAGGTCCGATCGAGAGACATCATTCTCGCGGCTGGCAAGGACAAAGACTCAAAGGGTTCCGTCGTCGCAATCCCGGACAACGGCGGCGGCGGCAAACTCAAGTCGGGCGAGATCGCCCCCTTCGAGATCCGGCTCAAACACAAATGAAAATCAGGTCGTCGGTTGCGATGTGCGGTTGATTGCCCCCAGCGTGGCGGTTGGTTCCCTCGGGTGACGCGAGAGAAGTTGTAATGAAGTCCGCGACTAGATTAATGATCGCTGCTCTGATCGCCGGCAACCTGGCTTCGGCGTCGGGACAGACCAAAGTATCAGGCGCGCGCCAGACGACGGATGACGGCACCGACGCTCGCGGACTTTTTATTACCAAGAAATCAGATGCCATGCGCATAGAGGTTCTGGACGCGAGCTCGGGCGCGCTTGTTTATCCAAATCAGAAGTTCAAGCAGGGTGATGCGCTCAAGGTTGCGATTCAGAGCAACTTCGAAGGCTACGTCTACATTATCAACGTCGAGAGAGGAGAGAGAGGTCAGCAGGAACGAAGATTTCTGCTCTTCCCCTACGCCCGAGAAGCGACTAACAAGATCAATCCTGCCTCTCGTTATGAACTTCCCCGCAACGGCGTCATCGCATTCGATGAAACACCGGGCATCGAAGTGTTGCAAGTGATTATGTCGCGCAACCCGATTGGTTTTCTGGATGCGGCCCTCAAGAGTCTCGAGTGCTCAAGGGATGAGACTCGTTGCAAGTTGAGTCAGACCGCTTCAGCGCGCGCGGCCAAAGTCACCGGGGACAGGAAGTCTTCACCGATCCCAACCGAAGGAGGGATCGTCGGCAAGACGGCGTCACCCAGGCAAGGTTCAGGCTCACTTCGCACTCGCGACATAATTCTTTCGCCGGGCAAAGACCGTGATGAGAAGGCCACGTACGTCGCTATCCCTCAGAGCGACGGCGCAGAAGGGAGACTGAAGTCCGGCGATGTTGTGGTCTTCCAGGTTTTCCTCGAGCACAAGAATCCGTAGAGGCGGGAAGTTACGGGCCCCAATAGAATAAGCGGTTGGGAGTGTTTGCTGGTATCCGCTCATGCGCATTGAAATCATCAAACGAAGCATGTTTAGACCGTCGAGCGCCGCGCTGCTCGCCACATCAGCCGCTCTATGTACGTTTGCAATGTCGGCGATTCCGAGCGCCACTCCTTCGAGGGGTGCACAGTCCATGGAGAGGCGGGCGCCTATATCTACCGAAGCCCGCGCTTTGGTGCGCCAGGCCATCGCTTCGACAGGACTCATCTCGGTTCGCAATGCAAGCGATTCTTCCAGCCAGCCGCGGCCAAGAGGATCAGCGGTTATCGTGCGCAGCGACGGGTTGTTGGTCACCAACTCTCACGTCATTATCAACACAAGGACGACGCGCTCATACGACGAGATATTCTTGAGCCTTCCGGGCGATGGCGACTCCGTTTCATATTCGGCTCGCTATCGAATCAAGCCCGTGCTCATAAACAAGGAATTCGACCTGGCGTTGCTCCGCGTCGAATCCGACGCAGCCGGCAATTCGGTCCCGAAGTCGTTCACGTTTCCAACAATCGATATCGGAGACTCGCGCAAGGTCAGGCTGCTGGAAGACCTGTTTATCATCGGCTTTCCTGAGAAAGGCGGCTCAACGATCACGGTCAATCGGGGCGTTGTTGAAGGCAAAGACGTACTGGCGAACTGGATCAAAACTGATGCTCGAGTGATTCACGGTAATAGTGGAGGCGCGGCAGTCAACAGCGAAGGCAAGCTGATTGGAATTCCAACCAAGGTTGTTGCCGACGAACAGCCCATCGATAAGAACGGCGACGGTTTCCCGGATGATTATCGACGCTACGGCGCTGTGGGGTTTCTGCGCCCTTCGCACCTGGTGGCCGAGATGATCGCGAAGCTTGATACTAACGACTCCGAGAACCGGCCGCTCCCGACTGCTGCCAAGGGAGTCCAGTCCTCCGCAGTCTTGACGGTGCGCGGGATTGTCAGGTCTGCTGCAGGCGGCAAGCCGATCGCCGGCGCGCTGGTTGGTCTTCTTCCGCTTGGAGAACTGAACGTAACTGAGAGCACTCTGTTGACCTGGGGCACCACCAACTCCGAGGGCGCGTTCAAATTGAACCGAACAGTGCCGCCGGGCCGATACACGTTGAAAGCGAAGGCGCTGGCGAATCAGGTTTACACACGAGAGGTGGAAATCGGCCCCGGCGCATCCACGCTGATTATTGAAATGCTCGCCTCATCGGATCGATAAAGGGACTAATGAGGTGGTGCGTGACTCTCGGCCTCCAGCAGAATTGGCAAAAGAGTCTAACGACAAAAGAGTCTAACGACACTTGATTGCAGCTTTGATTGTGGCTAGAATGAGGGCGCAACGTGGACGTGAGCAAGGGAATCAGGGGGTCCGCGTAGCAGTAGCAGCACCGAGCCGGTTGTTCTGATCGGCGTTGTTTTTCTGAATCGACACACGTGAAGTGGCGACAGCGCATGCCGCCTGATGCCCGTTGAGAAGTTCAAGTCCGGGCCTAATCGGCAAGCCTCCATCGAGGCTGCCCGTCACACCGGGGGCAATCGTCATGAAGAAAAGATTCGCGTGCGCTTTTCTGACAGCGCTCTTCGTCCTAACGCTGTCACAACTCCTTGCCGCGTCAGCCGGACAAGAGAACAAGGCATCGTCACAGACTCCAAACGCCGAGCCCGCAAAGGCCAGAGCCGGTGAAACACCGGCGCCGGTAAAAGCAAGCGCGGATGACAAAACGATCGCCCCGAAAACCGACGCCGCGAAACTTCAAAAAGCCAAGGATGACAGAATTCAGCTTGCTACGGACGTCGTGAGCGTGACAATCAGCGTGACCGATCCCTATGGAAGATTCGTGACCGGGCTCGGGAAGGATCACTTCGAAGTCTACGACGACAAAGTCAAGCAACAGATCGCCCACTTCACTGACAACGACACTCCGATTTCCCTTGGGATCGTTTATGACGTGTCCGGCTCAATGAAGGAACGCGTCAGCCGGTCCATTCGAGCGCTGCGCCGGTTCATCGATACTTCACACGATGACGATGATTTCTTCTTGATTGGTTTTAACGACCGAGCGAAGCTCGTTCAAGATTTCACCACGTCGGGTGATCAGGTTCTCGGTCATCTCATGTTCGTGAATCCCCGCGGGTCGACTGCGCTCTACGACGCCGCCTATATCGCGGTAGAGAAGGTTCAGCAGGGCCGGCATTCGAAAAAGGCTCTGCTGATAATCTCTGACGGCCAGGACAACAACAGCCGCTACACGTACAAAGAGCTTCGCAACAGGGTCAAAGAAGCCGACGTGCAAATCTACGCTATAGGGATAACCGATCCCGCCAACGATTCGCTCGCCGGCTTTGGCCGCTCTGTGTTGGAAGAGATCACCCGGATGACCGGCGGCCGCGCATTCTTCCCGAATGCTTACAATGAGCCCGAGCTCGTCGAAATCTGCACGCGCATCGCTTTGGAGCTTCGACATCAATATTCAATTGGGTTCTATCCGACCGACATCCATAGTGAAGCCAAATGGCATAAGGTCCAGGTGAAGGTCAATCCCCCGCGAGGGCTCGGCCGGCTGTCGCTTTCATATAGAGACGGGTATCAATCGTTCAAGAAATAGTCCGCTCAGAAACGCTCCGCCAACAGCCTCCCTTTTAAGTTCTCTCGGCAACGGTTTAGGTGCGGCCGCGCATCCCAAGCGTCGGAGTGCCGGTTTTCAAACCTGTCAACGCGGAGTAGAATCCACTTATGAAGTTCGTAACAGGCAGATTGTCGTATTTGGTTGCTGGTGTTGCCACAATCAGTTTTCTAGTTGCAGGCTTCGCCCCGCGTTCGCTGGCCGGGGCCACTCAGCAGCGGCCCGACAAACCCAAACTGCAAAAACCGCAACAAGCGGATGACCCGCAACAGAAGGATGAACCTCCTCCGATAAGAATTGGCACCGATCTAGTGTTGCTCGACGTCACGGTAGTCGATCCAGCGAACAAACCGGTCATGGACCTGAAGCAGGACGAGTTCGGAGTAACCGAAGACAAGACCCCGCAGAAGATTGAGTTTTTCAGTCGCGAACAGGTACCGGTCTCGCTGGTGTTCACGATAGATACGTCTGGCTCGATGCGTCCCAAGCTGGACACCGTGGTCAAGGCCTCGACCAACATTGTCAAGGAGAGCCGGAGGGGCGACGAGATTGCTATCATTGAATTCAAGGACCAGCCCGAGCTTTTGGAAGAGTTCACGAGCGATGTTAACGATGTAATTGACACGCTCAACGGATTAGTCGCCTCTCGACAGACCGCGATGCTTGACGCGCTATACCTGGCGGCGGACTACTCGAGCAAGGAAGGCAAGAACAGGCGAAAGGCTGTGCTGGTCGTGACCGACGGCCTCGACAACGATAGCTACTACAAGTTCGGCGAAGTCGTGAACCACCTCCGTGAGATTGACGTGCAGATTTATCTGATAGGGTTCATCAACGATCTCGACAAAGATAGCGGGTTGTTCAAGAAGAGCCCGAAGGAGAAAGCCGAGGCCCTGCTAACCAAGCTGGCAGAAGAGACGGGCGGAAAGGCCTTCTTCCCGAAAGAGCTTTCCGAAGTTCACGCGATCGCTCAGCAGATTTCAACCGATCTACGCACCCAGTATTCAATCGGCTACTATCCAACCAACAACAAGAAAGACGGTTCCTTCCGTACTGTGAAGGTGCAGATCAATTCGGGCAACCGGCGGCTGATCGCGCGCACTCGCAACGGCTACACTGCGCCACGCGAGGGCGAACAGCGCAATAACAGCAAGTAAGTCGATAGCGCTACAGACTTCGGTATCCCCTGCAATAATGCGAATTCTCCGCTTCGGCATCAGGGCTGTCCTCCGGCTTTTAACGAAGCCTTAACCTCGATGTTACAGCTTTGTAACTCGGCAATCCTATACTGATCATTTGAGAGGTCTGATCGATATTCCCTCGCGGAGGACATTAGCCCCGATGAGAAATGACAATGCTGTCCGTAGAATTGCTGCCGCTATCATTATCACCGCAGTTTCCATCTTAGTTCTTAACGCCTGCTCCGGGTCGCCGGAAGGAGCAAACGGCGAGGTTCGATTGCAAGGCGCCGGCGCGAGTTTCCCAAATCCGATCTACCAAAGATGGTTCAGCGAGTACAACCGGGCTCATCCGAACCTGAAGTTTGATTATCAATCAATAGGGTCCGGCGCCGGCATCAAGCAAATCCTGGAACGAACGGTTGACTTTGGCGGAACGGATGCCCCAATGAATGAGGAACAGCTCAAGTCGGCTGCCTCAGAGATCCTTCATATCCCAACCGTGCTGGGCGCGGACGTGATTACATACAACTTGCAGGGCGTTTCGACTGAACTCAAACTTACACCCGAAGCGATAGCGGAAATCTTTCTCGGCAAAATCAAGAAGTGGGACGATCCACAGTTAGCTTCATCGAATCCGGGAGTGAACCTGCCTGCCTCCGATATCACTGTTGTGCATCGCTCGGACGGAAGCGGCACGACTTTCGTGTTCACTGATTACCTGGCTAAGGTCAGCCCCGAATGGAAAGAGAGAGTCGGCGCGGGCGTATCGGTCAACTGGCCCGTAGGCATCGGCGCGAAAGGCAACGAAGGCGTGACCGGACAAGTGAAGCAGACACCGAACTCGATCGGCTATGTCGAGCTGATCTACGCCGAGCAGAACAAACTGCCATACGCTTCGCTAAGAAATGCCGCAGGTGAGTTCGTGCGTCCTGCGCTCGAGTCAATTACGGCGGCAGCCGCCAGCGTAGCCGGACAGATGCCGGACGATCTGAGGGTTTCAATCACAAATGCGCCGGGCAAGGATGCGTATCCCGTTGCCACATTCACGTACCTGCTGGTGTACAAACAGCAGCCCGATGAAAGAAAGGGAAAGGCGGTGGTCGACTTTCTGTGGTGGGCGATTCACGATGGCGAGCAGATGGCGAAGGACTTGCTCTACGCGCCGCTGCCTTCGCAGGTGGTGCTCAAAGCTGAGGAAAAGATCCACTCGATCACCTATCAAGGCAAACCGCTGCGCGCACATTGAGCGGCGAGGTTCATGAAAGAGATCGCAGCTCAGTATTAAGGACCGGATGCCTGACGCATGCTGAGAGCAATAAAATCCGCGGCGGATTATGACAACTAACAAGTCTCCGGGTCTCGGGATTGTCACGCATTTCTTAACTCCCCTCGCGTGGCTTCGCGGGTCAAAGCGGTTCGGAGATCCACTGTTCAAACTCGCAACGCTCGCGTTTGCTCTGGCGATTGCCGGGCTGGTCGTCTTGATGATTATCGAGATGGCCCGCGACTCGACGCTGGCGTTTGACAAGTTTGGACTGAGCTTTATCTGGCGTGAGGTGTGGGATCCTGTTCGTGAAGAGTTTGGTGCGCTGCCGTTCATTTATGGTACTGCTGTCTCTTCGCTGCTCGGCTTGTTGATCGCCGTGCCCGTAAGCATCGGCGTGGGGATTTTTCTTGTGGAGCATGCGCCGCGTGCGCTTTCAGCTCCCGTTTCGTTCCTCGTGCAGTTGCTGGCCGCAATACCTTCGGTCGTATACGGACTGTGGGGAATCTTCGTGCTCGCGCCTTTGCTTCGTGACTCGGTTTATCCACGAATTCAATCCGCCCTTGGTTTTCTGCCGTTGTTTCAAGGGAATCCGAACGGGCTGGGACTGATGACCGCGGGAATAATCCTCTCAATCATGATTGTGCCAATCATCACCGCCGTTACCACCGACGTAATGCGAGCGGTGCCCAGAGCGCAGCCTGAAGCGGCGCTCGCCCTGGGCGCTACTAAATGGGAAGCGACGCGAGTGGTGCTCCAAAACGCGAGGTCCGGCATAACCGGCGCGGTGATACTCGGGCTGGGCCGCGCTGTAGGAGAAACGATGGCTGTCACGATGGTCATCGGCAACAGACCGCAGATTTCCGCGTCGCTGTTTGATCCTTCGTTCACCATCGCGTCGGCCATAGCGAATGAGTTCACCGAGGCCACATCCGAGATCTATCGCCACGCGCTCGTAGAGTTGGGGCTGATATTGTTCGCAATCACTTTCGTGATCAACGCGCTGGCGAGGCTGCTTGTGTGGAGCGTAACACGAGGCCAGGGGAAGGTCGTTCATGAATAGCCTCACGCGCCGCAAAATTCTGAGTCGCGCGATGACTCTGCTGACGGCTTCCTTCGCCGCGCTGGTCATTGTTGCGCTTGTCATTATCCTTGGTTACATCGGGGTGACAGGCGTGCGCGAGATCAACCTCGGTTTCCTGATCAACGAACCGAAACCCATCGGCGAGCCTGGCGGTGGAATCGCTAACGCGATAGTCGGCACGATGATCCTAATAGCGATCGCGTCCGTGATAGGGCTGCCGGTTGGAATACTCGGAGGGTTGTATCTCGCCGAGTTTGGCTCGAATCGCTTTGGAAACGTGTTGCGCTTCGTGATCGACACATTGACGGGCGTACCATCGATTGTCGTTGGCGTATTTGCGTGGACGATTATGGTGCGTCCGATGGGTCACTTCTCGGCGCTGGCGGGCGGCGTGTCACTGTCGATCATAATGATGCCGATAGTTGCGCGCACCACCGAAGAAATGGTAAGGCTGGTGCCTCAGAGCATGCGCGAGGCGGCGCTTGCGCTGGGGGCGCCGGTATGGCGAATGAGCCTTGGAGTGGTGCTTCGCGCAGCGGCGGGCGGAGTCGCGACGGGAGCGATGCTCGCGATCGCACGCATAGCGGGCGAGACGGCGCCGCTGCTGTTCACCGCGCTGAGCTACAACTACATGAGCACTGACGTCAATCAGCCGATAGCGTCGCTCACGTACCAGATATTCTATTACGCGGGCTCGCCTTACGAGCAGTGGCACGCAATGGCGTGGGCCGCGACGCTTGTGCTGGTTGCGATGATCCTGGCGATCAACATAAGCGTGAAGTTCCTTGCGAGGAGCCGTTACCAGTGAGCGAGCAAACAACCAGGCGTTGCGTTTTATTTCTATGCACCGGCAATTCGTGCCGCAGCCAGATGGCCGAAGCGTTCTTACGCGAGATTGCCGGCGATGGCTTTGAAGTCGCGAGCGCCGGAACCAATCCTGTTCGCGTCAATCCGTTGGCCGTTCGAGTGATGGCTGAAGCGGCGATAGACATTTCCGATCAATACGCGAAGTCCGTTGATGAGATGGCCGGGCGGCACTTTGATTACGTGATCACTGTATGTGACCGGGCTCGTGAAGTCTGCCCGGTGTTTCCGGGGGACGCGAAGAAGCTTCACTGGAGCTTTGACGATCCGGCTGAAGCGACAGGAACGGAAGAACAGCAAGTGAGCGTGTTTCGCCGCGTTCGCGATGAGATAGCTAAACGCGTACGCGACTTTGTATCGCAATCGGAGCGCTCGGGTCAGAGTGCTGGCAGTTGATCAAGATCTTTTACGATGACCAACCGGTTTGGCTAAATCGGTTCAGAGTTCCGAGTTCCGGGTTCGGGGTTCCGCGTTCTGGCTAGTTTCGTTGCTGCCCTGAACGCTGAACCCTAAACCCTAAACCCTAACCCTGAACCGCTTCTAAGAAGAGGCAATAGGATATGCAGCGTAGCAGTTCCGTCGCGGAAACAATTGCGAAAGCGCCGGCTATGCAAAAAGGAATCGCAGAACAGTTGAACGCGGGCGAGCTGGCCCGCCAACGCGCGCGCGATCCCAAGTTTAGCGTCGAGAGGTTGAATTTCTACTACGGACGCACGCGTGCACTCAAAGATATCTCGCTTGCGGTTCCACCCAATCACGTGACCGCGTTCATCGGACCATCGGGCTGCGGCAAATCTACTTTGATTCGTACGTTGAACCGGATGA
>Ga0114129_10004602_pt1 | contig 19476 bp, 15 predicted proteins | sample RhiMetdeltSRZDD1_FD_80071 | JGI IMG/M metagenome (GOLD analysis project Ga0114129, IMG submission 80071) | Populus rhizosphere microbial communities from Tennessee, USA - Rhizosphere MetaG P. deltoides SRZDD1 (version 2) (version 2) | ecosystem: Host-associated > Plants > Roots > Rhizosphere >...
CCCGGCTCCCCCCCAGCGCGAGCGCCCCGTCCGCAAGCTGTCCATGGACGAGCTCCGCCAACTCACCGGCGCCAGCGACGACGAGCTCGACATCCCCACGTTCCTGCGGAACAACGAGTAGCGGTTTCGCACGGCGGACGCGGTCGGCTCGCTTGTGAACCTAGTGCGACGAGGGAGATATCGGCGCGCATCGTTTGACGCGGCGCGCCCCGCCTCGAGACGAGTTGCTCACGAGCAACCGATCCCCGGTAGCGCCGACTGTGAGTAGCGCGAGGCGCGCGCTCGTTCCATGAAGTCGCGGCCGTACATCCGCGCGCGCGACAGTGATTCGCTGGTAGGCGACGTCTTCGGAGAACCCGTACTCACCGAGGCAGAAGCCGAACATCGAGGAATACGGCCCGTCGAGGTGGATCTTGCGCTCCTCGATCTCTCCGAGGTGCTCGAGGAGGTCCGCCGACGCGCGCATGTGACCGCGCGACGTCAACTCGTCTTGAGACGGGCCGCACTGCGTCAACTCAGGCGCTGCGCGGGCGACTACTCTCCCCACCCGGCGTATCTCAGCACCTTCTGCAGCACGGCCTTGTCCAGGCGGTCCGGGGTCAGCTCTTCGGGGCGCAGCGGCCGTTTCGACCACTCATCGCCGCAACATGCCGTTTGCGTCGTCGTCGCTTGCCTCGTTGATTCCAACAGTCAGGTAGCGGCTGACTACGGGCGCGAGGCTCTGGTCGCTGCTTTGCCGATGATGTGCAGCAACGTGTACGGGTCGTCGTCCGTGGTCGCGGACTCGAGCGCATTCCGAACCGCGCTCAATTCAACATCCGAGAGGCGGCCTCCGCGCTTCACCCTTGCGAGGAGTTCCTCGAAAAAGTTGTCGCCCATTGCGAGTGTCTGGACCGTCGCTCCGCCGGGCGCGCCCGCCTCAGTCCCGCGTGCGGCCGCTGAGGAAGTCGCCCGCGCGCGCCGTGAGCTGGGCCGTCCGGGCGAGCTGGGCGTCGAGGCGGGCGAAGACGTCCTCGGCGCGATCGTGCAGGGTCAGGTCGCGACCTTCGCCGAGGCGGGCGAAGAGATCGACGAGCTTCTGCAGGGACTGGTGCTCGCGGAGCAGCTCGCGCGCGGCGCGGCTGCCCTTCTGGGTGAAGATGAGGCCGCTGGCGAAGAGCCGGGTGAGGGCGGCGCGGTTGCCGTCCATCACGTTGCGCACGCGCCGCTCGGCGATCTCGCGGCGGCGCTGCTCGCGAACGGAAGAGAGGTCGACCACGGTGGCCCGCGTCCGCCGCCGTCTCGCCGCCCGCGCATGCCGCATTCCCTTGGCCATCCTTCCCGTGGAACCAGAAAGCGCGCACAGGTTAGTCGCGCACGTACGCCCCGGTCAACGTGAGCGCCGCGTGCTCGGCTGGAGTATGCTGCGCGGCCCTTGCCCGCCGCCGACGAGGCGGCGCCGTGCTTTCCGGAGTGCGAGCGGAGGCCCGACCGAGTGTTCCACAAGCTGCTCATCGCGAACCGCGGCGAGATCGCGTGCCGGGTCGCCCGCGCCGCGCGCGCGCTCGGCGTGCGCACCGTCGCCGTCTACTCGGACGCAGATCAGGGTGCGCTCCACGTCGAGCAGTGCGACGAGGCCGTGCGGCTCGGGCCCCCGCCGGCGCGCGAGAGCTACCTCGACGTGGAGAAGGTGCTCGCCGCGGCGAAGAGCACCGGCGCCGAGGCGATCCATCCCGGGTACGGCTTCCTCTCCGAGCAGGCGGACTTCGCCGAAGCGTGCGCCCGGGCGGGCGTCGCATTCGTCGGCCCTCCGCCCGGCGCGATGCGCGCCATCAAGGACAAGGCGCAAGCGCGCGCGGTGATGCGCGACGCGGGCGTCCCCGTCGTCCCCGGCTCGGAGGGGCACGTCACGCAGGAGATGGCGATCGACGAAGCGGGCGCGCTCGGCTTCCCCTTGCTGGTCAAAGCGGCGGGTGGTGGCGGCGGCATCGGAATGCAGGTCGCCAACGACGAGGCGGAGCTCGCCAAGGCGCTGCGTGCCTGCTCCGACCGCGCGCGCGCTTCGTTCGGCAAGGACGCCGTCTACCTCGAGCGGTACTTCCCCGCGCCGCGCCACGTGGAAGTGCAGGTCCTCGGCGACCAGCGGTTGACGCTGCACCTCGGCGCCCGCGAATGCTCCATCCAGCGGCGGCACCAGAAGATCGTCGAGGAAGCGCCTGCGACCGCTTTCGAGCTGCCCTCGCCGCGCCCCCGCGTCCGCGAGCGGCTGCTGCGGGCGGGGCTGACGGCGGCGCGCGCGGTGGGGTACGCGAACGCCGGCACCTGCGAGTTCCTGCTGGTCGGCGACGAGGTCTACTTCATCGAGCTGAACGCACGGTTGCAAGTGGAGCATCCGGTCACCGAAGCGGTCACCGGTCTCGACCTGGTGCAGCTGCAGATCCGCGTCGCCGCGCGCGAGCACCTGCCCTTCGGGCAGGCGGACGTGGCGACGCGCGGCCACGCCATCGAGTGCCGCGTGAACGCGGAGGACCCGGTGAGGTTCTTCCCCTCGCCCGGAAAGATCGTCCGATTCGATACGCCCGTGCCCGCCGACGGCCGCTTCCACGACGGAGTGCGCGTCGACGCGGGGTACCGTGCCGGCGATACCGTGACGCCCTTCTACGATTCGCTGCTCGCCAAGCTGGTCGTCCACGGAGCCACGCGCCCCGAGGCGATCGCGCGCCTGCGCTCGGCGCTCGACGCGTTCGCCGTGGATGGGGTGAAGACCAACCTTCCGCTCCACCGCCGCATCGCTGCGTCGGAGGCATTCGCGCGCGGCGAGCTGGACACGCGTTTCCTCGAACGGCTGACTTGAGTCCGCAAACCGGAGGTGTGCTTTGGTCGACGTGCCCGCTCACATCACCGGCACCGTCTGGAAGATCGAGAAGAAGCCCGGCGACGCCGTCTCCGCCGGCGACGTCCTGGTCATCCTCGAATCGATGAAGATGGAGATGCCGGTCGAGGCGCCCGAGGCCGGCAAGGTCGCCGAGGTCCGCTGCAAGGAGGGACAGCCGGTCAGCGAAGGCGAGGTGCTGGTCGTGCTGTCGAAATGAAAGACGGCCGCTACACGCGCGAGAACAACTCGGGCAGACGGATCTTCAAGGCGTGGGCGATCTTGTAGAGCGACGTGACGCTCGCGCTCGATTCGGCGCGCTCGATCTGCGAGAGCAGGCTGACCGAGAGCCCGGTCCGCTTGGCGAGCTGCTTCAAGGTGAGCGTCCGCTTCTTGCGCAAGTCGCGGATGGCCGACCCGATGTTGCGGTGCAGCTCCTCTTCGGGCAGCAGCGCGAGGCCCTTCGCCGCCAGCGCTCGCCGCACCGCGCCGAGCAGCTCGTCCTCGCGCACCGGCTTGCGCAGGTAGTCGACCACGCCGCCGCGCAGCGCCGACACGGCGGAGTCGAGCGTGGCGTAGCCGGTCATGAGGATGACTGCGCAGTCGGAGTCGTGGTGCCTGATCATCTCCACCACGTCGAGGCCGGAGATGTCGGGCATCTTCAGATCGACGACGGCGAGGTGGATGTCGTTCTTGCGGAGCTCTTCCTCGACCTTGCGGCCGTCGGTGAGCGGGACCACCCGGTAGCCATCCTTCTTGAGAATCTTCTCGACGAGCTCGACCGAGTCCTGGTCGTCGTCGACCACGAGAATTCGGATGTCCACCCGCAGCCCCCTGCGATCGTCGCTCGCGTCGAAGTTCACGTACCGACGGTACGCTCACGCTTGTTATCCGGCGGCACTGCAGCGGTCAACGGACCGCTCGTGTGCGCCGGTACCGCACCTGGTCGCCATTCTCCGGGGGCGCGGAGCCGTGCGACCGTCATCGCTCGATCATCGCTCCTTCGTGTCGCATCGGTAGCGCAGGCGGCTCTCTTCCGCGCGCGGCGCGCGGCCAGAGAGCGGCGGCGAGCGCGGCGGCGGCGAGAAGCCCTACGACGAATGTCGCAATCCAGGCGCGGCGCGGAAGATGCCGCCGTCCCTTCCTCCGGATCTTCGCGGTCGTGTCCTGCGCCGCGCGCGCGTCGAGCGCGGCAATCTCCTCGGGACCGAGCTCGACGCGCAGATCGTACCCGCTGATCTGGATGAGATCGCCCTCGCGGATCTCGTGCGGGGCGCCAAGGCGGTAACCGTTGACGCGAACGCCCGTGAAGCTGCCCAGGTCCTCGATGAAGACGCGGCCGCTCCGGCGCGAGACCCTGGCGTGGCGCCGCGAGACGTCCTTCTCCACCAGCCGGATCGAGCTGCCCTCCGCGCGACCGATGATCAGCTCGTCCTTGAACAGCGGCACCAAGGTGCGTCGGCCTTCGTCGTCCTCGATGATCAGCTTCATTGCGAACCGGGCACCGCCAAATTCGTCGAAACCGACGTTCATCCGCCAAATTTGTCGATCAGCTGCTGCAACTGCGCCTTCGTCGCGTCGTCGGCGAACGGCATGTAGAGCTTGTACCACTTCACGGCCGCCTTGGTATCTCCGGCGTACACCGCGGCGGTGCCCAGGCCGCGGTACGCGTAGCCGACGTACTGCTTGCTCGGCTTCAGATCGATCGCCGCCTGGTATCGCGTCGCGGCGGCGCTGAAGTCCTTCGCGTTCACCTTGGCGTTACCTTCCTGGATGAGCTGGTATGCCTTCTGGTCGCGCTGCGTCTGCGACGCCCCGCCCTCGTGCCGCGCGGGAGCAGCCTTCTCGGTTTGCGCGACCTGCGGCGCGCACGACAGCGCCTGCGCGTCGGCGCTCGACGGATCGAGCGCGAGGACCTGCTGGACCTCGCTCTTGCACGCGTCGATCCGTCCGGCCGCTTTCGCCTGCTGCGCCTTGCCGAGGTGGGCGGTCGCGTAGCCTGCCTTCACCTGATCCGCCTTCTCGCGCGCGCGCTCGCAGAACCAGGTCGTCTCGGTGGCGCACTTCTCGTACAGGGCACGCGCCTTGTCGAAGTCCTTGAGCCCCAGGGCGCGGTCGAGGTCGCGATCGATCTCCTGCGCCCGCGCCTCGTCTTGCGCGCGGGGCCGGTTCGGCGGCTTCTCGCCCTTGGCGGCGGCGGCGTCGTAGTACTCGAGCGCCTTCAGGTAGTCGTGCTTCTTGTACTCGCGGTCCCCCGCCTTGATCGCCTCGGAGGCGGACAGCTCGCCCTCGCCGTTCTCCTCCGCCCGGCGGCCCTTGGCGAAGAAGAGCGCCGCGACGACGGCGACGGCGACCAGGGCGCCGGCGCCGATCGCGAGGGGCAGCTTGCTCTTCTTCGCGGCCTTCGCGCTCGCCGGCTCGCGCGCCCCGGCGATCAGCTCCGCCGTCGTGGGGCGCAGCCCCGGCTTCGCTTCTTCCGCTTTCTCCGCGCCCAGCGTGAACTTCTCGCCTGGCGCGCAGAAGCGGAACTTGAGGTGACCCAGCTCGACCGTGTCGCCCGGCTTGACGGCGGAGACGGCGTACTGCTCGCCGTTGATGTGCACGCCGTTCGCGCTCTTGTTGTCGATGACCTTCCAGACGGCGTCCTCGAGGACGAAGCGCGCGTGCTGCCGGCTCATCGACTGGTGGTCGATGGCGATGTCGTTCTCCTCGCTGCGCCCGATCTTCACCTCGGTGCGCATGAGGAAGAATTCCTTCCCGCGGATGTTGCCGGAGAGGCCGATCAGGCGCGGCATCTCGCTCTTCTGCAGATCGCGCGCGTCGACCTGCGGGGCGCCCTTCATGATGTCGCTGACGCGGATGATGGCGGTGGCGCCGCCCGCCGTCGCCGCCGGCGTCGAGGCGCTGCCTGGTGAAGCCGGCGCCGCCGGCGTAGCAGGCGGCTCGGCCGGCGTCGCGGACATCTGCACGCCGGGATGCGTGATCGCCCCCGGCCGCGGCGTCACCATGCCCGGCGGAAGCGTGGCACGCCCCACCTTCGATTGCACCGGCGGCGGCGTGGTGGGGAACTCGATCCGTCCCTGGACGCCGAGATCGTAGTCGCCGATCTCGATCAGGTCCCCCTCCTTCACCTTGGTGGGGCCGCTGATCCGCTCGCCGTTGACGCGCACGCCGTTGTAGGACCCGAGGTCCTCGATGACGAGCGAGGCGCTCTCCTTCTTCAGGCGCGCGTGCCGGCGGGAGACGTTGCGCTCGCCGAGCTTGACGGTGTTCCCGTCCTGCCGGCCGATGGTGATCTCGTCGCGCAGGAGGGGGACGACGGTCTTCCGCCCCTCGTCGTCCTCGATGATGAGCTTCATGACGATCCTCTGCCCGAGGCGCTCTCCTGCCTGGGACGTCTGCTGAGCGAGGGCCTGCCGCGTAGCCCCCTGAGTGATCATCCTAGTGCAGATGCCCGGATGGACGGAAGAAGCGACTGTCGGGTCCCCGACGGCCGAGAATGCTGCGCTGCGTCCAGGGTCCGCGCGCGAAATGCTGGTCGTTTCCGGCATCCCCTGGGTGACGGGACTGTTCCTGCTGGCCTGCACCTGGGTGCTGCTGGCGGCCGGCGGCATCCGCGGCGGCCTGTCGGTTTCCGGACTGCTCTCCTACGGGGCCAAGGCGACGCCCCTCATCCTCGACCGGGGAGAGACCTGGCGGCTGCTCTCGGCGAACCTTCTCCATAAGGACCTGCTGCACCTCGCCTTCAACGCGTTCGGCATCTGGAACGTGGGCGGCGCTCTGGAGCGCGCCGTCCGGCCCTCCGACTACCTCGCGCTCATCATCTTCACCGCGCTCTCCACCACCGTACTCTCGGCCGTCGGCGCCGACTCGATCTCGCTGGGCGCCTCGGGAATCGCCTTCGGGGTGCTGGGGGCATCCGCCACGTTCGGGTGGCGGCGCGCGGTCCGCGGCCGGCTCCGCGCCCACTTCGGCCTGCGCCTCCTCCCCTGGCTCCTGGCGCTGTTCCTCGCAGGACTCGGCTCCGCGGGCGTCGACAACTGGGGGCACGCCGGCGGCCTCGTCGCCGGCGCGATCTGCGGGCTCTTCCTGACGCCGCGGCAGTGGCCAGGCGAGCCGGCCGCGCGCAGGCTCGCCGCCGCGACCGGCGCGGTGCTCGCGACCTTCTCGATCGGCATGTTCGCCGCTCCGGCGCTACCCGTCCTGGGTCCCCTGCGAGAGGGCCCGATGGGCACCTTCGTGCGGGTACCGCTCGGATGGCGCAAGGCGATCAACTCCCCCGAGCAGATCTCGTACACGAACGGCCTGTCCACCTTGTGGCGCAACTCCGTCGCGCTGACCGCCTTCTCCAGTTGCCGCGGCGCGGACGATCTCGTGCGCGCCGCCGTGACCAGGGACCTGTGGCGCCTCGCCGACGTCGGCGCTCTCCGCGCCGTCGACGTGGCCGAGCCGCGCGCCGGCCAGGCCGCGAGCTCGGTGCGCGTCGACGCGACGGTCCTGGGCGAGGACGGGCAGGCCCACCTGGAGATGGTCTGCACCGAAAGCGGCGGCAGCGCACTGGCAGTGATGGTGCTCCAGCCTCTGTCCGAACGCTCGACCCGCCTGGCCGACCGGATCGCCCGCACGATCCGATGGCCCTGACCGGAGCCTTGCCGCTCGCGGGAGTGCGTGTTACCCCGGCCCGGGATGGCGCGCTCCCCGAGACTGCACGCGACCGCACCCGAGCCGGAAGCGCCTGCCGAGCTGCCCGCGCCGGAGTGGGGCGATGCGTTACCCGCGCCGGTGGCGAACACCCCCTGGCTGCGCTGGCTCGCCCCGCTCTCCGGCGAGCAGCGCTGCGCGGTCGCGCTCTGCGCTTTCAGCGCGCTCCTCTTCGTACCCTGGCTGGGCGCGACCGGCTTCTGGGACCCGTGGGAGCCGCACTACGGCGAAGTCGCGCGCGAGATGATCGCGCGCGGCGACTACCTGCATCCCTGGTGGGAATCGGCGTACTTCTTCTCCAAGCCCGCGTTCGATCTGTGGCTCATGGCCGCCGGCATGCTGGCGGTGAACACCAACGGACCGGACCGGTGGGTCGGGGTCTACACCGAATGGGGCGTGAGGCTCCCGTTCGCGGCGCTCTCGGCGGTCGGCGCGATCCTCCTGTTCGTCGCGGCGAGCCGGCTCGTCTCGCGCCGCGCCGCGCTGCTCGGCACCGTCGCCACGCTCACCGCGCCGCTCTTCGTGCTGCTCGCGCGCCAGGCCGTGCCGGATCCCGTCTTCGTCGGACTCCTCTCGGCGGCGATGGCGTGTCTGATGCTGGCGCTGTTCGCCGACGGCGCCGGGCCTGGCTGGGCCATCGCCTTCTACTGCTTCGTCGGCCTCGCCACGCTCTCGAAAGGCATCCTCGGCTTCGCGCTGCCTGGCGCGGTCACGCTCGTGTACTGCATCGCCACCGGCGAGTGGCACCGCTTGCGAAGGCTGCGGCTCGTCACCGGGACGTTGCTCGTCCTCGCGATTGCGGCGCCCTGGTACCTCACCATGTTCGCCTTCCCGGGCAAGGACGACGAGGGGCTGACCTTCTTCGATCGGTTCATCGTCCACGATCACTTCAAGCGGCTCGTCGTGGGGGTGCACACCACCACTCCGGGCGGGAGCTTCAGCTACTTCATCGAGCAGCTCGGCTTCGATTGCTTCCCGTGGGCGTTCGCCTTCCCGGGAGCTCTCGCGACCGTACTCTCGCGCCGCGCGGTGAGGCCGCAGACTGCCCGCGAGCGCGCGCTCTTCTTCCTCCTCTTGTGGGTGTTGATCGGGTTCGCGGTCTTCGCCTTCAGCGCGACGAAGTTCCACCACTACGCCTTCCCCATCGTGCCGCCGCTGCTCCTCCTCTGCGGTGTCTGGATGGAGCGGGTGCTCGACGAAGGACTGCGTGCGCACGCGGGCGAGGCGCTCGCGGGCGGGCTGCTGTACGCGCTGATCGCGCACGATCTGGCGATCTCGCCCAAGCACATCACCGACATGTTCGTCTACAACTACGACCGGCCGTACCCGGATCGCGAGACGGACCCGCGGCGCGTCTTCAGCGTGCTGTTCTTCGCCGCGCCGGCAGTCGCGCTGTCGCCCTGGCTCTTCGACCGCGCCGCGCAGGCGTTCCGGTTCGTGCGCGCGCTGCCCAGCAAAGCGGGGCGGGCCTCGTTGCGCGCGCGCTGGCGGGAACGGATGGACGGAACGCCGCTCGGGTCGACCGAGTCCCCTCAGGACCGCGCCGTCGTGCTCGGCAGCCTGGTCGCGCTCGCCGTCGCGTTCGCGATCTTCCTCGGCTGGTTCCACTGGCGCGCGCTCTCCCCGCATTGGACGCAGCGCGATCTGTTCTGGGAGTACTACCACCAGAGCGCGCCCGAGGAGCCGATCGGCGCCTACCTGATGAACTGGCGGGGCGAGACGTTCTACTCGCGAAACCGGGTCCGGCAGCTGAAGGAAAACCAGAAGCTCGCCGAGTTCATGGCCGGCCCCGGCGATCGCAAGTGGCTCCTCGTCGAGCAGGCCCGGCTGACCGCATTGCGCACCGCGCTCGGCCCGTCGGTGCGGCTGCGGGTGGTCGAGTCGCGCAACAACAAGTTCGCGCTGACCGTGGCGGAGAAGCGCGAGCAGGCGCAACCGCCGGGTCCAGCGCCGGCCGGTCAGAACGGCTCCCCGACGCAGGCGGCCCCCACGGGTCAGAGCGGCGGGACGCCCGCGCCCGCGCCGCAAAAAGCCCCTTCCACCAACTTCGGCGCGCCGCCGTAAAGGAGCCTCGCAGTGCCGGTCGTCCTCGTCGTCGACGACGAGCCAGCCATCCGCGAGAGCCTCGCTTTCGCGCTGCGGCGCGACGGGTTCGGCATCGCGGAAGCGGCCAGCTTGCGCGAGGCGGGGCAGCGTTGCGGCGAGGCCGACCTGATCATCCTCGACCTGGTCCTACCCGACGGCAGCGGGCTCGACTTCCTGCGCGGCCTGCGGGCCCGCTCGGACGTTCCCGTCATCGTGCTGACGAGCCGCGACGAGGAGACCGACCGCGTGGTCGGGCTGGAGATGGGCGCGGACGACTACGTGCTCAAGCCATTTTCGCCGCGCGAGGTGGTCGCCCGCGTCCGGGCGGTGTTGCGGCGCTTCGTGCGCGGCGACCGCCCCCAGGCGGAGGAGGCGCCGCTGCAAGGACCCGCGGGCCTGCACGTCGACCCGCGCACCCGGCGCGCCGCGCTGCGCGGGACGGAGCTGGCGCTGTCGCGCACGGAGTTCAACCTGCTCGCGGCCTTCGTCAAGGCGCCCGGGCGCGTCTTCGAACGCAGCCAGCTCCTCGACGCGGTGTGGGGCAGCGACGTGGTGGTCGGCGATCGCACGGTCGACGTGCACGTCAAGGCGCTGCGGCGCAAGCTCGAGGAAGCGGGCGGCGATCCCAAGCTCCTGGAGACGGTGCGCGGCGTCGGCTACCGCTTGAGGGACGGGTCGTGACGCTCGGGCGGCAAGGCTTGCTCGCGCTGCTCGCGCTCGTCTTCCTCGTCGGGCTGCTCTTGACGATCTGGCGCCTCGTCGCCGCGCGCAAGAGCGGCCTGTCGGTCCGGCTGCAGGTCTTCCTGCCGCTGGCGGCGACCACGCTCACCTTGTCCGCCGCGTTCGCCGTGATCGTCATCGATCGGTTCACCGCGCGCGCCTCGGTGTTCGCGCAGCGCGGAGCGCAGGACGAGGCTCGCGTCCTCGCCGAGCTGGCCTCTCGCGCGCTGGATGCGCCGGGCGCCACGCTGGAGAGCGCGGCGCAGCAGCTGTCGCGCGTCGTGCCCGCCTTCACCCACAGCGAGATCGCCACGCACGTCGAGATCGTCGATGCGCAGGGGCGCACCATCGTGGCGGTCGGCGAGGCGCAGGACCGGCCCGGCGTGCAGATCGTGGTGGCCACTGCGCCGATCCGCGATCAGGGAGTCGTGCGCGTGCGCAAGGCGACGTTCGGCATGGTGGCCCTGATGAGCGACGTGGCGCCCAAGGTGGCGCTGCTCGCCTTGATCCTGGCGCTCGCCTCGGCGGTGGTCGCGATCCTCATCGGGCAGGCGGTGGCGGGGCCCATCGAGCGGCTCACGCGCGCGGCGCAGCGGGTCGCCTCGGGCGAGCGGCAGGCGGCGCTGCCGCAGCCGCGCGGGCGCGAAGTGCGCGAGCTGACCGAGGCGCTCGAGTCGATGCGCCGCGAGTTGGAGCAGCGCCACGCCCTGGAGAACTTCGTCGCCGACCTGTCGCACGAGCTGAAGAACCCGATCGCGTCGGTGCGCGCCTCCGCCGAGGTGCTCACCGAGGGCGCGGCGGACGAGCCGGAGACGGCGCGCCGCTTCGCGCTGCGCATCAAGGAGAGCGCGGACAAGCTGCAGGTGCTCACCCAGGACCTGCTTTCGCTGGCGCGGCTCGAGGCGCGCGGCATCCAGGCGCAGCGCCGGAAGGTCGATCTGTGCGGCATCGCGCGCGAGGCCATCGACGCGCAGGCGCCGCAGGCCGCGCGCCGTGGGATCCGCGTCGAGCTGCACGCCCCGGAGAGCGCGCCGGTCCGGGGCGATCCAGTCTGGCTCCGCCGTGCCTTGGAGAACCTGCTGGGAAACGCCGTGCAGCATTCGCCGCACGGCGCCCGTGTCCTGGTGGAAGTCGCGCCTGGTACCTCCGGGTGGGAAGCCAGGGTCGCGGACCAAGGACCCGGCGTCGATCCGGCCATCCGCGAGCGCCTCTTCGAGCGGTTCGCGACGACCCGCCACGGCGAGGGCGGCACGGGCCTGGGCCTCGCCATCGTCCGCGCCGTCGCCGAGTTGCACGGCGGCCACGCGACGCTCCGCCAGAGCGGCCCGACGGGCACGGTGTTCAGCCTGACGCTGCCGCGGGCGTGACGGAGGCGCTACTTCTTGCGGGAGCGCTTTCTGCGCTTCTTGTCGCCCTGCATGTACTTGTAGTCGGGGCGCTGCGCCGGCGGTGGCGCCTCGGGCGCGTTGTATGCGAGCTGCCGCTCGGCGACCGCCGCCAGCGCTGCCGGGTCGAGCTCGGCGGCCCCGAAGGCATGCACCGCATCCATCGCCGTTCCGCTGCGGCCGTCCGACCAGATCTTGCCGAGCACCGCGCCGGTGTCGGGCTGGTGCCACCAGCGCGACTCCGTTGCGGCGGGCTGCGCGGCGTCGCTGCCTCCCGCCGCCGACTGTCCGGGCGGCGGCGTCTTCTCCAGCGCCTTCTGCAGCTGCGCCGCGAGCAGCGCGCCCTGCAGCTGCGTGGCCGCGCGGAGCCATCCGTCGGCTTCGAGCGCCCATCGCCCCGCGTCGTCGTCGCTGTAGGCGGCGAACGTGGCGCGCTGCAGGAGCTGGCGGTAGAGCGACGCGTTCGCCTCGGGGGTCGACGGGCCTTCGTGGCGGCGGACCTCGAACAACACCATGGCCGCCGCCCTGCGCGCCGCGAGGAGGCGCCGCGTTGCTTGCGTGTGGACGAGATCGTCGAGAGGCTCGCCCCGCAGCGCGGTCTGCTCGCGCAGCCACGCAGGGTCACCGGCCAGCTCCTCGAACAGCTGCGCCACGGCTTCGGCCGCCGACCCGGGCCCGAGCTGCGCCAGCTCCCAGCGCGGCACGTCGGTCGCCGCTCCGCCGGCCGCGCGCGCTGCCTCGTGCAGCAGGGCGCGCTGCTCCTCGAATCCGCCGGTCGGCCGCACCGAGAGCCGCACGTCGCGGGGAGGATCGACCAGCAGCGCCAACGGCCGGGCCGCCTTCGACGAGGAGGGCTCCGCGTCGACGCGCACGTGGCCCAGATCGGCGCCGGCGGACGCGAGGGTAGCCTGGGCAGAAGCCCATCCCTTTCCCGGAGGAAACTGTGGATCCGCGGCCGCCGAGCGGACGAGCCGCGGCAGATCGGCGCGGCGCAGGCGGTCGACGGTCACGCCCAGGTTCCGTTGCGCGGTTCCCGCCACCGCTTTCTGCGCGGCGGCGTCCGTCGCCGCGAGCGTGCGCTCGGCGAGATCCGCCAGCTCGGCGGGCGTCGCGCGATGCATCTCCGCGACCAGATCGCTCCATCCGGACAGGCCCAGCTGCGCGATCGTCTTCGTGACCGCCTCGTCGCGCTTGAGCGCCAGCGGCGCGAGCGACTGCGCCGCCTTCGCCTCGGCCTGGGCGATCGCGGTGCGCTTCTGCGCGCTGGGCTCGTCGGTGAGAAGCCGGTCGAGATCTCGCTCTCCCCGTTCCGGGCGCGCGTCGCCGGGCGCGGCGAAGGTGAGCGCCGCACGCGCACGCTCCAGCGCGTCCGTCTCGGCTGCGGTCTCGCGGCCGACCTGCAGCGTGGCGAGCTCGGCGTGCAGGAGCTGCAATCCGAGCTGGTCGGCAGGCTTTCGCGCCCGGGCCGCGGCATTCGCCACCGCGCCGATCGCCTCGCGCTGGAACAGGCGCGGATGGTCCGCCAGCGCGCTCGACGGGAGCGGTCCGGTGCCCGTCGTCCACCGCGTCCAGAGCAGCTCCCCCTCGGCCTGGAGCAGCGCCCGCGTCTCCTCCGACAACTCCTTGGCGAAGTCGGACGGGTTGTCCGGCGGCGGAGGCAGGGGCGCTGGCCGTGGCCGCGCGGCCCCGTTGCTCGCGGGTCGCGTCCCGTTGGTCGGCGCAGGCGCCGGCGGCACGGACTTCGCTGCGTGCCCGCAGCCGAACGCGCAGGCGAAGAGGAGGGCGAACGTCTTCTTCATCGGCCCCTTCTCCACTCGCATCGTCCGACCCATCCGGCAAGAGATTTCACTGAGGTCGGGCGTGCTCCGCGGTACAACGAGGTCGCATGTCCGCCGACCTCGCGATGGCGCGCAGCCGCGCCGTGGTGCTCCGCGCCCTGCGGCAAGGCCTCGATGCGCGCGGCTACTTCGAGGTGGAGACGCCGATCGCGGTGCCCGTCGCCGGCCAGGAGCCCCATCTCCGGCCGTTCGAGACTTCGTTCACCGCCGACGCGCCGCTCGCGGAGCCGGAGCTGGCCGGCCGCCGCCGGCTGCACCTGCACACCAGCCCCGAGTACGCGATGAAGCGGCTGCTGGCTCGGGGCTTCACCCGCATCTGGCAGATCGCGCGCGTCTTCCGGGACGGCGAGATCTCGCCGTCGCACAATCCGGAATTCACGCTCCTCGAGCTCTACGCGGCGCCGGGCGACGCGGCCACGATCATGGCCGACCTCGAGCAGCTCGTCGCGGAGGCGGCGCGCGCTCTGCGCGGGTCGGCGCAGGCCCCGGCGCGCGAGGGGCACGGCAGAGGCGCGAAGGGCCCTTTTCTCGACCTGACTCCGCCGTTCGAGCGCGTCACCTGCCGCGAGGCGTTCCGGCGCCACGCCGGATTCGACCCGCTCGCCCTCGACGTCGATGCGCTGGCGCAGGCGGCGCGCACGATCGGCATCCGCCCCGCGCAGGGAGCGTCGTGGGACGACGTGTTCGCCCAGGTGCTGCTCGAGCGCGTCGAGCCGGCGCTCGGGCTGTCGCGCCCGACCTACCTGACCGAATATCCCGCGACCCAGGCCGCCCTGGCGCGCCTCGTCCCGGCGGATCCGCGCGTGGCGCAGCGCTTCGAGCTCTACGCCGCCGGGCTCGAGCTGGCCAACGGGTTCACCGAGCTGAACGACGCAGCCGAGCAGCGCCGGCGCTTCGAGGCGGAGCAGCGCGAGCGCGCCCGGCTGGGGCGCGACGTGTTCCCGCTCGACGAGCGCTTCCTGTCGGCGCTGCCGGAGATGCCGGACGCCGGCGGCGTGGCGGTCGGCGTCGATCGGCTCCTGATGCTGCTCACCGGCGCGAAGGACATCGCGGACGTGCTCGCCTTCCCGGCAGTGGAGGAGTACCCGCGGGCGAGGCAGGCGTGATCGGCCGGGCGCTGCGCACGTTCATCGGGGGCCCCGTGATCGCGCTCGGCGTCATGGTCTTCGGCCTGCTCATCGGGCTCGCCGGCGAGTGCGACGTCTCGGACCGGCTGTTGCGCGCCTGGTGCCGGCTGGTCCTCTTCTGCGCAGGAGCGCGCGTGTTCGCCCGGCTCCATCCTCTCGATCCCGCGCGCACCTACGTGTTCGTCTCCAATCACACCAGCCACATCGACGTCCCGGCCATCGTGTCGGTCTCGCCGGAGCCGCTGCGGTTCATCGCCAAGCAGGAGCTGGGGAAGATCCCGCTCTTCGGGTGGGCGGCGCGCCGCATGGGACACGTGTTCATCGATCGCCGCGATTCGCACGGCGCCGCGAAGTCGATCGGGTCCCGTGTGTCGCGGGGCCTGAAGGGCGTGGGGCTGTTCTTCTTCGCCGAAGGGACCCGGTCGACGACGGACGAGCTCCTTCCCTTCAAGAAGGGCGCCGCCGTCGCCGCGCTGGGCAGCGGCGTCGATTGCGTCCCCATCGGCATCGCCGGCGCGCGCGAGGTGCTCGCTCCGAAGGGGTTCTCGCTGTTCCGGCCGGGACCGATCGCCGTCGTGTTCGGCGCGCCGATCCCCACGGCCGGCCGCGGACTGGAGCACCGCGCCGAGCTCGTCGCCGAGCAGCGCGCCGCGGTGGAGAAGTGTGTGCGCGAGGCGCGGGAGATGCTGTCAGCCATACGATGAGCAACAGCCGCGCCGAATACGGCGCGGGCTGGCGCAAAACCGGCGGTAGCGGAAATCGCGTGCTAGCGTCGGCCCATGGCAGATTCGGACGCCGCTCTCGTTCACGGCGCCCTGAACGGCCTCGGCAGGGCGCTTGCGCGGATCGCCGCGGAGCATCCCGTCAATCGCGGGACTTCCGGGCCCGACGAGCTTTTGGAGCCGGTGCTCGCCTCGTTGCGCGCGGCGATGGACAAGTTCGGGACCGTCACGGTGGCGGTCGAGCCCGGCGCGCTGCGCTTCGAGGGGGAGCGCGTGTTCGCCGACGACATGGGCGCGACGGGCTTCTGCTCGCGCCTGTATCGCGACGGAATCCGCTCGCTCACCTTCGGCCGGGGGCTGATGCTCCCCGAGCTGACCGCGTTCGCGCGAGTCGCGGTGCCTTGGGGATCCGACGCGTCGGGCGACGCGGTGACGGAGCTGTGGAAGGCCGACCTCGGCAGCATCCAGTACACGGCGGCGCGCGGCGACCGCCTCGACGAGGGCCATCCCGCCGCCGCGGCGTTCGATCGGGAGCTGCGGGAGTTGGCGGCGCGCGCCGCCAAGGCGGTCGAGCTGATCGACGCCGACGCCGGGCTGCTCGACCGGACGCAGCCGCCGCCCTTGTGGTCCGAGGAGCAGCATCGCAAGCACGATCCGCAGAGCTGGAGCGACGTCGCGCGCCGCAGCGCCCTGACCATCGAGCGCATCGTCGAGGAGGACCTCGCCGGGTGGGACCTGGAGGCCCTGCAGGAGTCGTTCGTCCACCTCGTCGACGAGATGGCGCGCCGGACGGAGGTGCCGGCCCTCGCCGCCGTCCTGGACGGCGCCGCGCGCATGGGCGGAGCGCACGCGCCCGCCTTCCGCTCATTCGTCGGGAGGCGCCTCGCCGATCCGCAGAGGCTGGCGCGCGCCGCGGAGCTCGCCACGGCGCCGATCAAGGCGGCCGCGCACCTGTTGCCCGCCTGGACCGCGCTCGTTCCGGACGACGCCGGGCCCGCGCTGATCGCCGCGCTCGACGTCGCGCGCGAGGACGTCGCGCCGGCGCTCGCGGCGGCCGCCGCGGTGCGCTGCTCGTCGTGCGCCAACGAGCTCGCCGACGTTCTGCGCGACGCGCCGCCCGCCGTGGCGCTGGCCGCGCTGTCGGCGTTGCCGGAGAGCGTCCGCGGCACCTTTGCCGAGGCGGCGCTGGAGCATGCGGACGACGAGGTCCGCGCCGCCGCCGTGCCGCTCCTCGCCTCGGACGAGAGGGCCGTGGAGCGGCTCACGCCTCTCCTCGACGATCCCGCGCTGCGCCTCGCCGCCGCCGACGCGCTCGCCGCGTGCGACGCCCCGCCCGACGAGGTGGCCGCGCCGATCGTCGAGCGGCTCTCGGCCTCGTCCGCCGCGAAGCTGTCGGACGACGAGCTGGCTGCGTTCTACGGCGCGCTGGGCCGCGCAGGTGGAGCGGTGGCACGCGCCTTCCTCTCCGAGAGGCTCGCGCGGCCGGCCAAGGGACTCCTCAAGCGCCGGCGCATGGAGCAGGAGCAGCTGCTCGCGGTCGACGCGCTCGCCGGCGATGCCTCGATGAGCGCGCTCCGCCTGCTGGAGGACGCCGCCGATCCCAAGCGCGGGCACGCTCCCGCGGTCGTTTCGGCCTGTCGCGCGGCGGTGGAGAAGCTGCGCGCCCGCCGGCAGGTCCGCGAGGGCACGCGATGACGCGGAGCGGCCCGCGCCCGCCGCCGCCGCCAGTCGAGGTCCTCCCCGACACCGAGGCGACCCGCGAGCAGCGCCAGGAGTCGGGCGAGAAGGGACTGGTCGCGCTCTGCAACCTGCTGCGCAACGCGCGCAGCTACAGCTGGGAGCACGACGTCTTCGGCCCGCAGCTCGATGCGCTCCAGCAGTGCATGCTGGATCTGCTCGGCAGCGACGGCACGTTCGAGCTGGACCTCGCCGGCGATTCGTTCCACCTCAACGGGCAGCCGATCCGTCTCCAGCCCGGCGCCGTCCCCCTCGCGGCCGCGCTGCGGACCGAGCTGCGGCATCGCGGGATCAGCGGGATCCGGGCCTCGCTCGCGCCGCCCAAGACGGACCTGCGCCTGCTGCTCCGGCTCTTCCGTCCCGCGCCTCCGCCGAGGCTGGACGATCGCGGCGATCCGGCCCGCCCGTTCAACGTGCTCCGCCTGCGGCTCGGCCCCGAGGCGGCCTCGTCGGGACTGGCCGAGCGCACCGAGAGGCTCGCCGACGCCTATGCCGCCGCGGCTGCCTTCGTGAACCAGACCATCCTGCAGCTCCGCATGGGCGCGCCGCCGCTGCCGGTGCGGACCGCGGCCCGCATCGTCCAGGATCTGGGCGACCTGCAGCGCTCGATGCCGATGCGCTTCCTGGCGCTCGCGCGCCTCAAGGTGCCGGAGGGCGACCGCTACTGGGGAGTGCACGCGGCCAACGTCGCCGTGCTCGCCATCACCTTCGGCTCGCGCCTGGGCATGTCCAAGGCGCGCCGGCACGATCTCGGGATGGGCGCCTTGTTCCACGACGTCGGGATGGCGGCGATCCCGAAGACCGTCCTGCAGAAGTCCGGCAAGCTCGACGAGAAGGGGCAGCGCGCGGTCAAGGCGAGCCCGCTCCTCTCGGCGCGCGCCATCCTGCGCGACGGCGAGGTTTCCGCGGCCGCGCTGGAGCGCGCGCAGGCCGCCTACGAATGTCACCTCGATCTGGTGCCGCGCGAAGGCGCCGTGCCCGAGATCGGGCTTGCCGGCCGCATCCTCGCCATCTGCGAGTCGTTCGACGCGTTGACCACCGACCGTCCCTTCCGCGCCGCGCACTCGCTGCGCGAGGCGACGCGCATCATGACCAGCGAGCAGCTCTTCCGATTCGATCCGCAGCTCGTCGATCTGTTCGTCGGGGTGGTGGCCCGGATGCTCGCGACTACAGCGCCCGAAGGATGAGGCACTTCAAGTAGCGCGTCTCCGGGACGCCGAGGAGCGTCGGGTGGTCGCGCGCGGCGCCGCGCCGCTCGACCACCTGCACCGTCCTGCCCGCGTCGGCCGCCGCCGAAAGCACGGTGTGCTCGAACGACGCGTCGTCGATGTGGAAGGAGCAGCTCGCCGTCACCAGCACGCCGCCGGGCGAGAGCAGGTGGAAGGCGCGCAGGTTGATCTCCTTGTAGCCGCGCAGGGCTGCCGGCAGCGACGCCTTGCTCTTCGCGAACGCCGGCGGATCGAGCACGATGGTGTCGTAGACCTGCCCTTCGTCGGCCTGATCGCGGAGGAAGTCGAACGCGTTCCCGATCACGAATGTCACGTTCGAGGCGCCGTTCCGCGCGGCGCTGCGACGGCCCTCCTCGGCGGCGCGGTCGCTGATGTCCACCGCGGTGACGGTCTCGGCGCGCCGCGCGAGCTGCAGCGCGAACGCGCCGCCGTAGCTGAAGCAATCCAAGGCGCGGCCCCGTGCGTAGCGCCCTGCCTCGATGCGGTTCTCGGCCTGGTCGAGGAATGCGCCCGTCTTCTGGCCTTCGAGGAGATCGGCGACGAGGCGCACCTCGCCTTCCAGGAACTCGACCGGACCCGGGGACTCCCCGCGCAGGAGGCCCTTGCGCACCGGAAGGCCTTCGTGGGCGCGCACCTTGACGTCGTTGCGTTCGACGATCGCGCGCGGCTGCCACAGGTCCTGCAGCAGTCCGGCGAACAGCTCGCGGCGCGCGTCCGTGCCCTCGATGAGCGTCTGCAGGACGAGGCAGTCGGCGTACCGATCCACCACGAGGCCCGGAAGCAGGTCGGCCTCGCCATGCACCATGCGGCCCGCGCGCCGCCGCTCGGGATCGGGCACTACCGCGTCGCGCAGCGCGCGCGCCCGGGCCAGCCGGCGCGCGAAGAACGCCTCGTCGATCGGCTCCTCGTCGCGCGTGAGCAGCCGCACCGAGATCTGGCTCTGCTTGCCGTAGAAGGCCTTGCCGGCGAACCAGCCGCGCTCGTCGACGAGCCGCACCACTTCGCCGCCCTTCAACCCGGCCGGAGCGCGGATGTCGCTCCGATACACCCAGACGTGGCCCGCGCGGAGCCGGTCGAGGCC
>Ga0114129_10004603_pt1 | contig 19475 bp, 19 predicted proteins | sample RhiMetdeltSRZDD1_FD_80071 | JGI IMG/M metagenome (GOLD analysis project Ga0114129, IMG submission 80071) | Populus rhizosphere microbial communities from Tennessee, USA - Rhizosphere MetaG P. deltoides SRZDD1 (version 2) (version 2) | ecosystem: Host-associated > Plants > Roots > Rhizosphere >...
GTAGCCATTGTTCCACCGGCTGATCTTCGTTGTGGTCAGCTCGGCGAGACGCACCATGAAGTTGTAGTCCGCTTGCGGATAGTCGTCGCCCCAGCCGGACTTTCTCGCCCTGCGGATGTTCTGGTACCGCAGGCGGCAGAACGTGAAGCCGAGCGGCTTGTCGGGGAGTCCGTGGTTGATCGGTATCTGGAGGTTCCGTCCGTTAGTCAGGATGGTGGACCGCTGCGCCGCGCCGGTCGTGACGGCCAGTCCCAGCGCCAGGGCAAAGGCGAGTGCGAACCGCATCCATCGAGCCGATGCCCGCGTCCGCCGCATGTGAGCATCGTACAACGACTTCATGCAAGGAGTCGGACGGCGCGAGGAAGATAGGCGCGGACGTACGAGCGAGGCCCCCGCCGCCGCGAGCGGTTCGTTGTGCGTACCAGCCCAACGACGATACGTCGTCTCACTGGATAACAGTACGCCGGCGTGTCCCGCTTGACGCGGCTGTTGATGCACTGACACGGATCCTGCCCGCCCGTTTGCGGCAACGGAATCGTCAGATCCTGGATCGCCCGCACAGCCAACGCGTTGCAGTCGCATCGAATGCAATCGGCTGACGGCCGCCGCGTTGCTCTCCTGGATCGCATGACACCTTCAACTCGCTCGGCCGCCATCTGTATCGCCATCTGCATCTCACTCGTCCCGCGCTTCGCCGCGGCGCAGGACGATCGACCACCTTCGGACAAGACGCTCTCGCCCTTCTTCTTCGTCGACGACGGAGACCCCGCCGTCGATCGCCTGCCGCTGAAGGACACGCGCGTCGACGTCGCGATCTCCGGTGTGATGGCGGACGTGACCGTCCGGCAGCTGTACGAGAATCGCGGGGAGCGGCCGCTTCATGCCCGCTATATTTTTCCTGCGTCGACGCGGGCAGCGGTCTACGGCATGACGATGACCGTCGGCAATGTGCGCATTGTTGCCAGAATCAAGGAGCGCGAGACGGCAAAGCGCGAGTTCGAAAGCGCGAAGCGCGACGGGAGGAGCGCATCGCTGCTGGAGGAAAGCCGGCCGAACGTGTTTACGATGAACGTCGCCAACGTGCTTCCCGGCGACACAATCGCCGTCGAGCTCAAGTACACGGAACTGCTCGTGCCGACCGACGGCGCGTACGAGTTCGTGTACCCGACTGTCGTCGGACCGCGGTACTCCGAGAAGCGTGAGAGCCGGGCGTCGCCTGGTGACGGGTTCGTCAGCGCGCCGTACACCCATCAGGGCGAGGCCCCGCGCAGCGAGTTCCACCTCGCCGGCGTGGTGTCGGCGGGCATGCCGATTCAGGAGATCGCTTCACCCTCGCATCACCTCGTTGTCCACTCGGGCGGGCAGGGGCGTGCCGACATTGCACTTTCCGACTCCGAAAGGTTTTCGGGCAATCGCGACTTCATTCTTCGCTACCGGCTGGCGGGCGAGAAGATCGGCTCGGGACTGCTGCTCTACCAGAACGGCGACGAGAACTTCTTCCTGGTCATGGCGGAACCGCCTCGAGTCGTCGCGACCGACGAGGTGCCGCCGCGCGAGTATATCTTCGTCGTAGACGTTTCGGGATCGATGAACGGCTTTCCGCTGGATACCGGCAAGAAGCTGATGGGCGATCTCGTAAACGTGCTTCGACCCTCCGACACGTTTAACGTCGTCGTCTTTGCCGACGGCTCTGAAACGTTCTCGCGAGCGTCGGTTCCAGCGACCCGTCCCAATCTCACGCGCGCGCTGCGGTTCATCGGGCGGAAGGACGGCGGCGGCGGGACGCGGCTTCTGAACGCGCTCGAAACCGCGGTAGCGATTCCGCGCCAGCCATCGGTTTCGCGCAGCATCGTCCTGCTCACTGACGGCTACATCGACGCGGAATCGGAGGTGTTCGACTTCGTCCGCGATCAGCTCCACGACGCCAACTTCTTCGCGTTCGGCATCGGCAGCAGCGTGAACCGGTACCTCATCGAGGGCGTCGCCCATGCGGGGCTCGGAGAGCCATTCATCGTCACCGAACCCGGCGAGGCGGCGGAGGCTGCCGCGCAGCTCCGGCGCTACATCGATTCGCCGGTACTCACCGGCATCAGCGTGACGTTCTCGGGATTCGACGCCTACGACGTCGAGCCGAAGCAGATCCCCGACCTGTTCGCGAGCCGCCCGATTGTCGTCTTCGGAAAATGGCGAGGCGCCGCCGGTGGATCGATCGAGATCTCGGGGCAAACGGGCCGCGGGCCGTACCGGACATCGATCGCCGTCGCGCAGGAGAGCTCGGACACGAGGCATTCTGCGATTCGGCATCTCTGGGCACGGGCACGCATCGCGAACCTGGATGATTTCGGCCGGGGTCCGGCGGACGAAACGCGGGCGGCCCAGATCACGTCGCTGGGGCTGACCTATGGTCTGCTGACGAGATACACGTCGTTCGTTGCGGTGCAGGAGATCGTGCGGCGTACCGCGGGCGACGCAGCCGACGTCGACCAGCCGCTGCCGCTTCCAGCGGGGGTCTCCGACCTCGCCGTCGGCGTGGCGAGCGGCGCCGAGCCGGATCTCGCGTATGTGTCCGCGACGGCACTGACGCTATTCGCCTGCGTAATGCTGTTGCGCGCGAGGCGTTCGCGACAGGGAGTCACCTCATGAAGACAAAACTCTGCGTGGTGACCGTCGTTGTGCTGGCCGTCTGGGCGATGAAGCGCTACTACGCCAACGCGCGTGCCGACGATCTGTGGTGGATATTGACTCCGACGGCGCGGCTAGCCGGCGCCATCACGGGTACTGCGTTTGCGATGACGCCGGGCGAGGGATACTTCTCGCCCGAGCGTCTGTTTCTGATTGAGAAATCGTGCGCGGGGATCAACTTCATGATCGCGGCGTTCGGCATGGTGACGTTCGCGCTGCTTCACCGGGTCGGATCCGGGCTCTCGGGCGCGCGCGTGCTGGCGATGAGCCTGTCGGCAAGCTATTCCGCGACCGTGCTTGTCAATTCGGCGCGCATTGCGATCGCGATGCGGCTCGCCGCTCATTCTGTCGCAGTTTCAACACTCACGCCGGTGCAGGTCCATCGCGTCGAAGGGATCGTGGTGTACTTCGGCGGCCTGATGCTGTTGTACGAGCTGGTGCAGCGGTGCGATCGCGCTGCCGCGGCCAGGTGCGGACAGTGACCCGTGCGATATGGTCCGTGGTCGCGCAGGCATTCCGGCGCGCCGCGCCGCCACTTGGGTGGTATTACGCCGTCACGCTCGCACTTCCTGTCGCAAACGGCGCGGCGCAGACGGGCGCGCCGTTCGTGGAGCACGCAGCGGTCGTGCTCGTCCTCCCTCCGGCGCTGATCGTGCTGGCGTGCGCAACCCGCACGATTGCGCGTGTACTCAATCGTGCCGAACAGGCGTAGCTTCAGGCTTCGCCGAACGCCATCCGCGCCCGCTCGACTTGGAGCTCGTGAAGCAGCCGCATCACATTGTAGGCAGTCATCTCGATCAGCATCGTCGTGACTTTCGAGTGCAGGTCGTCGCTCAGCTCGCCTTCGACGCTCTTCATCGCCGCAGCGAGGCGCTGCTCCTGGCCGTTCAACTCCTGCTTCGTCACGACGCCGTCCTCGAGTGCGCTGGTGAACGAATCCAGCTTCATGAGCCGCTCCTGAATTACCGGATGTTCCGCCTTGTCATCGAACCAGCTCGCGCGCGCCATGTGGCCTCCTTGTCGAACAATTCAGAGCTCTTTGACGATCTGCTTCAGCGCCGTCAATCGCTCCTGCAGCTTTCCGCGCCCGGTCTCCCCGGCCATCTTCTCGAGAATGGCCGGCGGCAGGAATTGACGGTCCGTGCACTCGAGCATCGCCGCGGTTTCCTGCAGTTCGCGCTCCAGACCTTGCGTGGACGGCATGAACTGCGAGATGACTTCAGCCAGCGACTCGCGCGTCACATGATCCGCGCCGGCCAAGAGCGATGACCGCCACGCGCGGCCGACCATCCCCTCGATGTCGGCGCCGGATAACTGCCCACGCTGCGGAATTGAGGGAACGTCCTCGGGCGCGATCCGCGATCCGAGCTTCTTCGCAAGGATCACGAACATCTGCCGGATCTCATTCTCGTCGGTCGGATAGAACAGCGGGATGTGGACCTCGGCGCGTCCCTGGCGCTTGAGATCGATCGGCAGCAGATCGGGACGGGCGGTGAGGAGCATCCAGATGATGCGGCCGCGATACTGCGTGTCGCCCATCTGCGCGGCGATCATCGCGAACACGCGACTCGACGTGCCGGAATCGCCGTCGGCCTCGCGGCTTCCGAGCGCGGCGTCCGCCTCGTCGACGACGACCACCACCGGTCCCATCGCCCTCAGCACTGAGAGAACGTGTTCGAGGTTGCCTTCTGTCTCGCCGACGTACTTCGATCGGAAATTCTTCAGGATCACGCATGGGATGCCGATCTCGCCGCTGAGGCACTGGGCGACGAACGACTTGCCGGTGCCGACGGGTCCGCAGAGCAGATATCCCATCGGCAGGCTGTCGAGCGCGCCGCGTTTCAGGAGCCTGGCATCGTCGCGCAATCGTGCCTTCGCCGCCTCGTGTCCAACGACGGTGTCCAGCGTCCACTTTGGCTCGATGAATTCGAGCAGCCCTCGGCATTGGCGCTCGAGCAGGCGTTTCTTCAGCGATCGGAACACTGTCGCGTCGAGCCGTCGCCCGCTTTCACGCGCCGACTCGATCAGCACGTTGAGATCTGCCAGCGAAATGCCCGCGGTGAGCTTCGCCAGCTCCTTCACGTCGAAGTCGGAGAAGTCGTGAATCGCGGCTGCGCGAGTCGACGCCGCAATGAACCTCTCGCGTTCTTCTTCGGCCGGAAGCGGAACCTCGAGCGTGGCCACGTGCGGGTTGCCGGCGAGGCGATCGCTCACGTCGGCGAGCTTTTCGTCGACCAGCACGAACGCCATGTTGAGCCGTTTGACGTGCGGGCTCATCGCCCAATTGAGCATCATCACCAGCTCGGAAGACGCCTGCAGGTTGAGACGGCCCGGTTCGCCAGAGGGAAAGATATAGGAGGCCTGGTCCATGATGACCGCGACGCTCAGGCGATCGGCGTCCGCGGCCATGACGTTGTTGCGTACGAACCGATCGAGCAAGGCGAACGCGGCCGCGGGATCCTTCGTGAGCGCGCTCAAATCGCCGATCCTCTTGTTGGCCAGCGTCACCATGTCCTTCAGCCGCTTTTCCTCGCGTCCCGCGTACGCCCGAAGGCCCGTACCGAGGTCGTAATGCAGCACGAGCGACCACCGGCCGAAGAGTTGTTCGGCCAGAAATTCCGCGAGCACGCCGTAGCGCGGCGGATCCTCTGCGCTGACTCGAAACAGGTCCACCGTGTTGCCGTGCAGGACGAACGCGGCGGTCGTCCCAGAAAAATACAGATCGGCGAGTTGCGCCGCCCAGGCGGGAAACCACCCGGGAAGCTCACTCCGCCGGCGCGCCGTTTCAGGCGTCACGGTGCAGTACCTGCCGAAGATCGGTTTCGAGAATAGCCGGCGGTTCCTCGAGCTGCTCGCCGAGGCCCGTCAGATGCTGCAGCTCGCTGACGGCCTTTTCGGTCTGCCGCATGCTGTCCGCAGCCGAATCGACCTGGCTGCTGAGGAAGTCCGGATCCTGCCGGTTGACCGCCATTTCGGCCAGTGCCTGAATTTTTCCCTCAATCCGATCGAGCTCCACCGACACGAACTCTGCGTTCTTCTTCGCGCGCGCGTAGTTATCGAGTCGCAGCTCGCCGCTGGCCACGCTGTCCTGCAGCGACCGTACGATGCGCTCGTCGCTGCCCTTGCGGGCTGTCTCGAGGTTCTTGCGAAGGTCGGCGAGTCGCGCTGTGATCTCCTGCTCGTTCATCGACTGCAGGAAGCGATCGAGCGCGGTCTTCGAGAGCAGAAGCCGCAGAAACAGCCAGAGCAACCGGTCGAGTCCTGGTGTCCGGATATCCTCCACGCCACCGCCTTGATCGCCGGCGGCGCCGCGCACGCCCGCCGCGATGCTTCGCAGCTCGAGGCATCGCGCGTGCAGACGCTGAAAGCGCGTTCGCGCCTCGGCGGGAAGACCCGTGAGCATCGTGACCAGCGAGACCGGCGGCTGCGAGGGAGGCGCCGGCGCGGCCGCCCCTTTCGTGGCGGCATGGACTTTGGCGTCAACGGCCGCGCGAAATCTTGGAATCGATACAAGCCCGGTGAGGTAGGTCAGCTCTCCCGCCGCCACCAGCGGCAGCAGGACGCCGGCTACCGGTGTCAACACCGCGGCTGCGGCGCCCCCGAAAAAGAACAAGAGGTTCCATCGGAAGAGGAACGCTTCCTTCAAATAGTCGGGCATGCCGGCTTCGCGAGGCGGCGGTGTCCCTGAGGGTGGCCGGGTCGAAGCGGCCACGGTCAGTCGCCGGCCCGCGTCGGGACGGCCAGGTTGTCCATGATGTCGCGAATCTCGCACACGCGCTCGACGAAGCCCGGTTCGCGCAGCATTTCCTTCGGCGGGCGATCCGGCGGAGGCACGGTCATCTCGCGGATGATCGTGCCCGGCGCTGACGAGAAGACGTAGACGCGATCGCCGAGGTAGATGGCTTCGTCGATTGAGTGCGTGACGAAGAAGACCGTCGCCTGCGCCTCCTTCCAGAGGTCGACCAGAAGCGCCTGCATGTGAAGCCGCGTCGTCGGATCGAGCGCGCCGAACGGCTCGTCCATGAGAATGATGCGCGGCGACAGGATCAAGGTGCGCGCAATCGCCACCCGCTGCCGCATGCCGCCCGAGAGCTCGTTCGGGTACTTGGCGGCATCGCGTCTGACGTCGAGCCCGACTTTCGCAATCCACTCGCGCGCGCGTTCGCGCCGCTCGCCCACAGGCACGCCGCGGCACTCGAGCCCGAATGCCACGTTGTCTTCCACGGTACGGTTGTCGAACGACGTGTAATCCTGAAAGACCATGCTTCGGTCCGGCCCCGGGCACTCGACGGGCTTCCCGAGGACGAGCACGCTGCCCTCGGTGGCCGGGTAGTGCGGACGCAGCGCTGCGATGAGGCGCAACACTGTTGACTTGCCGCAACCAGACGGGCCCAGAATCGCGATGAACTCCCCCTTGTTCGGCAGATCCGGCACCGAGAACGTCACGTCGCGAATCACGGTGTGGCCGCCGAACCGCTTCGTGACATGCGTGAAATCGACGATGTTGGGCCGTGAGACCGACCCGTTGTCGGGCGCGCTCACGATCACTCGTCGACGATGCGGTAGGGAAACAGACCGCGCTGGAACCAATAGAGCACGCGGTCGATGCCGTACGCGAGGAGACCAATGATCATGAGGATCAGAATGATGTGCTCCGACAGTCCGCGGCGCTGGCTCGTCATCAGCAGATAGCCCAGGCCGTATTGTGCGTTGATCAATTCCGCCAGCATGATGTAGCCGAAGGCCAGGCCGAAGAGATGCCGGAGGCTGTTGTAGATGTCCGGAATCGCGAGCGGCAGCAGCACCTTCCGCACGATCTGGAGCGAGCTGGCGCCCAGGGTCTGAGCGGTTTCTACGTAGCGCTCCGGCACGTTCGCCACCGCCGCGACCGCGTCCGAGTACACGAAGGGCACGGTCGCGATGAAGATAAACATCACCTTCTGCGTTTCGTCGATTCCGAACCAGAGAATCGTCAGCGGAATGAGCGCAGCGACGGGCAGGTTGCGTCCGAAGAGCGCCAGCGGAACGCCCGCGGCCTCGATGACGCGCCACGCGCCGGCCGCGATGCCGAGCGGGACGCCAACGACTGCGGCGAGGCCGAACCCGATGAGCACCCGTTTCAACGTCGCGGCAATGCTCTGCAGGAGCGCGCGCTCGTTCAGGAGTGAGGGAAAGCTGCGAATCACTTCTGCGGGACTTGGCAGGATGACCGGCGACACGAGCCGGTCCTCCGGTCCCGCGCCCATCGTCGCCAGCCACCAGATGAGCACCACGACCCCCATCGCCCCCGCGCCGACGAGGCGGCGGGTCATCGGAGGCGGCGAAAATCGGAGCGTCAGGAACGATGGCTGCGTTTCGGACGGCATCTACTTGGGAGCCGCCGTCGCCTCCGCCGGGTAGACCTTGATCTCCACCCGCCGGTTCTTCGCATTGTTGTCGGGGTCCGAGGGATCCGCCGGCCGGTCCCAGCCGGCGCCGGTCGCCGAGAACTGGTTTGGCTGGACGGAGGCGAATTTCCGGACGATCGCTTCCTTGACCGAATTCGCGCGGTTTAGCGACAGTTCCTGCACGAGGCTCTTCGGGATCTGCCCCTTCATCGATCCGTCGGTGTGCCCCTCGATGATGATCCGGGCCGCGCCGTACTGGCCCGCGAGCTTTCCGACTTCCTCCACGACGAAGTTCACATTTGGATCGTAGAGCTCCTCCACCTCTTTCCCGTCGGTATTGCGAGTGATCTTCTTATTGAGATCCCACGAGTTCGGGAAGAAATGGATGACGACGGTCTTGGTGAGAATCTCGTCCTTCTCGCCCTGTACCGAGCCGGCCGTGGCCGGCGCGAAGTGAATGTCGTACTCGTTCTTCTGGCTCGAGTACTTCGGTTCCGCCCCCAGCTTCTGGATGACGGAGAAGTCCATCACCTGATCGAAGGGCGTCTGCTCGGTCACGGCGTTGATCTTCTTGTACAGGAAGTACGCAGTGCTCCAGGTGCGCTCGAAGTTGGTCGGGTTGTTCTGATTGAGGAAGAAGTCGCGGTTCTCGGCGTAGTTGGTCGAGTGCGCGTCGCCGAGCATGCCGAGGGCGTCGCTCTCCGGAATCGAGTAGCCGGTTGCCATCAGCTTCGCAACCCTCTGCTTCGCGTCCTGGGCTTTCAGATCGATCATCGCGTCGAAGATTCCGCGCGCCAGCCCTTCCATGATGTCGGGGTTGTCCTTGGCGAAATCGGCGCGCGCGAACCAGACGTCGGCGATCAGCTTGTTGGCGGTCCCCGTGGTCACGAGGACCTTGTTGCCCTTCACCTTCTCGAGGTTGTAGATGTCGGGCGCCCAGCTCACCACACCCGCGAGCCTCTTGTCCGCGTTGAACGCAGCGGCGGCCTGGAACGCGTCCTGCGTGAACTTGAAGTCGACTTCGGCCGGCTGCACGCCCGCGTTGATGAGCGCGTTCAGCACGAAATAGTGCGACGGCGAGTTCTGCGCGAGCACGATCGTTTTGCCGCGCACGTCGGCCATCGTCTTGATCGTGTCGCGGACGACGATGCCATCGCCGCCGTTGGACCAGTCGATCTGCTGGTAGACGCGCGGCATGACGCGCGTGTCCTTGCGGAGGCCTTCCAGGAAGAGCGGCAGCATGTCGAGCGTCGCCCACCCGACGTGAAGGTTGCCCGCGGCGTAGGCGTCGCGCATCGCGATCGGATCATCGATGAGCACCAGCTCCACCTTGAAGTCCCTACCGCCGGGCGACTTCCACACTTTGCCGGGCTTGAAGCCGTTGTTGGCGTAAATGATGGGACTCCAGCCTGCCCAGACGTTGATGGCGAAGCGGACGGTCCGATCCACCATCGGCTTGTAGCTGGAGATCCCCTTGACCTCAGGTAGCTTCGACGCGGCGACGTACTGGTATTCCTTGACCGTCGTGATGCCGGAGCTGTCGGGCGCCTCGACGCCTCCTTTCGCCTGGGCGAGCTCCTCGCTCGAGATCTGGCTGGTGTCCCGGCCCGGGCCGATCGCGCCGTACCGCCACAGGGCGAGGCCGACCAGCCCGGCCACCACGAGCAGTACCGCGACGTAGAACGCAGGTCTCGGTTGTCCGTTCGCCATCTATCAATTCCTCACTAACTTGTCTGTTTCTCGGTCGCCTTCTCCACGTTCGCCGGACCGAGGTCCTTCGACGTCTGCGCGATTGGGGTGGTCTCCGGGGACCTGATTCCGAGCTCGACTTCGAAGTTCTGGAGCGCCTGCTCGGCGAGCTGTCCGCGCATCCGTTCCTCGGCCTTGATCTCCGCGATGCCTTTCTCCGACAGGTCGGCCGCGACGCGCACCCTGCCTCGGTTCTGATCGATCTTCTGCTGGATGACGCTCTCGATCTGTCCGAAGTCGGTCGTCAGGTTCATGTCGAACGTCTCCGACAGCTTGGCGATCTCGGCTTCGGCGCTGCTCATCTTCAGCTCCGCGTCGTACTTCTGAATCTTCTCGCGAAGCTCGATCAACTTCTCGTTCGCGTGCTGAATCTTCTTCAGGTTGTTGCCGTACGCCGTCTCGTGCATCTGGAGTTGTTGATCGTTGGCCGTCAGTTCTTCCCTGGCCTTCTGCAGCTCGAGCGCGAATTTCGCGGCCGTCTCGCGGTCGCCGGCCTTCAGGTACGCCTTGGTCTCCGCCTCGAGCCTCTGCACCTGCGACTTGTTCGCGGCGACCTGACGCGTGACGCGTTCGACGAGCCCGCGGTACTGCTCCAGCCCGAGCCGGCCCTCCTTGAGCTGCTCCACGGCGCGATCGTACTCGTAGCGCATCTGTGCGATCGGATCGGCCTCCCAGAACAGATTCGCAACTTTGTTGATCTGCGCCACGAACGCCGACCAGAACTTCTGAAGAATCACAGCGTCTCCTTTTGACGGTGCAACGACCTCATGGCTTGACCTGTTCGCGTTCCCCGGCGCCAGGCGCTTCGGCGAGGATCTTGCCGTGATAGATGCCATCGAGGCGCCTGGCGGAGCTCGGCGCCGGTGCCAGCGCCGATGACGTCCCCTCCGACATCCTTCAGGAAGGCGAACTTCTGCGGGCTCGTGTCGAAGGCGACGAAATAGACCTGCATCGCGCCTTCGCTCTTTTGGAAGATCTCGCGTGCGACTTCATCCGGTGGGCGCCCGTTCGTGTTGTCGCCATCGGTGACGACCAGCAGGTGCTTCGGCGCGGCGGCTTCGACGGTTCGAGACGTCGTGTCGTCGGACCGAGCCGCCCCGTTGGTGTCGCACGCAGACATCCACGCCGCCAGGGAGGCCGCGGCCAACCCGGCACAGGTGTCGCGAGAAAGCGTCATACGATTCAACCGCGGAGTATCTCGACGCAGTCTAGCGTCGAGGTCCACAAGGATCAAGATTCGGCTGAACCTCGACGACGGGCGAAGCGGAGGTGTCGACCTTCATACCCTGTCCTTCAACCGAGCGTCCGGGTATCCTCGACCTGAGAGTCTCCGAACAAGAAGGTGTCGGGCGTGGATCGACGCGAGACTGAACGACTCCTCGAAGTCATCCGGAAGTCGCAGGCGGTCGGCGAGCGGGCGGCGCTGGCCACGGTGGTGCGCGTCAAAGGGAGCGCGTATCGACGCGAAGGCACGCAGATGTTCGTGCGTCAGGACGGGACCTACGAGTGTTCGCTCTCCGGCGGTTGTCTGGAACCGACGGTTGCCGAGGCTGCGGCGCGCGTCATTGCCAGCGGCAAGTCGGTCATCGTGAGCTACGACCTGGCGGACGATTCGATCTGGGGTCTAGGCCTTGGTTGTAGCGGTGCCGTCGACATTCTTATCGAGCGACTCGAAGACGACGCGATCACGCGCGAGTGGATGACGATGCTCGAGCGCGCGGAACCGGCGGTGCTCGTCACGTCGCTCTCCGGCGTTTCGGGCCGGATGATCGTGAGCGGCGCCGGCCGCATCGCCGGAGGGATATCCGATGCCGTCGTCGAGCAGCAGGTGGTCGACCGCGCCCAAGACCGGCTGCGGGCGCCGTACCCCGCGTCTGGTCCAGTGTCGATTGGCAGCGCCGAGGTATTCTTCGAAATCACGACGTCGCCCCCCGATCTTGTGATTTTCGGCGCCGGACCCGACGCGGCGCCTGTCGCGCGGATGGCCTGGACGCTCGGATTCGCAGTCACCGTCGTCGATGTCCGCGAAGCGTTCCTGACGCCGGACCGCTTTCCGGGCGCCACGCTCGTGAGCGCTCATTTCAGTCAGTTTGCCGACCGGGTGAAGCCGCGTGCCGGCGCCTTCATACTGGTCATGAATCATCATGTCGACCGCGATCAAGAGAGCCTTCGGTTCAGCCTGGAATCGGATGCCGCGTACATCGGCGTGCTCGGACCTCGCTCACGCTACGAGAAGCTGCTGGCCGGCCTTGCGGCGCAGGGCTACGTGCCCGATGCGTCGAAGACCTCACGCGTGCGCAGTCCGGTAGGGCTTTCGCTTGGCGCCGAGACCCCGTACGAGGTGGCGGTATCGATCCTCGGGGAGATCCTGGCGATTCGGCGCGGATTCGAAGGGGGGTTCCTCAGCGGTTCGGTTCGCAGCCTTCACAACCCCGAAGAGAGGCGGCTCTTGGCGAACTCGTAGTCGTCAGGCGTATCGACATCCACCAACAGATCCGGCGGAAAGTGCAGGACCATGGTCCGCTCGCTGTGCCGGTGCAGGACTGGACGAGCGCCGTGCTGGAGCTGGGCAAGCTCGGGGAAGAACTCACGCTCGAATAGATGTGGCGGCGCCATCACGTCGCCGTACCGGACGCTGACGATCGGCGGCGCGTGCTGACGGTAGGTCTCGAGCACCGTCCGGTACTCGTTCGTTGTCACGAACGGCTGGTCGGCGAGCGCGAACATGGCGGCGCCGCTCTCGCTGAGATGCTCGACCGCCGTGCGGAACGAACTGCCCATTCCGCTGGCGAACTGCAAGTTGATCGCATGTCGAACGGGCAGATTCTCGAGCGCTGCCAGCGTGGCCTCGTGGTCGCTGCCCAGCACAACGAGGATGTCGTCGAAGCCGGCGGCGCAGACCTGTCGGACCGATCGGCGGATGAGCGGCTCGCCCCCAAACGGCAGGAGGAGCTTCTGGCCCCCCATTCTTGTTGACGCGCCTGCGGCGAGTACCACTGCGCTGACCACGAAGAGGGTAGTGTAGGATCGTTTGCGACGCCCGCGTCGCTCACTACGTGCGGTGCTGCGAGCAGGAGGTTGGCGACGTGATTCCTGCAGCCTTCGATTACCTTCGACCCCACACGACAGACGAAGCGTTTGCACATCTGCAGCAGCACGGGGCCGAGGCCCGTGTGCTGGCCGGTGGGCAAAGCCTCATTCCAGCGATGCGGTTTCGACTCGCGCGTCCCGCTGTCCTGATTGACATCAACTCGCTGACCGATTTGGCCCACCTGCGCATCACCGATCACATGTTGGAGATCGGCGCCATCGCGCGAGACAGCGACATCGAGCGCGCGCCGTGGATCGGTGAGCGCCGATGGAGCCTCCTACACGACGTCTCGCGCCTGGTTGCGGATCCGGTCGTGCGGCAGATGGGCACCGTCGTCGGCAGCCTGTGCCACAACGATCCTGCCGGCGACTGGACAGCGGTCGCTCTCGCCTCTCGCGCCAGCGTCGTCGTTCGCGGTAAGGGCGGAATCCGCCGCGTCGCGATCGACGATTTTCTCGTTGACAGCTTCGCGACGGCAGTCGGTGACGGTGAGATGGCGCTGGGCGCGGAATTTCCGGTGCCCGACGATCGCACCGCCGGGTCGTACCAGAAGGTCGAGCGCAAGGTCGGCGACTTCGCCACCGCTGCAGCGGCCGTAGAGGTGTCGCTGAACGCCGACGGCACGATCCGGACCGCTGGTGTGGCGCTGTCGGCGGCAGGAGCGTGCGCCGTGCGCGTGAACGCGGCCGAGCAGTTGCTGGCCGGCCAGAAACCAACCGCGGAATTGATTCGCGCCGTTTCCAATGCCGCGTGGGAGCGCAGTGCACCGCAGGCTGACCTGCGCGGCACTGTCGAATTCAAAAAGCATCTGGCTGGCGTACTCGTCGCGAGGGGGGTGCGCCAGGCGCTCGCGCGCTTGGGGGTGCAGTCATGAAGGTCCACGTCACGATCAACGGCGTCAACTACGAGAAGGATGTCGAGCCGCGCACGCTGCTGGCGTACTTCCTGCGGGAAGACTGTGGGTTGACCGGCACGCACGTCGGCTGCGACACCTCGAGCTGTGGCTGCTGCGTCGTCGTCATGGACGGGACGCGGGCGGTCAAGTCCTGCACGATGTTCGCCGCACAGGCCGACGGGCACGAGATCCTCACTGTCGAGGGGCTCGCGGAAGGCGGCACGCTGCACGCGCTGCAGCAAGGCTTCTGGGATCAGCACGGCCTGCAATGCGGCTACTGCACTCCGGGCATGCTACTCACGTCCTATGCGCTGCTGAAGCATCAGCCCAATCCGAGCGAGGCTGATATTCGGGAGGCGCTCTCCGGAAACCTGTGCCGGTGCACGGGCTATCAGAACATCGTGAAGGCCGTGCAGCAGGCAGCCGGCGTGCTCGGCCAGCCGGTCGGAACCCACACGTAGCGACGCTCACGAGGGAACGACGATGAGCATCCAGGCAAAGCCGCTCCATTCAGTGGGGGTCCACATGAAGCGAAAGGAAGATCCTCGCTTCATACAGGGCAAAGGCCACTACATCGACGACCTTTCGTTTCCGGGCATGCTCTACCTCTCGTTGGTGCGGAGCACGTACCCGCACGCCGAGATCACGAACATCGACATCAGCGAGGCGATGAAGGTCCCGGGCGTCAAGGCGGTCATCACAGGCAAAGACCTCGAGGCCGCCGGCCTCGGCTGGTTGCCTACCTTTCACGGGTTCGACAAGCAGATGGTGCTGGCGATTGGCAAGGTGCTTTTCCAGTATCAGGAAGTCGCCGCCGTATTCGCCGAGACGCGCGCGGCGGCCGTGGACGGCGCCGAGGCGGTGCAGGTCGACTATGCGCCGCTGCCCGTCGTTGCCGATCCGTTCGCTTCGAAGACCGACAAGACGCTGCTCAGGCCAGACCGCGAGAGCAAGACGAACCACATCTTTCATTGGGAAGTCGGCGACAAGGAAGGTACTGCTCGCGCGATGGCGTCCAGCCCGAAGCGGATCAAGCAGCGCCTCTGGTTCCAGCGGTGTCACCCGGCGCCGCTCGAGCCGTGTGGCTGCGTCGCCTACTTCGACACGATGGGCCGGTTGCAGTTTCATGTGACGTCGCAGGCGCCGCACGTCTATCGCACCGCGCTGTCGCTCGTCACCGGCATTCCCGAAGACAAGATCCACGTGATGTCCTCGGATCTCGGCGGCGGCTTCGGCAACAAAGTGCCGGTCTATCCCGGATACGTGTGCGCGATCGTCGGCGCGCTCAAGCTCGGACGACCGGTCAAGTGGATCGAGACGCGCACCGAGAACCTGACGAGCACCGGCTTCGCCCGGGACTACCACATGGATGTGGAGATTGGCGCGACCGCCGACGGCAACGTCACCGCCCTGCACGTCGCCACGACTGCCGATCACGGTGCGTTCGATGCGGCTGCCGATCCCAGCAAGTACCCGGCAGGGATCTTCGGCATCGTCACAGGCAGTTACAGTTTTCCGGTCGCTCACGCGGAAGTCGACGCGTATTTCACGAACAAGGCGCCTGGCGGCATCGCGTACCGTTGTTCGTTCCGCGTGACGGAAGCGAGCTACGCGATTGAACGCGGCATGGACATCCTGGCCGACGAGTTGGGAATGGATGCCGTGGAGCTGCGCAAGAAGAATTTCATCCGCAAGGATCAGTTCCCGTACCCGTCGGCGTTGGGGTTTACCTACGACAGCGGCGATTATCACAAGACGCTCGACGTCGCGCTCGAGAAGATCGGATACACCGCGCTCCTGAAAGAGCAGGCGGACAAACGTGCGCGGGGCGAGCTGATGGGCATCGGCCTCTCGACCTTCACCGAGGTGGTGGGCGCCGGACCGTCGAAGCACTTCGACATCCTCGGCATCAAGATGTTCGACAGCGCCGAGATTCGCATCCACCCCACCGGCGCCGGCATCGTGCGAACTGGCACCAAGTCGCAAGGGCAGGGTCACGAAACCACATGGGCGCAGATCGTGGCCGAAGAACTGGGTCTCGATCCGCAGACCATCATGGTGGAGGAGGGTGATACCGATACGGCGCCGTACGGCCTGGGCACGTACGCGAGCCGCAGCACGCCCGTTGCCGGTGCGGCCATCACGATGGCGGCGCGCCGCATTCGTGAGAAGGCGCGCAAGATTGCCGCGCATCTTCTCGAAGTGGGCGAGGGCGACGTCGAGTGGACCGACTACAAGTTCCAGGTGAAGGGCGTGCCCGCCAAGACGGTGACGATGAAGGAAGTGGCCTTTGCCGCCTATACGAATATGGCGCAGAACGAGCCTGGGCTCGAGGCGACGTACTACTACGACCCGCCGAACATGACCTACCCGAACGGGGCGTACGTTGCGGTTGTCGACATCGATCGAGAGACGGGCGAGACGAAAGTGCGTCGCTTCGTCGCGGTCGACGATTGCGGCGTCGTGATCAATCCGATGATCGTCGAAGGGCAGATCCACGGTGGATTGACCGAGGGCTTCGCGATGGCGTTCATCCAGGAGATTCAGTACGACGCCCAGGGCAACAATCTGAATACCAACTTCACCGATTACCTGGTGCCCACCTCTCTCGAAACACCGCACTGGGAGACGGGCAATACCGTCACGCCAAGCCCGCACCATCCGATGGGCGCGAAAGGCGTGGGGGAAAGCCCGAACGTTGGCAGCCCCGCCGCGTTCGTCAACGCCGTGATCGATGCGCTGTCCCCACTGGGCGTGCGGCATATCGACATGCCGCTCACACGCGACAAGGTGTGGCGCGCAATCCGAGACGCAGAAGCAAAGAAGAAGGCCTAGGTGAATCTTCAATACACTGGCGAGGAGAAGATCCCCGCCGGTCTCGACACCGTGTGGGCGTTCGTCACCGATCCCGAGAAGGTCGGACACTGCTTTCCAGACGTGATCGACGTCTCAGTGCAGGATTCCACGCACTTTGATGCTGTCGTGAAGGTTGGTGTCGGGCCGGTGCGCGGCAAGTTCAAGATGAAAGTCGAGCTCCTGCCCGCCTCGTCGAAGCGTCGCATCGACATGAAGATGTCGGGCGGCGGGTTTGGGAGCGCGGTAGATCTGACCTCGGGCGCGGACCTCGTCGATGCCGGCGACGGCACGACGCTGTTGAAATGGAGTGGCCAGGCCGAAGCGCGCGGTCCCGTCGCCGCCGTCGGCGGACGGGTGCTCGACGCGCAAGCTCAGAAGCTGATCGCGCAGGCGTTCGGCAATGTCCGCCAACATTTGACGGTCTGACGCGGCCGTCGCCCGCAATGGCCAGGATCACGCTTCGTGAGCGATTCTTTCCGTTGCATCAACCCGACGACATCGATCGGTTCCTCGAGCGCTTCACGTGGTCGGTTGTCTTCAAAGCCGGCACGAGCGACAAGACCGTCGATGCCTGGCTGGTCGCGCAGAACGTTCTGGAGCCGCGAGTGGATGTTCCCGTGGGTTTCATCCGGCTTCCTGAGGATCGCGCGGCGAGCGATCGTGTGAGCGCGCGGACGGGCGTCGTGCACCGGAGCCCGCAGTTCATCCTGTGCCGAAACGCCAACGCGCTCTTCCATCTTGACGAGTTCGAGATCGTTTCCGACCAGCTTGTTCCGCTGCTGCGTGAGCAACTTCCTCTCGACGTGGGACCTCCCGTTCGCAACGAAGCCGTCGTCACGCTCGAGCCGTATCGAGCTCTGCTGTCGCAGTTTCTTGAAGGCCAGTTGCCTGAAGAGCGCTTCCAATGGGGGTACTTGGACCGTCTGGCGAAAGAGGCGCTGTGGCGCGATGACGAGACGTTTGATCTGTTGAACAGCCTGTTCGAGAACGAGTGGGGGCGTGACGTGAGGCCGGCGCGTCTCGTTGCGGTGGAGTTTCAGGGGCAGTTGGCGGGCCGTCTCGAGCCGCTGCAGAACCGAGCGGCGCGGATGCTCGAGCGGCTGTCGGGCCGCTGAAGACCCGCGTGGGCTGGTAGCATGAACGCGATGGATCTCTTCGAGCAGATTGCGGCGTTGCGGCGCGACGGGCAGTCGTTTGCCCTTGCCACCGTCGTCGGGCGGCGCGCGCCGGTGTCCGCACACCTCGGCGATCGTGCGATCGTGTTCGCGGACGGCCGCATGGAGGGATTCGTCGGCGGTGCGTGCTCGCGCGAAATCATCCGGCAGCAGGCGCTCGACGCCTTGACCACGCGATGCAGCCGCCTGGTGTCGATCCGCCCGGACGCAAGCGAGTCAGGCACGTCGACCGGTGAGCATGTGGTCGTCCCGATGACGTGTGTCTCGGAGGGCGCGATCGACGTCTACGTCGAGCCGTTCGTACGGGCGCGACGACTTGTCGTCGTGGGCGCCACGCCGGTTGCCGAGTGGGTGGCGCGGCTGGCGCGCAGCATGAACTACGACGTCGTGCGCGTCGTCGATGGTCGCGAGCAGCGAGACATCGCGCGGCAAGCCGCCGCGCTTGGCGTGACCGTGGTCACGCTCGATGCACTCGAGGGGATGCTGCAGGAGGCCGGCCCTGCCGTCTCTGATCTAGCCGCCGTCGTGGCGTCGCAAGGACACTATGACGAAGAAACGCTCGAATCGATCCTGAGGTGCGGTGTGCCCTATGTCGGGCTCGTGGCGTCGCGCACGCGTGGGGCGGCCGTGTCCGCGACTCTCGAGGAACGCGGAGTGCCTGGCGTCGCGACGATCCGTAGCCCGGCAGGACTCGATCTGGGCGCGCGGACTCCGCACGAAGTCGCACTGTCCATCCTCGCCGAAATCATCAAGGCACGTCCGAGCGGCGCGCGAGTGGTGGCGTCGACACCGGCTGCGGCTTCGCCGGTTGCCGGGCCAGACACGTCGGCGACAGCCGTCGATCCCGTGTGCGGAATGAGCGTGACGATCGCCTCGGCTCGCCACAAAGCGGACGTCGACGGCGTCATGTACTACTTCTGCTGCACGAATTGCCGCACGAAATTCCTCAACGATCCGCGCGCGTACCTGGCCCATCCATGATGGATGCTTCCGCCATCCACGACCGCTTCCGGGAGCGCGGTTTCATCGTTGGCGAGGCGTTCGCCACCGCGCTGCAGATCATGCTGGCGCTCGAGAAGCCGCTGCTCATCGAGGGGCCGGCCGGCGTAGGCAAGACCGAAAGCGCGAAAGTGCTCGCAGAGGTCCTCGGGACGGATGTGATTCGTCTGCAGTGCTACGAGGGGCTCGACGCGATGGCGGCGCTCTACGAGTGGAACTATCCTCGCCAAATGCTGCACGCGCGCTTGAGCGAAGCGGAGGGATCCAGCCTCGAAGAGCGTGAAGCGTACATGTTCAGCGACAAATTCCTGCTCAAGCGCCCGCTGCTTGATGCGATTACGCGTGATCGGTCACCGGTGCTGCTCATCGACGAAGTGGATCGAGCCGACGAGGCCTTCGAGGCGTTTCTCCTCGAGGTATTGGCGGAGTGGCAGGTGACAATCCCCGAGCTGGGTACTATCCGTGCACGGCACACGCCGCATGTGATCCTGACGAGCAACCGCACCCGGGAGCTGTCAGACGCCCTGCGCAGACGATGCCTATTTGTCTCGCTCCCGTATCCATCGCTCCGGCAGGAAATCGAGATCCTGCACGCGCGCGTGCCCGGTTTGGCGGATCGCCTGGCGCAGCAGATTGCGCAC
>Ga0114129_10004604_pt1 | contig 19474 bp, 15 predicted proteins | sample RhiMetdeltSRZDD1_FD_80071 | JGI IMG/M metagenome (GOLD analysis project Ga0114129, IMG submission 80071) | Populus rhizosphere microbial communities from Tennessee, USA - Rhizosphere MetaG P. deltoides SRZDD1 (version 2) (version 2) | ecosystem: Host-associated > Plants > Roots > Rhizosphere >...
CTCTGCGCGACACCACCTCGGCCCTCGCAACTACTGCCCACTCTCCGGCCTACCGACTGCCCACCTTCTGCCCACATCACCCCTTCCCCCTTATTTCCCCTCCACAAACGATCGAAGTCGCTGAAGTGCCGAATCCCACTGATCCGAGATGTGATCGAGGCATCGGCGCGCCTTCTCGAGCCGTGCGGTTTCCAGCTGCCAGATCCGCTCGCGGCCCGATCGGCTTCCATGCACGAGGCCGGCGTGCGCAAGCGTATTCAGATGTTTCGTGATCGCCTGTCGCGTCACGCCCGCTCCCTCACTCAATCGTGCAATCGAGAGTGGTCCTTCGGCGCAGAGCCTGGCCACTATCTCGAGCCGTGTCGTTTCGCCGAGAGCGGCAAAAACAGGCGCCGCCTCCCTGAATGTCGCTTCGCTACGACTGCGCGACATGGCGTTCGAAATTGCCCATTTGCTGCGTCCAGCCACCTTCGTTCATGCGAAACGCTTCGTCGCGGCGCCCCAACGGAATCTGACCGAAGCCGGACTCAACGACGGTGACCTCGGTACCGTTCGGGATTTCCTTCAAGTGGAACTCGACGAGGGTCGTTGGCTCTTTCGAATAGTCAATCTTCGGATCGACGGCGTAGGGGTGCCATCGCCAGGCAATGTAGCGCTCGGGCTCAACGCGCTCGACAAACACCTCCATGATGAGGTGTTCGTAACCGGGATGCGTGATCTGTCCCCGAACGATCGCGCCTTCGGCGAATGCCCCTTGCAGCTTGACGCCAAACCATCTGCCGAACTCCTCGGCATCGCTCAGCGCGCGCCATACACGCGAGCGCGGGGCTTGTAGAACGATTTGCTTTTCGATGCGGTCGGCAACCGTCGTGGACATATGCAACCTCCAGGTTGCCTACGATACAGGACGGCGACTCGATATGCAACCTCATGGTTGCACGATGTCCCGGCCGAATTTTCACCGCTCAGCCCTTCGCTGTCGATTCGAGATGCTGTCATTCGACAAGGCTATGGAGGTGGTTATGAAGCGGTGGACGGGACTCGTGATCGGCGCGATGGTTGTCGTGTTTCTCGCCTTCGACAGCGCGGTCAAGCTGTTGAGGCTTCAGGTGGCGGTCGAGGGGACGACGAGACTGGGCTACCCGGAACACCTCGTCGTCATCATCGGCGTGGTTGAGCTCTTGTGTCTTCTCGCCTATGTGATTCCGCGCACAGCGCCCGTGGGCGCGCTGCTCCTTACGGGTTATCTCGGAGGAGCAACCGCCACACAGGTGCGAGTCGAGGATCCCTGGCTCCTGTTTCCCGTTGCAGTAGGTGTGCTGACCTGGGGAGCACTCTGGCTGCGGGATCCTCGCGTCGGTGCACTCTTCTTTGCGACGTCAACGAATCCGGAGAACGGCGTCACGCCGCGACCGTTTGGGTCCGCGCCGCATCCTTCATGACGGAGGCGAGCAAACCGCACACGGTCGCCCAAGCCTCCTTCATTTCCGGCGTGAAGGCCTCACCGAGACCCTTCTCCAACGTCCAGAGCAACGCGGCGCCGACTGTGTCGTAGTGCGCCTCAGTGACGCCGTACCCGGCGTGGCGACGCCCCAGATCCTGCACGACGGGAACAAGCCGATCGAGGTGATCCAGACCCTTCACCGCCGCCGTCAGCATCTGCGCCAGCTTCCGGTGTTGAGCGGCCATGTCGGGAGGAAACATCCGTCTGACCGCGGGATCCAGTTCGAACAACCGGCGATAGAAGAGCGCCATGGCATCTTCGGCAATCGGCGCGAGCGACGAAAACTCTCTTGCACCAGAGTCTTTTGACGCGACGTGACCATCACACACCTCCTGTCTTGTCCAGCGCGCGTTACTTCAGCAGCTTCAGATAAGCGACGATGTCGGACTGATCGTCCGGCGTCAGAACGACGAGCGGTCCCTTCGGACCCGGACCGTCGGGGTCAGTGGCAACTTCGAAGAACTTGTTGTAGTGCGCGACGACATCCTCGAGCGTGCGTGCGGAGTTATCGTGGAAGTACGGTGCGGTCCGGTCGACGCCCCACAGCGTGGGGATCTTGAACGCGTTCACGTTGTCGAATAGACCCGACTCTTTACCAATCCCTGTGATCAGCGCACGCCCCGGATCTGGTGAGACGAGCCGCGTCGTCGTGCCGTCGGCATTGGTGAACACGTACTCATGCACTGGATTGCGCGCGTCGTTCAGCTCCGAGACGCGCACACTCTGAAAGCGCGTGTGAACCGGAGTTTTGGCTACTGCAAACAGGAACTCGTTCGTCTCGTTCAGCATCGGACCGCTGTGGCAGGCTGCGCATGCGCCGTGTTTGAAATCCGCGAGATCGGTCACATTCTCGAAGAATCGCCGTCCACGCGTCTCCGCATCGGTGCGGCCTTGCGGCAGTTGCGGCGCGGGCCCGCCACGCGCGAATGCGCGAAGCGCCGGCGAGCTGAAGAACGCGTCGTCGCTGGCTTCAAAATCGGTGATGCCCTGGATTTCAACGTCCGTCGGCGTGCGTTTCGCCTGCGCGTGTCCCGCAATCGCACTCGCGGCCTGCGACGCCAGATCGGGCTGTCGCCCGTCCATCATCAGCACGCGATCGAGTGCCGGCGTGTTGAGTGTCGACGGAATGCCGCGGCGAACAACGACGGAGCGCGCCATCGGATCGTCGGCCAGGCTGACGTTTGACGGGAGTGGGATCTCGACGAGTACCGTTGCATCTTTCAACATCCGAGATGCACCGTTGCCGTTGCCGTCGTCGCTGCCGTCATGGAGAAACAACGGATCGCGCGCGTTCCCTTTGAACCGCTCCTGCGCCTCGATTGGCGAGATGGTGCCGGTCGCGCTGGTGTGACAGGTGCTGCAGGTTCGTCCGTTGCCGCCGAAGGTCTCACGCTCGAACAGGCGCTTGCCGTCGGGCCGGCTGACGACGCTGCTTTCATGGGCCGAAATGGAGGCGAACATCGCGACCGTGAGAATCGCTTTGCCGCCGATCAGATAGTGAATGGACTTCATGCTGGTCCTCTCCGCTGACTGCTAACGCGACAACGCGCGTTCAACCCCGCAACGGCAGGGACCAGGGACCAGGGACTAGGGACTAGGGACTAGGGACTAGGAGTGGGGCTAGGACCCGAGCCTGGGACCCGGGGTCACCAGTCCCCAGTCCCCAGACCCCAGTCCCTTCGGTGCTTTAGCTGTTTGTGGCGAGGGCTTTTGTGTACAGCGCGAGCAGACGGGTCCAGGCCTTCTCGGCCTGCGGTTCGTTGTAAACCTGTGAATCGGGAGGGCACCAGCCGTGCGCCGCCCCTGTGTACACCTCGATTTCGGCGGGCAGCTTGGCCTTCTCGAATGTCTCCTTCAACACGTTCTTCTCGTTGGGCGACCGCATATCGTCGTTGGCGGCGATGGCGATGAGGAACTGCGCCTTCGTTTTCGCGGCCTGCAGATGCGGACTGTTGGGCATGTCGGTGACGAGGCCGCCACCATGGAATGACGCGACGGCACCGACGCGATCGGGCACGGCGGCGGCCGTGCGGAACGCGATCGGCCCGCCCATGCAGTAGCCCTGCGTACCAACCTTGCGGTTCTTGGCCACTGACTGCTGCCGATCGAGCCAGCCGATAAACGCCTTCGCATCGGTCATCTGCGTGGTCTCGTTCAGCGCCTGCGCAAGCGGCATCAATTCCGGGATCGGTGTGGCCGAGCCCTGTGCCGCGGTCGGCGCTTTCTTCACCCGATAGAACGGATTGACAACGACCACCGAATAGCCGGTTTCCGCGAGCCGTTTCGCCATCTGGCGGAACGCCGGCCGCAATCCGAAGATGTCGGGCCACACGAGCACGCCTGGAGCCGTGCCGGTTGCCGGATGCACGAAGTACGCGTCCGCGGTGCCGTCGGGCGTCATGATGCTGACTTCTGATTCGGTGACCGCGACGGCGTTGGCAACTTGCGGCAGCATCACCGTGATACCCGCGCCCACGAGCACGCCGAACTGCCGCCGTGTGATAACAAGTCCGAGCGCCTCGAGATCCTGACGGTCTTTTTCAAAATGATCCTGATCGCACATGTTTGCTCCTTATTGACACTTGATCGCGCCGCAGATGCATCACGCGCGCGGCCACCCGACACTGTATACCGAACGGACGGGGGAAGAGGGAAAGGGGCGGAAGCCGGAAGCCCGACGCCTGGAGCCACAGGAAAAACCCGCTGTACGTGCAACGCGCGCCGGAAGTCGGCTTGCCGCCTGCGGGCTCGAAGACGTTTGCACGTCCCCGTCTTCAAGACCCTTCGCTTCTCGTCCAGAAATCTGCTTCACGCTATCGCCTGCGAAAACGCTTGCGCATCTTCACCGGCAACCACATTCCACCTTTTCCTGATCGAGAACCGTTGGGCCTCTTTCCCCGTCCTGCAACGCTTCTTCGATCCGCAACGTCCAGCGTGCCTTCTTTCGAAGACCCACCACACATCGCAAACCGCTTCCGCTTTGCACTTCAGGACCAGCGGGCTGGCTCGTCTCCTTCCGGCGCGCGCAGCGTCGGAGAATCTATCCACGTCGCATTTGAAGATCAAGTACTTTTTGATGCGCGCGCAAAAAAAATTTAAAAAAAAATTGCGTCGGATCCCCTAAACGAAATCAGTCGTTCGGATCGTTCGGCCCGTTCGGATCGTTCGATGCGTTCGTCATCGTTCGAGCCGTTCAATTGATCGTTCGGATCGTTCGAGTGTTGTATGTTACGCGTCGTACACGAATGCTCATAAGTAGGACGATGTTGAGTTCACGACTGCGTGTCGCTCTTCAATCGGCTGTGGTCCTCCTCGTTGCTGCGTCGCCGCACGCGCAGTGGTTGAACCTGCCAACACCGGGTGTGCCTCGCCTGCCCGACGGCAAGCCGAATCTGAACGCCCCCGCGCCGACAACCGCGGATGGCAAGCCCGACTTCTCGGGCATCTGGCACTCGCCGACTCCGAAGTACCTGGCGAATCTTGCGGCAGACGGCGTGGAGGTTCCGATGACCCCGTGGGCGCAGCAAATTTTCAAGCAGCGAGCGGACAACAACCAGATCGACCGTCCGAGCGCCAGCTGTCTGCCCCACAGCGTTACCGACTTCGACGCACACTTCACGCCGCACAAGATCCTGCAATCGCCCGGTCTGATCGTGATGTTGTTCGAGAGTTACAGGACGTTTCGAGAGATCTTCACCGACGGACGCGCGCTGCCGAAGGATCCCGAGCCGGCGTGGTTCGGCTATTCGGTCGGTCGCTGGGATGGCGACACCCTCGTCGTCGACACGACGGGCATTCATGAAAAGACGTGGCTGGACGATGCCGGTCATCCACACAGCGAAGCGTTGCACGTTGTCGAGCGCTTCCGGCGTGTGAACTTCGGGCGCATGGACGTGCAAATCATCATCAACGACCCGAAGGCCTACACAAAGCCATGGAGTGTCGCATTCCAGTGGGAGCTGATGCCCGACACCGAACTGCTTGACTGGGTCTGCGAGAACAACAAATACTTCGACGTCCTTCCGAAGGAAAGGTGACGGCCATGAGAACGCGATCTGTGCTTCTGTTCGTGCTTGCGTTGCACGTAGGAGCGGCGCCCGCGCTGGCGCACCATTCATTCGCCGCCGAGTTCGACTCCAAGCAGCCCATAAAACTTACAGGAACGGTGACCAAAGTCGAGTGGACCAATCCGCACGTGTGGTTCTACATCGACGTGAAGGACGAGACCGGCAAAGTGACCAACTGGGGCATGGAAATGGGAGGCCCCAATGGGTTGTTGCGCGCCGGATGGACCCGCAACTCGATGAAAGCCGGCGACGAAGTCACCGTGGACGGCTTCAAGGCAAGAAGCGGACGGCCTCTCGGCAACGCCACCTCGGTGGTGCTGGCCAGCACCGGTCAGAAGCTGTTCGCCGCCTCCAGCCAGGGGCAGCAGTAGCCCCGCTTTACGAGCTCTGTACCGATTTACGACCTCTGTACGCAGCACCCTTTGTCGCTTGACATTGGAAAGGTGCTGCGTAATCTTTACCCGAATTTCCGTCGAACCACTCATACTCCGTTCGGGCTCTGTTAGGACCGGAGTCAACCGGTCCTGATCGCACTGGGACAACGGGCACCGTCTGGTGCCCGCGCGCAGAACCTGGGTCGTCGTCACTCGGTATCGCCGCGAGGTCGCGACAGGAGGATCCAATGATCCGCTTCGCCAGTTGGCGTGTCGTCGCACGACTCTTTTTCGTCAGCGCGATGCTTGCGCTGCCCGTCGCCGCGTATGCACAGGAGGCGACTATCACCGGCACGATCACCGACTCCACCGGGGCGGTTCTGCCCGGCGTTTCGATCGTGGCCGTGCACGAAGCCTCAGGAAACACGTTTGAGGCCGTAACCAACGATCGGGGCGTGTTCCGCATCGTCGCGCGCGCCGGTGTCTATCGGATCGACGCGATGTTGCCGGGATTCGGAACGGCCATGCGAAGAGAGCTCGAGCTGCTGGTCGGCCAGCAGGCCGTCGTCAATATGCAGATGTCACCAGCGACCGTGCAGGAGTCGGTGACGGTGTCGGCAGAAGCGGCGCTCATCAGCACGACCACATCGAGCATCGGCGGCAACGTCGATCCGCGGCAGACGCAGGAACTGCCCGTGAACGGCCGCGACTGGCTATCGCTCTCCACGCTTGCGCCTGGCATGCGTGCCAACGCCACGGACCTCGGTCCGACTACTGGCGAACGAAATGGGAACAGGGAATTCCAGCTGAATATGGATGGCCAAGAGGTATCGGTCGCCCAGGGCGGCAACCGCGGTCAGCCGCGATTCAGCCGCGATGCGATCGCCGAGTTCCAGTTCCTCGCCAGCCGCTTTGATGCGACGCAGGGACGCTCAACGGGTCTGCAGGTGAACGCCATCACGAGATCGGGCAGCAACGTCGCTGCTGGTACGTTTTCTGGCTACTTCCGTGACGACGCGTTCAACGCGGCCGACTTCATTGCCGGAAAGGTCCTGCCGTATTCGAATCAGCAGATCAGCGCAACCTACGGCGGCCCGATTCTCCGGGACAGGCTCCACTACTTCATCAACTACGAGCGCGAGCGCGAACCGGGGACGCTCACGTTCAACACGCCGTATCCCCAATTCAACGTGCAGCTCACCGGCACGAAGCGAACCGACATGTCGGGACTGCGTCTCGACTACCAGCTGTCGTCGAAGACGCGCGTGATGCTGCGCGGCAATATATTCCGCTATCACAACCCGTATGAGCTGCAGAGCACGCAGGTCGGCAGCCATCCGGCGGCGGTGGAAAACTTCAAGCGCCGCAGCGACGAACTGTTCGCCAACATGACGCGCGTCATGACGAACCGAATCGTCAATGAGGTCAAGGTGGGATTCAACAGCCACCTCTACCAGACCACCAACTACACGTACCGGCCCGACCACCCGCAGGCGGCCAACGGCATCACGTACGGGCACCCTCGAATCACGCTGCGAGGCTTCTCGATTGGCGGCAACGTCCGGACGCCGCAGAACAACAGCGCCAACGTCTACCAGCTTCGCGACGATTTGACGATCTCGTTCGACAAAGGCGGACGGCATGACATGAAGCTGGGCGCCGAGGACCTGTACGCCATCAACGCGGCGTTCAGCTGCCGCTACTGCATGGGGAACATCGACGCGCAGGGAGGACCCGTTCCCGCCAACATCGAGGCACTGCTTCCCGTCTGGAACGACGTGTCGACGTGGAACCTCGCGGCACTGTCACCGATTACGAGGCGGTACAACTTCGGCAACGGTCAATTCCGAACGGCGTTGCCCGAGTACAACTACGCCGGCTGGGTGCAGGACGACTGGGCGATCACTTCGAAGCTGACGCTGAACCTCGGTTTGCGCTACGACGCCGCGCTGAATGTCTGGGCGAACCACTACGGCCTGGCGCCGATCGTCGAAGACAACCGTCCGAATGACATCAACAACTTCCAGCCGCGGCTCGGCTTTGCCTATACGGTCAACCCGCAAACGGTCATTCGCGGTGGCTACGGGCGGTACTACGGCGATCTCATCACCGGTCTCGCCGGTCAGATGGCGGGCATTACGCGGTCGGCGGTCGTGGAAGTGCAGAACGATGGCCGTGCCGACTTCGCGCTGAACCCGTTCAACGGACCATGGCCGACGCAGGCGCAGCTCGAAGCGCGCTTCTGCTCGACCGCCCGTACAGCGACGTGCGTGCGGCGCGACACCGGCCAGGATTTCCTCGCGCCTCCGGCGGAGTTCACCAAGATGCCGTACAGCCATCAGGCGTCGATCGGCCTGGCGCGACAGCTGAGCGCGGTGACGGGTCTCGAAGTGGACTACGTCTTCGTCGGCGGACGCGACGAGCGGACGACGCAAGGCACGCAGTTGAACAACATCAACCTCAGCTACGACCCCGTGACCGGTGTGAACTATCCGTTCACTGACATCAGCAAGCGCCCCTTCCCCGACTTCGGCGCGCTCGCGATGAATGTGATGGGAGGCAGGTCGAATTCACATTCGCTTCAGACCGCGTTCACAAAGCGCTTGAGTCATCGGTGGCAGGCGTCGGGCACTTACACCCTGTCGTGGCTCTACGACAGCTCGGCGCCGGCGGTCAGCGGTACACATGTTGTCCCGTTCCCGGTCGCACCGGATCTCGGTGGCGAATACTCGCTTGGAACCACTGATCAGCGAAACCGTGGAACATTCAACGGCATCTGGGAAGTCGGACGTGGCTTCCAGTTGAGCGGTCTGTACTTCTACGGGTCGGGTCAGCGCTTCGGGAATTCGTACGGCGGCGATCTGCGGCAGTGCGGACAGGGATGCGATCGCCTGCGTCCCGACGGCACGATCACGCCGCGGAACTCGTTCATCGGCGCGTCAATCCACCGTGTGGATCTCCGCCTGCAGCAGCGAATCCGCGTCAACGGAAAGGTGTCGCTGGCGGGCATCCTCGAGGCGTACAACCTGTTCAACCACGAGAACTACGGAACCTACGAAGTGCGGGAGAGTAACGCGGCCTACGGGCTGCCGATTCCGAACCCGAGCCTCGTGTACCAACCACGCATGATGCAGCTCGGATTCCGCGCCACGTTCTGAACCACGAAGGCGGCGCTTCGCGCCGCGCAGCACGAAGCTCACGGAGGAGATTTCATCTCCTTCGTGTTCTCCGTGTGTGCCGCCAGGCCTTCGTGGTGTCGCGACCGCGCAACACCGAATTGTTGCGCCATTGAGCCATCAACGCGCGCCGCTCAGGGCAAATTCAACGAAATCTACTGGCACACGCCTCGCAGAAGGTCGCCGGCCTCATGCGCATGCGCCGCCGCACCACACGTGTTGCGTATGTCATCGCGTTCGTGGCGTTCGGCGGCGCGTGCCATGGGCCGACCAAGCCAAGCGTCCTATACACGGTGGGTGACCCTCACCGTCCCGGCTCCGATATCGTGAACGGTCCGTTCACGCAGAACATCGACGCCCGATGCCGGACGCTTCACCCTCAGCGACCACCTGGGTCGCTATCGCCTGCAACGACATCGGGTTATCCGCGCCTCGGAGCAGCGAAGCTGCCGGAGTAAACGTATGCCTAGCGTGTCTCGGGAGACTCGGGAGACAGCTGGACGCGGACGGATCGGACGCGATGATCGGATCCGAAGTCAAGGACACGCTGCCCGCTCACGTAACCGGGCTTGGTCGCGCGAATCAGTTTTTTCCCGAACGGCAGGTACCGAATTGTGACCGGCGTCTGGCCCCACCCGATGCCGTTCACGGTCACCAGCGCGCCGGACGGTTCAGAGGTCACCGTCAATTCACCTTCCGTCGCGTCATCGGCAGCAACGTTGCCCGTTTCGGTCTGTGTCGGTGTCGGTGTCTGCGAAACAGCCGGCGCTGTGGCGAGTTCAATGTCGCCCGCGTTCGCGCGCACACCTTTTGTTTCGGCGACAAGCGCGATTGCGGGCGCGTCAGCCTCGGGCGCAAGCGCGCTGGCCGTCGTCACCGGCGCATCCGCTGGCGGCGTCGTTGTTCCCGCGCGGTACCACGCTGTTGCAGCAACCGCGACCGCGCCGAGAAAGACGAGGGCCGCCGCACCCGACCACATCGCCGGTGGAAAAGAAGATGAGCCTGCATCCCCGCGGCGCTCGGCCACTGGTTCGAGGCTTTGCGTATCGCTGTCATCCTCCCTCCCGACGCTCGCGAGGTCGCGCAGCGTCTCCTGCTCGTCGAGGCCGACAGCGTTCGCATATTGACGAACAATCGCACGCCGGTAGAATCCAGCCGGCAGACGATGCAGATCGCCGCGCTCGAGGGCGCGTAGCTGGTGAATACCAATCTTGGTGGCAGCGGCGATGTCCTCGAGGCTGCGTTTCTTCAGTTCGCGGCCACGGAGAAGGCGTTCGCCGAAATCCGCCGGCGGCATGCGCGGAGTGAGACGAGCAGCCTTCTGAGACCCGAGGGGCCTGCGCGGCGTGGGGAGCACCGCTGCGGACTTATCCGTCACGGGGGTTGACCTCTACGAAGCGCGCGGAGGCAAGACACGCGCCGCGCCCGATGCCGCCTCGCGCCCCGAAATTTACCATTTTGCCGGCGCGAAGGCGTCCAACGTCTGACAAACCGTAGACAAATTTCTGCGTCCGATGGAATTTACGTTTGCGCGGCGTTCGTTACTGCTGTTTGTAGAACAGATCGAATACCTCGACGCCTGATTCCGACAGCGGCTTGGCACCCAGTTTCAACAGCAGATCGACAGTAGCCTTTCGGAGGACGCGGGAGCTCTGATAGTAGAAGTCCTTGCTGCCCAGGGTGATCACCGCGTTGGCGATGCTCAGCGGCGTCTGCCCGTACTCGTCGAACACGTCGAGATGCGCGCCATGTTCGACGAGAAACTGCGCCACCGCATCCATGCCTTTGTAGGCCGCGCCATGCAGCGGCGTCCACCCGTGCTCGCCGGCCGAGTTCACGTCGGCGCCCCTCTCGACGAGGAGCTTGGTGACTTCCAGCAGATTCCTCTTCTCGTCCTCCGTCCAGTCGCCGGCGTACGGGCTGCCGCCCCAGGTCGCGACGTGAAGCGGTGCGGTACCTTTTTCCGTCTTCGCGAACGGATCCGCCCCCCCGGCGAGCAGCGCACGGACGGTCTCGATGTTGCCTCGCGATGCGGCGAGGAACAACGGTGTCGCGCCCGTCAGGTTGACGCCCGCATAGATGTACTCGCGTGAGTCCTTCGTCGTCCGCGGGTTGGGGTTGGCCCGATGCGCGAGGAGCGTGCGCACGATGTCGGCGCCACCGGCGTCCACCGCTGCATAGTGCAATGCGGTGAAACCGCTCTCGTCACTGAGATCGGGATCGGCACCGCTGTCGAGAAGCAGGGTGGAAAAGTTGCCGTTGCCGCTGGCGGCCGCGACAATCAACGCCGTTTTGCGATCGTTGCCGCCCCGATCGTTCACGTCCGCACCGGCCCGCAGCAGGAGACGCCCTGACTCCACATCTCCCTGCTGCGCCGCAAACAGCAGGGGCGTGAACCCGTGCGTCGAACGCGCCCCTGAATCGGCTCCGTGCTCGAGCAACAACTCGACGATATCTGCAAATCTGTTCGCTGCTGCCCACATCAGCGCCGTCTGCCCACCTCTTGTTTCGCGCGCATTCGCGTCCGCCTTTCGGTCGAGCAGCAACTTCACGACATCAGTGTGGCCATTGTCGACCGCTGTCATGAGCGGCGTCTCACCAGACAGCAGCGCCACGTTTGGATTGGCGTGCGCATCCAGCAGGAGTTTCATCACCTGGACGTTGCCGCGTGCCGCCGCGATCCACAGTGCCGTCGCGCCGTATTCGTTGGCTGTGTTGACGTCCGTGTGTGCGCGAATCAGGCGAGTGGCACCTTCAAGGTCATTGCGGTCGATCGCCAGCATCAGCGCAGTCGAGCCGTCGGCCTGTGCGTTCGCCTTCCCAGGTACGACGACCGGCAGCAGAAACGCGAGGAGACCGGCCGTGAACCACTTCATAGAGCAACCCGTCCCGTGCTGTCGCCAAATCGTTCGACGGTTACGCCAAGGCGATCGAGCAGCGTGAGGTACAGGTTTGCCATCGGCGTGTCGTCCGAGTGCCGCACGTGACGATTCCCCGTAATACCGGTCGCCGTGCCCGCAATGAGGAGCACCGGCAGATCCCGGTAGAGATGCATGTTGCCGTCGCTTAACGGGCTCCCGTAGACGAGCAGCGAATGATCGAGCAGCGAGCCATCGCCCTCGGGCACCGCACGCATCCTGTCGAGGAAATACTGATAGAGCTTCGCGTGAAAGATGTTGATTTGGAGGACCTTCGCGATCTTCTCCTGATCGCCCTGGTGATGCGTCAGCGAATGATGCTGATCCCCGAAGCCCAGCTCCGGATAGGCGCGGCCGCCCATCTCGTGTCCGACCATGAAGGTGGCAACTCTCGTCATGTTGCCCTGGAACGCCAGCACCTGCAGGTCCAGCATCAACCGCGCGTACTCGGAAAACTTTTCGGGTATGCCGATCGGCTTCTCCATGTCGGGCAGCTTCTCGGGTGCCTGCTGTTCCGCCACGTGTATCTGCTGCTCGACGCTGCGAATCGCCTCGGAGTACTGATCGAGCTTCAGCCGATCGCTTTGTCCAACCGACCGCAACAGCCGTTTGAGGTCCTCCGACACGAGATCGAGGATGCTGCGATTCTCCTGGATACGCGCGCGGCGCTCGTCAGGGTCAGTGCTGTCGCCGACCAGCCGTTCGAAGACGGCGCGCGGCCTGTTCTCCATCGGCACTGGCGTCTCCGGTCCTCTCCACGAGATCGTGTTGTAGTAGACGCAGCTGTACGCGGACTCGCATGCGCCGATCATCGGTGTCTCGAGTCCGATTTCGAGCGACGGCAGCGGCGTCTGTTTGCCGAGCTCGTTGGCGGCGATCTGATCGACCGACACGCCGCAATGAATGTCCGCTCCCGACGTCATCTTCGGATGCGCGGCGGTCAGATAGGCGCTGCACGCACGCGGGTGATCGCCGGCGATTTCGAATTCAAGCTTGCGCGCTTCGTTGTTGGCGAGACCGCTGATCACCACCATGCGGTCGCGGAACGCGGTCAGCGGCTCGAGGACGGGCGTAATCGGAAAACCGCTACCAACCGCCGCCGGCGTCCACTTGTCCATGATGATCCCGTTGGGAACCGCAAAGAACGACACGCGCTTGGCGGCCGGCGCGCCGTCGGCCGCCGACGCGAGCGCCGGCCGCATCGCCTCGAGCAGCGGCAACGCCAACGCGGTGCCCGCCCCGCGGAGGAACGTGCGCCTCGGAATCGCTTTCCTGAACACCATCATGATCAGCGCGCTCTCCTCATCTGAAACGGCACACTGTTGACGACGCCCGTGATGAGAGTCGACCAGCGGTAATCGCCGGCCGCCGAGTTGCGGGCAATCGTGCGGACGGCCGGCATATCGAACGGCTCGACGCCTCGTCCCAGCGCGTAGGTGAGCAATCGCTCCGTGGCCGTCGCGACCAACCGATCCTTCCTGTCGAGCAGCACCTTGCGCAGCCCGATGGGCCCGTCGATTTTCGTTCCGTCCGGAAGTGTGCCCGAGGCGTCGACGCCCGCTCGCCACCGGCCAAGACCATCGAAATTCTCGAGCGCAAATCCAAGGGGATCCATGCGTGCGTGACAGCTCGCGCACACAGGGTTCGCCCGATGCTGCTCCATCCTCTGACGCATCGTCAGTTGACTGGCGTCCTTACCCTCTTTGAGTGAGGGGACGTTTGGCGGCGGCGGTGGTGGCGGCGAGCCGAGCAGGTTCTCGAGGATGAACTTTCCTCGCAAGGTCGGCGACGTCCTGTTCGGATACGAGGTCACCGTGAGCACACTTCCCTTTCCGAGCAGTCCTTTGCGCTCCTCGTTGGTCAGTGTCACGCGGCGGAACTCGGTGCCGTGCACGCCGGAGATGCCGTAATGGCGCGCGAGCCGCTCGTTGAGGAAGGTGTAATCAGCGTTCAGAAGGTCGAGAAGGCTGCGGTCCTCGCGAATCATGCTCTCGAAGAAAAGCTCGGTTTCCTTGGTAAGCGCGGTGCGAAGGTTTTCATCGAAGTCCGGGAACGCTGACGGATCCGGCAACACGGCGTCGATGTTGCGCAAATAGAGCCACTGGCCGACGAAGTTCGAGACGAGCGTATTGGCGCGCGCATCCGTCAGCATCCTCGCGACCTGATGGTCCAGCACCGCGCGATCGTGCAGGGTGCCGCGCTCGGCGATAGTCAACAGCTCGTCATCCGGGCTGGTGCTCCACAGGAAAAAGGACAACCGTGACGCGAGCTCGACGTCGCTGACCCGGTACGCGGCGCCGGAGCGCACGCCCGGCGGATCGACTTCGACCCGGAAGAGAAAATCGGGTGAGACCAGAATTCTCTGCACCGCCAGCCTGATCCCGTTCTCGAACCCGCCGCGCTGACGGCCCGAACGATAGGGCGCCATCAACGACGGAATTTCCTCTTTGGTGATGGGCCGGCGATACGCCCGGTGCGCCAGCGTCGTGACAATCGTCGTGGCACACGACTCATCGTCGGCCCCTCGCGGCCGGCAGATGAAGATCTTCCGTCGCGTTGCGGTATCTCCCACACCTGTGGCGTTGTACGGACCCGCGATCGACACGGTGCCGACGCCCTCGAAGAACGCCGTGTCGCCGGTCCTGTTGAGAACGCCCTCCGCCTTGACGGTGTCTTTCACGAACGTCGCCGCCACGAGGTGAGAACCTGCCGTCACCGGAACGCGGACTTCGAAGTCGTCGTCTCTGATGGGCCCTGGTCCTCCGAACCTGAACTGTCTGATTCGGCGCCCGTCGAGGCGGATATCCAGCCGGCGCTCGTCCGACATGCCGACGATCGTTGTCGCGTCCTTTCCCCGTTGCAGCCGCACCTTGATGACGTACTCGGCGTCGACCGGAAAATGATGATGGACTGCGGTGCCGCCGCGGGAACCGATCGGCAGGTCCCGGCTCTCACGCTCGGTCTGCACCGTTGCCGGTGGGACAGAAAACTCGGTCGACGTCGGGGCGAGCGAACGATCGCCAATTGCCTGCCGGCTGATCGTCGCCGCGGCGGACAGATATTTCTCGAGCAGGACGGGCGACACCGTCAGCACGTCGCCGATGTTGTCGAAGCCGTACCCCGAATCGTCCGCGGGCAGCAGCGACGGGGCGTCGATCTCCAACCCAAGCAGGTCGCGGATCGAATTGGCGTACTGAAGACGATTGAGCCGATACGCGCCGGGCCTCCCCGGGTCGGGGTGCGCCGCGGCGGCGGTATCGAGCGCCGTCTCGAGATAGCCGGCGAACCCGTTGTAAGTCGCATCGTCTGGATGCGGCACACCCGCCGGCGGCATCTCGCGCGCGCGGAGCTTGTGCAGCACCTTCTCCCAGACCGCCGCGTTCGTTTCGGGATGATCGACATCCGCCTGATCGAGCAGCAGGCTGGCCGTGCGCAGCCGTGCGTTGTGACAGGTGACGCAGTACCGATCGAGGACTGCGCGCTGGGAGGGCAACGTTTGCCCTCTCGCCGGTGCCAACTGCTGAGGTCTCGCCGCCCCGACAACGGCAACTGTTGTCACGGCGATAAGCGCGGCGATCGACGCACGAAGGAAGGCCCGCACGCGGCGCTGATTCTACGCCCGCCGGCAGATCACGTCATTGCGGGCAGTGGAAGGATGCTGTTCCAGATGCTTCGCTTCATCCTCCAGCCACCGTCACCTTGCTTCTGCCAGATCGCAATGAATTGCCCGTGATCGATCACTTCCCGGTCCTTCACGTGAACCGCGGCGGTACGAGCTTGTTTCACAACACCCGCGAACCAATCCATGCTCGCCTGAGGGCCCGCGGTCGGCTGTGCATGAGGCGGCATGAGAACGACGTCGGATGCCATCAAGGGTCCAAGAGCCTGAGGATCGTTCGCTCTCATGGCGTCGAGCCAGGCGGAGTGAGCCTTGTCGATTGCTTCTTTACTCATATTCCATCCCTGATCTGGTCGAAGCTAGGACCCCTTGTTGTATGTCAGCATCGCGTTGGTCGATGGCCCGGGCTGCTCGGTTCCTCGCTGGATCGTCAGGGCGCCGTTGCTGATGGTCATCACGTCGCGCATCTGATTCAGCGCCGTGTTCCACGTAAAGAGAATCAGCTTGTTGCCGTCCCATCGCGCCTTGGTCCGCCACTTGACGATCGCGGTCGTTCCCGATTGCGTCGCGGATGGCGCTTCCCAGATGTTGTCGCTGCCATCCAGCTTGTAGACGACGCTCATCGGGCTTGGACCGTACTGGCCAGCCTGAATCGTCACCTCCGTTGGGCTCTGTTTGACGACGAGCGTTGGGGATGGCACTCCCCACCCGGCTGATCCCGGGTAGTTCGGAGGAGTGGTTCCTGACAGCTTCCACGTGCCGGAAAAGTCCGGCTTCGCCTGCGCCCACGCGGCGGAAACACCCACGGAGAGCGCGACGATCAACAACGTCATTCTTTTGATGTTCATGACACCCTCAGTTCGTTCGCGCGTTCCCCATCGGCATCAGTGGACGGCCCCACACGAGCTTGGTCGGATCCGCATTCGGCTTTGGACGATATTTCTGCGTTCGCCCGCCGAACACTTCGGAGAGATACAGGTTCCCGTCCGAATCCGCCGTGATTTGATGCGGCGCCCACGTGTACCCCGGCCGCGTGCCGAACTGTCCGAAGGAGAACTCCACGTGACCTGACAAATCGAACTTGACGATTCGATCGGTGAGGCTGTCCACCGCCCACACGTGCTCGTCGGCGCTCATCAACATGCTGTGCGGCGCGATGCCCGGCCACTCCTCGAGGAACTTCCCGTTGGTGTCGAACACTTGGATGCGGCGGTTGCCGCGATCGGAGACGAACACGCGCGGCGGTGATCCGCCGACCGCGATGCCGTGCGGGGTATTGAACTGACCTGGGCCCGTGCCTCTGCTCCCCCACTTCAGAAGCGCCTTCCCCGTCTTGTCGAACTTCACGACGCGCGTATTTCCGTACCCGTCGGCAACGAAGAACGTGCCGTCCGGCAGCCAGTCGATCATCGTCGGACGACGGAACCGGGTGAGGTCGTCGTTCTCGCCGAATTCGTCGAGCATGCCGAGCGTCTGCACCAGTTGCTTGCCGTCGTGCGTGAACCGGTAGATGACGTGCCGCATGTCGTCGACGACCCAGACGTAGCGCTCCGGATCGTACGGACTGATGTAAACCTGATGCGGACCGCGGCCCCATTCAAAGAGCTTGTCCCACTGATTCCACGCCTCAATCAGTTTCCCGTTGCGATCGACCACGACGAGAGTGTTGACCATGTTGGCGATCGGCTGCGTCGCCGCCATCTGATTGAAGAAGCCCCAATTACCCGGAAAGTTGTTCGGCACCTTGTCCGGGAGTTTCAGCTCGCCGCGGTTGGCGAGATAGACGCGATCCGGTGATTCCGCGAACACGCCGCCCTGCGAACCCCAGATGTAGCCAGGCTTTGGGTACGGATGGGCCCATTGCGGCCAGGCGGGATCGGGAATCTCGTACTCGCCGGTGATGTCGCCGACACCGCCTTTCGCGGAAATCGAGTCGCTTCTCTGCTGCAGAGAGGCGCTCGGACTCAGCACGATCAAGCCGGCGATCACGGTGAGCCAGGCGGCCAACGAAAGGCTTCGGCGGCGCATAACGGACCCTCCTTCAGGAAAAGTACTCGAGAGTCTACTCCTCTTGACCACCATGAAGGGGAGTGCTAAAACCGCATTGGCCATTAGGGGTCAGCGGTTTCTTAGCGAACGCGGAGGCACTACTCTTTCCATTCCAGAATCACTAACAGCGACGCCGAACCCTGAGGATCCAACCGATGATTCGCATGCGGATGTTGTCTCTCGTTCTCTTGGGTCTCCTGATCGTGCCGGTCACCGCGTGGGCACAAAGCAGTCTCACTGGTGTCGTGCGCGATCCCTCCGGCGCCGTGCTGCCGGGCGTGACCGTTGAAGCCAGCAGTCCCGCATTGATCGAGCAAGTGCGCTCGGTCATTACCGATTCACAAGGCCTCTACCGCATCGTCGATCTGCGGCCGGGCCCCTATACCGTCACGTTCACATTGCCCGGTTTCACCACGGTGCGGCGCACCGGTATCGAACTGCGGGCCGAATTCACCGCGACGGTCGACGTCGAACTGCAACTCGGCAACGTCGCCGAAACGATCACGGTCTCCGGCGAAGCGCCGCTCGTCGATACGCGGAGCGCTCGCGCGCAGACGCAGTACGCGGCGGAAACACTGCAGTCGCTTCCCGGCAACGGACGTCTGTCGACCTTGATCTCGGTGCTGCCCGGCGCGGTGTTGAACAACGAGGGCGACCGCGCATCGGGCGCATTGAGCGATCGATCGCAGACGCGGTTCGCCATTCACGGCGCGCCGAATGCCCAGCCGGTGATCGACGGCATGAACACGGAGATGGCGGCGTCCAATACCGGCGTCTTCGTCTACAACGGCGTGACGTTCCAGGAAGTCGTCGCGGAGACGACCGGCATTGGAGCGGACCGCGACACAGGCGGCGTGCAGTTGAACATGATCCCAAAGGACGGCGGCAATGTGTTCTCGGGGACTGCAAACTTCGCGTACACCGGTCCTGATCTGCAGAGCAACAACATTGGCGACGACCTGATCGCGCGCGGTCTCAATACCTCGACGCAGGGTCTCGCGTCGATCAAGAAGTTCGTCGAGACGGCGGTCGGCGTCGGCGGTCCAATCAAACGGAACAAGCTGTGGTTCTACGGCGCGGCGCGCAAGAGCATCACGCAGCAGTACGCGGCAGGTATCTACTGGAACAAGCTGACGCAGCCGGCAAGCATGCTGTACGAGCCGGACCTGTCTCGCCCGGCGTCCAGTAATGACTTCTATCGGGACTACAGTCTCCGCCTCACGCTGCAGGCCAACGAGCGGAACAAGGTCGTGGTCGGCGGCTCGTTCCAGCACAACTGCAACTGCGTGTACGCCTTGTTCCGCCCGCAGGGCGGCTCGCTCGTCACGCCTGAAGCGGCAACCGAGCACGAGTACGAGCCCGACTACAACGTGACGAGCACGTGGACAGCGGTGCTGACCGACCGGATGCTCCTCACCGTCGCAGGCGGCAAGAATCACATCACGCAGCAGAACAAACGCGGCGAGGGTGTCGACATCAACAGCATCCAGATCACGGAACAGTCGCTCGATCTGAAATACGGCGCGGCGTACGGTGCAACAGCCGGCGGGTCGTCGTATTCAACCCTGCCCAGGCGGCAATACCATCAGCAGGTCTCGCTGGCGTACGTCACCGGCACGCACAACTTCAAAGGCGGGGTGAACGTCCGCGAAGTCAGGACCGGCGACAACGAGAAGTACGGCAACGATCTGTTCATGGCGAACCGGGCGATCCTCTACACGTTCAACAATCAGCGTCCCGTGTCGCTGCAGCTGCTGGCGACCCCAA
>Ga0114129_10004605_pt1 | contig 19474 bp, 22 predicted proteins | sample RhiMetdeltSRZDD1_FD_80071 | JGI IMG/M metagenome (GOLD analysis project Ga0114129, IMG submission 80071) | Populus rhizosphere microbial communities from Tennessee, USA - Rhizosphere MetaG P. deltoides SRZDD1 (version 2) (version 2) | ecosystem: Host-associated > Plants > Roots > Rhizosphere >...
CTCCCTCGAGAGCGGAGGTCTAGATGCCGTATATCATCGCGGAGCCGTGCATCAACGTGAAGGACAAGGCCTGTGTCGAGGTGTGTCCGGTGGATTGCATCTACGAAGGCGACACGATGCTCTACATCCACCCGGACGAGTGCATCGACTGCGGAGCCTGTGAGCCGGTGTGCCCGGTGAAAGCGATCTTCGCGGAGGACGAGACCCCCGACCAGTGGAAGAAGTTCATCGACATGAACAAGCAGTTCTTCAAGGACCATCCGGGCGTCAAGCCGGCCACCAAGTCCTAGCTGCACACGCCTCACGGCAACACGCCAGGCCCGCTGGGCATTCTTCGGAGTGCGGCGGGCCTGATTCTTTTGTAACGACGGCGCTTCGCGGGCTGGCATGCGGGTTGCCGCTCTGCCGGGCATGACATTCATACCCGGATCGACCCAGGCTCCTCCGCCATCGCTCGCCGGCTATCACGGCGCCGTCTCTGACTTCAAGCGACGGCTCATCGAGGCGACGCTGCACCAGGCGCGCGGCAACCGCACCCACGCGGCGCGCGCGCTCGGGCTGCAGCGGACGTACCTTTTGAGGCTCATCCGCGACCTCGGCGTGGCGGCGCCGCCCCCGCCGCCGCGCCGCCGGAGCATCGGCCGCATAGAAAGTTGACCTTTCTCGACCCGACCGGCAATCTGGACGGACCATGCATGACGTCTGGGTTGCCGGCGCGGACATGACGCGCATCGGCCGGCTCGCCGAGCCTCTCCCGGACCTGATGGCAGTGGCAGCGCATGCGGCGCTTCGGGCGGCGGATCGTGACCGTCCCGACGCCATCGTCATCGCGACGATGAACCCTGAGGAGTTCGTGGGCGACGCGAACTTTGCCTCCAACGTCGCCACCCACATGGGGTTCGCCGACGTGCCAGTCCTCCGGGTCGAAACGGCGAGCTCGTCTGGCGCGGCGGCGTTCTACGCGGGCTTCGCCCAGGTCGCCTCGGGCCTGGCGCGCACCGTCGTGGTGGTGGGCGGCGAGAAGATGACGCACCTGGCGACGCCCAAGGTATCGGAGCTGATCGGGCGCTCGCTCGATCCCTACGAGCGCTCGTACGGCACCACCATGCCGGCCTTCGCGGCTCTCGTCACCCGCGCCCTCATGGCGCGTCACGGCGTGACCGAGCGCGAGATCGCGCACGTGGCCGTGAAGAATCACGCGAACGGCGCGCGCAATCCGCTGGCGCAGTTTCGCGAGCCGATCACGATCGACATGGTTCTCGAGAGCCGCATGGTCGCCGATCCGCTGCGGCTCTTTCATTGCTGCCCGATCTCCGACGGCGCCGCGGCGGTCGTCTTGACGTCCGAGCGTGCCAGCGTGCGCGTGGCCGGGATCGGGCAGGGGACCGATTCGCTCGCGCTCCGCCACCGGACCGCGCTCACGAGCTTTCGCGCCACCCAGAGCGCGGCGGCCGCGGCCTTCGCGATGGCGGGCTTCGGCCCGGATCGGGTCGACGTCGCCGAGATCCACGACGCCTTCGCCCCGTTCGAGCTGATCTCGCTCGAGGACACCGGGCTCTTCCCGCAAGGCAAAGCCGGCCCGGCGACGCTCGACGGCCAGACCGCGCTGGACGGACGGCTCCCGATCAACCCCTCCGGCGGCCTCAAGGCGCGCGGTCATCCGCTGGCGGCTACCGGCCTCACCCAGATCGTCGAGTGCGTGTGGCAGCTGACCGGCTCCGTCCCGCGCCGCCAGGTCCAGTGCAACGTCGCCCTCGCCCAGTCCATCGGCGGCCCCGGCACGAACAACTGGGTGACCCTGCTAGAAGCCAGATGACGGCCACGGCCTCGAGAAGGCCGAGCAAGCCGGGCTCGAAAGCGCCCACGCATGAGTTGGACGTGCGGAGCCGGGCCTCGTCTATCTCAGTGCGGATTGATCGGGCGTGTCGGAGCCGGGTCGCATCTCTCTCAGGCCCTCGGTGCAAGCCGGGCTCAAGGCATCCGCTACAATGATCGAACGATTAGCCGCCTCCCGCTGTCCGGTCTGCGGGCTCGTCGCCGCGCCGCCCTCGCGGTGGTGCCCGCGTCACCCGGTCGAGATGACGCAAACCTCGGTGGCGGGAGCCGGCGACATCATCTCCTTCACCACGCTGCACTCGCCGCCCGGTGGCTTCAAATCACCGCTGCACATCGCGATCGTCGAGCTGGCCGGGGGCGCCCGCTTCATCTGCCACGGCGCCGAGACCACCGGATTGAAAATCGGATCCCGGGTTGCAATCGAGGCCGTGGGTAACGTTTACTACTTCTCGCATCTGAGCGCGATGGACCGGGTGCGGCTCTTCTGGAGCCGCGCCGGCCGTGCCGGCGATCGTGTGAACGCGATCGCGCAGAGCCTGGCGAAGCGTGTCTGGAAAGGACGACCACGTGGCGAACAGTAAGGCCCCCCTCGCGGGTATCCGCGTCCTCGATCTCACTCGGGTTCTGGCCGGTCCGTTCTGCGCCATGATGCTGGGCGACATGGGCGCCGAGGTCATCAAGGTGGAGGAGCCCGGCAAGGGCGACGACACGCGTAGCTGGCCGCCCTTCGTCGAGGGCGAGTCGACCTACTTCATGTCGGTCAACCGCAACAAGCAGAGCGTCACCCTGAACCTCAAGGCGCCCGAGGGCCGCAAGATCTTCCAGACGCTCGCGCGCAAGAGCGACGTGCTCCTGGAGAACTTCCGGCCGGGCACGATGGAGAAGCTCGGCTTCGGCTACAAGACGCTCGCGAAGCTGAACCCGCGGCTCGTGTACTGCTCGGTCTCCGGCTTCGGCGAGTCGGGCCCCGAGGCGCACCGCGCGGGCTACGACCTCATCATCCAGGCCGAGTCCGGCGTGATGGACCTCACCGGCTTCTCGGACGGGCCGCCGGTGAAGGTCGGCAACTCGGTGGGCGACCTGGTCGCGGGCATGTCGGCGGCTCACGGTGTCGTCCTGGCGCTCCTGGCGCGGACGCGCACGCGGCGCGGTCAGAAGGTCGAGATCTCCATGCTCGACGTCATGGCGTCGCTGCTCACCTATCAGGCCGGGATCTACTTCGGCACGGGACAGCGCCCGACCCGCCGCGGCAACGCGCATCCCTCGATCGTGCCCTACGAGGTGTTCCGCGCCGCCGACGCGTTCGTCGTGTTGGGGGTCGCCAACAACTCCTTGTGGATCAAGTGCTGCGGCGCCCTCGGTCGCCCCGATCTCGCCCAGGACCCGCGCTTCGACACCGAGTCGAAGCGAGTGCAGAACCGGGCGACGCTCGTGCCGCTCCTGAACGAGATCCTCGGCAAGCGCGCCGCCGCCGAGTGGGTCAAGCAGTTCGAGGAGGTCGGCATCCCGGCTGGGCTCATCAAGTCGGTGGCCGAGGTGTGCGAGAGCGAGCACCTGAAGGCGCGCGGCATGATCGTGACGCTGCCGCACCCGCGCGCGGGCAAGGTGACGGCGATGGGCGTGCCGGTGCGTCTGCACGCGACGCCCGGCAAGGCCGCGAGTGCGCCGCCCGTCATTGGCCAGCACACCGACGCGGTCCTTCGCCGTCTCGTGGGGCTCGGCAAGCCGGCAGTCGCGAAGCTGCGCACGCAGGGAGTCGTCTGACCCCGACGCATTCTTGACACTGCCTCGCGCGCGGGCGCATCATCGGAGCGCTCCCATGCGCCGCCTGATCAAGATCTACGACACCACGCTTCGTGACGGCACCCAGGGTGAGGGCGTGTCCTTCTCCATGGAGGACAAGGTCCGTCTCGCGACGCGGCTCGACGCGCTGGGCATCCACTACATCGAGGGCGGGTGGCCTGGCTCGAATCCCAAAGATTTGCGCTTCTTCGCGCGCATGCAGGACGTCTCGCTCAAGCACGCCAGGCTCGCCGCGTTCAGCATGACCCGCCGCGCCGGCGGCACCGCCGAGTCGGACGCCAACATGCGAGCCCTCCTGGACGCCGGCGCGCCGGTGGCGACCATCGTGGGCAAGTCGTGGGACTTTCACGTCACGGCGGCCCTCGGCACGACCCTGCCCGAGAACCTCGCGATGATCAGTGACACCATCGCGTTTCTCCGGCCCCGGATGCAGGAAGTGCTCTTCGACGCCGAGCACTTCTTCGACGGCTTCCGGGCCAATCGCGACTACGCGTTGGCCACGCTGAAGGCCGCGGAGGCGGCCGGCGCCCACTGGCTGGTTCTCTGCGACACCAACGGCGGCACGCTGCCGGCCGAGCTCGTCGAGATGCTCAGGGCCGTCAAGCAGCACGTGCGGGCTCCGCTCGGCATCCACGTGCACAACGACGCCGAGTGCGCCGTGGCGAACTCGCTCGCCGCGGTGGCCGAGGGCGTTGGCCAGGTGCAGGGCACCCTCAACGGCTTCGGCGAGCGGTGCGGCAACGCTAATCTGGTGTCGATCATCCCGAGCCTGGTGCTGAAAATGGGGCTCGACTGCATCCCGGAGCCCAACCTGCGCGAGCTGCGCGACGTCTCGCGCTTCGCGTCCGAGCTGGCGAACCGTAAGCCGTGGTCCTCGCAGCCCTACGTCGGCGACTCGGCATTCGCTCACAAGGGCGGCATGCACGTGTCAGCCGTCCTCAAGCATCCGGAGACCTACGAGCACATCGACCCGGAGTCGGTCGGCAACCATCGGCGCGTGCTCGTGTCGGAGCTGGCGGGCAAGTCGAACATTCTTTGGAAGGCGCGCGAATACGGGATCGACCTCGACCAGGACACGCCGGACTCGCGCCGGATCCTCGATCAGCTCAAGTCGCTCGAGGACCAGGGATTCCAGTTCGAGGGCGCGGAGGCGTCGTTCGAGCTCCTGATGGAGCGCGCGCTCGGCCGTCACCGGTCCTACTTCGCGCTCGAGGCGTACCGGGTCATCGTCGAGGAGCAGAACGCCGATCAGGCGCCGGTCGCCGAGGCCACCGTGAGGGTGCGGGTGAAGGGGATCCTGGAGCACACGGCGGCGTCGGGTAACGGCCCCGTCAACGCTCTCGACCACGCTCTCCGCAAGGCGCTGGAAGAGTTCTATCCAAACCTCCGCAGCATGCAGCTCCTCGACTACAAGGTGCGCATCCTCGAGGAGGCCAAAGGCACCGCGGCCAAGACACGGGTGCTCATCACCTCGGGCGACGGCGACGAGACCTGGGGCACGGTCGGCGTCGCCGACAACATCATCGAGGCCTCCTGGCAAGCCCTGGTGGACTCGGTCGAGTACAAGCTGCGCCGCGACGAGTCGTCCCGAGCCTGAGAAGCGCCCGGCTGGGGCCCCCGGCCGGTCAATCGGTGGCTGGATCGAGAGTGATCTGCCTGGCCAATTACTCACCAGGGCCCATACCCCTGTGGTCTCGTAAGTATCCGTAATTCCAGAATGAATACCACCGCACGCCCTTCGGTACCGGATTTGCTCTTTCCGGTAGGCCATGGAGGGCTTACACATGGCGGTGAATGGAACGGAGGTCAACGGTTCGGTCAACGGAGGAACGCCCCGCCCGTGGCTTCAGCCCCGGGGTGTTGGGCGGCCATCGACGGTAGCTCCGTTCGCGCCCCAGATCGAGGCGTGGCTGCGTGAGACGCCTGCGTTGTCGGGGGCCGATGTGCTCCGTCGCGCGCGTGAGGTCGGTTACCAGGGCGGCAAGAGCGCTCTCTACGAGCTGGTCCGCCGGCTTCGCACGCCGCACGCGGCCGGTCAGTTGGGTAACGGCAACGGGGCGTAGCAGGCTCTCGCCTCTCTGAAGGGCGCACGCTGAGGCTACGGCACTCGGCGGCGCGTCCCTTTTTGCTCGCCCCGCGGCATCGTTCGTTTCGCCCTACGTGATCGGCCCGAGTCCTCGGGAAGCCTTCCCGAGGCGCGGCGCTCGCCTTCCCGCACGATTCCGGAAACAGCCTAGTAGGTGCCCGGCCTGATCTGCTTGTAGAGCCCCTTGAGCGCGTCGGCCGAGAACGTGGACGACTGGCAGAGCGAGATGATCTTGCGCTCGTCGGCCTCGACCTTGGCGACCGCGTCCGGGATCTTGGCGGCGATGTCGGCCGGGATCGTCACGGCGCCGTGCTGGTCGGCGTGGACCAGATCGCCCGGCTTCACCCAGAGCCCGCCCACCTTGATCGGCAGCCCGAAGTCCACCATGTGCACGTAGGCGTGCGAGACCGAGATGTGCGCGGCGGCGAACTGGAAGCCGAGCGCCTTCACCTCGTCCAGGTCCCGCACGGAGCCGTCGGTGACGACGCCCGCGCAGCCGAGCGCCTTGTGGATGTTGGCCTGCACCTCGCCCCACTGGGCGCCCTGGCCACGGGGCTCGTCGAGGTCGTGCACCACGATCACGCGCGGCGCCGGAATGGAGAGGACGTAGTCCCACCAGCCGAACGTCGACGCGCGATGGCCCTCGAGAGGCTGCGGCTCGGCACGGATGACCGCCGTGACCGCGTAGCCAACCAGCGGCCCCATCTCCGGGAAGAGCGTCCGGATCTCGGACGACATGTTGCCCTGATTGCGCGGGCGGACGTTGAAGGTTTCGATCGCGTTGGCGACGCTGGGGCTCGTGATCTTCTTGAGGGCGTCGATCATCAGATGGTGTCCTTTCGGCGCTGGATCAGCAGCGGTTTGAGCATTTCGACGGTCTCGTTGACGGATTCTAGATTGGGATTGACCTTCTGCGCCCGCTGGAAATAGTCGAGCGCCTTCGCCGGCTGATCGAGCTGCAGGTAGATCATGCCGTAGCCGCTCAGTGCGCCGAAGTGGTACGGGTTCCGCTTCATGACCTCGTCACAGTCGGCGAGCGACTTCTGGTACTCGCCCATGAGGTAGTACACCGTGGCCCGCTTGTTCCATCCCTCCGCGAAGTCGGGCCGGCGCCGGATGACCTCGGTGAACGTCCGCACAGCGAGCTCGCCCTCCCGGGCGCCCATCTGCTCGATGCCGTTGGCCAGCAGGCGATCGACCGACGCATCGCCGGAGCGGCTCCACACTTCCCACATGGCGCGCTCGGCGAGCTTTCGCACCAGCGCGTCGTCGTCGCGCAGCGCGGCGGCAAGCTTCGGCACGTCGGCCATCACGCCGGTCTCGGCCAGCGCCATGGCGCCGCGACGGCGGTTGTCGACGTCGCGCGTGTCGGCCAGGGCTGCGAGCGCCTCTTCGCGCGTCGGCTCCGCTGCGGAGATCACGCGCGATCCCGGCGTCACGAGGACGGCGGCGAACGCGAGCAGCACGAGCACTCGGCGCGTCACGGGATATACGCCTCGTTGATGTCCGTCGCGGCCAGCCCGGGCTGCGTGGCACCGCCCGGGACGTAGATCTTGTTGCCGATCGCCGCGGCGCCGATGCCATGCCGCGGCGTGCGCATCGGGTCCTTCCCGATCCAGCGCTGGCCGGCCACCTCGTACATCTCATGGGCGCTGAAGATGCGGAACGGCGCCTCGCCCCCGAAGACGTAGAGCCGGTCGCCCAGCGTTGCCGCCGCCAGCCCGCCGCGGCCGACCGGAAGCGGCAACCCCGTCGACCACGCACCGGTTGCCGGATCGTAGATCTCGACGGTCGTGTACTGCGTGCCCATGAACGACGTGCGCCCGCCGATTGCCCAGAGCCGCCCCTGGAAAGCCGCCGCGGTGAGATGGTCGCGCCCGGTCGGCATCGGGGGCCCGTCGGTCCAGCGATCGGCCGCGGGATCGTACACCTCGTGCGCGTTGCTGTCGCCGTCGCCCGCGCCGCCCACGGCATGCAGCCGGCCGGCGAGAGCGACCATCGCGAGCCCACCGCGCGCCACGCGCAAGGGCGCGCGCGTCGCCCACGAGCTGCGCGCCTCGTCGTACTCGTACACGGTGCGCAGCGCGGTCCAGCTTAGCCGGCCGCCGCCGTAGCCGCCGGCGACGAAGAGCCGGCCGTCCACGACGGCCGCGGCGGCATGATGCGTCGGCGCGGGCAGGGGCGTGTGGGTCTCCCAGCGGTCGTTTGCTGGATCGTAGACCTCGACGGCGTCGACCGGCTCGCCGCCGGACTTGAAGCCGCCGATGACGAACACCAGACCCTTGAGCTCCGCGACGGCGACTTCCTGCCGCGCGCTCGGCATCGGCGCCAGCGACGTCCAGGCCCCCGGCGTCTGGATGTCGACCGGCGCCGGCGAGTCGGTGGTGCGCCCCAGGCAGCCGGCCAGGACGAGCGCGCCGGCCAGCGGGCCCAGACGAATTCCGACTCTCATACGCTCACCAGCGCGAGCAGGCCGGCCTCGTCGAGCGTCGGCACCCCCAGGCGTCGCGCATCGTCCGCCTTGCTGCCGGCGGCCTCCCCGACGACGACGTAATCGGTCTTCTTCGATACCGAGGTGGTGACGCGGCCGCCGTAGCGCTCGATCAGCTCGCGCGCCGCCTCGCGCGAGAGCGTCGGGAGCGTCCCGGTCACCACGATGGTCTTGCCGGCGAGCAGCTTCGGCCCTTCCGGCGCGATCGGCGCGGTCGTCTCGACGCCGGCCGCCTTGAGCTTCCGGATGAGCGCGACGTTGTCCGGCTCCTGGAAGAACGCCACGATCGCCCGCGCGAGCTCGTCGCCGATGCCGTGCACCTCGGCGAGCTCCGCCTCGGACTTGCCGGCGATGACGTCGATGCTGCCGAACCTCGTGGCCAGGAGCTGCGCCACGCGCTCGCCGACGAGGCGGATGCCGAGCGCGTTGAGCAGACGGGCCAGGCCGCGCGTGCGCGACGCGTCGATCGCCCGGATGAGGTTTTCGGCCGACTTGTCGGCGAAGCGGTCGAGCTCGGCGATGTGCTCCACCGTGAGCGCGTAGAGATCGGCGAAGTCCTTGACCTTCCCGCTGTCGACCAGCTGCTCGATCGTGCTGTCGCCCAGGTGCTCGACGTCCATGGCCCGCCGCGAGCCGAAGTGCCGCAGCCGTTCCTTGAACTGGGCCGGACAGGCGCTGTTGGTGCACCGCCAGTACGCCGCGCCCTCCGCGCGCTCGGTGCGGCCGCCGCACGCGGGGCACGCCGATGGAAAGACGAACGGCTGGGCGTCGGCGGGCCGGCGGGCGAGCACGACCTGGACGACGTACGGAATGACGTCACCCGCGCGCTCGATCAGGACGGTGTCGCCCTTGCGGATGTCCTTGCGGCGTATCTCGTCCTCGTTGTGCAAGCTGACGTTTCGGATCGTCACGCCCGCCAGCCCGACCGGGGTGAGCTCCGCGGTGGGCGTGAGGGCGCCGGTCTTGCCCACGTTGACCTTGATCTCCTCGACCACGGTCGTGGCCTGGCGCGCCGCGAACTTGAACGCGATCGCCCAGCGCGGATGGTGGGTCGTCGAGCCGAGCCGCCGCTGCTGCTCGAGAGAGTCGACCTTCACCACCACGCCGTCGGCGTCGTAGCCGAGCGAGTCCCGGTCGCGCTCGAGCCGTTCGCAGAAGGCGACGACCGCGTCGAGGGTCGGGCAGCGCTCGGATCGCGGGTTGGTCTTGAAGCCGGCTGCGCGCAGGGCCTCGAGGGTCTCCCAGTGCGTGGCGAACGCGAGCCCGTCGGCGCGGCTCACGTGATAGAGGAACATGTCGAGCGGCCGGCGCGCCGTCACCGACGGGTCCTTCTGGCGCACGGCGCCGGCGGCGGCGTTACGCGGATTCGCGAACGTCGGCGTCCCCGCCTCCTCGAGCGAGCGGTTCAGCTTCGCGAACTCGGCGCGCGGCATGAACACCTCGCCCCGCACCTCGAGCACCGCCGCGCCCGCGAGGGCTCCGCGCAGCACCATGGGAATGGACCGGATCGTCCTGAGGTTCGGCGTGATCTCCTCACCGGTGCGGCCGTCGCCGCGGGTGGCGCCCCGGACGAACCGGCCGGCCTCGTACACGAGGGCGACGCCGAGCCCGTCGATCTTCGGCTCGCACACGTACTCGAACGCCGCCCCCGGCATCGCCCGGCGAATGCGCGTCTCGAACTCGCGCAGATCGTCCGGCGTCATCGCGTTGTCGAGCGAGAGCATGGCGGCGTGGTGCTCGACCGGCTTGAAGATATCGGTCGGCGCCCCGCCGATGCGCTGCGTGGGGCTGTCCGCCGTGACCAGGTCCGGGAAGGCCGCCTCGAGCTCGCGCAGCTCGCGCGTGAGGGCGTCGTACTCGGCGTCGGAGACCTCGGGACGCGATTCGACGTAGTAGAGGTAGTCGTGATGGTGGATCTGCTCGCGCAGCTCGGTGACCCGCTGCGCGGCGTCGGCCCGCTTCATGGAGGGCAGCATAACACCTCGGCGGAGGCCGGCAATTTCACCCGCCGCGGTCGGTCAGTCGCGCCGTGACGAGAGCCGGATGACCACGAGCACCGGCAGCAAGCCGGCGGCGACGATCGCGAGCGCCGGCGTGGCGGCTTCCGCCCACAGCGATTCCGACGTCCGCTCCCAGACGGCGACCGCGAGCGTGTCGAGCCCGAAGGGCCGGAGCAGGAGCGTGGCCGGGATCTCCTTCATGGTCTCCACGAACACGAGGATGAGCGCCGTCAGCACTCCGCCGCGCATCAGCGGCAGGTGAACGCGGCGAAGCGTGCCGCCGATGGAGGCGCCCAGGGACCGCGCCGCGTCGTCGAAGCTCGAGGGGATCTTGCCGAGGCTCGCGTCGACGGTCTGCAGGCTCACCGCGAGGAAACGCACCACGTACGCGAAGACGAGGCCGACCGTGGAGCCGGTGAGCACGAGCCCCGCCGAATGGCCGAACGCCCAGGCGACCGCGTGGCCGAAGACGTGATCGACCCACGCCAGGGGCGCCAGCACCCCGACGGCGATGACGGCGCCCGGCAGGGCATATCCCATCGATGCCATGCGCGCCGAGGCTCGCACCGGGGCCGACGGAGAGAGTCGCGTCGCGTAGGCCAGAAGGAGCGCCAGGACCAGCGCGCTGACGGCCGCGAGGGCCGCCAGCGTCAGCGTGTTGCCGAGCAGCGACGCAAACGAGGCCGCGCGCCAGCGCCCGCCGGCGTCGGCGGCCCAGATGATCAGCTGCGCGAGCGGTAGGACGAAGGCGGCACCGAGGACGGCGAAGCCGGTGCCGGTCGCGGCCGCTGCCTTCCATCCGGACAGAGGGCGTGGCGTCACACCGGGGCCGCGGCGCGGGTTCTGGGTGAAGCGCGCGCGGCCGCGGAGCGATCGCTCGAGGGCGAGAAGACACAGGGCGAAGAGCAGCAGGAGGCTTGCGAGCTGGGCTGCCGCGGCGCGATCGAACATGCCATACCAGACGCGGTAGACGGCCTCGGTGAGTGTCCGGTACCCGAAGGTGGCGACGGTGCCGAAATCGGCGAGGGCCTCCATCATGGCCAGTGAGACGCCGGCGACGAGGGAAGGCCGCGCCAGCGGCAGTGTGACGGCGACGAAGGCCCGCATCTGCGAGCGGCCGAGGCTTCGCGCGGTCTCGAGCGTCGCGGCGCCCTGCTCGCGGAACGCGGCGCGCGCCAGCAGGTAGACGTACGGATAGAAAACGAGCGTCATCGTGAGTACGACGCCCCAGTACGATCGGAATTCGGGCAGTCGCGCGCCCGGACCCATCCAGCGGCGCAGCGCGCTCTGGACGGGCCCGCTGAAGTCGAAGAGGCCGAGCAGCGCGAAGCCGATCACGTACGCCGGCATCGCCAGGGGAAGGACCAGGGCCCACTCGAGCGCGCGGCATCCAGGGAAGCGATACGTGACGATCAGCCACGCGAGCCCGGCGCCCACGACGAGCGTGCCGGCGCCGACACCGGCCACGAGCGCCAGCGTGTTGCTGATCAGCTCCGGGAGCTGGGTGCGCCAGAGATGCGCCCAGATCTCGTGCGCCGGATGCGCGAGCGACGCGAGAACGGCCAGGCTCGGCACCGCGAGCAGCGCGGCGATGCCCACGGCCGCCACCGCCCACGCCCAGGATGAACCGCGCACGACGCTCCTTTCTTGCCGGCCGAATTCGACTGACGCTATACTGACGATCGGCCGAAGCTTTCTCTTAGGTAGGCTTAACATGCCACGATCGTCAATCCTCAAAGCCAACAACAGCACGACGGCCACCACGGCGTCGGTGCAGGACTATCTCGCCGCGATCTACGATCTGGCCGGCAGCGGCAAGCCGGTGATCGGGGCGCGGCTCGCCAAGCACATGGCGATCTCGGCGCCCGCGGTGACCGAGGCGATCCATCGCATGGCGCGCGGCGGCTACGTCAAGATCGGGCGCGGCAAGGAGCTGACGCTCTCGCCGAAAGGACGCCAGATCGCCGAGGTGATGGCCCGGCGCCACCGGCTCCTTGAGCGCTGGCTCACCGACACGCTGGGCCTCAACTGGACCGACGCGCACGAGGAAGCGCATCGCCTCGAGCACGCGCTTTCGCCGCGCGTCGAGGACCGGCTGGCCGAGCTCCTGGGCATGCCGAGCACGTGCCCGCACGGTAATCCCATTCCCGGCATGGCGAAGCCCCCGAAGGTCGAGCCCTTCCCGCTCGCTCAGGCGAAGGAGGACATGACGGTCATCGTCGAGCGCATCACCGAGGAGGCGGAGGCGGACAAGAAGCTCCTCGAGCACCTCTGGCGCAACGACGTGCGGCCGGGCCGGCGACTCAAGATCATCGAGGTGGCCCCGTGGGCCGGCACCATCACGGCGTCGGGCGACGGCCAGACCATCGCGCTCGGCCTGCCGGCGGCCGCGAAGATCTGGGTCTACATCCCGGGCGGGGCCGGATGAAGGCGCTCTTCTGGGTATTCGTCGCGATACTCTGCGTCTACATCTTCTACATCGGCGCCATGGGAATCTGGTCGTACCTGGAGGTCACGAGCATCGTCGAGGACGTCGTCAACGAGCGCGCGTCACGGAGCGGTCGTGACGAGCGGGCGACCCGGATCCGCGACGAGATCGCCAAGAAGGTCACCGACAGCGGGATCAGGACCGACGACCGCGGCGTGACCGTGTCCGACACGGGTCCGGCGCTCGACGTCGGCGTACGCTGGAACTGGCCCGTCGTCAGCTATCAGGGCGAAGTCTATTTCTCGGTCCCGCTCAAGCACGAGCGCACCTTCAACATCCCCGCCCGCTAGCAGCCTGCGACCACGCCGCCCACGCTGACGACCAACGACTGCCGCCGCGAGCTAGCGCTTGGAGCGAGCCTCTTGGATCATCTGCGTCACGCGGTCGCGGTCTTCGCCTGGCGGTGAAATGGCGACGTATTTTTCCCAGGAGCGGATGGCGCCCTTCGTGTCCTTCTTGATCTCGTAGAGGATCTGGCCGCGGTAGAGGAGCGCCGGCAGGTAGTTGGGATCGAGCGCCAGGGCCTTGTCGAAGGCTTCGAGAGCCCGGTCGACGTGCTCGGGCCCGCCGCCGATCGCCACGATGAGCGCCAGGTGAGTCATGGCATCGACGTTCTTCGGGTCGCGCTTGAGCACCGCCTGATAGGCCGCGATCGCCTCGCCGTAACGGCCCTCGGCGAGGCTGTTGCGCGCGGCCTGCAGCATGCCGCGAAGCACCTCCGGCGGTATCACGCGTCCGGTCCCGCCCGTCACCGGCGGTCCGCCCGCCGGCGCTGACGGATTCTCCGAGGGCAGCGGGGCCAGCGGGCGCGATCCTGTCTGCGGCTGGCCGGCCATGGGATCGGGCTCGGAATAGCGCACGATTCCCGCGCCGACCACGATGCCGAACGTCACGAGAAGGAGTGCGGCGGCCCCGAGCGCCAGGGGATGACGCCAGGCCGAGCCGCGAGCTTCGCGTTGCTCGGTCCTGGGTGGCGCGGGCTCCGCCGGGCCCAGCCGGTCCAGCTCGGTCAGGACGGTGGCGGCCTCGCCTTCGTAGCGCCGGCGGAGATCGGTGTAATCGGCGTCCGAGATGTGGCCGGCGCCGTGCTCGAACTCGAGCTCGCGCAGCGCCGCCAGCGCCGCGCGCTTCTCCTCGGCGAGCTGCTGGCGGCGATCGATCGGCAGCGGCAGAAAGGTTCGCCCGCGCGCGTCGGCGCGCAATAGGGGCCAGAGGGTGAAGGCCAGCGCCGGCACGCCGATCACGACCGCGGCCACCACGATGCCGGTCACGAGCCGCGCTCCACCTCGCGGCGAATGCGCTCACTCATGGCGGCATCTACCGCCACGGGCTCGGCCGCCCCGCGAGGGCGACGTGTCCATTGCCGCACCAGGACGGCGACGACGACGAGCCCGGCGATGACGAACACGAGCGGCAGAAGCCAGACGAGCAGGTTGAAGCCGCGGCGCGGCGGCGACAAAAGAATCCACTCGCCGTAGCGCTGGACGAAATAGCGCTGGACCTCATCCGGGCTCTCGCCGGCCGCCAGACGCTCGCGAATGATCGCGCGCATCTGGCCGGCCATCTCGGAGGGCGAATCGGCGACGGACAGATTCTGACAGACGACGCAGCGCAGACGCGCAGCCACCTCGTGGACGGTGTCCTCGCTGACCGGCTTCGGTTGCGCCGCCGCCGACGAGAGCACCGCGGCCACCAGCGCCGCCACCAGGAGCCCGACGCGCGCGCGCCTCATCGAGTTTCCGTCTCGGCGAGGAGTCGCTCGACCGTGTCGCGGAACACCGTGTCGGTGACGGCGCTGACGTGCTTGACGCGGATGCGGCCCTGGCGGTCGAGGAAGAACGTCTCGGGCACGCCGTAGACCCCGTAGTCGACCGACACCGTGCCCGTCACGTCCTGGGCGTTAGGGAAGGTGAGCCCGAAATCCTTGACGAATTTCTCGATGGCCTCGCGCTTGTCCTGGATGGCGACGCCCAGCACCACGACGCCCCGCTCGCGGTAGGCGCGCCAGTTCTTCTCCAGCACCGGGGCCTCCTCGTAGCAGCCGGGATAGCACCAGGACGCCCAGAAATTCAGGACGACGACCTTTCCGCGGTGCGACGCCAGCGCGAGCGGTGCGCCGTCGAGCGCGGTGAGCCCGAACGCCGGCGCGGGCTTCTGCAGGAGCGGCGACGGAATGTCGCGCGGGCTCATGCGAAACCCGTAGGCGAGGAGCACCAGCACGGGCAGCGCGGCGAGCGGGATCAGCCAGCGCCAGAGCCGCTTCACGCGGTTTCGCGTCGGTCCGGAAGGATCGCCAGCAGGGCGCCCAGCGTCAGCACGACGCCGCCGATCCAGATCCAGCTCACGAGGCGGTTCACCTGAACCTTGATGGTCGCCTGGCTGCCGTCGCGCGCGAAGTCACCGAGGACGACGTAGATGTCCTCCTTGAGCCCGAGCCGGTAGTCGACGTAGGCGATCGGGGCCTGCTCCTGCGGGTAGAACTTCTTGGCGGGCTGCAGCGTGCCGAGCGCACGGCCGTTCGTGACGGTGAACGCCCCGACCACCTTGAAGTGATTTGACTCCTCGGCGGCGGAGAGACCCTCGAAGCGGAGGCGGTACCCGGCCAGCTCCGTGCTCTCGCCGCGCTTCAGCGTCGTCTCCGTCTGCACCGACCATGCGTGCGACCCGGTGACGCCGAGCGCGATGATCAGGATGCCCAGGTGCACCACGAAGCCGCCGTAGCGGCGGTTGTGCCGGCGCAGGAGCCCGCCCACGGCCGGCAGCAGGCGCTCGCCGACGCGCAGGCGCGCCCGCGTCGCCCGCACGACGTCGACGGCGATGGTGGCCGCGACGAAGACCGTCGTGGCGAACGTCAGCGCCGCCAGGGCCGAGCGCACGCCCAGGGCGAACACGATCGCCGCGGCGACGATGCCGAGCACGACCGGCCACAGGAAGTTCCGCTTCAGGTTCTCGAGGGAGGCGCGCCGCCAGGCGATCAGCGGTCCGACCCCCATCAGGAAGATCAACGAGAGGAACAGCGGCACGTTGACCTGGTTGAAGAACGGGGCGCCTACGCTCACCTTGACGCCGCGGACCGCCTCCGACAGGAGCGGGAAAACCGTCCCGAAGAAGACGGTGAACGCGGCGGCCACGAGCAGCACGTTGTTCAGGAGGAACGCCGACTCGCGCGAGACGACCGCGTCGAGGTTACCCTGCGAGCGGAGCGCGTCCCAGCGCCACGCGACGAGTCCGAGGGCCGTCAGCATGACCAGCGCGAGGAAGCCGAGGAACAGCATGCCGATCGAGCCCTGCGTGAAAGCGTGGACCGACGCGATCACCCCGGAGCGCGTGAGGAAGGTCCCGAACAGCGTGAGCCCGAAGGTGAGGATGACGAGCACGATGTTCCAGAGCTTCAGCATGCGCCGGCGCTCCTGGATCATCACCGAGTGGAGGAACGCGGTGCCGGTGAGCCAGGGCATGAACGCAGCGTTCTCGACGGGATCCCACGCCCAGTAGCCGCCCCAGCCCAGCACGTGGTAGCTCCACCAGCCGCCGATCAGGAGACCGAGGGACAGGAAGTACCAGGCGACGATCGTCCACCGCCGCGTCAGGACCAGCCACGTGTCGCCGACACGCCCGGTGGCCAGCGCGGCCATCGCGAAGGCGAAGGGCACCGTGAACCCCGTGAAGCCCAGATAGAGCGCGACCGGGTGCGTGATCATCCCTGTGTCCTCGAGCAGGGGATTCAAGCCGCGGCCGTTGGCCGGCACCGGCAGCTGCCGCTGGAACGGCGGGGCCGCGACGCTCATCACCAGGAGAAAGAAGGCGAGGATGCCGAGCATCGTCGCGAGCGCCCACGGATAGAGCTCGCGCGCGCCCTCCCGGTGGCGAACGATGAGAATCAGCGTGTAGAGCGCCAGCATCCAGGCCCAGAGGATGATGGAGCCCTCGAGCGCGCCCCAGACGCCGGTGATGCGGTAGTAGAAGGGCGTGCCGAGGTTGGTGTTCGAGGCGACGTAGCGGATCGAGAAGTCGAACGTGAGAAACGCGTAGGCCAGGAGCGCGAAGCAGGCGGTGACGAGGGTGAAGACCCCCAGCGCCGCGTGCTGCGCCGACTCCACCAGCGCGGCGCGGCCGGTGCGGGCGCCGACGGCGGCGACGACGCCGCCGTAGAGCGCGAGCACGAGCGCGACGATCGTCATGCCGAAGCCGACGTCGGCCGTCATCGCCCTTCACCCTTGAGTGTCTTGATGAGCTCCTGGTAGCCCGCCTGATTCTTGTCGTGCGGCGCCTTGTACTCCTCGGAGTGCTTGGCCATGATCAGGCTTGCCCGGAAGTAGCCCTCCGACGACCAGCTGCCCTCGACGACGGCGCCGCGTCCCTCGCCGAACAGATCGGGCGGCGTGCCCTTGTGTCGGACGGGGACGGTGGCGGTGCCGTCGGAGAGCGTGAACGAGAGGTCGAGCGCGTGCGGATTCCATTTGAGCGATCCGGGGACGACCATGCCGCCCAGCCGGTAGGCTTTCCCCGGCATAGCGGCGGCGCGCAGCTCGGCCGGCGTGACGAAGTAGACCGCCGACTGGGTGACGCCCGCGTAGATCATGTACGCGAGCGCGGCGGCGATGACGGCGCCGCCGACGATGAACTTGCCCCGGCGGTTCACGCGCGCCTCACGGTGGGCCGGTGCTCGGCCCCCGTCGCTCGCTCGCGGCGGACGAGCCGGCGCCAGTAGGCGATCAGCACGACCGCGGCGAGCCCGTAGGCCGCGAGTACGAAGCCCCAGTTGTCGGGCATCAGGCGGCCGCCTCCGCCTCGCGCCGAAGCAGGTTGACCCGCTTCGCAACGAAGTAGACGTACAGGAGCGAGAATGCGACGAAGTTCACCATGAGGGCCGCCACGATCACGCCCGGCATGGTCCCGGGCCCCGGTTTCATCAGGGACGGCGGCTGGTGGAGCGTTCGCCACCAGTAGACGGAGAAGTGCACGAGCGGAATATTGAACGCGGCAACGATGCCGAGCACTGCCGCGTAACGGGCCCCCTGATCGGGGTCCTCGATCATGCCGCGAAGCAGCAGGTAGCCGAGGTACATCACGAATAGGATCGAGACGCTCGTGAGCCGCGCATCCCACGTCCACCAGGTACCCCACGTGGGCTTGCCCCAGATCGAGCCGGTAGCGATCGTGAGCCCGGTGAAGAGCACGCCGACCTCCGCGGACGCGTGCGCCAGCCGATCGGCACCGTCGACTCGGCGCGCCAGGTAGACGATCGAGGCGACGAGCACGACCGCGAAGGCGAGGTAGGCCACCCAGACGCTCGGCACGTGCACGTACATGATGCGCTGCACGTTGCCCTGCGTGACCTCGCGCGGCGCCACGCCGAAGGCCATCACCAGACCGGCCGCGAGCCCCACCAGGGTCACGCCACCGACGATACGGACCATCCCTGCCTAGCCCTCCAGCACGAAATCGAAGGTGAGCACGCCGACCACAACGAAGATGACGTCCGCGGCTCCCAGGAGCTTGAGCCAGTGTGCGACGCTTCCGAGAGGCTCGCCGAGCAGCACCGCTTCCGTCGCCTTGACGGTTGCCAGCAGCACCGGAGCCTGCACGGGCAGGAGGAGCACCGGGAACAGGAGCTCGCGGGCGCGCACTTGCGAGGTCATGGCGGCGAAGAGCGTGCCGACCGCGGCGAAGGCGACCGTGCCCAAGCCGATGACGACGACCAGCGCCGGCAGCACGCCGGCGAGGTCGAGGTTGAAGAAGATGCCGAAGAGCACCACCAGAATGGCCTCGACCACGAACATCAGCAGGAGATTGCCGGCGAGCTTGCCGACGTAGATCGCGGACTTGTCTCCGGGCGCCAGGCGCAGCGCTTCCCAGCAGTCGTTCTCGCGCTCGACCACGAACGTGCGGCCGAGCCCGAGGAGCCCTGTCAGGATGAAGCCGAGCCACAGGAGGCCCGGGAGCGTGCCGGCCAGCCGCTCGCGGTCGGGTCCGACGGCGAACTGGAACACGAAGAGGAGCAGGAGCGCGAAGAAGAAGAGCGCGTTGAACGTCTCCTTCGACCGGCGCTCGACCAGGAGGTCCTTCCACACGACGATGAACGCGCGGCGCGCGAAGGTCACGGCGCGTCCTCCGTGTGCACGACGTAGAGCCGCTGCACGTCGTCTGGCGACAGGGAGCCCCGGGGCGTATCGAGCGCGATGGCCCCGCCGGCGAGGATGACGAGCCGGTCGGCGACCGCGAGCTCGCGGCCGAAGCTGTGGGTGGCCATCAGGATCGCCCCGCCGCCCGCCTTGAAGGACGCCAGGTGCTCCTCGAGCCACTTCTTCGCGCGCTGGTCGAGGCCGGAGAAGGGCTCGTCGAGCAGGAGCACCCTGGGCCGAGCCAGCACGAAGCGCGCGAGCGACAGCCGGCGCTTCATGCCCGCCGAGAAGGTTCGCACCCGCTCGTCTGCGGCGCGCTCGAGCTCGACGCTGGCAAGCGCTCCGGCGAGCGCTGAGGCCGTCGGCGAGAGCCCGGCGAGCGTGGTCCAGAACTTCAAGTTCTCGAGCGCGGTGAGGTCCTCGTAGACGTACGCGCCGTGGGCGACCAGGCCGATATGTGGGCGCGCGGCCTCGGGGTCCCGGGCGCAGTCGTGGCCCGCGACGGCGGCCGTGCCGCGCGTGGGACGCACCAGCGTGGCGAGGATTTTCAGCAGCGTCGTCTTGCCGGCCCCGTTGGCGCCGAGCAGCCCGACCACCTCGCCGGGCTCCACGGCGAGGTCGACGCCGTCGACCGCGGCGACCTCA
>Ga0114129_10004606_pt1 | contig 19468 bp, 15 predicted proteins | sample RhiMetdeltSRZDD1_FD_80071 | JGI IMG/M metagenome (GOLD analysis project Ga0114129, IMG submission 80071) | Populus rhizosphere microbial communities from Tennessee, USA - Rhizosphere MetaG P. deltoides SRZDD1 (version 2) (version 2) | ecosystem: Host-associated > Plants > Roots > Rhizosphere >...
ATCTGAATATTTTCGATGCCTGCCAAAGCAACGATCTCCCCAAACGACGCGCGCGTCACAGGTTCGCGTTTCAACCCCTCAAACACGTACAGCTGCGACACCCTTGTTTTCTGAATCGACCCATCAGGTTTTGACATGGCGATCTGATCGGCGACGTTGATCTCGCCCGAGAAGATTCGTCCAATCCCAAGTCGACCAACGTAATCGTTGTAATCAAGATTCGCGACTAGCAGCTGAAGACTGTCAGATCGAATTTCCTTTGGCGGTGGAATCGTCTGCACGATCTGCTCGAACAGAGGTTGCAGATTATTAGAATGATCCTCGAGCTTTCGTTTAGCGACTCCTCCGCGTGAGATGCAGTACAGAATTGGAAAATCTATCTGCTCGTCGGTAGCGTCGAGATCCAGAAATAGCTCGTAGATTTCGTCGACCACTTCGGCGGGACGCGCGTCGCTGCGATCGATCTTGTTGACTACTGCGATGGCCGGCAAACGCGCTTCAAGTGCTTTTCGAAGCACGAAACGGGTTTGGGGTAAACAACCCTCAGCCGCATCGACCAGCAACATTACACCGTCAACCATCTTCAACACCCGCTCAACTTCGCCTCCAAAATCGGCGTGGCCGGGCGTGTCCACGATGTTGATCTTTACATCGCGATAACGAACAGCGGTATTCTTCGCCATGATTGTGATGCCGCGCTCCCGTTCGAGATCCATGGAGTCCATCACTCGCTCCCGAACCTGTTCGTTCTCTCGAAACGTGCCTGACTGACGCAGCATTGCATCCACCAACGTCGTCTTCCCGTGGTCGACGTGCGCGATGATGGCGATGTTCCGAATGTTCTGTTGCTCCCGCATAATCCTTTAATTGTCCTCAGATGATTAAAACCATCTTAGCACCTGACGATCGATTTTGGAGTGCGGCGACTTGTCGCCGCTTTGGTCTGCCGCAGCTTGCTGCCGCATGAAGTAACGGGTGCGACAAGTCGCAGACGTTTGAAAGCTGTGACAAGTCACCGCACTCCAAAAAGTCGCGGGCCGTCTAACCGAGCTGCTCTGTCTGACGAAGGGCCTCGTACAGAACAATCGCTACGGAATTCGCGAGATTCAGGCTCCTGACATTTGGATTGAGAATGGGAATCTTAAGGCAATGGGTCCAATTCTCCTGCAGTAACTCGACCGGTAGCCCACGCGTTTCTCGGCCAAACACAAGGCAGTCGTTGATCGTGAAGCACCAATCAACGTAACGACGCTCGGCTTTGGTTGTGAGATAGACAAACCGAGTATTAGGAAGGGCGCTCTTTAGAGCAGACAGGTTTGGATGTCGTCGTAGTTCGACCTGATCCCAATAGTCCAGGCCGGCTCTCTTCACCGCTTTGTCGTCGAGTCGAAAGCCTGTCGCTCCCACTATGTGAAGGGGAGTGTTTGTAGCGGCGCACAGGCGAGCGATGTTTCCGGTGTTCTGGGGAATTTCCGGCTCTACGAGCGCAACCCTAATCACAGGAGCGATGTTACAGGCACTTAATGATGAGAGGAAACAAAAAGGAACGACGAGCTTCGATTGAAGTACTCGTCGTTCCTTTTAAAGGCGTTGTAGCCCTTAGATGTTTGTGTGCGCCGGTGGAAGGTTCTTGCTGTGACCTGCTGGTTCGCGCTATCTCTTCTTGGCGGCTTTCTTGGTTCCGCCCTTCTTCGTGCCCTTCTTGCCACCACCCTTTTTCGCTGCGGACTTCTTTCCACCTTTTTTAGTTGCCATAGCTTCTATGTGCTCCTTCTTTCTAGTTTAGTTTCGGTTTCTGCATGACCACAAGATACTGTGTGTGCTTCGCTCTTGTGGGCTAGAGTAAACGGCGCACAACATCTTGCTATATAAACGTAATTGCCACAGATGTCAATAACTTATTACTCGACGCTGAAATATTTTTTGACGGCTCACGCGGTCGCATTCTCGCCACGGAATCACTCCGTGGTGCTATTGATGACGTCAGTCGTGACGCTCACATCTATGCAATTGCGTGAGTGAAGTTGATGATGAGACATGAACGAGTTTTTGATTTTCGAAATGACTGAGCTGCGATTGTGAATGATGAGAAATGAAATTTGGTGAAGTGATCAATTACGAAACAGGGGAGTAAAGATCCATTGATCATGCGACTCGATGCCATAGTAGGTGAGAACTGATTTGGTCTTGTTACTGCTTGCGACACCAACGAATGGACCACTCGTTGTGTCGCCTGCTGAAGAGCCGCTCCCTCGATTTGACGTTCCGCCGAGATTCGAGATCGTGACTATTTGAGGAGCAGCTAACTGTTGTAACTGCATCATTTGCTGGTCACGCGGGACCGGCAGCACGTTGCCCGCATAAAGCATTACTGACTGTTGAAATTCAACTAATGCTTCAGCCCGCGGAGCAATGAATCGCCACTCTCCATCCTTCGACAGTGGATCCTTCGCAGCACTCGGGCGCAAGATCTGACGGTTCTTTGCAGCACCTTGGATCGGCACACCTTGCAGTAACTGGTCCATCGATGTAGGAAGTGCTTGATCTCCAACCGTGCCGGTCATCGCCCGACGATTCCGATAATAAGCTCGTATCGCGTCAGCGATCTGTTCACCACGAAAGATCGCTTCCTTCTCGCGTTCGCGTAGTACCTGTTGTTGAATTCGAGGCGCGGCGGCCATCGCGAAGATCGCCAGGATGGTCATGAACGCAAGGAGCGCGACTGTGGTGTATCCCCCCTCCGACGACCTCTCACTGTCGATATTCGTCGTTCGAGCCGCGCTCGACTTGTAAAACCGCGACCCTAATATCTTGTGGTGTGGTTCAGGCCTAGTGCGGTTCATCATCTTCGGCATCAACGCGCGGAGTTGGGCGAGATAGAGGGGAGCCCAAGGCTTTGTCACCTTCAGTCATCGCCAGCATATGCTTGATCTTCAGAGTCGTATCCACGAACACTAATTCCCTGTCGGCAATACTCGTAAGGCGGAATCTACCGCCGAGGATATCTCCACGCTGAGCGTTCACGATTGCCTTAGTGTTCAAGTCCTGGAGCAGAGCGATGTCGACATGAGTACGTGTACTGATCAGACCAATGTAGTTGTAATTTGGAGTTGGGGGTGGAGCAACACTCAGAGGCAGTGAGTTGGAATACAGACGGCCGTCACTTGATCGCGCCGCAATTGTTCGTGTTCCCGGATTCGAGATGATAGCGGCAGGGATCGTCGCTGATAACTGCTGGGGACCTCGATACCTGGTTTGTAACTCCCGACCGTCGACGTAGATTCGAACCTCGGGCGTGAACTTATCTCCTGACGCTTCCAGTGTGAATTCAGCTGTTCGAGCATAGACGTTCGACGGCGACACAGACGCTAGTAGCAGAGGCGGAGTCGGCGTAGGCGTTGACGGCGGTGCCTCAGAAACTTTCTGTGTTGACGCCGGCGGTACGAAAAACGCAAAGATGTTGCGTCTTGCGTCCGGAACGTTCGTGTTGACGGTTGGCGTGGGCACATCACTTAGGGTAGCTATCAAATCGTTCAGTTGCTGTGACGGATCGGCCTGAGTGTTCGGACGCTGATTACCACGAGTCGACGTTTGAGTGATTGCAGGCCGCGCCGTTGGACTAACAGAGGGAGAACTCTTCCCAAACCCGAAGAAGGTCCACCAGAGTAAGATGATCGCCACGACGCCGAGAATCGCGGCCCAGATCAGCTTCTTCTTTTCGCCAGGCTTACTTAAATCAGCAATTTCCATCTCACTGTTCCTGACTGGTGGGCAATGTTGTTCCCGACCGCTGGAAATACGTAGCCATGCTCAACTGTAGGCTTACGAGGGAAGTCCGGGTTCCGGAGCCCTCCCCGGTTGCTACCGTAGCGGCAGCGTCGCTTTGAGTGGCGCGCTGAAGTTCTACCTCGTTGATGATCACAAACTGCTTGCTTCGCTCTATGTCCTTAATAAACTGTCGTAGATTCTGATACGGACCTTCAACCGTAACAGCCACTGCGATGCCCGGATAAGCTGTCTGCCATTTAGTGCTTGTTGATTTGCCAGGCGTTGTCTTTGAACCCAGGGGATCGAGCGGCGTATAAGTTGGCCCCGATGTGTTGCGGAGACCATTCTTCACTATGAGCTGATTCAACTGGTTATACAGCTCCATGCGCCCCTCGTCTTCTCGCTGTAAGCTCACGTTCTCGAAATTGTAAAGACTGTCAGTGATACGACGAACGGTGTCTTGCGTGTTTTTGTCGCGAGTAAGAATGTCCTGCGACTTCTTTAGGTTAGTCTGCAGTTGCGCGCGTTCAGCTGTAAGAGACGTGACTCGCGATCGTGCGGGTAACATGAAGTAGAGATAGCTGAATATCACGATCAGGAGGATCAGGCAGCTCACGGTTAGAGCGATAATCTCAGCAATACCAAACATGCCACTCCGTCTCGAGGAGACGTAACCACTCAGTCGCGTGGCGACGTCTGTCCTAACGGTCCGCGTTGAAGTTGGTTCGTTACTCATCGCGCAGTCTCAGCCCGTGTTCCTTGATCCTGGATAGCCGCAACGTTCTCAGTCGCATAACCGGCGCGCGGTCGATAGACGACAAACAGCTCATATTCCGTCCCACTCTCACCACGGCCTTTTTGAAGATTCTGCACACGCAGTTCAGCGTGAAATACGCCGGCGCGATCCATGTCAGAAATCATCTCGGTGACGGACGTTGAGCCCTTGGCGAATACCGCCAGATCCAACTCGGCAAGCATTTGATCGCCTTGTAAACCAACATCGCGTACGGCGATGCGTGTCACTCGAACGTTTGCGGGCAGCGCCGCCTCAAGATCCGCCAACAGCCGCGTCCACGAGAATCGCTTTCGATCTACGAGCTGGTGAGCCCCCTGAAGCGCCTGTAACTGCTCCGGCGTCATCGACTCCTTAACTTCTTTGGCGTTTTTCAGTAGAGCCTGTTCCTGGTTCCTTAGGTTGTTAATATCGATCTGAATCGCCGCCGCTTGCCGCCTCCCGTCCAAGGTGTAACGCACCACGATTAAGAGGCCAATCATCGAGATAAACAGCACGACGGCCGTCAGTAGCCATGGCAGCAGGTGATTATTAAAGGGCTTCGAAGCTAGATTGAGATTATTAGCCACTACGGAACTTCCTCGGCCGGTCAAAGGGAATAACGGGCGCGTGTTGGAAAGAGAATACACGTCGGAATCGAATTATCGCAAATCCTTATCCCACCCATAGCTCACACGCCCCAGACACTGCATCGGTTGCATATTGTCAGGAATTACGCCCGCTGACTAGGGTAACTCGAACAAGTGAGCTGGTTCGGCTTCGCCGCCTGTTTTGACGGCAAAACCGGAATTCACCGCCGCACGAAACCGGACGGAATCGAGCACGTCGCTTGTGACGGTGGGACCTAATTCCTATAATTGGCCGCTAATCACTTTCCTAAGCCAAAATGAATCAAGTGATTTTGCGGAGAACTTCAATGGAGAATACGGCCGGAACCTGTTGCGACGAAGTTAAAGAAAACCTGACTGTCGAGCGGGTTGCCGTCGCCTTTTTACCGACTGAATGGGGTGACTTTCAGATAGCCGGCTACAGGTCTTTAATCAGCAACGAGGAATTTGTCGCACTATTCAAGGGAGATATGCGGCAGGACATTCCGACCCTGGTCCGCATCCATTCACAATGCCTTACCGGCGATGTATTCGGGTCGACGAAATGTGACTGTGGAGAACAGCTGCATCGGACCTTGCAGATGATTCAACAGGAGGGTCGTGGCGCCCTTGTCTATCAGCAGCAAGAGGGACGGGGTATAGGCATAGTCAATAAGATTCGGGCCTACGCCCTGCAGGATCAAGGTGCTGACACAGTTGAGGCAAATGTGCGGCTTGGCTTGGCCGTAGACCTTCGAGAGTACCGTCAGTGTGCAGAGATTCTCTTCGATCTTGGCCTTTGCAAGGTTCGAGTGATATCAAATAACCCGCTAAAAATTCAGGCGCTCGAGGAAGCGGGTTTGAAGATAGTGGAGAGAGTTTCTATTGAGGTTGATTCTTCAGAGAAAGCCGAGAAATACCTGCGCACTAAGAAGGAAAAGCTAGGGCATCTACTGACCCTTAAGAGATAAGCCTCACACGCAGAAGCATTTCTGCGGCAAGCATTTCACCAGGATTACAAGATGAATTCATCGTTAGGGAATTTATCCTGAAATCCTCTCTTACGAACCTGGTTTTTGTTTCGCCCGCAACTCTTTGATCGCGTCTCGAGTTCGCACCGCATCGCCTGCGTTGGGCATCAGTTTCAAATACAACTCGAGCTGATCTGCAGCTGACTGATACTGTCGCTTAGCCCAATAAACGCCACCAAGAAACCTGTGCGCAAGCGCTACGTCCGGGCTGTTGGTGCTCATTGCAAGTAACAGTTCTCTTTCCGCCTCATCAAGCTTTTGTTGTCTTGACAGCGCTATTCCCAGATACATATGAGCAGTCAGGAGGTTGGTGTTTCTTTCAACGACCATGCGCAACTGCTCCTCTGAGGCAGCAAACTTATTTTGATTCAGTAACGCAATACCATAGTTCAAGCGTGGCGCCACATCCTGAGGAACAAGCTTGACGGCTTCAGCCAGAGCTGAAGCAGCGTTGTCAGGCTGTCCTAACAACAGATACTGAACGCCAAGCTCGTTGAGTGCGAGCGAGAACTGGGGATACAGAGCCACTGCGGATTTAAGTTGCTCGACGGCCTTTTTGTGATCACCAACCCGTGCCGATTCGAGAGCTGCCAGGTAGAGATCTGCCGCAGGTTTCGGTGCGGCCGCAAGAACGGCGTTCACTACAGCAGGTTTGTTACTCACCCGACGTCGCGGCGAGAGATAGATGGGAACTGTGAACGTGCGAGGAGTGCTCGAGCTAACGCTTCGTCCACGGACGCTCGAGCTTCCAGGATCGTCGATGTAAACGGTCTCGCTGGTCGGCTCATAATCATCGGTGCCTTCGATGATGATCGTGTAAGAACCGGCACTCAGATTCTTAAACGCGAAAGCGCCACTGGTGTCCGTGAAGACGGTAATTGGTGCATTGGTTACCGATTCGAGTTTGACGACCAAGCCTGGAGCGTCAGCGCGGCGACCTGAAGGAAAGTAGATTCGACCCTGAATTGTGTGTCTGCCTCCAGTGCCCGTGTAATCGATTGCTGACTGAGCAAGGCAATCGGCACTCGCGACGAACAGCAAAGCGGTAAACCCCAAACAGATTAGAGGTGTGTAGAAAAGACTCGAAAGCGACCGGACCTTTGTGCGAAACATGGGACTCCTTATTACATCAAGGACCTGTCTTCTAGACGAGAGGGATTGTGTTGGTGGCTGAAAGGATACCACAAAAATAAAAAGGAGAAGCACCTGGTTAAGTGCTTCTCCCGAAAGTTACAGGGACGATTTTTAACCATCCCTGAGCAGGGCTATAACTTAGAACGAGAACTTCGCACCCAACCGTAGAGTGGATGGGAATTGGAAGATCGTGCCCGTTCCAAAAGTAGTGTTAGTCACGGGCGGTACGCCAGAGATGCCACTGTTAATCAGGAACGTCTCATCCTGACGAATAGCGCGCTGAGCGTTTGTAACGTTGAACCAATCAACCATAAATCGAAGTTCCTTACGTTCCCCGAAACTAATGGGATAGTAAGCACCGAGATCCAACTGGAAGTTATTCGGCGTGCGATCACTTCCGCTGATTGGGTTGACGGCTGTGCCACGCGGGTGGCACACGAAGCCAAGGCCCGAAATGTTCTGGCAGAACCCTTCATTGTCGCCGTATACCGGATGCGGAATTAGCGCATTGAACGGTATGCCGGATCGATAATAGAAGTTGCCTGAAACCATAAGTTTCCAGGGCGTTCGATAGCTGCCGTTGAACTTGAACTGGTGCGGGCGGTCGTTGGGTAAACGGCCGTACGTACCGGCAAGCAATGATGGCAGGTCAAATAGCGAAGTGATGTTCGGATCACTCTGCCCATTATCGTTTCTGAACAACCCTTCGTAGTTACCAATCAAGCTGGAGTACACGTACGAAGTGATAAACTGGAAGTTGTTAGTAAATCGCTTGGTAGCAGTGAACTCGAGCGCTCTATAGTAACGACGAGCGCGACCGAAACAACCGATGGTTGGATCGGCGCAAGCTAGTCTTTCCGTCAAGCTCTCGCCTGGATTGAACAAGAAATAAGTTGCTCCATCGTTAAAGGACCCGTCTTCAATGACGTGACCTTGGGCGCGGTATCGACCAGTGACGCCGACGATAAAGTCGCGGAACAGTTCGTACTCCACACCCGCAACAACTTCATTGACGGTCTGCGGTTTCAAGTCAAAGTCGATTGGTGTTGCTTCGCAACCCAAGCAGCCCAAGCCTGATGCTGTACCGGCAATGATTGTTGAACCATTAGCAGCGTTTAAACGGTTGACGTTCGCGTTGCGGTCGAGCTGAATCTCGTCTCCACCGGCGCGGACGTTGACATCAAGCGGAATCGGGGTTTCAAGGAAATGAGCGAAGTTAACAAACACTTTGCCACGGCCCTGTCCGGTGAAATCCCAGATGAAACCAAGACGCGGCTGCGCATTGTCCATGAAGTTGTTCAGCTTGATGTAGGTTGAACTAGTTCCATAGGCCTGTTGATAGTCCCAACGGAGACCCACATTGACCTGGAAGTTGTTTGTAACTCTCCAATCGTCCTGGAAGTAGAACCCTTCGACGCGAGTCTTAGTGGGTTTGTCACCAGTGTTCAGCGAGAAGTCGCGAACACGGACGCTCGAGAGCACCAGAATCGGGTTGGTGCTGAGTTGCGCGATTGTCGGTTTGCCAGTTACGACAGTGGTGATTCCCGCAGGTCCTGTACCACCAGCAATCAACTGTTGTAGCCGAGTCGTAAATGCTGCCGATGGGCAAGTAGCTGTCGCACCGCTAGAAGTGCAGACGCCCCATCGGTTGGTGATGCGAACGCCGCCTGGCATATTCGTGGCGGGGAACGGAGCACCCACTTCTTCGCCGAATGGATCACCGAACGTTCTACCTGGTCCGCTGGACCTGGTGAAGATCGTGTAACGGTTTTCCATCATCTCGAAGCCATACTTCAAAGTGTGCCTACCCAAGATGTTCTGTAGTCTCGCAGCCAATTCCCAACGGTTCCGATCTTGATCGGAGACGAGTCCGAACCCAGCCGTTGTAAAGTTTCGCCTCAAAATCCCGCCACCTCGACCGTCAACAAAAGCCAGCTTCAGGTTATCCGGGTTAGCATTTAAAAACACGCTCGTGTCGACGGGGGCAACGAATGCACCGTTGCGAACAACAGCGAAGTTCTCCTGAATTAAGGACGTGCTTGCTACAGATGCATCGGGGATCGTGTTAGCTCTCTGCAAGTGCAGTCCAAACATGAACTCGCCGATAGACCGCTGACTAAAGCTCGAATTCAGACGAGCAACGTAGTTGTGACCACCGGTCTCAATCCGGCCACGGAAGCTGTTGATATTAGCGCCAAAGCCGTTGTCTGGAACGCGAGCGTTAATGCGGAAGAGGAACCCTTCCTGCTTGGTAAAGTCACCAAACGTTGAGAAGGTGAACCGATGATTTTGATTGACCGCCCAGGTTAGTTTGCCGGCGTAGAACGGAGTCGTGATCTTGTTGTCTACGGGCACGTGGAAGGTCTGGGTTAAGAAGTTATTCGTTCTTCGTTGGGGATTAAAAGCACCAAAGAACCAAAGCTTGTCTTTCTTGATCGGGCCGCCAATATCGAAGCCGGCATCGATCTCGGAGAAGCTTTGCGGTGAAGCACCGATCAGCGGAATGGCCGTTGACTTAACGTTGCGGACCATACCTTTAGTGGTGAAATAGCCAAACACATCACCGGTGAATTCATTACCACCGCTCTTGGTGATGACGTTGAAAATACCGCCCGTGCTGCGACCGTGCTCAGCACCATACGCACCGGTCTTGATTTCCACTTCCTGCACAAACTCGAAAGGCAGGTTTGCACCGGAGCCACCGAATGCAGGGTCGCTGGTGCTCACGCCGTCGAGAATGTAGTTGTTTTCGGGTCCGGAAGAACCGGCTACCGAAGGATCGCGCTCACGACCGGAGGCATCACGTAGTCCTGAACCGGTGACGGTAGGAGCGATCGTATATAGTCCCTGCACTGTGCGGGACGTCGGGAAGTTTGAGAACTGATCGCTTGAGACGTTGGTTCCTGCAGTAGTGCTGGTGACGTCGACTGCGGCCACTTCGGCTCCCGTAATCGTAACTTGAGCTGTGGCCCCTGCAGGAAGCAAGGTCAAGTCAACGGTGGTCGTCTTCGAAAGATTGACTTGAACATCTGCCCTTTCAAGCTTGCCGAAGCCCTTCTGCTCGCCGATTGAGACTGTGTACTTTCCTGGCGGCAGATTCAGAATCTGATACCTACCGTCACCGTTCGTTTGAGCAGACTGCGTACCGATAAGATTCGGACCAGCAACACTCACGGCGACACCGGGGACCGGGGCGCCATTCTGGTCGCTCACTGATCCTTCAATTGAACCTGTCGTTGTTGTCTGTGCGAAGACGCTGCCTGTAAACAGCGCAAAGCACGCGATCACCAGCGACAGGCTGATAAACTTAAAAACTTTAGTCATCTTCTGCTTTCCTTTCTTAAACAAAAAGAGATGCTGCTCCCTCTTGCGTCTAACCCCTCTTGTTTTTGCAGCACCAAAAAGAATTCCTGACGGGTTGGCTTAGATAGAGAACCCCGTCCGCGGCGGCATTTTTGGCAAATGCCATGCCCGCAAGCGAAATCGGCTATTTTCTCCAAGTATTGTGCAGTTGTTCGGACGTGGTTGCAGTAGCTAGCCCCGTCCAAAATCCAAAAAATTGGGAATATCCAGAAATCGCAACCGGAGCGGAAGAAGGGCGGGTCTATGATGTCGCGGGCCAAAATTGGTCTAACGGTCTACTTCACACGACACCGTTGGAATCTGTTGGCCGCTTCTCACAAGGTGCATCGTTAGCCTGATCCGAACTGGTCTACATCGCCCCTTTTAGGGTTTTGGTAAGCGGAAGTTTTATCTCCAATCAACTCATGAAGTCTGACGCGTGCGTTTTTGCCGTGATAGACTCCGTCGCATTCCTGTTCTGGAAAGGCTGCTCTCTTGTCAGAACGAATCTACCGGGATCCAGTCCACAACATAATCCGTCTGCATACTGACTCAGATGAAGGTCAGTTGATGATGCGACTGATCGACGCAGCGGAATTTCAAAGGCTCCGACGTATCAAACAACTTGGCCTGGGATTGTTCACCTATCAGGGTGCGGAACATTCACGCTTCACTCATTCGCTCGGCGCGTTTCATTTGATGACGCGTGTGCTTGATCGTTTATCGGAGCGGTACAACATCGATCCTGAGGATCGCATCGCAGCCAGAGCGGCAGCGTTGCTTCACGACATTGGCCACGGATCCTTTTCGCATGTCATGGAAAAAGTACTTAACTTCCATCACGAACAATGGACCATGCAAGTCGTGTTAAGTCCAGACTGTGAAATCGGCTCACTGCTGCGTGCTCACTCTCCTGATCTGCCGGAAAAAGTAGCATCCATTATTGAAGGCACTTTTCAACCGGCTGCATTGGCCCAGCTGGTGTCGTCACAACTCGATGTCGACCGGATGGATTATTTGCTTCGCGACTCACTGATGACTGGAGCTAAGTATGGGATCTATGATCTCGAGTGGATCATCAATGCGCTGGCAATAGATGAAGGCGCTGATCGAATCTACGTCGAAGCGCGCGGGTTGTATGCTGTTGAAGAGTACTTGCAGGCACGCTACTACATGTTTCGGCAAGTCTACTTTCATCGTACCCTGCGATCGGCTGAGGTTGTTCTACGTTCGATCATTCGTCGCGCTTTAAAACTACACGAACAAGGGAAGGCAGTTTGGCATGCAACGGGCACCGCGTTTGAAAAGATCCTGAAACAGCAGCCACTCACGGTTTCAGAACATCTAGAGATCGATGACTCCGATTTCGTTTTTCATGTCAAACAGTGGCAGCGTTCTGATGATGCGATTCTGAGCGAGCTCAGTAAACGTTTTGTTGCACGCCGTCTTTTCAAAGCAATAGACCTCGACATGCCTGCAGAAGAGCGTCAAGAGTTTCTTTCAGAAGCTCGGGAGGCGGTGCGGCTGGCTGGATTTGATCCGGATTATTACTTTATTGAAGACAAAGCGAGCGATGTGCCTTACTACAGCTACTATACTGCCAGTCAATCTGAGCCGAAGAAGCACATTTACGTCGAAAGCGGTTATGCGCAACCGCAGATAAGAGAAATTACCGAGGTGAGCAACGTTGTCAGAGGTCTACACGGCTATGAATTACATAGGGTCTGCTTTCCGGCAGAGGTTAAAGCAGAGGTTTATAAACGTTATCATCGGCCAACTTTACAGAAAGAATCTGCGGCAAGCGCAGAACCATAAACTGACGTATACTACGCCTACTCTAGTCAGAGAAGCGGATCTCCCCCGCCAATTCCAAACACAGTGACGAGTAGATTCCAACCTTATACCTGTCGCTTTCCCTTGCTTCGTAAGACGGTTTGGGTGAGTTGTGCTCTGCTGCTCGTGTTCGGCGCGACGAACGCACAGACTGAGCTGAGGCCAATCAGCCTAAGCATATTGGATTTTGGCAATTCAGCCTTTGCGCCCACTGCAACTGGAAAGATTAGAGAAGGTTTCAAGAACATGCGCGACGTAACGGTCCTGGATCCAGAGCTAACCCGCGCTGCCGCTAAAGGCGCGGGGTATACCGGCTCACTAAATATGATGTTGAGCGAAGCGCGAGACTTGGGCGTAGCGCTATCTTCTGAGTTTTATTTGATTGGAGATGCGCAAACGCTGCGTCGATCTTCATCTGAAACTCCGATCTTTTTCGAATCGTACTGTTCGATCTTCGTTATCAGTTCTCGGACTGGCCGGTTGGTATCCTGGGATCGTCTTAGTGCCAATTCCTCGACATCCGGCGAAGCTGAACAAAAGCTAATCGGCCAACTAGCAGAGCCATTGCTCAGGCATTTGATTGTGATGATGAGGAGGGCGCAGCAGGATGACCAAATCAGACCGCCTGCACCTTTAATTGAACAGGCACCGGATGACGAAAAAGCTGCCGAGGCTCTCGGACTACGACTACCTCGACCTTTCCGTCGTCTGCGGCCAGACTATCCAATGAGTGCGGCCAAGGCCGACGCAGAAGCAACTGTCGACGTGCTGGTTGATGTACGTGCCGACGGTGAAGTTGATAATGTCGAGGTCGTACGCTGGGCAGGATTCGGACTCGACGAAGCAACGATTGCGACTGTCCGGCAACTACATTTCTTCCCGGCGATGAAGAATGGAACCCCAATCCCACTCCGAGTGTTGTTGCGCTACAACTTCCGTAAGCCGCCAACACCGCAACGATCAGAAAATGAGAATTAGAATTAATCATCGTTCCTCCGCTGCGCTTTACGTCGTCATCCTGCTGGCTATCTCCGTTGTCCTCCCGATAGCAGCCACTCCCGCCGCGCCTGATGAAGCACTCTTCGTCTCTACTTCAACACGTGCCGGCAGACTGGCCGTGTTTGATGATGTTTGGGAGACAATCGAAGAACGCTATTACGATCCGCGCTTTGGTGGTCTGAATTGGGAGGCCTCACGATTAGTCTTCAGACCCGCGGCAGCGGAAGCTAAAACGACTCATGATTTCTATGAACTACTTCGCCGCATGATCGCTCCGCTTAACGACGCACACACTCGAGTCTTCTCTCCAGAAGAGAAGTTTGATTGGTGGAGCCCCAGGTTCGTAACCGTCGGCGTCTCTGTTCGCGATATCGAGGGGCTGCCGACTGTAATTAATGTTGAGCCGGCTTCGCGAGCCGAAGATTCTGGTTTGCGGGCAGGCGATGTACTTGTAAGCGTCGACAACCTAAGTGCAGCTGAATTCATTCGGCGTCGAATGCAGAATGCCGGCGAGTCGCCAAGCGCGCGCGTAAAAGCCATTCGTTCAATGTTCGACGGTCCTGCTGGTACGTGGGTCGCAGTCAGTTGGAAAAACGCCAAGGGTCGACTCAGGTCCGGCATGTTGGAACGTTATTGGAACCAACGAACGCTTGGCTTTCGCTTTCGACGGGACCACGATCTTTTAATCATCGGTCTTGATGCGTTCACTCAAACGATCGCGTCGGACTTTCTGAAGCAATTACCGCGGGCGATCGATCATGCGCGTGCGATTGTTTTGGATTTGCGAGGCAATGGCGGAGGTGATGCTGAGGCCATGGCGAATATCGCCTCTGCCTTTCTCGATACCGGAATCAACCTCGGCAAGTTCGCTGACCGATCAGGAGCATCATTCGAATTGGTAACTACGCCACGGCTGTCTCAAGTCTCACGAAATACCACACCGATAGCCATCGTTCCAATGGTCGTATTGACAAGTGAAACCACATCCAGCGCCGCAGAGATCCTTGCATCTACGCTGCAACATCTGCGACGTGCGTGGGTGATTGGAAGTCCCACCTGCGGATGCGTTTTGGCAATTCGCAGTCGACACAATTTGCCGGATGGCGGTGTGCTTGACGTCAGCGAGTTCGATTATCGAACCGCCGAAGGAATTCGGCTCGAAGGATTGGGCGTAACGCCTAACGAAGCGATGGCCGGCAGACGCACGGACTTGTATGCGAAGCGGGACATTGCCCTCGAAGGCGCGAAAAGATACCTGACGGCTCCGCGCAACTAGAACGCAGACAAGAGCGGAGCAGCAGACGGGAGCAGGAATCATTTGCCATATGACATTTGACATTTTTCATTTGTCATTTAGAGATCAGACCGACCTCCCTGTCGGCTACGGCCTTTGAAATGACAAATGAAAAATGTCAAACGTCATATGGCAAATGATTCCTGCTCCTGCCTCCTATCTTTCCCAGCTCTATCGATTACCCTCCTCCATTCCTCCCGCATGTTATGATGCGCAAGTCATCCAGGTGATTTAAATGCTGTATCTGTCGCAAGTATTAGGTCGCGCGATCCGCGATCTCGAAGGTGAACGTGTGGCAACCGTCAAAGACGTAATTGTGCGTCTCGGCACTGACGACCACCCTCCAGTCACCGGATTGGTCGCGCGTTATCGACGTCGTGATTTCTTCCTGTCTCGCTGGCGCGTTGCAGAACTGAACGATAGCGGAGTTCGTCTTAATTCCGACATCCTGGATCTGCGGCCCTTTGTGAGACGTGAAGGTGAAGTGTTGCTCGCGCGCGACGTGCTGGATAAGCAACTTATCGACGTAGATGGAAAACGTGTCGTGCGTGTTAACGATGTTCAGATAATCGAGACAGGTAAAGACTGGCGGGTAACCGGAGCAGACGTCAGCTTGCAAGGGCTTTGGCGAAGGCTCGCACCAACTGGTTTCGTCGGCACTCGAACTCCGGTTGAAGTGCTGGATTGGGCTGACGTCGGTTATCTCGCGACGGATGCTGCAACTGTCCAGCTCAAGTCTTCAAGTGACAAGCTGGCGCGTTTGCATCCAGTTGAGATTGCCAGGTTGGCTGAAGCGCTCTCGTATCACCACGGATCGGAAGTGGTTGAATCCCTCGACGATGAAACGGCGGCGGAGACATTGGAAGAGATGCCGGCGGAACACCAAGTCAGGATCCTTGGTGATATGGATGAAGAGCGGGCGGCTGACATTCTCGAATGGATGTCGCCAGATGAAGCCGCCGATGTGCTTGGAGATCTTCCAGAGGAAAAAGCGGAAGAACTGCTTGGTTTGATGGAAAGCGAGGAACAAGCTGATGTAGTTGAACTCTTGCCATACGCAGACGATACTGCCGGCGGCCTAATGACGACAGAGTTCGTAACGTTGCCGCGTGAACTCACCGTCGGTGAAGCGCTGGCACGTCTCCGTGAGATGGCGGAGACGCCAAACATGATCTATTACCTTTACGTGGTTGAAAATGAAGACTCGTGGCGATTGTGTGGCGTCATCGCCTTGCGCAGTTTGATGCTGGCTGATCCAGCGATGCCGCTCGAGGAGGTAATGCGCACCGAATTCCAACGCGCCTCTCCCGACGAACGGGCCAATGAAGTGGCACAGAGAATAGCTGAATACAATTTGTTAGCACTCCCGGTGGTTGATGAGTCGGATGAAATACTAGGCATCATCACCGTTGACGATGCGATGGAGATATTGTTACCGAAGGATTGGCGCCAGCGCGTTCCAAGACTGTTCGGTTAATCGAAACTATTCAGTACCGTTCGCGGTAGCGAATGGCCAAGATTTGTTGCTGATTGAACCCCTATCCATTCGCTACCGCGAACGGTACTGAATATCGTGGTTTAGTTTCAAGATTGGTTTATGAACGACGGAGACCCTCCAAATGGCAGAACGACGCGCCGCAGTTCGAGCAGCCGGCCGCCGCTTAATGCGGCGAGGCGCTTATGGTGTGCGTCGCACTGTGGCTCGGAGGCAACGACTGTTGACTTACCTGGCTATCCTCGGGCCCGGAATGATCACGGCCAATGCCGGCAATGATGCTGGCGGTGTCGCTACTTTTGCTTCAGTCGGTGCTGAGTTCGGTTACACCCTCCTCTGGATTTTGATACCTATCACAATCAGTCTTGGAATAGTTCAGGAGATGTGTGCGCGAATGGGCGCAGTCACCGGCAAAGGCCTCGCTGATCTCGTACGAGAACGGTTTGGGGTGCGCTGGACTGCGTTGGTGATGCTGGCGCTACTCATCGCCAATGCCGGTATTACGGTTTCGGAGTTTGTTGGTATAGCCGCAGCGACGGAGCTGCTGGGCGTCTCTCGTTTTATATCGGTTCCGTTTGCGGCCATCTTTATCTGGTGGCTCGTCGTAAGAGGATCGTACCAGCGAGTCGAACGAGCATTCTTGCTCATGTCGCTCGTGTTTCTGGGATATATCGTTTCGGCGTTTTTATCTCATCCGGACTGGAGTTCGGTAGCCCGCGGTTTAGTGACACCGACATTCAAGCTCAATCACGCATTCCTGTTTACATTTGTGGCTGTTGTCGGCACTACGATCTCGCCGTACATGCAGGTGTATGTGCAATCGTCAGTTGTCGAGAAGGGCGTTGCGGCAGAAGATTATCCAAAGATTAAGACGGATGTTTGGGTAGGCACGATCTTCGCAATCCTCATTGTCTTTTTCATCGTGGTCTCCACGGGAGCGACACTACACAAAGCCGGAATTCGCATTGATAGCGCTGCTGAAGCCGCTCGAGCATTACAACCACTGGCCGGAAGATACGCGCAGACGCTGTTTGGCGTTGGTCTATTTGGCGCATCCATGTTGGCTGCAGGCGTGCTGCCGCTCGCAACCGCTTATTCGATCAGCGAGGCGCTTGGCTTCGAAAAAGGGGTATCCAGGAGTTTCCGTGAGGCTCCTATTTTTCTTGGCACGTTTACCTTCCTGGTCGCCGTGGGCGCTGCCATCGCGGTTGTTCCTAATCTTCCGCTCATCCGTGTCTTACTTGTGACGCAGGTGATAAATGGATTGCTATTACCTGTCGTGCTATTTGCCGTCTTAAGACTTGTAAATGATCGCGAGTTGATGGGCGCTTATGTAAATGGCTGGCCCTATAACTTGGCGGCCTGGCTCACGGCGATTGTTGTCACCAGCCTATCTGTCCTTTATATAGTGATAACTCTTTTCCCCGATCTCGCCAGCGCCATTTAGCTGATCTTTTCCGCTCGCCAAGCCGAATCAATCAGTGATAAAAAATAGCCGCTCTCGAAAATAATCCCAAGCGCCATTCCTGCGATAGCCGTGACACCTCGGTATTCGAAAAACAAGCTCCTCTTTTTGGTCATCGTCGCTGCGCTGACTTTGTTGGGGTTGTATCTCGTTGTCACATTTGATGCCGAGCTTCGGGCCTTACTTTTTCGGTTCCAGGCAGACGAAATGGCATCTGTCGAGAACATCGTCAAGGTGGTCCGTCTCGTCTTACTCGGAATTCTCGCCTATGTCAGCGTCCGAGTTTTAAATTCCCTGGTGTTCGGGTTGTTTCGGTTGCGGAAGGGTTTTGATGCCCCCACGCTGGTGCGAAACATCTTTTCAATCGTCGCGTTCACCCTTCTGTTTCTTCTCATCTTCACTATCATTTTTCCCAAAGCTAACCTTGGCGCGCTGTTTACAACCTCGGCCATATTTGGTGTGATTCTTGGTCTCGCACTCCAAGACACCTTAGGCAATTTTTTCGCGGGCATTTCCTTACAGGCTGACCGCCCTTTTCAAGTAGGTGACGTCATAACGGTAGGCGCTCAGCGTCACACCGGCGTAGTTGAGGAAATTAGTTGGCGGGCAATCAAGGTTCGAACGTTTCAAAACCACATCGTCCTTATAAATAACAGCAGCGCCGCAAAAGAACCTATTGAGGTATGTCCTCGGGACAATCTCAATGCGCGACTCGTGTTTTTCAACACCCTCTATACTGATTCCCCTGCGAAGACGATACACGTGGTCCGAGAAGCCGTGCGTGAAGCCGACAATGTTTCGGCAAAAGTCGCCCCGGTTGTTCGCATTAGGAACCTTGGTGACAATGGTGTCGATTACGAAGTTAAGTACTGGTTGGACGATTACGCGAAGTACAACGATACCGACGCCCTTGTCCGGCAACGGATTTGGTATGCCTTTAGACGTGCAGGCCTGAATTTCGCTTTCCCAACCCGCACAATCCTTGTCGAACGAAAGAGCTCGCAAGCGCTTCGCGAGCGCGACGGTGGCGCAGTGGTCGAGCGGCTCTCGGCTGTCGACATCTTTGCACCTTTATCGGCTGAGGAGACTGCTCTGCTGGCGGGAGCCGCAGTGCGCCATGTATTTGCACCTGGCGAGACAGTGATTAGGGCCGGGGAACCCGGTTCGTCGATGTTTGTCGTTCATCATGGTCGAGTCCGCGTTCAAATAAACGACAACGGGCGTCCTCGAACGCTTGCCACCCTGAACGAAGGCGACTTCTTTGGTGAAATGGCCCTATTCACCGGGGAACCAAGGACTGCAAATGTGGTCGCGGTTGAAGAAACTGAGGTACTTGAAATTGGTCACGGCGCCATGAAAAAGGTGTTCGATAGCAACCCCGATCTGGTCGAGTCGCTGAGTTTTATCATGGCGGAAAGGCGGGCTGGGCTGGTAACCCAGGCAGATTCTACTTCCGCAACAGAAGACCAGTCCGCTGGTATTCTGTCCGCTATCAAACGCTTCTTCGGCATCTCATAACCCGCCTTAGATATAACTTTCCACGAACGGTAAGGCCTCCAAATCCCAGTAAAACCGCATCTATATACCTTACTTGACAATAAGCGACTCAATCTTTATTATGGCCGCACGCTCAGCTAGAAAAGGTTGGGGCTGAGCCTCGAAACCAAAGCCATAAAAACGAACCAAGGAATTCAGAGGAGGAGAAATACCATGAGCATTGTCAGATA
>Ga0114129_10004607_pt1 | contig 19464 bp, 14 predicted proteins | sample RhiMetdeltSRZDD1_FD_80071 | JGI IMG/M metagenome (GOLD analysis project Ga0114129, IMG submission 80071) | Populus rhizosphere microbial communities from Tennessee, USA - Rhizosphere MetaG P. deltoides SRZDD1 (version 2) (version 2) | ecosystem: Host-associated > Plants > Roots > Rhizosphere >...
CCTGGCAGGAACGGATGAACGATTGCGAGCGCTCGAAGGAGACCTGAGCGCGGCCGAGTCCTCCAGCAGATCGACGCAGCGCACAATACGGCGAGTCGCGTTTCCGGGGCCGTAGCCGGAGGACGAGCATGAGCAGCGACGCCACCAGGATCGAAGAGCACCTCAGGGCCGCTTCTGATGCGATCCTCCTGTTGTTGACCGAGGTCGGTCAGCTCGAGCGACACAAGCGCGGCATCCCGCCGGGAGAGCCTCGATTTGATGAGGTCGCGCGATCCGTCCGCGTCGCGGCACAGGCGCTCGCAGAGTTTACTGAGTATGAGGAGACCTGGGCCCGTATCGCGACGGACGGGCGGACGGACATCGAACCCATCTCCCGGTCCGAGGCGACGCCGAGCACTGCCGAGATTCTGGAGCGCTGGCGGGCAGTCGAGCGCCAGCTCGATGACCTCGAACCCGGTTCGGCCGAGTCGATCCGACTGTTCGCCGAATTCGAGCGTTTGCGCGACGAGTACCTCGGTGCCTTCCGCGATCGGGAATCGACGGACGCGGAATAGACCGTCGAGGCGAGGTGTCACGTGGCTGATTGGCAAGCAGCGCACCTGGACGAGATCGAGGAGTTCGGCGACGGCGACTCGTGCCAGCGCTACCGGCCGGTCCGCCTGCACCTCGGGCTCTCGGCGTTCGGCGCCACCGTGTGGATGGGCCAATCGGCCGGTGACCTCGTCATCGAGGAGCATGAACCGGGCGATCCCACTTCCGACCAGGAGCTGTTCCTCGTCGGTTCGGGCATCACGACGAGCTGGCGGCCGGAGGGTCCGTGAGCGATTCGCTCGACCTCCCCGAAGGCGTCTCCTCCTCATCCGAGATCTCCCTCGACGAGCTGCAGCTCTCGGCGCGGAATCACGGGATGCAGCTCGAGGGCCTGCGGTACGACGTCACGCCTGCAGGCATGCACTACCTGCTGATCCACTTCGACGTGCCCGACGGCGACGACGCGGTCTGGTCGCTGTCGATCGAGGGCCGCGTGGACAACCCGATGTCTCTGACGATGGCCGACCTTCGGGCGCGCCCGAAGGTCACGATGCCGGTCACGATGGAGTGCGCCGGGAACGGCAGGGCGAGGCTGACGCCAAGGCCGATCTCCCAGCCGTGGCTCACCGAGGCGATCGGCACCGCCGAATGGACGGGCACGCCGCTCCGACCGCTGCTGGAAGAGGCGGGCGTCGATGGGAACGCCGTCGAGCTCGTGTTCACGGGCAGGGACCGCGGCATCCAGGGAGAGGTCGAGCAGGACTACCAGCGGAGTCTCGCGATCGCCGACGCGATGCGGGACGAGGTCCTCCTCGCGTACGAGATGAACGGGGCGCCGCTGCCGCCGCAGCACGGGTTCCCGCTCCGGCTCGTCGTGCCCGGCTGGTACGGGATGACGAGCGTCAAGTGGCTGACCGGCGTCACCGCCGTGGCCGAGCCGTTCGAGGGCTTCCAGCAGGCCGCCTATCGTTTCCGGCAGCGGCCCGAGGACGAGGGCGACCCCGTCACGCGCATGCGCCCGCGGTCGCTGATGATCCCCCCGGGCATCCCGGACTTCATGACGAGGAAGCGGTTCGTGGATGCGGGCACGGTCCAGCTTTCCGGCCGGGCGTGGTCGGGGAGCGGCCCGATCGAACGCGTGGAGGTGAGCACGGACGGCGGTGTGTCGTGGGCGGACGCGACGCTCGGCGAACCCGCGTCGCCCTACGCCTGGGCGCCGTGGACGTTCGAGTGGCGCGCCGGGCCGGGCGGATACGAGCTCAGCCCGCGGGCGACCGACGCGGCGGGCAACACCCAGCCGCTCGCGCAGCCGTGGAACCTGCACGGGTTCGCGAACAACACGGTGCAGCGGATCCCGGTCGAGGTCAGGGTCCCCGGCGAGGGTCAGTCCACCGCCGTCACGACGGCACGTTGAGCCGGGTCGCCATGTCGGGATCCCGGGATGGCGCCGACGCGGGTGGAACGAACAGACTCGACATCCCCGAGACCTCGCCATCTGCGAGACGACGAACCGGACGTCGTTCGATCGTCGGAGAGCCCACGGGGAAGGGCGTGGCCTCGTAGATGACCACCTCGTGTTCGGGACCGTAGAACTCCGCGATCTTCTGGGCGAGGAGGTCGAGCCCAGCGTAGTTCACCTGTGCCGTCGCGTGCATCCCCCCGATGAGACTGATCTGGAGAAGGACGAGGGGAACGGTGATGTCCGGCGCGCGGCTGTGAACGAGGAAATCCGTGGCGTCGAACATCTGACACCCCGAGGTCCCCGGATCGACCTCGAGATCGACGAACAAGCAATCGAGGGCCGAGATGCCTGGCAGGAACCTGGTCTTGTAGCCCTCGGCGCTCGCCCTGCGAACGGCCTCACGAGATGAGCGATCGAGCACGCCGGGATGGCCGTACGAGACCGCGCATACGTGGAGGTCGCGCCGGACCCACATGAGGATCGTGCTGACGATGTCTTCGTAGACATCGCGGTACGGACGCCCGGGTCGGTAGAGGGGAGCCAGGGATTCCGCCGTCGGGTTCAGATCGCGGAGCCACTCGGATGGAGCGTCCTCCGCGAAGGCGAACAAGACTTTGTCGGCCCGTTCGATCGAGATCCGAGCCTCGTGTGTCGTCTGCACCCCGGGCCGGATCCCGGCCCCCGCGATCGTGAGGGAGCCGGTTGGCGCGTGTTCCCCAGGCATCTACAAGGTCGAGGCGTCGTTCAGGGCGGTGGGACCAGGCCCATCCTGCCCATGATGATCACGATGGCCTGGTCTCCGACCTCTGCCTGGACCGCGTCGCGGAGTTCACCCAGGGTGCCGGCGTAGACGATGAGCGCCTGGTCGGACGTCAGGCCGTAGCCGAGCATCGTCCCCTTGGGGTCACGTTCGTAGTCCTGCTCGAGGTCCGTGTTCGAGATCAGCTCATCGAGGAAGTCGACGATCCGAGCCATGTTCCCCTCCCTTCGTCGCGGCCGAACCGTACGCCTCGCCTTCGAGCCTGGTCAAGACGTGGCCACGCGGTCGCTCTGACCCGATCGGTGGGCGGCCTACACTCACCGGATGGCCGTGTGCCGGAACTGCGGCGAGAGCAACGATGAATCGGCAGGGCATTGTCGCAACTGCGGAAGCGCGCTCACGTGGGCGGAGGGAGGCGAAGAGCGCAAGGTCGTCACGATCCTGTTCTGCGACATCGTCGGGTTCACCGCGCGGTTCGATCTCGCGGATCCCGAGGACGTCGGCCAGCTGCTGTCGGCGTATCACGAACGGGTCAGCCGCGAGATCGAACGGTTCGACGGGACGGTCGAGAAGTTCATCGGTGACGCAGTGATGGCGGTGTATGGCGCTCCGGTCACACACGAGGACGACGCGGAGCGGGCAGTCTTCACCGCGACACGGATCCTCTCGACGATCGATGAGCTCAACGAGTCGAGTCCGGGGGATCCCCTTGCGGTGCGGATCGGCATCGCGACGGGCGAGGCGGTCGTCAGCGTCCACACGCCGAGGACGGATCGCGGCATGGCCATCGGGGAAGTGGTGAACACCGCGTCTCGCCTCCAGGCCGTCGCTCCCGAGGGAGGGATCGTCGTCGGCGAGACGACCTTTCGGCTCACGCGAGATCGGTTCGACTACGAGTCGCTCGATCCGGTGAGGGTCAAGGGGAAGGCGGCACCCCTGGCGATCTGGTCGGTCCGGTCCGCACCCGGTCGGTTCGGCGCGGAAGTGGACGTGCGAGCCTCGACGCCACTCGTGGATCGTCGTGACGAGCTGGGGCGCCTCTCCTCGATGCTCGCCGCCGTGATCCGAGAACGATCGGTCAAGCTCGTGACGATCGTCGGGGAGCCTGGGGTCGGAAAGAGCCGAACGCTCCTCGAGCTGTTCCGCCACGTGGACGAACTCGTCGAGCTCGTGTTCTGGCGGCAGGGTCGATGCCTGCCCTACGGCAGGGGAGTCTCGTTCTCGGCGATCGCCGGGATCGTCAAGGCGCACGCCGGGATCCTGGACTCCGACGGCGTCGAGGAGGCCGGAGCCAAGCTGACGTCGTCGGTCACCGCATCTGTCGACGAGCCGACAGAGCGGGAGTGGATCCGTGCACGGCTGGCCCCCCTCATCGGGTTGGAGGAAGCGCCAACCGGCGATCTCAACCGGACCGAGGCGTTCAGCGCCTGGGCGCGCTACTTGCAGGCGATAGCCTCCGTCCACCCGCTGGTGATGGTGCTCGAGGACATCCACTGGGCCGACGCGCCACTGCTGGACTTCGTCGAGTACTTCACCCGGCGCCCGGGTGGGGTCCCGATCCTCCTGCTCTGCACGGCCAGACCCGAGTTGTACGAGCGTTTCCCGCGGTGGCGAGCGAGCAGCGCTATCACGAACACGCTTCCCTTGGTCCCGCTGAACGAGGATGACACTCATCGGCTGCTCTCGTCTCTCTTCCCCGCGTGGATCTCCTCCGACATGCGTCACACCATCGTCGAGCGATCGGGCGGGAATCCGCTGTTCGCGGAGGAGTTCGCTCGGATGCTGGGCGACCGGGGTGCTCTGGCCGACGAGGCATCTGCGGTCGACGCCTTCGCGAGCCTGGGGTCGCCGGAGGCGCTGAACGTGATCATCGCGGCACGTGTGGATGCGCTGCGGGCCTCGGAAAAGGCGCTTCTGCAGAACGCCTCGGTGATCGGGAGGGTGTTCTGGCCGGGTGCCCTCCTCGAGCTCGGAGGATCGGACAAGGTCGATATCGGCGCCGCGCTCCAGGAACTCACGAAGAAGGAGTTCGTTCGACAGGCCCGAGCCTCCTCGGTGGCGAACGAGGTCGAGTACGTCTTCTCTCATGCGCTCGTTCGCGACGTCGTGTACGGCCAGATCCCACGGTTGCCGAGGGCCCACAAACACATCGCGGCGGCGCGTTGGATGGAGCATCTGGCGGGCGAGCGCGTGTCGGACTCTGCGGAGCTGATCGCCTATCACTACGCCGTCGCCCTCGACCTCATGAAGTCGGCCGGCATCACGGAGGGCGTCGCCGAACTGGAGGAGGCTGCCAGGCACCAATGGGTGATCGCGGGAGAACGGGCCATGTGGTTGGACATCTCCCGTGCCGAGCACTGCTTCGATGAGGCCCTCCGACTGTTGCCCCTCGCGCATACGGACCGCCCCCGCGTGCTGGCACGGAAGGCGGAGGTCGGCTTGGCCGCGGGCCGATTCGAGGAGGCGGAGCGCACGTTCGAGCTGGCCGCGGCGGGATACGCCGATGCCAACGACGACGTCGGTCGAGGTGCGTGCCTCGACCGGCTCGCCACCGTCCTGTGGGAGCGCGGCGACGAACGATGGCGCGCACGGTTGGCCGATGCGGTCCAGACGTTGGAGGGTCAGCCGCCGACGCCCGAGCTCGCCGACTGTTATGCCTCCGTCACGTCCGCTCGGCTGCTCGGCTGCCGATTCGAGGAGACGATCGAATGGGCAGACCGAGCGATCTCCCTCGCCGAGCAGGTTCGCGTGGAGCGATTGATCCCACGGCCCCTCAGCTACCGGGGGGCGGCGCGTGTCTCCATCGGTGACCTGGACGGCTTCGACGATCTCGAGCGCGCGCTTGCGATCGCCGAACGGCTGGGTCTGTCGCGGGCCCACATACAGGTGCTGTTCATCATGGCGGAGCTCGAATGGGCGATCGGCGGCCCGGCGACGGCGCTGTCCCTCGCATCCGCCGGGATCGAGTTGGCGGAGCGACGTGGCGTCGTCGACGAGGCGATCGCGTGTCGCACGTTGGCGCTCGGCCCGCTGTTCGACCTGGGCAAGTGGGATGAGGTCCAGGGATCCGCTACGGAGGTCGTCCGATGGTCCACCTCGGTAGGTGAGAACTACACCGCCGTCATCGCCCTGACCTGGGGCGCCCAGGTCCATCTGTGGCGCGGCAAGGTGGGGGAGGCGACCGCCCTAGCCGACGATGCGATCGCGCGGGCACGACGGATCCGGGATCCGCAGGTCCTCGTTCCGGCGGTTGCGATCGCCGGGCTCCTCGCGGCGGTCGAGGGAAGAGCGGACCAGGCCATCGCGCTCGTCGATGAGATGGACCGCACGACCGAGGGGTTCGTCGGGTGGTACCGCGAGCAGTACCTGACGGATCTCGTGCGCATCTGCGTTTGGGCGGGGAGATCCGATCTCGCACAAGGCCAGCTCGATCGCGCCCACGGGTTCGCGCGCCGCCATGTCCTCTCGTACGACACCGCTCGGGCAACCGTGTCGGAGGCTCGAGGGGAGTCTCGGCAGGCGTTGAGGCTGTACCAGGCCGTCGCGCACGGGTGGTCCGAGATGGGCCAGATGCTGGAGGCCGCCTTCTCCTGGCTGGGCGCAGCCCGATGTCTCGAAAGGACCGGCCTGGCGGGCGCGGAGGATCACGTCCGTCGCGCCGAGGAGGTGATCGGGGCCACGGGCTCGGTGCTTCTCCGCGAACGCGGCGACGAACTCCTCTCGCCGCCCGAGGCCCGACGCGGCTAGTTCCGTGCGACCAGCGTCCGGAGCTCATCGAAGCAGCGGTCCACGTCGTCCTCGGTGTTGAAGAAATGCGGGCTGATGCGCAGCCCGTCGCCACGGTAGTCGGTGCACACGTCGCGGTCGAGCAGCGCGTGGCAGATCTTCTCGGCCTGGGGCCCGACGCCCACGTTCACGACGCCGCCCCGCGCGGAACGGTCGCGCGGCGTCCGCACCGGCAGGCCGAGCGCGTCGGCGCGTTCGATCAGGTGGTCGCCGAGCTCGCCCTGGCGCGCCCGGATGCGTTCGGGCGAGACCTCAGAGATGACGTCCAGGCCACCCTGCGCGATGAAGAACACGGGCGCAGGCGGAGTGCCGTGTTCGAAGCGTCGCGCGGTCGGGTGGTATGCCAGGTGCTCGGCGTCGAACGAGAACGGCTCCTCGGTCCCGAACCACCCCGTCACCATCGGCTCGAGCTTCGGGATCAGGTCTCGGCGGACGAAGAGGAACGCGAGCCCCGGCCCGCCGCACAGCCACTTCAGGACGCCGGCGGTGTACGCGTCGCATCCGACGTCGTGCAGGTCGAGCGGGAGGATGCCGATCCCGTGGTAGTCGTCCAGGAACGACAGCGCACCCCGCTCGCGGGCGATGCGGCAGATCTCCTTGGCGTCGACGATCGCGCTCGAGCGGTACAGGACCCGGTTGACCATGACCAGGGCTGTGCGATCGTCGATCGCGCGCTCGTACTCCTCCAGCGGGATCGTGAGCCCGTCGGGCGAGCGCAGCCATTCGATCTCCACGCCGCGCCGTGCCTGGGCGAGCCAGACGTGGCCGTCGGTGGGGAAGTCGAGCTCGGACATCACGACCTTGGTGCGCTCGCCGAAGTCCAGCGCGGATGCGATCGTCGAGATCGCGATCGATACGTTCGTGGTGATCGCGAGCTCGTCCGGGTCGCATCCGGCCAAACGGGAGAAGGACCCCTTGAGCCGCCGCATCCTCGGGAAGATGTCCTCGAACCACACGTGGTCGGGCGCGCCCTTGGCGGCCCAGGCATCCATGTACTCGTCGAGGTTTCGGCGGGAACGATCCGAGACTGGTCCCAGCGACGCGCTGATCAGGTAGGCCTTGCGTTCGACGACGGGGAACTCGGAGCGGTAGGACCCGAGGTCCCGCTCAGTCATCGCCCTCGTCATCGCCGGGCTCGCCGCCCGCGGCGTCGCCGTCGCCGTGCTTCTCGAGGTAGTCGATGTACAGGGGCCGCAGCGCGTCCGCGAGCTCGCCTCGATCGGCGTCGACCAGGTCGTTGAGCAGGGCGAGCGGGCGCATGATGTCGATCTCGCTGCGATCCTCCTCGCCGGCCGCCGCCCGTGCTTCGGGGATCGTGCTCAGCAGGTGCCACAGGAACGAGACGTCCAGGCGCCGCCACGCCAGGCGCGTCGCGCGATCGTGGAGCTCCGCCGACGACAGCCGCTCGAGCTCTGGCCGATCCGTCACGGCGAGGAGCCTACCCGACGGCCCGCGTCAGACGAGCGATCGGACAAGGCCGATCAGGCCGGCGACGACCACCACCAACACCACGTTCACGCGGTAGCGCAGGATCGCGACGAATGCCGCCAGGGCGACGGCGATCGCCAGCAGGTCCGCCGAGAACCAAGCCGGGACCGCGACGTCGTGACCGAACGGTGTCCGGACCCTCGATTCCTCGAACAGCACGCTGGTCGCGAACACGACCGCGAGGTTGGCGATCACCCCGACCACGGCAGCGGTGACGGCCGAGAGGGCGCCCGAGAGCCGGACCCTGCCGCGCAGTCGCTCGACCGAGGGTGCGCCCAGGAAGATCCACAGGAAGCTCGGGACGAACGTCGCCCACGCGGCGACCAGCGCGCCCACCATGCCGGCGATCTCGGGCGCGAGCGACCCGGGGTCCCGGAACGCGCCGACGAACGCAACGAAGACCACCACCAGGATGAGCGGCCCCGGCGTGGTCTCGGCCAGGCTCAGGCCCACCGCAACCTCCGCCGACGTTACCCAGCCGAACCGGACGACGGCGGCCTGGTTCACGTACGCCAGCGCCGCGTACGCACCCCCGAACGTCACCAGCGACGCCACGGTGAAGAAGACGGCCTGCTGGGCGAGCACTGTCCCGCGGCCGGCGGCCAGCGCCACGGCCCCGAGAGGGAGCAGCCACACCACGAGCCCGATCGTCAGCACCTTGGCGGTCCGTCCCCAGCTGGGCGGGACGCGTTCGGACTGGCGGAGGTCGGTGGCGTCGCGACGCGCGTTCGGCAGCGTCGAGCCAGCGAACCATCCGACCAGGCCTGCCGCGAGGATCACGAGCGGGAACGGCACGCCGAACACGAACAGAGCGAGGAATGCGGCCGCCGCCAGGGCCACAAGGATGGGCCGCCCGAGCGCTCGGATCCCGATCCGTATCAGGGCGGCCGAGACGATGCCGACCACAGCCCACGACAGGCCCTCGAACGTGCCCGAGATCCAGGTCACGTCCCCGTGCACCGCGTACACCCACGACAGCGCGACCATCAGGAAGAACGCGGGCAGCAGGAAGAACACCCCGGCCGCCAGAGCGCCCGGAGCCCCGTTCAGGAGCCACCCCACGTATATCGCGAGCTGGTGGGCCTCGGGACCGGGCAGAAGCATCGCGAAATTCAGCGCGTGCAGGTAGCCGGCGTCGCCGATCCAGCGCCGGCGCTCGACCAGCTCGGTGTGCATGAGGGCGATCTGGCCGGTCGGGCCGCCGAAGTTGATGAAACCCAGCTTCACCCAGAACGCGAGGGCCTCCCGGAACGGGACGCGCCGGACTTCGGGCTCGGGCCGGTCCATCGGGCGAACCCTACCGCCGAGCGTCCCCGGCGCCGTCCGGAAAGGGCACGTCGGCGCCACCCGTACAATGCTCCGGATGGGAAGCGACACGCTTGTCATTCACGGGGCTCGGGAGCACAACCTCAAGAACATCACCCTCGAGCTCCCGCGGAACGCCCTGGTCGTGTTCACGGGTCTGTCGGGCTCGGGCAAGAGCTCGCTGGCGTTCGACACGATCTACGCCGAGGGGCAGCGCCGCTACGTCGAGTCCCTGTCGGCCTACGCCCGCCAGTTTCTCGGCCAGATGGAGAAGCCCGACGTGGACTTCATCGAGGGGCTGTCACCCGCGATCTCGATCGACCAGAAGGGGACCTCGAAGAACCCGCGTTCGACCGTCGGGACGATCACGGAGATCTACGACTATCTGCGGGTGCTCTACGCCCGGATCGGGCACCCCCATTGCCCCAAGTGCGGCCGGCCGATCGGCCGCCAGACCCCCGACCAGATCGTCGACCAGGTCATGCAGCTGCCCGAGGGGACCCGCTTCCAGGTGCTCGCGCCGGTGGTGAGGGGCCGCAAGGGCGAGTACGAGAAACTGCTGAAGGACCTCGCGGGCCAGGGGTTCGTCCGTGCCCGGATCGACGGTGAGGTGCGCGAGCTGAGCGAGCCGATCCGCCTGCCCAAGACCTACAAGCACACGATCGAGGTCGTGGTGGACCGGCTCGTGGCCAAGCCCGACATCCGCCGGCGCGTGGCCGACTCGATCGAGTCGGCGTTGCAGCTCACCGAGGGACTGGCGGCCATCGCGGTGCAGACGCACGAGGGGGAGGACGTCCAGACCTACAGCCAGTCGCTCGCATGCACGTTCGACGGGCTGTCGTTCGACGAGCTGCAGCCGCGGAACTTCTCGTTCAACTCGCCGTATGGCGCGTGCCAGACCTGCGACGGCCTGGGGGTGCGGCTGGAGGTCGACCCGGCGCTCGTCGTGCCCGACCCCGACCTGTCGATCGACGAGGGCGCGCTCGCCCCCTGGTCGAGCGGCCGGGTCGAGTACTGGGATCGGGTGCTCGACGCCGTGGCCGCGTCCAACGGCTTCTCGACCCGCGTCCCGTGGAAGAAGCTGCCCAAGAAGGCCCGCGACGTCATCCTGTACGGCTCGGGCGAGGAGATCTACGTCAAGTACAAGAACCGGTACGGGCGGACGCGCTCCTACTGGACGACGTACGAGGGCGTCGTCCCCGTGGTCGAGCGGCGTCATGTCGAGACCGACTCCGAGAGCCAGCGCGAGCGCCTGGAGGACTTCATGCGCGAGGTCCCCTGCCGGTCGTGCGGCGGAGCCCGCCTGCGTCCCGAGACGCTCGCGGTCACGATCGACGGGGTGAACATCTCGCAGCTGACCGACCGGTCGATCCGGGACACGCTCGCGTTCACGCGCACGGCGAACCTCTCCGAGCGCGAGCAGATGATCGCCGAGCGCCTGCTCAAGGAGATCCGCGAGCGCCTGCAGTTCCTGGTCGACGTCGGGCTGGACTACCTCACGCTGTCGAGGGCGTCCGCGACGCTCGCGGGCGGCGAGGCGCAGCGGATCCGGCTGGCGACGCAGATCGGCAGCGGGCTGGTGGGCGTCCTCTACATCCTGGACGAGCCCTCGATCGGGCTCCACCAGCGCGACAACCGCCGGCTGATCGAGACGCTGGTGCGCCTGCGCGACCTCGGGAATACCCTGATCGTGGTCGAGCACGACGAGGCGACGATCGCGGCAGCGGACCACGTGGTCGACATCGGACCGGGAGCGGGGCACGCCGGCGGCGAGATCGTCTACTCGGGCGACCTCAAGGGCCTGCTGGAGAGCGACGAGTCCCTGACCGGCGCGTTCCTGTCCGGACGGCGGTCGATCCCGACGCCGGAGGTTCGGCGTGTACCGGGCGACCGGCGTCTCAAGGTGCTCGGCGCCCGCGAGCACAACCTGAAGGGGATCGATCTCGAGATCCCGCTCGGTCTCCTGGTGTGCGTCACGGGCGTGAGCGGCTCGGGCAAGTCCACGCTGGTGCAAGAGGTCCTGCTGCGGGCGCTGATGCAGAAGGTGTACCGCTCGCGAGCCTTGCCGGGCAAGCATCGGCGCCTGGTCGGTTGGGAGCAGATCGACAAGGTCATCGACATCGACCAGTCGCCGATCGGGCGGACCCCGCGCTCGAACCCGGCGACCTACACCGGCATGTTCGACCAGATCCGCAAGCTGTTCAGCCAGGTTCCCGAGGCCCGGGTGCGCGGCTACCAGCCCGGACGGTTCTCGTTCAACGTCCGCGGCGGGCGCTGCGAGAACTGCGCGGGCGACGGGCAGATCAAGATCGAGATGCATTTCCTGCCGGATGTCTACGTCACGTGCGAGGTGTGCAAAGGCCACCGGTACAACCGCGAGACGCTCGAGGTGAAATACAAGAACCGCTCGATCGCCGACCTGCTCGAGATGAGCGTCGACGAGGCGCTCGAGTTTTTCCAGAACATCCCCGTGATCCGGCGACATCTGCAGACGCTGTCGGACGTGGGGCTCGGCTACGTCAAGCTCGGGCAGCCCGCGCCGACGCTGTCGGGCGGCGAGGCCCAGCGCATCAAGCTCTCCTCCGAACTCCAGAAGCGCGCCACCGGAAGCACCCTGTACATCCTGGACGAGCCCACGACGGGGCTGCACTTCGAGGACATCCGCAAGCTGCTCTCGGTGCTGCAGCGGCTCGTGGCGCAGGGCAACACCGTCGTCGTGATCGAGCACAACTTGGACGTCGTCAAGACGGCCGACTGGATCGTCGACCTCGGGCCCGAGGGCGGAGACGCCGGCGGCGAGATCGTGGTCGTCGGTTCGCCCGAGGAGGTCGCGGCGCACCCGACCTCGTACACGGGGCGCTTCCTGGCCGAGGTCCTCGGCACGCTCGCGCTCGAGCCGGCCGCGGCCTCGCAGCGGGCGTGAGGGCGGTTCGTCCCCGGCCCGTGGGGTCCCCTTGCTAGGATTGCGCCCGCTCATGCCCCACGCCATGCGTTGGAAGCTGCCGCTGCTCGCCTTCGCGCTCGCCGTCGTGGCCGCGGCGTGCGCCGAACCCCCCTCGCCGTCCATCAGTCTGGGCTCGGGGGTGCGGTTCCTCCCGGAGGTGGCGGACTCGCTGAACGACGCCGGCCGGTACCCCTCGGTCGTGACCAACGCCGACGGCCTGCCGGTCATCGCGTACTTCTCCTTCGAGGAGAAGCTCGAGCCGGGCGGCGTGCCGATCACCCGGCCGGTCAGCGCCCCGACGATCCCCGGTGTGATGCTGGCCACGGTGAGCCAGCAGGGCTACTGGACCCGCGGCGCGATCGCGATCCAGGCCCAGATCCCGAACGTCTCGGTCGCCTTCAACCCCGCGTTCGAGCCGTCGGTGAAGGACCTCAAGCCCGACACCGTCACCGGCCTGGCGATGGTGGCCGACGGCGACACGTACCACGCGGTCTGGGGAACGGACGGCGGCGTGTGGTACGCGACGGGCTCGCTCGACCCCGCCACGACGACGCAGGCGACGGTGACCCAGGTGACGAAGGACCGGGGCTTCGGCCCCTCGATCGGGGTCGACGGATCGGGGACGCCCTGGATCTCTTACTACACGTCGACCTCTTCCCTGGCCAACGTCATCCTCGCGACCCCGAAGGATGGTGGATGGACGACGGATGAGATCTCGACCGCGGACGTGCAGGGTTGTGACACATGTCGCACCGCGGTCGTTCCCGTTCAGGGCCTGGCCGTTGGCGTCGCGGTTGCGTTCGCCGCCGGCGACCGCGTGTGGGTGGCAACCAACGACGGGGAGAATGGGTGGACGTCATTCTCCGTCCAGGGCTCGAGCGGGGGGCAGGGACTCTCGGCGACTGCAACATCCGACGGCATCGCGATGACGTTCTACGACGGGACAGGTGTGTCACTGGCAACCGGCTCGGCGACGGGATCGTTCCAGACCTCGTCGATCGGGGACGTCGCCGACGGCTCGGCCACAAAGCAGGGCGCGAACACGTCGATCGCGGCCGGCTCCGACGGCTCGGTCAGCGTCGCCTGGCTGGACGCGTCGAAGGGGCTTGTGTTCTCGACCGGGAAGCCCGACGCGCTGAAGGCGGTCGACACCGGAACCTCAACCGCGGACGGCGCCTACCCCTCCGTCACCGTGACCGAGGACGGTTCGGTCAGCTACCTTGCCTGGTACGCCACGACTGAGGCCGACCTGTTGATCGGCGGGTACGGCGAGTTCCAGGACGTGCCGTTCGCCGCGCCGAGCCCGACGCCCACGGGGCCCGTGTCGACCTCGTCGACACCGCCGAGCGGCGGCGAATGCACCTCGCAGGTCCAGAACGGGAAGGTGACGGTCGTCGCCCAGGGGATCCAGTTCACGGAGGGCGACTGCATCCAGGCCGACCCGAATCAGGCGTTCACGATCGACTTCGACAACAAGGACAACGCGACGCAGCACAACATCGAGATCTTCAGCGGCGCGGAGGTGAGCGGGCAGCCGGTCTTCTCCGGCGAGGTGGTGACCGGGCCGACCACCGTGAGCTACGACGTCCCCGCCCTGGACCCCGGAACCCACGCCTTCAACTGCGTTGTCCACTCCACGATGACGGGCACGATCGAGGTCGGGGGCGGCGGTGGCGGCGCGACGGGCTCCACAGGCTGCGGGGGCGGCGGCGCGACGGGCTCCACAGGCGGCGGGGGCGGCGGAGGCGGCCAGGGCGGCGGAGGTGCGACCGCGACCGTCACGGCCTCCGGGATCGCGTTCGACACCTCGACGATCGACCTGCCGGCGAACAAGGCCTCCACGATCCACTTCGTGAACCAGGACGCCGGCACCCAGCACAACATCGCGATCTTTCCGAGCGCCGACGACCTGACGAACCCGCTGTTCCGCGGCGAGGTCATCACCGGGGTCGCCGAGACCGACTACGCGATCGACCCGCTCAAGGCCGGCCAGTACTACTTCCATTGCGACATCCATCCGACCATGAGCGGAACGGTCGACGTCTCCTAGCTGAAAACCGCGGGTCTGGTCCGGGACCCGCAGTACGATGGGGCGTGTGAGCGTCCCTCGTCCGGATCCATCCTCGATCCCCGACGCTCCCGGCGCCTACCTGTTCCGAGACGCCGACGGGCGCGTCGTCTACGTCGGCAAGGCCCGCTCCCTACGCAAACGCCTGTCGAACTACTGGGGCCGCGACCTCCACCCCCGAACCGAGGCCATGCTCTGGTCGGCCAGCGCCGTCGAGTGGATCCTGGCCTCGACCGAGGTCGACGCCCTGCTCCTGGAGTACAACCTGATCCAGGAGCACCGCCCCCGGTTCAACGTTCGGTACCGGGACGACAAGTCCTACCCCTACCTGGCCCTGACGATTGGCGAGCGCTGGCCCAGGGCCCAGGTCCTGCGCGGGGCCAAGCGGAAGAACGTCCGGTACTTCGGTCCGTTCGGGCATGCGTACGCGATCCGGGAGACGCTCGACGCGCTCACCCGCGTCTTCCCGGTGCGAACCTGCTCGAATGCCTTCTTCGACCAGCGCGCGCGTGCCAAGCGGCCGTGCCTGTACTACGACATCGGCCGCTGTTCCGGGCCCTGCGTCCCGGAGACCACCGGCGTCACCGAGGAGCGATATCGGGCCGACGTCGAGGCGCTCAGCGAGTTCCTGTCGGGCCACGAGCGCCCGATCTTCGAGCGGCTCCAGCGCGAGATGCGCGAGGCCGCCGAGCGCAAGGAGTACGAGCTGGCCGCAAAGCATCGGGACCAGATCACCGCCGCACGGCGGGCGCTCGAGAGCCAGGAGATGGTGCTCTCGCGTCCTCAGGACCTCGACGTGGTCGGACTGGCCGAGGACGACCTGGAGGCGGCGTTCCAGGTCTTCTTCGTCCGCCGGGGGCGCGTGGTGGGTCGCAAGGGCTGGGTGGTGGACCGCGTCGAGGACCTGGACCGGGCCGGCCTGGTCGGGTCGTTCCTGCAGGAGCTGTACATGCAGCGACAGGACGTGCCCCCCCGCGTCCTGGTTCCCGAGACCCCGGCCGACGCCGACGTCCTCGCGACCTGGCTGAGCTCGCGCCGGAACGGCCCCGTGCGGCTGGCCGTGCCCGAACGCGGGACGAAGCGCAAGCTGATGGAGACCGTCACCCAGAACGCCCGTGAGCAGTTCCAGCGACACAAGCTGCGCCGGGCCTCGGACTTCGGCGCGCGCTCGCGCGCGCTCTCCGAGCTCGGGGCCCTGCTCGAGCTGGGCCAGGCCCCGCTGCGGATCGAGTGCTACGACATCTCGAACCTGGGGCCCGCGGACACCGTGGGCTCGATGGTGGTGTTCGAGGACGGGCTGCCCAAGCGAAGCGATTATCGGCGGTTCGAGATCAAGGGGGTCCCCGGACAGGACGATTTCGCAAGTATGGAGGAGATGCTCCGGCGCAGGCTGGCGCGGCTGGTCACGGACAGGGACGAGGAGCCGGGAAGGCGTCGGCGGTTCGCCTACCCGCCCTCCCTCATCGTGGTCGACGGGGGCCGCGGGCAGCTATCGGTGGCCACCAAGGCGCTCGCCGATGCCGACGTGCACATCCCCGCGATCGGCCTGGCCAAGCGGCTCGAGGAGGTCTACTTCCCCGACCGGCCGGACCCGCTGGTGATCCCCAGGGGCTCGGAGGCCCTGTTCGTGCTGCAACACATCCGCGACGAGGCACACCGGTTCGCGATCACCTACCACCGGGAGAAGCGCGGCAAGCGGGCGCTGGCCTCCCCCCTGGACGAGGTGCCCGGCGTGGGCCCGTCGAGGAAGAAGGCGCTCCTCAAGCGCTTCGGCTCGATGGCGCGGATCGCCAGGGCCTCCGAGGACGAGATCGCGGCGACGCATGGCGTCGGCCCCGAACTCGCCCGCGCGATCCATGAGCGGCTCACCTCGGTCGAGCCGGCGGGGAGGCGGAGCGCGTGACGGCGGAGGCCGAGCGCAGCGGCGGCGCCCCGCCCGAGCCTACGAAGCTCTCCGACCGCAAGCGTCGCACGGCCGAGCCGGCACCCACGGACGAGACCGCTCGCGAGGGCTTCACGATCATCACGGGCCTGTCGGGCGCCGGACGCTCGGAGGCCGCTCGGTGTCTCGAGGACCTCGGCTACTTCGTCGTGGACAACCTGCCGCCGTCGCTGCTGCCGAAGATGGCCGAGCTCGGGTCCCGACCGGGCGGTCCCGGCCGCGTCGCGATCGTGCTGGACGTGCGTGGAGGCGTGTTCTTCGGCGAGCTGTCGAAGGCCCTCGCCGAGCTGGCGGACCTCAGCGTCCCATCGCGCATCCTGTTCCTGGAGGCTTCCGACGGAGACCTGGTCAACCGGTACGAGTCGACGCGCCGCCGTCACCCCCTGGCCCCCGCGGACCGCGTGGTGGAGGGCATCCGCAAGGAGCGCACGATGATGGAGGGGCTCCGCGGCGACGCGGACCTCATCATCGACACCTCGGGGCTCACGCCGCACGAGCTCCGCGACCGGATCCGAGATGCGTTCGCCGAGGCCCCGCCCGAGGAGAGCCTGCAGGTGAGCCTGGTCTCCTTCGGCTACAAGTACGGCGCCCCCCGCGACGCCGACCTGGTGATCGACTGCCGCTTCCTGCCGAACCCGCATTGGGTCGAGGACCTCCGCCCGCTGCCGGGTACCGATGACCGGGTCCGGGCCTACGTTCGCGACCAGCAGCAGTACCGGGAGTTCCTGCGGCGCCTGAGGTCGCTGCTGGGCTTCATGGTCCCGGGGTTCGTGGCCGAGGGGAAGTCCTATCTCACGGTCGGCGTCGGCTGCACCGGCGGCCGGCACCGCTCGGTCGTCGTCGTGAATGACCTCGCGTCGTTCTTCCGCGAGAAGGGCCTGCCGGCCTCCGTCGACCACCGCGACCTCGATCGCTGAGCGTCCGGCCCATCCGCCACGGCCGGACGCCCGGGCCGGACCCGCAGGGGGATTGGCTAGGATGGATTCCACCCCTCAGGAGGCGGAGCCATGAGCGTCAAGGTGGGCATCAACGGGTTCGGCAGGATCGGGAGGAACTTCTTCCGCGCGGCCAAGCGCCTGGGCAAGGACTGGGACTTCGTCGCCGTCAACGACATCACGGACGCGCCGACGCTGGCGCATCTGTTGAAATACGACTCCGTGCTCGGACGGTTCGACGGGGACGTTGGAACGTTCGAGGACGGGATCACGGTGGACGGCGACCGGCTCCGAGTGCTCGCCGTCCGCGACCCCTCGGAGCTCCCCTGGAAGGAGCTCGGCGCCCAGATCGTCGTCGAGTCCACCGGCCTGTTCACCGACCGGGACAAGGCCGACAAGCACATCGAGGCCGGCGCAGAGAAGGTGATCATCAGCGCGCCCGCCAAGGGCGAGGACCTCACCGTGGTCCTGGGCGTGAACGGAGACGCCTACGACGCGTCCCAGCACAACGTGATCTCGAATGCGTCCTGCACGACCAACTGCGTCGTCCCGATGGCCAAGGTCCTAGACGACGCGTTCGGGATCGACACGGGTTTCATGACGACGATCCACGCGTACACGAACGATCAGAACATCCTCGACCTTCCCCACAAGGATCTGCGCAGGGCCCGGGCCGCGGCCGTCAACATCATCCCGACCTCGACCGGGGCGGCGAAGGCCACCGGCGTCGTCCTGCCGCACCTGAAGGGGAGGCTGGACGGCATCTCGATGCGCGTGCCGGTCCCGGACGGCTCGGTGACCGACCTGGTCGCGACCCTCAAGCGCGAGGCGAGCGTCGACGAGGTGAACGCCGCGTACCGCGCCGCCGCCGAGAGCGGCCCGCTGTCGAACGGCCTGCTCGTGTACACGGAGGACCCGATCGTGTCGTCCGACATCGTCGGTACGCCCGCGTCCTGCACGTTCGACGCGGCCTCGACGATGGCGATCGGCACCATGGTCAAGGTGGTCGGCTGGTACGACAACGAGTGGGGGTACTCCAACCGGCTCGTGGACCTCGTCGACCTCGTAGCGCGCTCGCTGTAGGCGCCGGTGCGCCTTCGAACGCTCGACGATCTTGGTGACCTCGACGGCACGCGCGTCTTCGTCCGCCTGGACCTGAACGTCCCGATCGCGGATGGCGCCGTCGCCGACGACTCGCGCGTCCGCGCCGGCATGCCGACCCTGACCGAGCTGCTCGAACGCGGCGCGTCGATCGTGGTCGCATCGCACCTCGGCCGCCCGAACGGGACGGTCGTCGAGTCGTTGCGGCTGCGTCCCGTGGCCGAGCTCCTGCGCGAATACCTCGGCCGGGTCGTCGAGTACGTGCCGACCGACGGCGTCATCAGCCCCGAGGTCGAGCAGTCGTGTCAGGCCCTCGCGTTCGAGCGCGGGCGCGTCGTGCTCCTGGAGAACCTGCGGTTCGACCCGGGTGAGGAGGCCAACGACCGAGCGTTCGCACAGCGGCTGGCGGGCCTGGCCGACGTCTACGTGGGCGACGCGTTCGGGGCGGCGCACCGCGCCCACGCGTCGGTCTCGGCGCTGCCCGAAGTACTCCGCGAGCAGGGCCGTCCGATCGCGGCCGGGCGCCTGCTGCAGAAGGAGGTCGACGCCCTCTCGCGCCTGCTCCAGGACCCGCCGCGCCCGTACGTCGCCGTGCTGGGCGGGGCCAAGGTGTCCGACAAGTGCGACACGATCGACGCACTCGTCGAACGCGTGGACGCGTTGCTGGTCGGCGGCGCGATGGCGTTCACGTTCATCACCGAGGCCGGCGGCTCCACCGGCAAGAGCCTCGTCGAGCCCGAACGGTTCCCCGACGTGCACCGCGCGACGGCCAGGGCGCAGGAGCGCGGCGTGGTCCTCCAGCTGCCCGACGACGTGGTGGCGGCGCCGGAGCTGAGCATCGACGCCCCGCGTCGGACGGTCCCGAGCTGGGAGATCCCGGGCGACCTGATGGGTCTCGACATCGGCCCGAGATCGGTCGAGGAGTTCGCCCGGACCATCGCCGACGCGAAGACGATCATGTGGGCCGGCCCGATGGGCGTCTACGAGCTCGAGCCGTTCGGGGCCGGAACGCGGGGGGTGGCCACGGCCATCGCGGGCACGAACGCGTACACCGTCGTCGGCGGCGGGGACAGCCTGGCCGCGGTGAAGCGGTTCGGGCTCGAGGACGGGTTCGACCACCTGTCCACGGGCGGGGGAGCCTC
>Ga0114129_10004610_pt1 | contig 19457 bp, 20 predicted proteins | sample RhiMetdeltSRZDD1_FD_80071 | JGI IMG/M metagenome (GOLD analysis project Ga0114129, IMG submission 80071) | Populus rhizosphere microbial communities from Tennessee, USA - Rhizosphere MetaG P. deltoides SRZDD1 (version 2) (version 2) | ecosystem: Host-associated > Plants > Roots > Rhizosphere >...
CGGAGACCGCAACGACGAATGTTCGCGTCAATCTTTTCACACCGGGGCCGATCCGCACCCGTATGCGCGCGCAGGCGTTCCCGGGAGAGGACCCGACGACGCTGGAAACGCCGGACAAGGTTGCGGACAGGATCGTCGCCTTGTGCCTGCCGAGCATGCAGGAGAGCGGCAAGCTCTACGCCTATCGTGACGGCAGGTTTCTCCAGTTCCATCCGCCATCCTGACCGCCGCGAGGACCGGCGCATTTGGAACATAAGCCGGCCCCGTAGTTCCCGGGCCGCCCGTCCCGCCGTCGCGGTAAAGATCGAGGGCTTTCGCGCGTCGTCCCAAGGCCCACGGAGGAACCGATATGGCGCCCGTTCGCGCTTCGGCGCCCGATCGACATCTTGATTTCGTCACCCGTGCATGACACCGCACTCCGCCAGAGGAGAAGTCTCATGACCATCGGACGCACTCGGTCGGGTATCTGGCGCCAGTTTGTTCTGTGGACATTGGCCGCCGCCGTGCTGCTCATCGCAAGCGCGGTGTTCGAGAGGAATGCCTCGGCCGAGTCAGGCGAAGAACCTTCGGTCGAAGAGATCAAGAAGTCATTGGACGAGATCGAGGCCGCGGTCGACAGCGAGGACATAACGGCGGAAACCCTCGCCGGCTTCCGCGACACCCTCAATTCGTCGGCGGACATCCTGCGGAAGAAAATCGACTGGCTCGAGCCACGCGCCCAAGAGGCTGAGGACCGGCTGAAGGAGCTGGGTCCCGCGCCAGCCAAGGACGCCCCGGCCGAAAGCCCGGAGATCGCCAGCCAGCGCAAGGAACTCACGGAGCAATTCAACGATGTCGACGGCGAGCTGAAACAGGCTCGCGTTCTCACCGTTAGGACCGGCCAATTGGGTGATCGCGTCGCCCAGAAACGCCATGCGCTGTACGCCAACGAGCTGTTCGCGCGCAGCCCCAGCGTACTCGATCCGACCTTCTGGACCGACGTTTACCGCGCCCTGCCGATCGAGCTGCGCAGCATCGAAGCGCTGCTTGATGCTTGGAGCGAACATCATACCCGCCCGCGTTGGGCAGCCGCCGCTCTCATTATCATCATTGTCATCGCCGTCGCGTTTGCACTGACGCGATGGTGGCTTCCTCGGCTCATCGGAGAGCCGTCGAATACGCGATCGGCCAAGGCCTGGGCCGCGCTGTGGGTGTTCGCCTGGTTCGCGATCCGCATGCCGCTTGCCGGCTTCGCAGCCTTGCTCGCATTGACAACGTTCGGCCTGCTGACCGTGCGCCTCGAGCAAATCGTTCAGGGGATCGTCGCCGGCATGGCGGCGGCCGCATTCGGCCATGGGGTGGCGCGCGGGCTGCTTGCGCCCGAGCACCCCCATCGCCGGCTGGTGCAGGAAGACGACGAAACCGCGTCGTGCTTTTGCAATCATCTGGTCTGGTCGTCGCGCGCGCTTGGGCTCCTGATCGTCCTGCAAGTCGTGCACAAGACCCTGTTCGCACCGCTCATCATCACCGTCGCCACCAACGCCTTGTTCGCGGCGGTAACGGCGGCGTTCCTGCTTCACCTCGTCATCCGGCTGGGACGCATCAAGAAGAACCGCGGCGACGCCCTGATTGCCGCGGCTTGGGCGCACCCTCTGGGCTTGCTGATGGCGCTCCTGATCGTGGTAGCGCTCGTTGCAGGCTATGCCGGCGTAGCAGCGTTCATATCGCTGCGCGTGATCGTCGCCGCAGCGGTATTCGGCGCGCTGTTCCTGCTGCTCGTCATCACCCAAACTCTGTTCGCCTCGATCAACGAGCAAACCGCGAAGGGACAGATGCTCGCGGAGAGCCTCGGCATCAACGCTCGCACGCTCGGCCTCAGCGGAGCGCTGCTCTCCGCTTTGATCCGCGTACTGTTGATCGTATCGGCTTTTCTGCTGATCATCGGCCCTTGGGAAGTGTCCACCGCCGACCTGTTCGACACGGTCAGAAACATTCCGTTCGGATTCAAGATCGGCGAGATCCGGGTGTCGTTTCAGGCGATCTTGGCCGCCATCGTCGTCTTGGTGCTGCTCCTGGTGGTCGTGCGTCTCATGCAGCGCTGGCTTGAAAGGGAATTGCTGCCCCGCACCGCCCTCGAGCCCAGTCTGCAGCTCTCGATCGTCACCATCTTCGGCTACGTCGGGGCGATCACGGCGATAGCATTTGCGCTCACCGGGCTCGGATTCGACCTGCAGAAGATCGCGCTGATCGCCGGCGCCCTTTCGGTCGGAATCGGATTCGGGCTGCAGTCCATCGTTTCGAATTTCGTGTCGGGACTCATCCTGCTCACCGAGAGGCCGATCCGCGTCGGCGACTCCATCGTCGTGAAGGGCGAAGAAGGCTGGGTCCGGCGCGTGCGCGTGCGCGCAACCGAGATCGAGACATTCGATCGAGCCAGTGTCATCATTCCGAATTCGGAGTTCATTACCGGCGTCGTCAAGAACTGGACGCGCGCGAACAGGTTGGGCCGAATCGTGATCAAGGTCGGGGTCGGCTACGAAACCGACCCGGACCGGGTGCGCGATATCCTGACCGACATCGCCAATGCTCATCCACAGGTCGTCCAGACCCCGCCTCCGGCCGCGTTCTTGGTGGCATTCGGTGAAACCGCGCTGGAATTCGAACTGCGTTGCGTCGTGGCGGAGGTCGAGAAAGGCCTGTCGGTCAGGAGCGACCTCCACTACGCAATCATCCAGAAGTTCCGCGAGGCCGGGATAGGAAAGTTCGGTCCGAAGCCCGGTGATACCTGATTGGCCTTTTAGTATTCATTCGCTTTCCATGGCGCGCGTTCGAAGGTCTACAGGTTTTCAGGAGTCATGCTCTAATCCGGGAACGGCGGCAGCTTGCCGAATGCGTCTTCGAGATCCACGGTGACGGGAACCCGGTCATCCAGGGCTCCGGCTTGCTTCCATGTGCTGGCGATCAACGTATGCGGTCCGGTGAACTTGAAATCGGCGGACAGAGACGGCTTGCCGTCGATCATGTCGCTGAATGGGCCGAACGCATTCTTGCCGCGGCTGTACACCGCGATCGGAAATTGCCACGGCGAATGGCCGCCCGAAGAGGACAGGCTGTACACGAAGAACTTCGAGTCGGGCGACCACTTGGCATTGACGACATAGTATCCGTTGAAGCCTCGCGGCGAGGCATAATCCTTCGACGTCAACGTCTCGCCCTTGGCCGTGCGGATCACGACCCGGCTCTCCATGTCGGGCGTGGCGTTGAGGCTGATATCGACCGGGTACACCAGGGCACGCGTCGTGCCGTCGGGCGACGGGTAAATCCGGGGTTTGACATTGCCGCAACTCAATTCCGGGCGCGGCGTGCGCAGCAGCTTGTGCCCGGTGCAGGGATCGGCAGCGAGCGCGCCTGTAGACAACAACGTCGCCGAGGCCAAACCCAGGACTGCCAGCGAGGGCACCCGTCTCGATCTGCAGCGCATTGTCCTTCTCCAACAGCCAGAGGTGCAGATCACCGTCGCGGCTAGCTTCGCGACTTCCTTTTCGCATACGGATTCTTCTTCTCCCTCAGCGTGAGCCGGATCGGCGTGCCAGGCAGAGCGAAGGTGTCGCGCAGGCTGTTGACGAGATAGCGCCGGTAGGCGTCGGGCACGGCATCGGCGCGGCTGGTGAACAGCACGAAAGTTGGGGGCCGGCTCTTCGGTTGGGTGACGTAGTCGAGCCGAATGCGCCGGCCCGAGACCGCCGGCGGCGGATGGGCGGCAACGACATCCGCGAGCCAGCGATTGAGCCCGCTCGTTCCCACCCGTCGATTCCACACCTCGTGGGCATCGAGGACCGCTTGCATCAAGCGATCGAGCCCCTCCCCGGTCAGCCCTGAGACCGCGACCACCGGCACGCCCTTGACCTGCGGCAGCCAATGGTCGGTTTGCTCGCGCAGCGTCTTGAACGCACCGGCACGCTGCGCGACGAGGTCCGACTTGCTCAATCCGATGACGAGCGCACGCCCCTCGCGCTCGACCAGGTCGGCGATGCGCAGATCCTGTTCCTCGAACGGCTTTTCCGAATCCATCAGCAGCACCACCACTTCGGCGAAGCGAATGGCATTGAGCGCGTCGGCGACGGACAGCTTTTCGAGCTTCTCCTCGATGCGGGCGCGACGCCGCATGCCAGCGGTGTCGTGGATGCGGAAGTGCTGGCCGTGCCAGGTCAGCTCGACCGCGATGGCGTCCCGAGTAATGCCGGCTTCCGGCCCCGTCAGCAGCCGCTCCTCGCCGAGCAGGCGGTTGATCAGCGTCGATTTCCCGGAATTGGGGCGGCCGACCACGGCAATGCGGATGGGACGTGGTGTCCCGGGCTCCTCGCCGCCGCTGTCGACAGCGGCCGTTTCCGCCTCGGCGGGCGGCACGGTGGCTTCGGGAAGCGCCGCCTGCAGCGCCTCGTAAAGATCGGCAAGGCCCTCCCCATGCTCGGCCGAGATCGCGACCGGTTCGCCGAGGCCAAGTTCGTAGGCCTCGAGCACGCCGGCCCCCGCCGCCCTGCCCTCGCACTTGTTGGCGACAAGGATTGCCGGCTTGCCCGAACGGCGCACGAGGTCGGCAAACGCGCGGTCCGCCGGCAGCGCGCCGGCGCGGGCGTCGATCAGGAACAGGATCGCATCCGCGCTCGCGATCGCGGCCTCGGTCTGCTCCTGCATGCGGCCGCTCAGGCTTTCCGGCGCGGCCTCTTCGAGGCCGGCGGTGTCGACCACAGCGAAGCCGAGATCGCCGAGTTGCGCCCGGCCCTCGCGCCGATCGCGCGTGACGCCGGGCAGGTCATCCACCAGTGCGAGGCGTCGGCCGACGAGACGATTGAACAGCGTCGACTTGCCGACATTGGGCCGCCCGACAATGGCGACGGTGAAGCTCATGACCGCCGCCGTGTGTTGCGCATGCCGCGATACCCGGCGGCCGCGGGCAGCGCAATCAGCGCATCGCCGGTGGATCTGGCCAAGCGACTCCACCCGACGGCTGCGGCGATGCGGGCCACCCGCCGCCGGCGGCGGGCCGTTGTTGAGTGGATGGCGGATCCGGCCATTGGACCTGGGATTGAGGCTGCGGTTGCGCCGGTGGCTGCGCCTGCGCCTGTGCCGCGGATGGACGAACGGTAACCGCGGTCGGTGTCGACTCTTCTTTGGGCTTGGCCGCGACCTTGGGCTGAGGCTTGGGCTTCGGCTTGGCCTCCGCCGGCGGCGGCTTCGGCGCGGCAGCCTGCGCTTCCTGCGTCGGCGCCGCTGGCTCCTGATAGCCCTTGACCAGTTCCTGCGGCACGCCTTGCGGGACGCCCGGCGTGCCCTCAGGGAACACCGCCTTGCGTTCGCCCGGCAGCTTTTTCTTGGTGTTGAAAATCTCCAAATCGAAAATGGCGGTGGGGTCGAAGCTGGTCGGATCGAAGCTTCCACAGCCGGCGAGCAAGGTGCTCGCCGACAGCACCGATGCGGCCAAAGCGACGCGCGCGAAGCGGTTCATGATGCGCCCCCTCAAGTGTTGCTCGGGCTGGCGCCCAGCGCCATCAGTTTCTCGACCCGCAAGCGGGTGGCGGCGGGCGTCTGCACGTCGGTCATCATCAAATCGAACCAGCGCTTCGTCGCCGCGGTATCGCCGGCGCGCGACGAGGCCAGCACCAGGAATTCGCGAGCGGTGTGACGGAAGGTGCGATCGTTGGCGGTCAGCGGCTCCAGCCGGCGGCGCGCCTCTTCATAGGAGTTGGCGTCGATGAGAAGGGCACCGGCACGCAACGCGGCAAGATCCTGCAGCACCGGACCGACCGCGCCGTCGGCGGCGATCTTGTCATAGGCCGCGATGCCGGCCTTGGGATCGGTCTGCGCGAGCTCGGCTGCTTCCCGCAAGCGTGCGAGATGGCGATAACCGGAGGTGCCGTCGGCGGCGATCTTGCCGAACGCCGCCTCGGCCTCGCTGCGCTTGCCGGCTTCCGCCAGGGTGCTGGCCGCCTCGAACGCCGCGCCCGCCTCGGCGGCTTTCTTGGCCTCCCACCACGCATAGCCACGCCAGGCCGCAACCCCCGCGACCACGAGAATGAGCGCCGCAACGACGTAGTTGCCGTACCGGTCCCACAGCTTCTTCAGCTGTTCCCGGCGAACCTCCTCGTCGACTTCCTGGAAAATGTCGGACACGGAACTTCCCGCCCACTGACGCGTCACGCACGCGCTGGCCCCAAGGTAGCGCCGGTTACCCTATCGATGTGGCATTGGCAAGGCAAAGCGGCCACCGGGGCTCTTCGCTAAGCCATTGAGCAGCCAGCCTACTTTCCTTTGGTCCGGAGCGGATAGACGTGCTCGGGACCGGGAAAGGCGCGGGCGCGAACATCTGTCGCATAGGCTGCCACCGCAGCCTCGATCGAGGGGCCAAGCTCGCCATAGCGCTTGACGAATTTGGGCACCCGCGGCGAGAGCCCGAGCATGTCCTCGAGCACGAGGATCTGGCCGTCGCAGGCCGCGCTGCCGCCGATGCCGATCGTGGGAATCGGGACCGCGGCGGTGATGCGGCGGGCAAGCGGCTCGGCCACCGCCTCGATCACCACCGAGAACGCGCCCGCCTGCGTCACCGCCTGGGCGTCGTCCTCGATCGGGGCCCAATCGGCCTCATCGCGGCCCTGGGCACGGAACGAGCCGATGGTGTTGATGGACTGCGGCGTCAGCCCGATATGGCCCATCACCGGCACCCCGCGCTCGACCAGAAATGCGATGGTCTCGGCCATGCGGCGCCCGCCCTCGAGCTTGATCGCTCCGCAACCGGTCTCCTTCATCACCCGCGCCGCGGACAGGAACGCCTGCTCTTTCGACGCCTCGTAGGAGCCGAACGGCATGTCGACGACGACGAGTGCGCGCCGGGAGCCGCGCATCACGGCGAGGCCCTGCAGGATCATCATGTCGAGCGTCACCGGCACGGTGGTTTCGAGGCCGTGCATCACCATGCCGAGTGAATCGCCAACGAGAATGAGGTCGCAGTGGGCATCGAGCAGCCGCGCGGTATGCGCGTGGTAGGAGGTGAGCGAGACGATCGGCTCGCCGCCCTTGCGAGCCCGGATATCGGGCGCGGTCAACCGCCGGATTTCGTTTTGGATCGACATTGTCGAAGATCCTAATACGCCGGCCTGCCGAAAACCGGTACCCCGACGACGAGAGGATGGAAGACCAGGCCGAGCGCGAGATACAGCAGCGTGCCGAGCACCAGCGCGATCACGTCGTTGCGGTGTCCGCCAACCGGAAACGGCGGTGCGCCGGGATCGGTCCGGCGCTTGAGCGTGATCCGGTCATAGACCGCCCAAACGAGAAACGAACCGAACAGCACGATCGAACCGAGATCGCCGTTCGAGATGAGATGCGCGACCGCCCATGTCTTCACCCCCACCAGCATGGGATGCTTGAGCGTGCGCCAGATGTTGCCCCGGCTATACGCCGCGACCACGCAGATGCTCGCCGGCCACATCAGAATCTGCGCGACGTAGTGGGTCCAACGCGGCGGCGACCAGACGTCGATCCAGCCCGTCGCCCGATACTGCTCGAAGCCGTAGGCGATCAGAACGAGTCCCACGAGCGCGACGAGCGACATCAGCCCTTTGTAGGGCCACTCGCCGATGCGGGCGATGACGGCGGCGCGCGGGCCGCGCAAGGTCACGAAGACATGCGCGCCGAGAAACAACACCAGTCCGATTATCAGTACGCCCATGTCCCCCTCCAACGGCGTGTGTCGCGCTGGTCCTTTGCTCTGGAACCAGTCTAAGCGGGCGCAGTAGAGGCTATGGCACGCCCGGAGGCAAGGCAGTCGCCCACGGCAGAGGGTTGTCTTGTGCGCGGAAAGCGGGCATCCGTGCTCTCCCCACTTTGTGGCAACGACGTACCGGGTGGCGACTGGATATGTTGCGGATCGCATCGACACGGCGCGCGAGAGACTCGATGACAAGGACGCTGACCCTTGCGTTGGCGGCAGCTTTGTTGGCTTCGGCGCCCGCCGCGGCGCAAGACTGGCCGACCAAGACCGTCAAGGTCGTAGTGCCGTTCGGCCCGGGCTCCACGCCGGACATGGTGGCGCGGCTGATTGCCGACCGGCTGCAGCAGAAGCTCGGCCAGAGCTTCGTGATCGAGAACAAGCCCGGCGCCAGCGGCAATCTCGGCACGGATGCGGTCGCCAAGGCCGAGCCCGACGGCGCCACGATCGGGATCTCGATCGGCGGGCCGCTGGCCATCAACACCTTGCTGTTCTCCAAGCTGCCCTACGACCCGGGGAAGGACATCGCCCCGATCACGCAACTGGTCACGCAACCGAGCGCGCTGGTGATCAACACCAGCCTCGGCGTCAATTCGGTGCCGGAACTGGTGGCGCTGCTCAAACGCGAGCCCGGGAAGTACAATTTCGGCTCCATCGGCAACGGCTCGCTGTCGCACCTCGCCATGGAAGCGATCGCGCTCCGCAGCGGGACGCAGATGGTGCACATCCCCTATCCCGGTTCGCCGCAAGCGATGACCGCGGTGCTGCGCGGCGACGTGCAGATGGCGTGCCTGCCAGCGATCTCGGTGACCCCGCACGCCGGATCGGACAAGGTGAAAATCCTGGCGGTGTCCACGGCCAGGCGCTCCGCGCTGCTCCCTGATATTCCGACGTTGAAAGAGAGCGGGATCGACGTCGAGGCGGATGCGTGGATGGGTCTGATCGCACCCGCCAAGACCCCCGAAGCGGTGATCGCGCGCATCCACGACGAGGTGGTGGAGGCGATCAAGGCCCCGGAAATCCGCGGCAAGCTCGCGCTCCAGCTGATGGAGCCGATCGGCAACTCGCCGGCCGAATTCCGTGCGAACATCAACGCCGAGCTCGTCCGCTGGGCGCCGATCATCAAGGCGGCCGACATCAAGATCAATTAGCCCTCCTTCGATGAGCCCAGGCTTCCTCGCTGTCGCGTGGGCCCCGGACTGACGGCAGACTTCGAAGTCGCTGGACGTCGCTGGCGCCGCCGCGGCCAGCCGCCGCATCCCTCTCTGCCCATTGCGTGCTAGAGCCAGCGCGGCCCAGAATACCGCCGACGCCTCATCCCACCGATGAGGCAAACATCGCCGCGAAGGCGGACATCAGAACACGAGGAACACCATGTTTGGGTTATCGCGACGTTGCGTCCTGGCTCTGCTTGCGCTCATGGTCATGCAGCCGGGCGCGCCGGCCTTGGCCCAAAACTATCCCTCCAAACCGGTCACGATCATCGTCCCGCTCGCCGCCGGCACCGGCATGGACACGCTGGCGCGCCTTTACGCCGAGCAGCTCTCGCAGGCGCTCGGCAAGCCGGTCGTGATTGAGAACAAGCCCGGCGCCGGCCTGATGCTGGGGACCGCCGCCATCGCCGCCGCTCCGCCCGACGGCCACACGCTCGGCATCTCGACCGCCACGCCGATGGCGGTCAATCAGGTGCTTTACAAGAAGATGACCTACGATCCCAACAAGGACCTCACCCCGGTTTATTTCTATGTGAAGTCTCCGTTCGTGCTGGTGGTCAATCCAGCGCTGCCGATCAACTCCGTGCCCGAGCTGATCAAATACGCCAGGGAGAGCGCGACCCCGATGAGCTACAGCACGCCGGGCGCGGGCACCTCGCAGCACCTGTCGATGGAATTCATGGCGCAGCGCTTCGGCCTCAAGGTCACGCACGTGCCCTATCGCAGCTCGCCGCAATCCATCACCGACATCGCTGCCGGTCACGTCAATCTCGGTTTTGCGGAGGCCGGCGCCTCCCTGCCGTTGATCCGCGAGGGCAAGCTGCGCGCGCTTGCGGTGTCTTCCTCGGTCCGCCTGCCCACCCTGCCCGAGGTGCCCCCGTTCGGCGAAGCCGCGGGCGCGCCCGATTTCGAGGCGGTGTCCTGGCACATCCTGTTCGCGCCGGCGGGAACGCCGACCGAGATCGTCGACCGCCTGCACGCCGAGATGCGGCGCATCATGTCGACGCCCGACATGAAGAAGCGCGCCTCGGACATCGGCCTTCTCCCGCTCGATTCGCCCCCGATCGAGGGGATCCGTAGCTACGTCAAATCCGAACAGGAGAAGTGGGGCTCCCTGGTCAAGAAGCTCGGCCTCGACGGCACCCAATAGCGCGAGGCGGACGACCCTGGCCTGTGACTTGGACGGAAGCGCCGGTTCCCGCGGTGTTGCGCTTTAGCAACGTGAGTTCGTTTCGCCAAAATGTTCGGCCGCCTGGCAACTGCCGCTCTCGACTGACCATCGACCTTCGTAACAAGACTTTCGTAACAAGAAGCCCGGCGCGGTGTCCCGCCCGGGCATGATCGCATACTCCTCGATTGTACAGTCCTTATACAAGATTCGGGTAACATAAGTCAAGTTACAAAACGCCAAGCCGCGCTCAAAGTCACGCCAGCGCCTCCGTCCCGACGCGCGGACACGCGCGCCGATGATCGGCGCGGCTCTGGGCTAAACCACCGGCGAGCGCCCGCCGTCGACGTTGATCGCGGTGCCGGTGATGTAGGAGCCCGCGTCGGAAGCGAGGAAACAGGCGATATTGGCGAACTCCTCGGCCCGCCCGATGCGGCCGAGCGGAATTTCCTTGGTGCGCGCGCTGACGTAATCCTTGAGGTCGATCCCGGCCTTGGCCGCGGCCTGGACATGCTGGTCGGCCTCGATGAACCCGACCAGCAGCGCATTGACCAGCACGTTGTGCGGCGCGCCTTCGCCGGCCAGCACCTTGGTCAGCGCGAGCCCGGCGGCCCGCGTGATCGAGGTCGGGGCGCTGCGGGCCCGCGGCGCCTTGGCCCCGATATTGAGCGTGTTGATGACCCGGCCCCAGCGCCGCTCCTTCATCTGCGGCCACACCAGCCGCGTCAGGCGAATGGCGGCAAATAGTTTCTGGTCGAAGTCGTCGCGCCAGATCTCGTCGGTGATGTCCTCGAAGGCGCCGGTGCGCGAGGTGCCGGCATTGTTCACCACGATGTCGATCTTGCCCAGCGCCCCCATGGCCTCGTCGTAGGCCCGCTTGATATCCGCGGCGACACCGACGTCGCCGGCGATGGCGGCGACGCGCCCCTGCCCGTTCGCACCGATGGTCTTGACCGCCTCATCCAGCGCGCCGCGACCGCGCGCGATAATGGCGACATCGGCGCCCGAGGCCGCGAACCGGGTTGCGATCGCCAGCCCGATGCCCTTGCTGCCGCCGGTGATCACGGCCGTACGGCCGGCGAGACTGATTTCCATTCCATCCTCCAATGACGCCGACCTTGAGCGCGTCGCAACGTCCTAGCGTCCCAGCGGCCATGTTCACAATCGCCGGGGACAAGATTCTTGCAAAGCCGAGAGGTTGGCCCGCACCCCGGGGTGCAGACCGTTAGATTTTGCGGCTGTCGTAGGCCCAATGCAGGAGCGCCTGCCGCTGCCGCGGACGGCAGGTCAGATCGCCCGGCTCGCAGTGGCGCTCGATCTGCCGCACATGCCGGCGGATCGCTTTCCAGCGTTTGATCTGTCTCCGGTCTTCGTCCGGCATCCGGCGGCCCATGTAATAGCGGCAATACCATTGGAACCAACCGCGCGGGTCGTCGGGATGAAGCCATCCCTTGTTGCGCCAAACCGAGAGCGGCTGGCTGGCGTCAACGCCGAAGAAATTGAGCGAGCAGTCGCGACCGCGCGCGGAGAGCTTGGCGCGCGCGAACCAGCTCTTGGGAAACTCTTGGCGCGCATCCGTCATGTACTTGCCGCAGAACACACCGAGCCGCAGCATCTGTTGCGGGGTGAGTTCCGGTTTGAACTCGGGATCGAAATTGCGGCCGACCGCGGCGACTCGCTCGTAACGGTAGCGCTTCTGCATTTTGTCGTTCACGATGACGGTGCGTTTGGGCATTTCGCTCACTTGTCGTTTCGGCGCGATGTCTTCGCATGGCGGCGGGCAGCCTAGCATTCGGATTCGTCGTCCGCGAAATAGGCCGCCCGCATTCGAAGGATGGGAACCGGCGGCAAGGCGCGCATTTTCCGCTGGCCCGCGCGAGGATTACAGCACCACTCAACCGTTCTAGGATGCCCCCGCGAATCGAGCCCGACAATGGAATTCACCGCGCTGTTTCTTGCCGTCACCATCGTGATGCTCGCCGCCTGGCGGGGCACCCGCACTTTGGCGCTGGCGCTGTTTGCCGTCACGCTCGTCGCCTGCGTAGCGACCTACCTTCATCACGCCAGCGATGTGCTGAAACTGTCGTTCTGAGGGGCGCATGACTCGATCGCTGGCGGTAACTCTCAACGCGCTCGGCCTCTACGCCGTTGCACTGGTGCTGGCGGCGGCCTTCGCCGCGCAACTCCTGCTCGACGAGCTTCCCTGTCCCCTGTGTCTGCTCCAGCGTATCCAGTTCGCGCTGCTGGCCGTGGGACCCGTTCTCAATGTCCGCTTCGGGCCGCGTCCCAGCCACTACGCGGCGTCGCTGCTCGTCGCCGCGGCCGGCGCGGCCTTCGCTTCGCGCCAGATCCTGCTGCACATCATGCCGGGGGATCCCGGCTATGGCTCGGCGCTGCTCGGTTATCACTATTACACCTGGGCCTTCATCGGCTTTGCGGCCGCCATCGTCCTGATCGCCGGCATGCTGCTGTTCGATCGCCAATTCGAGGATGGAGGCGGGGCGCCGCCGGTCGCGGCCGGCGCGTTCGCGCGCACCGGCGTGTGGCTGGTGATCGGTCTCACCGCCGCGAACGTGATCTCGACCCTGCTCGAATGCGGGTTTGCCGCCTGTCCGGGCGATCCCGTCGCTTACGAGTTGCTCAAGCGCACGCACTGATATCGGCTGCGGTTCCTGAGCGGATGGGCTCGCCGGCGCGACCCCTGGCGCTGACGATCGCGACGCTGCGCCAAATTGACCACGCATGGAACGCCCGCCACCGCCGCAGGCGTTGAAGCTCGATGCAAGGAGCCGATGGAGACGATGCCATGACCAGCACGGCAAAGGACGTGCGTCCCACGATCGCCCGCGTCTGGCGCGGTCGCACCACCGCCGCCAAGGCCGATGAATATGCCGGGTATCTATACGAGCACGGCATCAAGCCGCTCGTGGAGAAAGCGCTCGGCGTGCAGATGCTGCGCGAGGACCGCGCCGGCGAGAGTGAGTTCGTGACCATCTCCTACTGGGAGAGCGTCGCGGCGATGTCGCGTTTCGCCGGCGATGATCCCAGGCGAATCCATCACTTGGAACGCGACGCAGAATTTCTCATCGAGTTGCGGAGCGAGGTGCAGATCCTCGACATCGTCGCCAGCCACGGCACCACCGGCGACCCGTCGCCATAGCCGGCCGAGGAGACCGGCACGTCCGCGCCAGCGACAGCGCTGTAACCCTGCGCGTCGGTAACGCGCTACGGGGCAGAGAAATTCCGCGGCGCAAAGATTCTTTGGCGGCCGTGTCGGATCGGGGACGACCGGTTCGTCCTGGGGACGATCAAACACGGAGAGGACCATGACCGACACCGCCCAAGCCACCCCGGCCTCGGATCGCGCGCTGGTGTTGACCCGCATCATCGACGCGCCGCGCGAGAAATTGTTCAGGGCGTGGACCGATCCCGAGCTGCTCAAGCAGTGGTTCGCACCGCTGCCCTACACCACGCCGGTGGCGGAGCTCGACATCCGTCCAGGCGGCGCCAACCTCGTCGTCATGCGTAGTCCCGACGGCAAGGATCTCCCGAACCGCGGAGTCTATCTCGAAGTGGTCGAGAACGAGCGGCTCGTCTTCACCGATCCCTATGTCAAGGCGTGGGAGCCATCGCAGAAGCCATTCATGACGGTGATCCTTACCTTCGAGGACGTCGGCGGGGGCAAGACGCGATACACCGCACGTGTGCGTCACTGGACGGTCGCTGACCGTGAGGCGCACGAAAAGATGGGCTTCCACGGCGGCTGGGGTCTATGCACCGATCAGCTTGCGGCGCTGGTCGCCAAGCTGTGAGGTTCGCGAGCGACGCCGCACGCACGGTGCGCTTCATCTTCCCGATGGCGTCGTAGGGTGGGCATTGCGCGCACTCGCCTCTGTGCTCCGCACCGGATGCGCCACCGCAATGCCCACGCGCCGCTGTCCGCGTGGGCAAAATCGCTCGCGCGGCCCAGGCGCAAATTGTCAGATCTCGGCATGCGATTTTGCCCACCCTACAGAGCTCAGTCCGTTGTACCCCCCCTCGCGCTTCAGGTCGCGTGGCAACAGGCCTAGCCGCCGAACGCCTTGGCGTAGTCCTCAGCTTTGAATCCCACCAGCAGCTTGCCGCCGATGTCGAGCACGGGACGCTTGATCATCGACGGCTGGGCGAGCATCAGCGCGATCGCCTTCTTCTCCGTGAGCCCGTCCTTGTCCTTCTCGGGCCGCTTGCGAAACGTGGTGCCGGCGCGGTTGAGCAGCGTCTCCCATCCGGTCGCACGCGCCCAGCGCTCGAGCATGCCGCGGTCGATCCCGGCGCTCTTGTAGTCGTGGAAGCCGTACGCGACGCCACGCTGGTCGAGCCAGGCGCGCGCCTTCTTCATGGTGTCGCAGTTCTTGATGCCGTAGATCGTGACGGCCTTGGTCATCTCCACCTCGTTGGGTCGCTCGAATTCCGCTGCAGCCACAATGGCGACAAATGTGTCAGCGTCAAATAGCGCACAGGATCACAGCACCAAAGCTCATGCGCCCGCGCGTGATGGCTGCGGACCCGACATGATCACTAGACAAACGACCACGTCGGTGTGACCGACGGCGAGAACAAATTGTCGCCCGCAAGATTGTCAACGTCGCACGGGCTCCACCTTGGCGGTCTCGAGAATCCATTTGTGAAAAGCGATGACCTTCGGCCGCTCGCGGCTCAATTCCGGGTAAACGAGATAGTAGGCAAAGTCCTCGAGCCACACGACGTCTGCAAGCCTGACGAGCCGTCCTTCGGCAAGATCGAGCGCCACCATGGCGGCTGGCAGCAAGCCCGCGCCCTGCCCGGCGAGGATAGCCTTCAACAGCAAACTCGAATCGTCGAATGAAGGGCCACGCGGGGGCCCGATCTCGTCGATCCCTTGCGCCTGGAACCACAGATGCCAGCCCTGGCGATCGGCATCATGCACGTGCGGCCAGCGCGTCAACTCGGCGGGAGCCTTCGGCGCGCCCAATTGTGCAACCAGCGTCGGAGCAGCGATGGGAACGACCTCCACCGCGAACAGGCGCTCGCTGCGCAGGCCCGGGTAGCGGCCGAGACCGTGTCGAACCGCGACATCTACGCCGTCGCGCGAGAAGTCCACCAGCCCCTTGTCGGTCAACACCCGAAGATCAATTTCCGGATGGGCGTCTTGGAACTCCTTCAGGCGCGGAACGAGCCAAGCGGCCGCAAAAAACGGCGTGACGCTCACGGTCAGGATGCCTGTTTCGGCGGACACCGCGATCCGCCCGCTTGCCTCGGCGATCTGCCGGAAAGCGTTGCGAACCGGCGGCAGATAGCTCTGCCCGGCGTCGGTCAGGAAGATACCGCGGTTCACCCGTCGAAAGAGCGCGACCCCAAGATGCAGCTCGAGCACCTTGAGCATCTGGCTCACCGCGCCCGGGGTCACGCACAGCTCGTCCGCGGCGTTCTTCACGGAGAGATGCCGCGCGGTCGCCTCGAAGGCACGGAGCGCGTTCAGCGGCGGCAACCGATGCATACCCATTTAGGTAATCTCATCTGAATTACGCAGAAGATCTGATTTGCATTCAGCTGTCTTGCGAGCAAGTCTACCAGGAAATGGCGGCATTCTATCGTGCCGCCGCGTCTCCTGTCAGCTTAGATATTCTGACGTGACGAGGAAGCCGGAGATTGCCAATGGATGCCACGGCCACCGACCTGCATTTCCTCGAACTCACAGAATTGGCAGCGCGCATCGAGGCGCGCGAGGTCTCGCCAGTGGCGGTGACGCGGGCGCAGCTCGATCGTATCGCCGCCTTGGACGGAGCGCTCGGCAGCTATGCGCAGGTGATGACGGAGGTCGCAATGGCGCAAGCCGAGACGGCGGAGGCAGAGGTCGCCGCGGGCCGCTATCGCGGGCCGCTGCACGGCGTCCCGATCGCGGTGAAAGATCTGTGCTGGACCAAGGGCTTTCCTACCGCGGCCGGCATGGCGATCCACAAGGACTACCGCCCGGCCGACGATGCGACCGTGGTGCGTCGCCTGACAGAGGCCGGCGCGGTGTTGCTGGGCAAGCTGCAGCTCACCGAAGGGGCCTACTCGGATCACCACCCGTCGGTGACGCCGCCCAAGAATCCATGGAATGCCGAATATTGGCCCGGCATATCGTCCAGCGGCTCGGGGTCGGCGACGGCGGCGGGTTTGTGCTATGGCTCGCTCGGGTCCGATACCGGCGGCTCGATCCGCTGGCCCTGCGCCGCTAACGGCCTCACTGGGCTGAAGCCGAGCTGGGGTCGCGTGAGCCGATACGGCGTATTCGCGTTGGCGCCGACGCTGGATCATGTGGGGTCGATGGCCCGCAGCGCGGCCGATGCCGGCGCGATTCTTGGGGCCATCGCCGGCAGCGATCCGAGCGATCCGACGGCGGTTCTCGATCCGGTACCCGACTATTTGGCGGTCTTGGGGCAGAGCGTGTGCGGTCTGCGCATCGGGGTCGATGCCGGGTGGAACGGCGACGGCGTGGATGCGGCGACACAGGCCGTGCTTTCAGAAGCAACCGAGGCGTTCCGCACACTGGGCGCCGACATCGTCGACGTGCGATTTCCCGACGTGACGCAGGCCGTCGCCGATTGGTTTCCCAATTGTGCGGTGGAGGCGGCCGTTGCTCATGAGGTAACCTATCCGGCGCGCAAAGGTGAATACGGTCCCGTCCTGGCGTCGGTTATTGAAGCCGGGCGTGCGTTGTCCGGTTCCGACTACCAAAACATCCTGCTGCGGCGCCTGGAGTTGCGCGGCGGTGTCGCCGCATTGTTCGCCACGATCGACCTGCTGCTGATCCCCGTGCATCCGTTCCCGCCGCCGACACTCGCCATGATACGGACGCTGGGCGAGCAGCCAGAGCTGGTGTCCAGATTGCTGCGATATACCTGCCCGTTCGACATGACCGGCAATCCGACAATCACGCTGCCCGGCGGCTTCAGCGATGCGGGAATGCCAATCGCATTTCAGCTCGTCGCAGCCTATTTGAACGAGGCGACGCTGGTTCGTGCCGGCGCCGCGTTCCAGAGCGTCACGTCCTGGCATCGCCGCCACCCGGTGGCCTGACATGACATCAGCGCCGTCCAATCCGCGCATCTTCTACGGCTGGTTTGTGGTCGCCGCGGCGTTTGCCGTTACGTTCGTCGGCTTCGGGAGCGCCTACACGTTCAGCGCCTTCGTCGAATCCTTGCAGAAGGATTTCGCAGCCTCGCGCGGCTCGGTTTCGCTCGTGTTCTCGCTCGCCGGCTTTCTGTACTTCGGGCTCGGGGTCGTGAGCGGTCCGCTTGCCGACCGCTGGGGCTCCCGCCGCCTGGCCGTCGTCGGCATGATCCTCACCGGGACGGGCTTGGCGATCGCAAGCGCGGCTCGCAGCCTCGCCGAAGTCTATGCCGCCTACGGCATAGGCGTCGGACTCGGCGTCGGCTTCGCCTATGTCCCCGCCGTGGGCGCGGTGCAGCGGTGGTTCGTCAGACGTCGTGGATTTGCCTCCGGTCTCGCGGTGAGCGGCATCGGTGTCGGCACGCTCGTCATGCCACCGCTCGCCTCGCTTCTCATCGAAGCGCTGGGGTGGCGCGAAGCCTACCTCGTCCTCGGCTGCCTTGCCGCCGTCGTGGGAGGTGGAATGGCTCTCCTGATCGAGAACGATCCGCGCGATCGCGCCATGGGTCCCGACGGCGATCCTGCACAGCCGGGCGCCCAAGCGGTTCGGCCGCCAGGGGCCTCGCTGGGCGAAGCGATAACATCGCGACGGTTCGTCGTCCTCTATGCCGCCTGCTTGATCTGCTCGTTCGGGGTGTTCGTGCCGTTCGTTCACCTCGTTCCCTACGCGCTCGATCACGGCGTCTCGCAGTCCTCGGCCGTCCTGCTTCTGGGCGCGATCGGGGTCGGCAGCACCGCCGGACGCTTCTGTCTCGGCGGCATCGCCGACCGGATGGGTCGCCGACTTTCACTCATAGCGACGTATGTGGGCATGGCGCTTTCGCTCGCGGTCTGGCTGTTCTCGACGACGCTTTGGCCGCTTGCCGCCTACGCATTCGTGTACGGCGTATTCTACGGCGGATGGGTCGCGGTTCTTCCGGCGGTCGTGATGGATTATTTCGGTGGACGCAATGTCAGCGGCCTTATCGGCATTCTCTATACGAGCGTGGCTTTCGGCACGTTGATCGGCCCCGGCGCCGCCGGATTCGCTTTCGACATGACCCGCAGCTATTCGGCGCCGATCCTTGCCAGCGTCTGCGCCAACATCATCGCGGCCGGCATCATGGCGGGCCTGTCAAACTCGTCCGGACCGGCAAGTGGCGCGATGGAGCGAGCGTGAGCACGACATTTTCTGCGATCAGAAATACTTAGGTGTCGCTCGCCTGAAGGCAAAGAGTTTCCCAACATCGGCTGCTTTCTGGAGGTCGTCCCCAACGAGCGACTGGTGTGGACCGATGCGCTGCTGCCGGGATACCGCCCCGCGGAGAATCCGTTCTTCACCGCGATCATCGCGCTGGAGCCGCATGGCAGCGGAACGCGCTACATCGCGACCGCCATCCATCGCGACGAGGCCGGACGCAGGAAGCACGAGGAGATGGGCTTCCACCTGGGATGGGGCAAGGCCCTCGATCAGCTCGTTGCGCACGCCAAGACGATGTGAGCGGCGCTGCGGTCACGGCCAAGCACCGTCACCTCGCCCATGGGGCGGCGAGTTGCCTCTGGACTTCCCGCCCACGGCGACGGTGTCAAGGGACATTGGTCGCAGAGCGCGTTCGCCAACACAGATCTCCAGGTCAAGCAGACGCAGCTTGCCGTGTTCATCGCCGATTTCGAACGGCCGTCGCACGAAGGAGAAATGGGGATCGTGCGGCACCGCGGTCTCCGGAAAGGTGGCGAACTGCACGCCGATCGATGGATCGGCGGGCACTGCTTCGCCGGCTGGAGATCAGCTTCAGCCAAGGCCCTGAATGGAAGGCACTCATCAGTACGTACATGGGGATCATTCCGCTCAGCGGTGACGCATCTTGTGCGGCCGAGCAGAGCAAATCCGGCGGGTTACCGCCAAGAACGCCCGTCAGCAGCGCCATGAGTGCAAAGGTCGGCGCGGCTGCGAGGCATAACCAGTCGGCTGCGCCGTGGGCGGCAGCGTTTTCGTCGCCGGTATAAGCCTCGCTCATATGTTGTCTCCTGCAGTGAAGCGTTTGGGCCACCAAGGAGCCGGAGACGAAACGCGGGATCCCCGCATTCGCGCAAATGAACGCAGCCCGTCGGCATCTCGCCGATCGCCGACACGCACGCGCGCCGGACGATCATCGCGCCGCGCCGGCGGCGAGGAGCA
>Ga0114129_10004612_pt1 | contig 19451 bp, 15 predicted proteins | sample RhiMetdeltSRZDD1_FD_80071 | JGI IMG/M metagenome (GOLD analysis project Ga0114129, IMG submission 80071) | Populus rhizosphere microbial communities from Tennessee, USA - Rhizosphere MetaG P. deltoides SRZDD1 (version 2) (version 2) | ecosystem: Host-associated > Plants > Roots > Rhizosphere >...
CACCGACAGGCGGCGGACGAAGTGACCGCGGAGGTGCGGGCGCGCGGTCGTGAAGCGATCGCCGTCGGTGGCGACTTCGCGCGGCAAGCCGTGATCGCCCAGGTCGTGACCGAAGTGGAGGAGAGCCTCGGCGCGGTCGACATCCTGATCGCGAATGCGGGTATCGTCACCCCGCCAACAGGGGCTCTCGAGATCGGCGCGGACGAATGGGATCGCGTGCTGGCGGTCAACCTCACCGCGCCGTTCCTGCTCTCCCAGCGGGTCTTCGGCGGAATGTGCGAGCGGGGCTTTGGGCGCATCGTCTTCATCTCCTCGGTCGCCGCGTACACCGGTGGCCTGATCGGCGCCCACTACGCCGCCTCCAAGGCCGGCCTACACGGGCTCGCTCATAGCTTCGCCCGACAAGGGGCCGCTCGAGGAGTGACGGTCAACGTGGTCGCGCCCGCGCTGATCGAGACCGACATGATCCCGGCCGACCCCGAAGTCAGGGCTCAACTGGGGGCATCGAGGGCAGTGGGCCGTCTCGGCACCGCGGAGGAGGTGGCCGACCTGGTTGCCGCGATCGTTCGGAACGGCTACCTGAGCAACCAGTCCATCCTGGTCGACGGCGGGACGCACCCGACCTAGGCCGAAGACCTCGCTAACGCCGTTTTCTGCCGTGGGGCGCAGGCGAGGCGACGCCCAGGATCGCCGCTTCGACTTCTCTCAGCCGGTCGACGTCACTGCGCATCGCGGCATCGTTGAAGAGGAAGGCCTCCGCCAGTCGCACGATCGCGTAACCCAGGGTCGCCGGCTCGACAGGTGGTTCATATGCGCCGCGGCGAACCTCGTCCTCGATCAGGGCGGTGATCCTGGCGACCATCCGCGGCTGGAAGTTCCCTGCGCTCGAGGTGATGATGCGGAGGGCCACCTCGCGCTCCTGCTCGACGAACCCGCGCAGGGCCGAAGCTTCGGCGAAGCTGCGGTTGAGGCGATCGAAGGTATCGAGCAAGGCGGCACCGCCTCGACCCCGCGCGCCCGCGCGGGCGGCTTCGATCAGGGGCTCGGCCGCCCGAAAGACGACCTCGCCGATCAGCTCCTCGCGCGACCCGAACCAGCGGTAGACGGTGGTGCGGCCGAGCCCAAGCTCAGCCGCGATTGCCTGTACGTCGACGCGCCTTCCGCGTAGGTAGCGATGCAGCGCTGCGTCGAGCACGTCATCGCGACTGGCGGCGGCGGGTCGGCCGCGGCGCGGGACTGTGCGTGTGGCTGCCATCCCCTAGAAAGATACCCGCGGTTTGTGACAGATGACGGGGTCTGTTTTGATACATTGCGCTGGCTTTGTACTGAGGTGTGGTCCCAGTGATCACGTCGTCAACCGTCCTGGGGAGGAAACGGTCATGAGGAACTCCCGTACGTTCCGATTCGTCTTGTCGGCGCTTGCAGTCGCCGCGCTCATCTTGTGCGCCGCGCCCGCGGCCAACGGGAGCTTCAAACAGAACCCGATCCTCTTCGTTCACGGGATCGAAGGGTCGGGCGCTCAGTTCGAGTCGCAGAAGATGCGGTTCATGAGCAACGGGTACCCGGACCCGTGGATCGACGAGGTCGACTACAACTCCACGCGCGCGGTCGGGGACAAGAGCGAAGTCGATCAGCAGATCGACGATGCGATCGCCGCCCTCGAGCAACGGACGGGCAGGTCGCAGGTCGACGTGGTCGCGCACTCGCTCGGCACCTCCGTGATGTACGACTACCTCACGAACGGGGCCATGGCCGCCCAGCGGCGGGCGAACGTTGCGCACTACATAAACGTCGACGGCCAGGCTTCGAACCCCGGTGTGCCGACGCTCGCGGTATGGGCGGGTCGAGGCACCCCGGGCCGGAGCATGGACGGCGCGACGAACGTCACGATTCCGAACCAGACTCATGTCCAGACCTGCACGTCGAAACAGTCGTTCGTGCAGTACTACAAGTTCCTCACAGGCAAGACCCCGGCCAGGGACATCGTGGCGCAGCGCGGGGCGATACAGGTCGCGGGCAAGGCGCTCGACTTTCCCGAGAACGCCGGAGCGATTGGAACGACGGTTCAGATCTGGGCGGTCGACGGGAACGGGCGGCGGACGACCGCCACGCCGGTTGCGTCGCTGCCGATCACCGACGCCTCCACGGGTGGCGGTGCCTGGGGGCCGGTGACGGTTCAAGCGGGCACGCGCTACGAGTTCACGCTCGTGCGCTCGGGCCTGCCGACACTGCACATCTACTACGAGCCGTTCGTCAGGAGCGACTACACGCTTCGCCTGCTCCAGTCGCCGGCGATCGAGACCTACGCGGGCGATCGGCCCGGCAGCATGTCGGGAGTGATCATCAGATACAAGGAGCTTTGGGGCGACCAGGGCGCCGAGAGCGACCAGGTGCTCGTCAACGGCACCAACATCTGCACGCCGACCCTGTGCCCGATCAGCAAGCAGGTCAACGCGTACTTCGTCTTCGACCGCAACCGGGACGGGCAGACCGATCTGAGCTCGGCGGACCCCGTCCTGAGCGGCTTGCCGTTCATCCAGGGCGCCGACGTGTACGTGCGCGGGAGCTCGCCGCCCGATGCGACTGCGTCGTTTCAGCTGATCTCGCGTGGCGCAGGGCCCACTCGCACGCTCAACGTGCCGAACTGGGACGCCCTCACAGACGGGGTCACGATCCAGTGGAACGACTTCGAGTGAGCGTTCACATCTCATAGGACCGGAGGCGGCGGGGCGGGCCGTCGGATCGAGGTAGGGTGTTCCTCGGATGTCCGCCGCCGCCGCTCCCGCCGCGGGTCCTCGCCCGCTCTCGCGCGTCGATCCAAATGCCGTCCTGGCGCTCGTCGCGATCGCGCAGTTCATGGTGGTGCTGGACGCGACAGTGGTAAACGTCGCGCTGCCGACGATCAAGCAGGACGTCGGCTTCTCGGAGCAGAGCCTGTCGTGGGTGCTGAACTCCTACACACTGATCTTCGGCGGCTTCCTCCTGCTGGGCGGCCGCCTCGCCGACAGGCTCGGGCGGCGCCGGCTGTTCATGGCGGGAATCGCGCTCTTCGCGGGCGCCTCGTTCGTCTGCGGGATCTCGCAGTCCGAGGGCATGCTCCTGGTCGCGCGCGGCTGCCAGGGACTGGGTGGCGCGCTCGTCTCGCCCGCCGCGCTGTCGATCATCCTCACGACCTTCGCCGAGGGGTCGGACCGCAACCACGCGCTCGCGGTGTGGGGCGCGATCGCCGGGGCCGGTGGGGCTATCGGTCTGCTGCTCGGCGGCCTGATCGTGGAGGTGCTGACCTGGCGCTGGGTCTTCTTCATCAACGTGCCGATCGGCGCCATCGTGCTGGCGCTGGCTCCCCGGATCATCGCCGAGAGCCGCTCGGAGACGGAGACGGAGGGCGGCTACGACGTCGAGGGAGCGATCGCGATCACGCTCGGCACGATGGTGCTCGTCTTCACGCTCATCAAGGCCGACAGCTGGGGCTGGTCGGCAGCGCGGACCCTGGTGGGCTTCGCCGTCGCCGCGGTGCTGATCGTCGCCTTCGTGATGATCGAACGCCGTCACGCCGAGCCGCTCGTCCCGCTTCGGATCTTCTCCAACCGCAGCCTGGCGGCATCCGACGCGACGATGCTGGTCGTGGCGGCGGCGCTGTTCGGCATGTTCTATTTCTGCACGCTTTACCTCCAGCAGGTGCTTGGCTACAGCGCGCTCAAGACCGGCGTGGCGTACCTGCCGCTGAGCCTGACGATCATCGGCGCCTCGACCCTGGCCTCTCGCTTCGTCGACCGGTTCACGCCCAAGCCGGTGCTGCTCACGGGGTTGCTCGTGACGACGGTTGGCTTCGTGCTGCTCACGGGAGTCTCGGGTCACGGCGACTACGGAAGTCACGTTTTGCCGGCCATGCTCGTGCTCGGCACCGGACTCGGGCTGTCCTTCGTCCCGATCACGATCGCCGCCACCAACGGCGTAGCGGGCCGCGACTCGGGGCTCGCGTCGGGACTGCTCAACACCACGCAGCAGGTCGGCGGCTCCCTCGGCCTCGCGATTCTCTCCTCGGTGTCGACCAGCCGGTTCACGAGCGCCCTGCACGCCGGCTCGTCGGTGCCGGCGGCGCTGACGCATGGCTTCAAGGGCGCATTCACCGTCGCGGCGGTCCTCTGCGGGATTGGGGTGGCGGTGGCACTGCTGCTGCTGCCGGGCCGCCGGCGCAAGATCGAGGACGCGCACGTCGAGGCGGTCGCGCTGTCCTTCGCCCGCTGCCCCGGCGCGCCTTACTGCGGTCACCTCGCCCGGGTGGTCGCGTTCGGCCGGCGCATGCGGGGCGCCGTCGCGCGAGCACCCTAAGGCTGCCGATTAGGAGCCGGCGAGCGAGGGGCGTGGTTCAAGGACAGCGAGGGAAACCTGCTCGCGATTGGCCAGCCGGTCATGCGGGGATTGCCGCCAAGCGTGTCCTAGTATCGCCGAGAAAGCAGCCGAGACCACGAACGTCAACGACCAAGGAGGTTCTCAAATGATCGTCCTGTTCTCCGCCCGTCATCTCAAGCCCGGCGCGTGGGAGCAGTATCGGCGCGCCTGGGACCCGGGGGACGCCCGGCCGCCTGGCTTGCAGCGCGTCTACCACGCACGCAACATCCGCGACGAGGACGAGATCATCTCCTTCGGGCTGTTCGACATGACCGAGGACGACTACCACCGCTGGCGCCGCGAGGCGGATGCCCAAGAGCTCCAGCGGGTGGATCGTCTTTCGGCGTTCGTGACGGCCGAGCCTGTGTCAGGGGTGTACGAGGTGATCGAGGAGCTCGACGCGTAGCACGTTGAGTTCCGGCCAGGCGTAGCGCAGCGCCATCGGCGATCCGGCAAGTCGGCCGGCGATCCCGCCGGGCGGCGATACCCGGCGTTTCCCCAGACATCTCCCGCCGCGCGCCCGGTAGAAGGCCTGGGCATCGACGTTCTGTTCGAGGACCCACAGGTACAGGCCGGTACGTTCGGGTCGCTCCGTGACTGCCTGGGCCGTCAAGGCCAGCAGACGGGAGCCGATTCCGCGACGGTTGTGGCCATCGGCCACATGCAGGTTGTCGAGCAGCGCCCCCCAGGTGGCGTCCTCGTCGAACACCGTGTGGGCGAAGCCGACCAGGCTGCCGGACTCGGCGAGGAACGTGCCACGGCCTGGGTCCGGCTCCCGCAGCCGGTCGGTCCACACGGCGGTGCGGTCCGCGACAACGTCACCATCCAGAAATGCGTCGGAATAGGCGCCCCGGTAGTGACGGCGCCAGCTGTCGGCGTGAAGATTGGCGATTGCCTCGGCATCGGCGGGGCCGGCGAGGCGAAACTGCGGCTCCCCGGGGTGTGCCACGAAACCGGACCGGGCTACGCGGCCGCGGCGACGCGCAGATGCGTTTCCTCGACGAGCATGTCCACAGTCTCCCGTAGCTGGTCGCGGAGGTCCTCGTCGGCGAGCGCGCCATCGTCCGAGAATCGCTCGTCGGCGTGCCCGACCGCGACCTCGGCGTCGACCACACGCGCGCCGATCGCGGTCAGCACCTTGCGAAGCTCGCCCTGCGCCCAGACGGCGCCGAACGCACCGGCGCTCGCGCCGACGACGACGACCGGCTTGTTGCGAAGCACGTTCGTCGCGATCGGGCGCGATGCCCAGTCGAGCGCGTTCTTGAGCTGCCCGGGGATCGAGGAGTTGTATTCCGGCGTCGCGAACAGCACGGCGTCGGCACCGGCGATTGCCGCGCGTAGGTGCGCGACGGCCGCCGGCGCCGGGTCGATGTCGTCGTCCTCGTCGTAAGGCGGCACTGCCTTCAGGCCGTCCCAGAGCTCAAATTCCACATAGGGTGGGAGGAACTCTGCGGCCGCGCGGAGCAGCTTCGTGTTGTGCGAGCCCCCGCGAAGGCTGCCCGAAATGCCGAGGACCTTCATCTCGTTACTCCTTCACCAGGTAAAGCTCGGCCGCGAGCTTGACGTCGTTCGCCAGTGACGGCTTGCCGTTCGGCAGCGGGTTGTTCCAGTTCAGGCCGAACTGCGTACGGTCGATCGTCGTCTCGAGCTTCAGGCCGAACCGGACTCCACCGTATGGATCGTCCGCCGGATCCGTGATCGTTCCGTTGGCCTCGATCGGATGGGTAGTGCCCTTGATCGTCAGGTCGCCCGCGATCGCGATTTCGTCACCGGAGCGCCGGACTTCGGTTGCGCTGAACGAGATGTCCGGCGTCCGCTCGGCGTCGAAGAACTCGGGGGACTGAAGGTGCGCGCTCAGGTTCTCGTCCTGGACGCGGACCCCGGCGACCGGCACCGACCCCACGAGCTTCGTGGTGCCGTCCTCGCCAACCTCGAGCTTTGCATCCAGGGGGGAGAAGCTGCCGCGGAAAGTGCCGACCACGTACTCGACTGCGAACCCGATCTGGGAGTGGACCGGGTCCACGTTCCAGGTCCCGGTCGGCAGGCTGTGCTTGGCTTCCGTGATGGTGCTCATCTGGTCTCTGACCTCCTGTTAGAAGTGGATATACTTGACTACGCAACAAAGAGTAGCAGATAAGGATGAGCACTCAAGTATTGATCAGTCAAGATTCTTCTGCCGTCGAGGCCTGGGTCCGCCTGCTTCGCGGCCACGCGGTCACGCGCCGCTCGCTGGACGCGCAGCTGCAGGGGACCCACGGGCTGACCGTCAACGACTATGAGGCGCTCCTTCTGCTCTCGCGCGCGGACGGCAATCACATGCGGCGGGTCGACCTGGCAGACGGCCTGCAGCTCACGGCCTCGGGCGTAACGCGGCTTCTCGATGGACTCGAGGGGCAGGGCCTCGTCGCGAAGTCCACCTGCTCCAGCGACGCGCGGGTCACATATGCGGTGCTCACGGACGCCGGGCGCACAAAGCTCGAAGAGGCCGCATCCTCCCATGTCACGGCGATCCGAGAAGTGTTCGAGGAGCGCTACACGCAGGACGAGCTGGCCTCGCTCACCGAACTCCTCTCGCGGCTACCGGGAGCGGACGTGGTCGAGGAGTGCGCGCCGCCGCTAGCCGACGGCTAGGAGGCGGCCGGTGCCGGATCGCCGGCCTGCGCTTCCCAGGTCCGCCCGAACTCTCGGATGGCCGGCGGGTACACGAGCAGGTGCCGAAACGGCGCGATCGCGGCCATGTAGGCCGACCCGACCAGGCCGTTTGGCTTCACCAAGACGGCCATCTGGCCGCGGTAGGCGCCCGCTTGGTCCGGGACCCACCCCAGGTGCAGGATCCCGTGCATGGTGCGGTTCGCGATCTCCGCCGCCCACTCGTCCTCGAGCAGGTAGAGCGGGGCGAAGGGGAGCGCGTCGAAGTCCGGGCCGGATGGGGCGTCGCGCAGATCCGCCGGAAGCCGGTCGCGGAGTGTCGGCACCCTGGCGCCGAGGCCGGCGTCCGGGCCGTCCCAACCGAGCAGCTCGCCGACCTTCCAGCGGATAGCGAAGAGCGTGCGGACCGCGCTGGAGGAGCTTTGCGACGGGTCGAGCGAAGCCGCGACCTTCACCAACCGAGGGAAGTCGCCGGGGCCGCCCGGCGTCGGGAGCGCCCACACGTCCTCCACCCGGAAGTCGCGGGTGAGCTCGTGGATCCGCCAGGGCCGAGCGGTGTGCGCGCTGTTCGGGAGCCTCATTCGATGCCTCGACTCATACGGTAGTGCGCTCGCGGCTAACGAACTGACCCGGGAGTTCCGATATGCCCTTCAGTGCTCCAGCGCCTCCCCAGGATGGGCCTGCTAGGCCGCTTCAGCCTGATGAGCCTGATCCCGATCGTGCTGCTCGGGCTGGTGCTCGCGCACACGCTGAAGAACCAGGTGCGGGCCCGTAGTCTCGCGAACGCGAGGGAGACGGCGGAGCTCGTCTCGAAGTCGGCGATCCAGCCGCGCCTGTCACCGAAGGACGTTGCCCACGGACTCGACGCGAGGCGTGTCCGGGTACTGGACAAGGAGATCCGCGACGGCCGGATCGGCACCCGTGTCGTCCGCATCAAGATCTGGAACCGCGCTGACACCGTCGTCTACTCGGACGACCGTGGGCTCGTCAATCACAGGTACCCACCTTCGGACGAGCTCGAGCACGCTCTCGCCGGCAACATCGCTTCGGAGGTGTCGAACGCCACGAAGGCCGAGAACACCGCTGAGCGCCGCTACGGCCAACTACTCGAGGTCTACGTGCCCCTCCAGTTCGCCAGCGGAGCCGCACCCGCCGGCGCATTCGAGCTGTACCTGCCTTACCGGCCGATCGCGGCCGCGATCGACCGCGATACGAAGAAGCTCTACCTGATCCTCTTCGGTGGGCTTGCCCTGCTCTACGTCGCGCTGTTCCGGATCGTCTCCTCAGCGTCCCGCCGCCTTCGCCGGCACGCGGCCGAGAACCGTCATCAGGCTCTCCACGACGCACTCACCGACTTGCCGAATCGGACGTTGTTCCACGACCGCATCGAGCAGGCGCTTCGCCACGCTCGCCGCGATCACACAGTCGGCGCCGTATTGCTCATCGACCTCGATCACTTCAAGGAGGTCAACGACACGCTCGGCCATCAGAAGGGTGATCTGCTGCTGAAGGACATCGGTCTTCGGCTGCGCGGCGCGCTCCGCGCGAGCGACACGATCGCGCGCCTCGGCGGAGACGAATTCGGCGTTCTGCTCCCCGGCCTCGACAGTGGCGCCGGCGCGATTGAGGCGGCGCAGAAGATCCGTGCGGCTCTTGCGCCGGATTTCGTGATCGACAACCTCCCCGTCCACATCGACGCGAGCGTCGGCATCGCGCTCTACCCCGAGCATGGGGAGGACGTCGACATCCTGCTGCAGCACGCCGACGTCGCCATGTACGAGGCCAAGCGCACGCACAGCGACATCGAGACTTACTCGGTCGAGCACGACCCCTACAACCCCGTGCGGCTCGCGATGGTGGGGGAGCTCAGGAAGGGACTCGACGAGAATGAGGTGCTTCTCCACTTCCAGCCCCAGGTCGACCTGGTGAGCGGCAAGGTGATCGGGGCGGAGGCGCTCGTACGCTGGCAGCATCCGACGCGCGGCCTGACACCGCCGGTCGAGTTCGTCCCGATGGCGGAGCGGACGGGACTGATCAGGCCCCTGAGTCGCTACGTCCTGAATGCCGCGCTCGCGCAGGTGCGTGAGTGGTGCGACGCGGGACTCGAGCTGAAGGTGTCGGTGAATCTGTCCGCGCGCAACCTGCTGGACCCAACCCTCCCAGAAGACGTGTCGCGGCTGCTCGCGAGGTGGAGAGTCCCGGCGTCGCTGCTCGAGCTCGAGATCACCGAGAGCACGATCATGGTCGATCCGAAGCGGGCCATGGAGGTGCTCCGGCGCCTGCACATGATGGGGATCGCACTCTCGATCGACGACTTCGGGACGGGCTACTCCTCGCTTGCCTACCTGAAGGAGCTACCGGTCAACGAGCTCAAGATCGACAGGACGTTCGTCGAGGCAATGACCTCGAATCGCGGGGACGCATTCATCGTGCGCTCCACGATCGACCTCGCCCACAACTTGAGTCTCCAGGTCGTAGCGGAAGGCGTCGAGGACGAGCAGACGATGAGCGAGCTGAAGGCGCTTGGCTGCAACATCGCCCAGGGCTTCCACCTGAGCAGGCCGCTTCCGGCGAGCGAGTTCTCAGAGTGGCTCGCCGCGCGCGGCGAGGGGGCGGCGCGGACCCGCGTGGTCGCGTAGCCGACCCTTCGCGCAGCTAGCCCGCGCGCACACGACGCCGCCCGTCGAGGATCGATTGCAGCGGCCGGGTGTTGACGACATCCGTGGCCGTTGCCCAGCCGCGCCGGGCGGTCGCGACCGCGAGCGTCATGTTCCCGAGGCCGCGGACGGAGTGCGCGTCGGTCGAACAGACGATCTGGACCCCGGCGCGAAGCGCGTCGCGAACGTGCTCGCCGCTGAGGTCGAGGCGGTCGGGGAGGCCGTTGACCTCGAGCGCCACCCGTTGCTCGAGCGCGATCTCGAATATGCGCGCCAGGTCGAGCTCATTCTCGGGCCGCCGGTGGATGTACCGGCCCTTCGGGTGGCTGAGGCACCGCACGTAGGGATTGCGCAGCGCCTCCTCCACGCGCTTGGTCATCTCCCGGCGTGGCATCCGCTGACCGCCGTGCACACTCGCCTGCACCCAGTCGAGCTCGGTCAGTACGTCGTCGGGAAGATCGAGCCGCCCGTCCGGGAGGATGTCGCACTCGATCCCGCGCAGAACTCGAAACGGCGCGAGCAGCTCGTTCGCGCCCGCGATCTCCTCGGCCTGGCGGCGGACGTCGTCCGGCGTGAGTCCTTGCACGGCGCCAACGGCCGGCGTGTGGTCGCAGATCGCGAGGTACTCGTAGCCACGCTCCTGCGCGGCGCGGCCCATCTCCTCGACGCTCATCCTCCCGTCGGACCACGTCGTGTGGCAGTGGAGGTCGCCGCGGATCTCTTCCGGCTCGACGAGCCCGGGCGGCTCGCCGCGGAAAGGCTCCTCGCGCAGCTCCGGCGGGCACCACGGGATGCCGAGCGCGCGGTAGACGGACTCCTCATCGGGGGCATCGGGCAGCGGCTCGAGCGCCGCCACGTACAGGGGCGAGCCCGTCGCGCGCACCAGGGCAGTCCCGAGCCGCTCCGGCTCCGCGGCGACGAGCTCGACGGGCACGCCTTCGACCGTTACGCCAACGGCACGCCGCTCGTCCTGCTCGACCATCGCAACGACCTGCGGCAGGTCGGCGAAGCGCGCGAGCACCGAGCGCGGATCCGGCGCTGCGCAGACCACCGCCAGCTGCTCGCAGGAGTCGCGCCAGCGGCGCACGTCGCCCGCCGCTTTGCCCTGGAGCGCGGCCGCGATGCTCCCGACGAGCTCCCAGGCGCGGTTCAGAAGAAGTCCCCGGCGCGGCCGGGGCTCGCCTTCGCGGGCGAGCGCGTCGAGGAGCTGCGCCTCGGTCTTCGCCCCGATCCCCGGCACCGTCCGCAGCCGTCCCGCCGCAGCTGCATCGCGAAGCTCCTCGGCGGTGTGGATGTCGAGCGCCCTGGCAAGCTCCACCGAGCGCTTTGCACTCAGCCCGAGGTAGCGGCCGAGGCCGACGAGATCAGGTGAGAGCTCGCGTTCGAGCTCTGCCAGCTCAGCGATCTCGCCGGTCTCGACCAGCTCGCGGAGCCGCGCCTCGATCCCGGCGCCGATCCCGCGCAGGTCGCGCACGCGTCCGGAGCGCACCAGGTCGGCTGCCGGGACTCCGGCGTCCCGGATCGTCTCCGCGGCCCGGCGGTAGGCACGGGCGGTGTACGGATTCGCCTCGGCGAGCTCGAGCAACGACGCAAACGCGTCCAGGCGGTCGGCGATCTGGCGATTGTCCATCGGCCGTAGTGTGCCCCAGCCGGGATGAGTGGAGCGGCTCGCGCCCGCACGCTGTATCTTCTTGCACGACTGTCAGTGACGACGGCATTTCGGGGAGGTCTTGCCGGTGGAGCGCTGCGGAACTCGACGTTCGTCCTTGGGGGGCTTGCTGTTCGCGTGCCTCGCCATGCTCGTGTCGGCCGCCCTTCCCGCCTCGGCCGGGGCGGCGGTGTCGGTCGTCCATGGCCAGCACTACGGCCAGCGGATTTTCCCCGACAACGCGTTCACGACCCGGGACACAACCCAGGTCACGAGTCGCCGCGTCAACTTCCGGCAGGGCGTCGACTATCCGACGGTGAACGGCGTGGTCCAGTCCGCCTGCACCAGTGCCGACTATTCGATCTGCGACGCGTTCTCGGAGCTGAACAAGCTCGATGGATTCGACCTGCAGCCGCGCGTCACGGTGCCGTTCAACGGCTCGATCGACCTCGGCTCGGTGAACGACTCCGATTTCTTCATCAGCGACGACGCGGGCGCCTTCGTGAGCGGCTTGCGCCAGCTGACATTCGACCCCGCCACGCACACGTTGGCGGGTATCAGCGACAAGTTCCTGCGCGAAGACGCGCCGTACCGCATCCACGTCACCGGCGGAATTCGAGACAGTGCGGGAAAGTCGGTCAACGCTTGCGACGGCGCCTGCGTGGTCCGCTTCACCACCCGAACCGGGGCCGGAGAGCTGGTGCGCATCCGCCGCGCAATGGATCTGCCGCTGTCCGACTCCCGAAACGCGTACGTGCTCGCCGGATTCCCCGGCGCCTCGACTTCGACGGCGAGCCGCAAGCTGTCCTTCACGCAGGACGGGACCGACGACGTCTTCCTCGCGGCCAGCGTGGCGCCGTCGCTCGCCGATCCCTTGAACGGCATCGTCCGTAACGACCAGGTCAAGGCGGATGCCTCCGCCTCCGGCGCATTCCAGTCGAGCGCCGTGCCGAATCTGATTCCACCGGGGACGGCGGGGTACTACGCGTTCGGCAGCTTGCTGTCGCCGCGGTACCAGTTCGCGTCGGCGAGCGGACATCAGGACAACCCCTATGGCACCGGCGATGGCCGTACCGACGGCGAGATCCCGCCCGTTCCTTCGACCAAAGCGCCCACTCCGTTCGGCGCCGACCGCATCGGCGCGATCGTGGTGACGCCGAACCCGAGCTCGTTCCCGCCGCCCTGGCCGGCCGCGGTGTACGGGCCGGGCTTCACCCGCAGCGACTACGACCTCTTCGTGACCGCGGACTACAACGCATCGCTCGGGATCGTCACGGTGGCCACCGACCCGGCAGGTCACGGCTTCGGGCCGCGGAGCACGACGACGGTGACGAGCAACGACACTCCGACGACCTTCCTCAGCTACGGCCGCGGACGCGACCTCGACGGCGATGGCCAGATCGGCGACGGCCTCAACGACGGCGTCGGACCGACCGGCCATTTCCAACCCGACGGGAGCGAGCTCCCGTCCCGCAAGCCGCTCGACGGGCTCCAGTCCGGGCTGGTGCAGACCACCGTAGACAACATGGCGCTCGGCCGGGCCCTGAAGGCGGGACTCGACATCCCCGGGATCGGCACCAACCTCGTCGACCCCTCGCGGATCATGTATTACGGGCTCAGCTTCGGCGGCATCTACGGGACCATGCTGATGGGCACCGACCCGCTCTTCCACCAGGGTCTGCTGAACGTGCCCGGCGGGCCGATCGTCGACATCGCGCGCCTGTCGTCGTTCCGCGGCGATCTCGCCGCCACGCTCGGTCGGGCTCGACCGAGCCTGCTCAACGGGGGCCCGGGACTCAACGGCTTCACCGAGGACCTGCCCCTGCGCAACGAGCCGCCCGAGGTGATCACGCACCCCGGTGCGGCTGCGCTTCAGGAGCTGTTCGGCTCGTCGAACTGGTACGAGCGCACCGGTAGTCCCGAGACGTTCGCACCACGCATCCGCCTGCGGCCGGATGCCGCCTGGGCCAACGATCCGAAGAACGTCGTCTTCCAGACGGCATACGGGGACGGGACCGTTCCCAATCCCACCGCCGGGACCCTGTACCGCGCGGGCGCGCTCTTCGACCGCGTCGTGTACTACCGCAACGACAAGACGCCGACCTTCAACTCCGACCCGCACGGGTGGCTTGCGGATCCAACGCTCGCCGGGCGTACCTCCGGAGAGCAGCAGCTCGGGGCGTTTCTCTCAACAGGCCAGCTCGTCAACACGAATCCGGCCTGGCTCGAGGTGCCGATCGGCGACCCCAACAACCTCGAATGCCTCCACTACCCGGATCCTCAGACGGGACAGCGTCCGAACCGTCAGCCGTTCCCGGCGAGCGGCGACTGCCCACCGCCGCCGCAGCACTAGCGGAACTCGCAGCCGGCGAGATGGTCGTTGACGAGCCCGGCGGCCTGCATCAGTGAATAGGCGGTGGTCGGACCGACGAAGCGAAAGCCGCGGCGCTTCAGCTCCTTCGCCATCGCCTTCGATTCCGGGGTCGTCGCTGCGAGATCGCGGCCGCTCACGGGTGGGTCGGCGAGGTCGGGCGCGGGTGCGAATGTCCAGAGGAGCGACTCGAGGGTCTCCCCTTGGTCGTACAACGCTCGCGTCGCGCGGGCGTTGGCGATTGCCGCTTCGATCTTGCCCCGGTTCCGGACGATGCCGGGGTCGGCGAGCAGGCGGTCGACCTGGCGGTCACCGTAGGCGGCGACCTTCTCGATGTCCCAGGCGTCGAACGCGCGCCCGAAGGCTTCGCGCTTGCGCAGGATCGTCAGCCACGACAGGCCGGCCTGGAATGACTCGAGCACGAGCATCTCGAACAGGTCGCGGTCGTCGTGCATCGGGCGACCCCAGACGCGGTCGTGGTAGTCGATGTACTCGGGTGTGCCGAGGCACCACCAGCACCGGCGGCGGCCGTCCGGGCCCGCCTCGACCCCCATCAAGTCAGGCGGCGCGGCGCGCGCGCAGCAGCGGCATGGTCGTCTCGTCCGCGAACTGCTCGCCGGTCACGCCGGTCACGAAATGCCCGCCGCGGACCAGCCCGCGGGCCTCGAGCCGCCGCAGCGCCCAGAGAACCTCCCGCCACGGAATCGCCAGCCGTTCCTTGAGATGGACGTCGCGGAACACCACGCCCCAGCGCAGCAGGAGCTGCCAGGCGATCGTCTCGGCCAGCTCCTCGGGCTCCTCGATCGGCGCGGCAGCGGGCAGCAGCGTCCAGCGCCCCTCCACGCCTTGGCGCCAGGTGCCCCGCCGGCCGCGCGAGCCGGGCCGCGGGTAGGGTCGCTGACGGCGAGCGAAGCGCGTGCGGGCGTGGAGCAGCGAGCGAACGGCATTGAATCCGTCGGCGGTGACGATGCCCCGGGCGACGCCGTCCCACAGGCCTTCCTCGACGTCCGTCGGGAGACGACTTGTGAGGGCCTGGAGCTCGGAATGGAACAACGCGCCCCGGCCGCGAAGGGCGTCTAGCACCTCTCGCCCGGAGCCGGCGTTCGGTTCCGCAGGTACCGCGGCCCCGCGATGGGCCTGGAGGAGCCAGGGGAGATCCTGCCGAAGCATGAACGTGATGGGCGTCCGGCGGGACGGCGTCTTGCCGGAGCGGCGCGGCTCCCCGGCTGCGGGATCGTCGATCTCGGCGGCCGGCTCGACCAGCGATAGCCGGCCCCACACCACCTCGCCCGACATGCACAGGTCATCGAGCCACTCGGGACGGTACGACTCGACCCGCTGAGCGAACAGGCGCTCCCATTCGCCGGCCGGCATCTCGAAGCCCTGGAGCTGCTCGATCACCTCGGCCAGCCCGGCCCTGCCGTGGCGCCGCGTCTCGGGAGCCGCATGCCACCAGGACTGGAGGAACTCCTGCCATTCCTCCTGGCTGATGGGGCGGACCGCGGCCCGCCGACGCTCGCGGGTATAGCCGTGGATGCGGGCCAGCAGCCGGCGGGCGCACCACTGCTCGCCTCGCCCGGGCTCGAAGTCCCCTGCCACTGCGAACCCGCGCCCGCGCAGGGCTTCGAGCGCGATCGTCAGGGAGGATGGCGACAGGCCGGTGGCGGCGGCGAGATCGCCCACGGCGACCGGACCGGAAACGTCGAGGTGGCCCTGTACGAGCGCGACCCCCGCCTCGTCCGCGAGCGCCGCCGCGTCCTTCTCGGTCGCGATCCCGGGTGGAAGGGCGTGATCCGGCACGAACCGGGCGCCCGGGAAGAGGGCCTCGACCTCCGAGCGGCGCTCCGTGGCCGCCCATAGAACGGCTGACGCGCCGGAACAGTGAACCTCGAAGGACCGGCCCGCGTCCGCCAGTGACTCGAAAGGCTCGGCCCATTCTTGCCGCGGCCGTGCGGCGACGAGCGACAGGAGCACGTCGTGGAGCTCGTCCGGGTCCCGCACGTCGGGCGTCGCTTCGGCTCGCACCCGCTCGATCGCATCCGGGTCGAGCTTGCCCAGCTCGCGAGGCTCCACCGGGAGGCCCCGGCGTAGGGGCACCGCGCGCGACCGGCGCTCGCCGATCTCGGTGTCCTCATCGAGGTACGTGAACGGGGCGCCGTTGAGGATCTCGTGAGCGAGGACGCTGGGCTCGACGGTGTCGAGGAAGTGGAGCCGGACCGTCTCCTCCTCGAATCGGCCGACCAGTGCCTTCAGGCCGTCGATGTCCATCGCCTCGTGGAGGCAGTCGCCCATCGTCTCCCGCACGAGCAGGTGATCGGGGATCTCGGTGGGACCAGCCGGGGCGTTGTCCTGGCAGGCGGCGAGGTCCGGGAACACGGCGGCCATCAGGTCGTCCGCTTCCATGCGCTGAATGTTGAACGGGTTGAGCCGGCCGCCCTTGCGCCGCAACACGGCGAGCGACCGATTGAGGTTCCACCGCCAGCGCGCGGTGAACATCGGGCTGCGCAGCACCGCTTGGGAGACGGCGTCCTGCACGTTGTGCGTACGAAGGAAGGCGGGCACGTCTTCGAGCGGGAAAGAATGCTGGGGCCCGAGCGACAGCAGAACGGCATCGTTGCTGGCCGCCGCCTGCAGCTCGAAGTCGAAGTTCAAGCAGAACTTCTTCCGCAGACCGAGGCCGAGCGCGCGGTTGATCCTCGCGCCCAGCGGTGCGTGGACGATGAACTGCATGCCCCCGGACTCGTCGAAGAACCGCTCGAACACGATGTCGTCGTGGGTCGGCAGCACCCCGCCCAACGCTGCGCGGCCGGCGGCCAGATAGTCGACCACCAGGGCGGCGGCGACTTCGTCGACGCCCGGCACTTCCTGCACGTGGGCGATGGCGGACTCGCGGCCACCGGCGTCGAGCCGTTCTGCCACCGCGCTCCGCAACCGGGAGACCTCCTCCGACAATTCGTCGGTACGGCCAGGCGCCTCGCCGACCCAGAACGGGATCGTGGGATGCCTGCCGGTGGCGTCACGAACGCGCATCACGCCATTCGTCACCTGCACGATCTGCCACGGATGGGTGCCGAGCAGGAAGACGTCGCCCTGCATCGACTCGATCGCGAAGTCCTCGTTGACGGTGCCGATGAACACGTCGCCCGGCTCCATCAGGACGCGGTAGTCACCGGTTTCGGGAATCGCTCCACCCGAGGTGAGGGCGGCCAGCCGGGCTCCCCGGCGGCCGCGTAGCCGGCGGTTGACGCGGTCGTGATGGAGGTAGGCCATGCGCCGGCCGCGCCCGGTTTCGATGCCGACCGACACCAGCTCGACGACCTCCTCGAACTCCTCCCGGGTGAGTTGCCGGTATGGCCAGGCCCGGGTGACCAGCTCGAACAGCTCATCCTCGGCCACGCCGTCGTCGCCCCTGGCGGCGGCCTCGGCCACGATCTGCTGAGCGAGGATGTCGAGCGGCTGCTCCGGCGGGTGAAGGGCATCCAGCCGCCCCCGCTGGACCGCGGCGAGCAGCGCGGTGCATTCGACCAGCTCGTCCCGGGTGGTCGGGTACATGATCCCCCGGGGGACTCCGGTGAGATGGTGGTTTGCCCGGCCCACACGCTGGAGGAAGGTGGCGATGCTGTGAGGCGAGCCAATCTGGCATACCAGCTCGACGGGCCCGACGTCGATGCCGAGCTCCAGAGACGCGGTGGCGACGAGCGCCCGCAGATCGCCGGCGCGCAAGCGGTGCTCGACTCGCTGGCGGCGCTCGCGCGATAGTGATCCGTGGTGGGCGGCCACCTGCTCGGGGCCCAGCCGTTCGCCCAGCTCGTGTGCCACCCGCTCGGACAGCTTTCTGGTGTTGACGAAGACCAGCGTGGTGCGGTGGTCGCCGACGTGGGCGGCGATGCGATCGAGGATCTCGTCGAATTGATCGCCGGAGATGGCGGCCTCGAGCTCGCCGTCGGGCAGCTCCAGGGACAGCTCGAGGCGGCGCCGGTGGCCACTGTCGATGACGGTGGGAAGCGGTTCGTCCGCTCCCACCAGCAGGCGGGCCGTCGTCTCGACCGGCCTGACCGTGGCCGAGAGGCCGATGCGGACGGGCGAACGCTCGGTCACCGCCCGCAGCCGCTCGAGCGACAGCGTGAGATGCGAGCCTCGCTTGTCACGAGCGAGCGCATGGATCTCGTCGACGATCACCGTCTCCACGGTTTCCAGCGTGGCGCGGGACCTGTCGGCGGTCAGGTACAGATAGAGCGATTCGGGCGTTGTGACGAGCAGGTTCGGCGGCCGGCGGATCATCATCTGCCGCTCGTGCGACGTCGAGTCGCCGGTTCGCACGGCGACCGTGATCGGCGCCGGCTCGTAGCCGAGCTCATGGGCGACCTCGGCGATCTCGTCGAGCGGTTCCTCGAGGTTGGTGTGGATGTCGACGGCGAGGGCCTTGAGCGGGCTCAGGTACACGACCTGAGTCGCGCCCTCGATCGATCGGCCGGCCTCGTGGGCCTGGTAGAGCGCGTCGATGGCCGCGAGAAAACCGGCCAGCGTCTTGCCCGACCCGGTGGGGGCGCAGACCAGTGTGTGCCGGCCCGCGGCGATCGACGGCCAGCCGCCGGTCTGAGCTTCGGTTGGCCCGTCGGGGAACCGTCGCTCGAACCACGCGCGAACCGCCGGGTGAAACCGGTCGAGAATCGCGGAGCCGGCCGGAACTGCGGTCGTCGATGGGCGCGCGCTCACAGCCACATGCAAGACCTTAGCCTCTCGGGGAGCGCCGCCTTGCCGGCCGCTGGAACCACACCTGAACTCGGTGGCTGGGCCGGCTCCATCCCGCATCAAGCGGTCGTCAAAAGCCTCCCGTGGCCGGTTGGCCGTACCAGGCGGTCATGCGCTTGCCACCACCTCGCCGACCGTGACGTCCTTGAGCGTCACTCCAGGGTTCGAGTCGACGGCTCCGCCGATTTGTTCCGCCGCCGCCTTTGCCGCGTCCTCGGACTCGAAAACGACGACCGAGTTCCCTTCGGCTCCTCCCTCGAGCCTCACCCAATAGCCGGCGACGAACCCTGGCGCCTGCGACACGCGAGGAACGATGTTCTCGCGCAGGTACTCCGCTGCCGGGCCCTCGTCCTGGATGCTCACCCTGATCACTACCGCGTGCATAAGCCTCCTCCTCTCGGGTTGACGGGTGACAGGCTATCCGCTCGCGAGGGCCTACGGCGTCATCACGACGCGACCGAAGGCCCGGCGGCCCTCGATGTACGCGTGCGCGGCGGCGGCCTCGGCCAGCGGAAACGTACAGTCGATCTCGACCTTCAATCCACCGCCTGCAATCCGCTCGAACAGATCGGCGATCATCGCGTGGACCCGGGGGTACTCGGTCAGCAGCGCCCCGCCGAGGAAGACGCCGCGGAGCGTGTTGTTCTGTCCCCACAGATCCCTCGCCTCGATGTTGGAGCCGGCGCGGCCCGCCACTCCCACGCTGACGAGCGTGCCGCGGTATGCGAGCGCGCCGATGCTGTCGACGAGGTTCTGGCCGCCGACCGAATCGAGGATCACATCGGCGCCGCGCCCGTCGGTCAGAGCGCGCGTTCGCTCGACGAAGTCCTCGCGCGCGTAGTTGATCCCGTGGTCCAGGCCGAATTCCTTCAAGCGCTCGAGCTTCTCGTCGCTCGACGCCGTCGAGATCACGGTTGCCCCCGCCCGCTTGGCGAGCTGGACGGCAGCCATCCCGACGCCTCCCGCCCCCGCGTGGATCAGG
>Ga0114129_10004613_pt1 | contig 19450 bp, 16 predicted proteins | sample RhiMetdeltSRZDD1_FD_80071 | JGI IMG/M metagenome (GOLD analysis project Ga0114129, IMG submission 80071) | Populus rhizosphere microbial communities from Tennessee, USA - Rhizosphere MetaG P. deltoides SRZDD1 (version 2) (version 2) | ecosystem: Host-associated > Plants > Roots > Rhizosphere >...
ATTCCTTTCTGAAGCGCGGTTCAACGCCTTCTCGGTTAAATCTGCATCCATCGCTTGAAAAAGTTAGTTAGAAACCTGACTGGAAAAATAAAAAACAATGGCCCTACGAGAAAGACTCATAAAAGAACCAGGACTACCCGGAGCTCAACCGAATAACACCACGGAACATGCTCCGCATAGTTTTCAGGAAATAAAGTCTCGTCTGCATCGGTCGCTGATCAACCGAATGGACTTGACGAAGCTCGCCTCGCTCACACAGGAGCAAGCCCATGCCGAGGTAACGCGCCTGGCGGAATCGGTGTTAGCTCAAGATTCGATGCCTTTATCGGTCGCTGAGCGCGAGCGTCTAGTTAACGATGTCCAACATGAACTGTTCGGTTTAGGTCCGCTCGAGCCCCTGCTGGCCGACTCAACCATTTCGGACATACTCGTGAATTCTCATGGCACGATTTACATCGAGCGCAGGGGAAAGTTGGAGCGCACGGATGTGGCCTTCAAAGACGACGAACACTTGATGCGCGTCATTGAAAGGATCGTTTCCTCCGTCGGCCGACGAATTGATGAATCATCGCCCATGGTTGATGCGCGTCTTCAGGATGGATCTCGTGTAACGCCATCATTCCCCCACTATCCCTTGATGGACCTGTACTGTCGATTCGTCGGTTCGGTGCAGAACCATTAAGAATGGACAAACTGATCGAATACAAAGCGCTAACCAAAGACATTGCCGACATGCTGCAGATGTGTGTTACCGCGCGTTTGAACACTTTGATTTCCGGTGGTACGGGCGCCGGCAAAACTACGCTGTTGAATGCCTTGTCTGCCTATATTCCAGAGTCTGAGCGTATCGTAACGATTGAAGATTCCGCCGAATTACAGCTTCAGCAGCCGCACGTGGTCCGCCTGGAAACTCGACCCTCCAACATTGAAGGGAAGGGCGAAGTGACGCAAAGAGACTTAGTAAAGAACGCTCTGCGCATGCGTCCTGATCGCATTGTTATCGGCGAGGTTCGTGGTGGAGAGGCGATCGACATGTTGCAGGCTATGAATACTGGCCACGACGGAAGTCTAACGACAATTCACGCCAACACTCCGAGAGATTCATTGTCGCGACTGGAGACGATGATTCAGATGACGGGTATGTCTTTGTCAGAGCGGGCCATGCGCCAACAGATCGCGTCAGCTTTGGATGTTGTACTTCAGGTTGCGCGCCTCTCCGATGGAACCAGGCGTGTAACTTCGATTTCTGAAATCACCGGAATGGAAGGCGACACTATCACGATGCAAGAGGTCTTTCATTTCGAGCGCACAGGTATAAGCCCACAAGGTGAGGTCCTCGGTCGCTTCCGGCCCACGGGAATTCGGCCACGATTCGCTGAAAGGCTGAAGGCTGCTGGAATGCAACTGCCTCGAGTTTTCTTCGAAGAAATGTAACGATCATGCTAATAGCATTTCTAGTATTCATCTTCGCTTTAGTACTTGTCCTGGGCGCTTACCTGGCCGCTACGCATGGATCAGACGCCAAGCGGAAGCGCTTACAAAAGCGATTATCTGAAGCCCTGCTTCACTCTGCACACACTGAAGACGTTGAGGTTGTGCTCGCTCGAAATGAGTTGATGAGTGAGATACCGGCAGTCAATCAGATCCTGTTGCGTGTGCAGACGGCGCTGCACCTGAAGAGACTTCTCGATCAGGCAGATCTACACATTACTCCCTCTCGGCTCATCATGTTTTCAGTGATGGCTGGGATTTTGGCTGCGCTAGCGGTGTCAATACTGACGATTTCTTTGCCACTAATCGTTTTGGGTGGCGTAGTTGCCGCCTCCTTGCCATTCCTGCATGTCTGGTGGAAACGGAAGAAGCGTTTCGATAGTTTTCTCGAGTTGTTGCCGGATGCACTCGAATTGATCAGTCGAGCGTTGGGCGCCGGACACGCATTTTCGGAAGCGTTACTGATGGTTTCGCAGGAAATGCCTGAGCCGATTGCCGGCGAATTTCGAAAGACGTACGAAGAACAGAATTTGGGACTGTCTTTGAAGTTGGCTCTCGAAAATCTGACGGAAAGAATTCCGTTGTTGGATCTGCGGATGTGTGTGACTGCTGTTCTAATCCAGCGCGAAACAGGTGGAAACCTCGGGGAAATTCTCGAAAAGGTTGCCTACACCATTCGTGAGCGCTTTCGCATCATGGGAGATCTCAAGACTCTAACCACCAGTTCTCGACTTTCAGCGTGGCTTCTTTGTGGCTTACCGATATTTGTAGCGTGTGCGGTTACCTACATGAATCCCGATTACATGGCAGTGCTTTGGAAGGATCCTCGCGGTCACTATCTGATCGCCGCCGCTTTGTTTATGCAGGTAACGGGCATGCTCATCGTCAAGAAGATATTGAATATCAAGATCTGAGTTCTCTTTGAGTACGTTTTCAAGCTCAATGAGAGCAGGTTTGAACTTCCGATAGAAGACCAAAAAGATGCTTCTGATAATCGCCATCTCAACTTTCGTTTGTATCACGCTGGCAATGGTCGGTGTGTATTGGCTGTTTATGCGCCCGCAGAGTGCCGCTACGGAGCGACTAAGGCGACTTGGTCAAAGTTCCGGCACTGCCTCCGTGGGAACCGTCTCACTTGCTGAAGACAATTCAGGTGAAAAATTCGCGGAACGAGTCGCTGCCCCGATTAATCGCCTGGTGCCAGTTTCCGCAACCGAGGCTCGGAAACTACAAAAGAAATTGATGCAGGCAGGTTTTCGATCGCGCCACGCACCTCTGATCTATCGGAGCATCCAGCTCATTTCGATGGCGAGTTTGCCAGCCATCGTCGGTCTATTCTGCGCAATCATCGCACGTCCTCTAAGCAGTGCGCTTTTCTGGATTCTTGCCGCCTTTATATCAGGCTTCTTTGCACCTCGCTACATTCTTGGTCGAATTGTTCGTTCACGTCAGTTGAAGATTCGATGGGGTCTTGCGGATGCGCTTGACCTGATGGTTATTTCAATTGAGGCGGGACTCGGCTTGAACGCAGCGATGGTCAAAGTTAGTACCGAACTCTATAAAGTCCACCCAGATATCAGCCAGGAGTTTGAGCTGGCGAACCTTGAAATTCGAGTTGGACGCGAACGAGATGAGGCATTACGGAATCTGTCGGAGCGAACAGGTGTGGACGATCTGCGAAGTCTGGTCGCGATGTTAATTCAAACGGACCGCTTCGGTACCTCTATTGCCAAAGCCATTCGCGTCTTCTCGGACTCACTACGGACTAAGAGACGTCAACGCGCAGAGCAAGCAGCGCAAAAGGCAGCGGTGAAGTTACTGTTTCCGTTAGCTTGCTTTCTGTTTCCTACGCTCTTTATCGCTATTCTCGGCCCCGCTCTCATCCAATTGATGGATACGCTCGGCAATTTGTAAAGGAGTTGGACCATGAACAAACGCAGAATCATAGCCTTTCTAATAGCACTCGTTGTGACCATTGGCGTAACCGCAATGTGGAGCGCCGCAACTATCGAGCGTGAAGGTGATCCAGACGTCAATGTGCTGGAAGACTCTGGCTCAGAAGCCGGCACCGTGCCTGAGCAAAAGAAGGATGGCAACAAAGTAGTAAAGGTGCTGACGGCTCCCTTTAAGGCTTTTGGTCGTCTGTTCAAACACAAAGATCGTGTCGAACGGATGACTGAGAAAGACGCCGAGAAATTTGCAACAGTCGGAGTGTCAAAAACGGAAGACGAACGTTATCCGGCGAGCCAGATTAACTCCTCAGGAAATGCAAGGGAACACTTAGACGCAGGACGCGAGTTTCTGCTCGCTGGTCGCCTGAATGAAGCAATTGCGGAATTGTCTACTGCGGCTTCTCTCGATCCCAAACTGACGGAGGCGCACAATCTTCTGGGAGTCGCTTACGACAAGAAAGGCTTTGCCGATCGGGCGAAGGACTCTTACGAGCGGGCTGTGAAATCAGATTCTGAGGATCCGGAGACGCTCAATAATCTAGGCTTCTCTCTTTATCAAAACGGCAATTACCGCGCAGCGGTCGACCGCTTGAAGCGTGCCGCAAAACTCGCCCCTACCGACGAGAGAATTCTTAACAATCTCGGTTTAGCTTTGTGCCGTCTGGGTAAAATCGACGACGCATATAAGTACTTTAGCCGCGCCGGTGGCCCATTGGTTGGCAGTCTGAACACGGCGCGCATGCTTGAGCGATTCGCACGAGAAGACGATGCCATCAAGTACTACGAAATGGCACGACAAGCTGATCCGAATAACACGTTTGCACTGCGCAGGCTCGCCGATCTCTATCAGCGAGTTGGCAGAACTGTTGAAGCAGAGAATGCGCGCGTGGCACTCGTGTCCTTATCCCATGGATCCGGAGCTGTAGCCGGTTTGGAACGATAGTCGGAAAAGGAACTCACAATGTCGCAAACTACCATCCTGACCCGAGCTGAGGTTGAGAGCATGGGACCACCCATGCCTGAAGAGTTGGCCGACACTGGCATCGCAGACGGATTCTTATGTGATCTGACGTTGAAACACGTAGCGATGATGCCGGAGCCAACTACTGCCGCAGTGTCGGAACAACTTCATCTGCCTCGCGCTTTAACCGAAGACTTGCTCCAGAAGTTGTACCGGGAGAAGCTCATTGAGATTAAGTTGCAGAAGACGGTTGGATCCACCAGGTACGCAATGCTCGATCACGGTTGGGATCGCTTGACGAGACTCTTGCAAGTTTGTGGGTATGTGGGACCAGCCCCCGTATCGCTGAATGATTACGCCCATATGATGCGGTTGCAGTCAATTCCTTCAGATCCGGCATCGATCGAGACCGTTCGCGACGCATTTCATGACCTGGTATTGCCTGATTCACTCTTGCAAACGCTCGGGTGTGTTATCAATTCACGTCGCTCGTTGTTTCTAACGGGTCTTCCCGGAACCGGTAAGACTGCCGTTGCTGAGAGAATCAACGGGGCTCTCGCAGGATCGATTTGGATACCGTACGCCATCGAGATTGATGGACAAATCATTCGAACGTTCGACTCACACTGTCACGTTCAGGCGCATCCGGATTACATACCCGCTGAGTTCGATCGACGCTGGATCATGATCGAAAGACCTCTCGTGGTTGTTGGCGGTGAGTTAACCCTCGAGAACGCGGATCTGACCTGGAGCGAGGCAGCGAAGTTCTATGAAGCGCCGTTTCAAATGAAATCGAATGGCGGCACATTGGTGATCGACGACTTTGGTCGTCAGAGAGTAGCGCCTCAGGATTTGCTGAATCGGTGGATTGTTCCTCTTGAGCGTCGCGTTGACTACTTGGCGTTGCATACTGGAAAGAAGATCGAAGTTCCGTTTGAGCAGCTGGTCGTGTTTTCAACAAACCTGGATGAAAAGGATCTGGCTGACCAGGCTTTCCTGAGACGAATGGGCTATCGCGCTCGCGTAGAGCCGCCGACGCCCGCTGCTTATGTAGAAATATTCAAGCGTCAAGCTCACAAGCGGGGAATTGTGTGTGATCATGGCGTCCTGGAACACATTTTGGGTAAGTATCGAATCGAGCGCCGGCAGATGAAAGGATGTGAGCCTCGGGATCTACTCGATCGCGCCACAGACATCTGTATGTTTGAAAAGCAAAAACTGGAGCTGACGCCCCAAATAGTCGATATTGCATGGCGCAACTACTTTGGCACTTCCCATACATTCGCTCCGGTTCAAACTGCGGAGACGATGATCGAAAGAACTCTGGCGGATCCGCTCGAGTTGTAAGGAAACTACCAATAGGTCCTGTCGGTCGGATAGGACCTATTTCCGTCTAATCACAATGCTGAGACTAATCCAGATTCGAGCTCTTCTGATCTGCATTGCCCTTGCCGCAGTTTCAACTCAGCTGTTTGCGCAAACCAAAAATCCCGACCCGTCTTCATCACAATCAGAACAAGTACGCCTGAAGCTAACGGACGGTACTTATCTCGTGGTCGATGATGCATGGGAAACACCACAGGGAATTTGGTATCGCCAGGCTGGGTTGAGTCACTTGGCTCCCAAAGATCGTGTGAAGTCAATTGTCAGGGGTGAAGAGCCTGCGCCCAAAAGTAAAACGAAAAAACAATCCGATGACGGTCCTTTATATATGACACCGGTTGCTGAGCCCGAACCTGTTGAACCAAAAAGCGGTGTTTTTGAGAAACCGGCTTGGATCTATTTAGTGGGCGGCGCCAAGGTAGAAGCGGATAGTGCTACGGAATCAGCAGCAGGCGTTTGGTACAAGCGCGGTTCAATGTCCATCTTCATCGACAGAAGCCGAGTCGATCACATCGAGCTTGAAGATGTGGTCAAGTCTGATACTGGCAAAAAAGAAAGAGGCTGGAGCACCGGCAGTTCGAGGCTCGATGCCTTGATCCGGCAGAACGGCATGCGTTACCGCGTAGATCCGTACCTGATCTTCCTCGTGATGGAGCAAGAGTCGCATTTCAACAGTCGCGTGGTCTCTCCGAAAGGGGCTCAAGGTCTGATGCAATTGATGCCAGGTACTGCTGCGCGGTTTGGTGTGCGTCGTTCGTTTGACCCGGCACAAAATGCTTCAGGTGGCACTCGCTATCTGCGCGAACTACTCAATCGATTTAACAATCGAGTCGACCTGGTGTTAGCGAGCTACAACGCTGGCGAGGGTGCAGTTATCAAGTTTGGACACAAGGTCCCGCCGTACAAAGAGACGCGCAACTACGTGAAACAGATCAGCTATCGCTACCGTCGCAATGCTGTAAAACCAAAAAAGAGCAGCGCATCCGAAGCGGGCACAACCTCCGGCGGAAAATGAATCTGAACATTCAACAAATACCTTTGCTGAGCAAGAGCCTGCTGTTCTTAGTATTGTTTTGTTTCTCGGTGACTTCCTTGCACGCTCAGGCGCCTGATGGACCGCTTACGAATGCAGCAGTGATTCGACTTGTCAAAGCTGGATTCAAAGAAAAGACGATCATCGCAATCATCAACAGCAGACCCAACCGGTTTAATCTGGAAACTGACCAATTGATTCAGTTGAAGAAGAACGGCGTGAGCGAAAACGTGATACTTGCAATGCTCTCGTTTCGCGGTCTTATTGAGGTCAACGACGACGAGTCATGGGCGGCGGATCCGTTCTTTAAAGAATCAAACGGTCAGCGAGTAGAAAGTGATCCAAAACCTTCTTCAGGCACGAGCGGAGACATATTTGGTTCTGGTAATAGTTCGAGTTCATCTATTCGTTCGCGCGGGGGGCGCGGTGGAAATGAAAACGATGGAAACATTACCGGGTCAGCTACAGTCCGAATAATTAGGCCACAAGCTGAGGCCGGTAATGCCCCTTTAAAGCTGGAAAAGGTCAAAACACTTGATAACCAGGGTGTGATAGCTCTCGTTGACGCAGGTTTTTCAGAAGGGACGATTATTAAACGAATAGAAGACTCTCCAGTCGATTTTGATCTCTCACCCGATAAGGTAACTGAACTTCACAAGCGTCGAGTTACTGACGCAATTATCGCTGCAATGACAGCGGCAATGGGCGATGCGCCGACAAAACAAAATTCTCGTCAACCAGAAAGAGAGAACTAAGTGCAATGTCGCACGGATTTCTCGGAACACCAGTTCGCAGCCTGGTGTGTCTGTTTATCCTTTGTCTTTTCGTCCCTGGTGCGCTCGCGCAAAACGCTCAAACTCCCAAGCCTTCACCCACTCCAACCGCGACGCCCGACGATCCTGAGATTGATCCTGACGACATAATCTCGGTTAACACTAGCGAGGTCTTGCTGCCAGTCACAGTGAGGAACTCTTCTGGAAGGTTTGTTGAAGGCTTGAAACGCGAAGACTTCAAAATCTTCGAGGACGGTTCACCACAGCCGTTAAGTGATATTAGTCTGCGACAAGTTCCTGTAGACGTTGTTCTAATGGTGGATGCTTCCTCGTCAGCTGTTCAGAACCTTGAGGACTTCAGCAAGGCGGCGGAGGGGTTTGCATCTCATCTGGCAACGGATGATCGAGTAAGCTTGATCCAATTCGATGATCGCGTTGTGTTATTACAAGACTGGACCAGAAGTCTGGTGCAACTGCGTCGTGCACTCAGACGAATAGTTCCAGGAATGTTTACTCGCTTTCATGATGCTGTTGTGCTGGCATCTAGGGATCAGAAGCCGCGACCGAACGCACGTCATGCAATCATTGTCTTGACAGATGGAATTGATAATGGCGGCTCGACAAGTTTTCAAATCGCATTGCGGAGCGCCTTACAATCTCAGACCGCGGTCTATGTGATCAGTAATACTGAGATTGAGCGTGCCGATAAAGAACGTCAGCTGGCAGTGCAGCTCTCAGGATCCGAAGCGGCAATCAAGTTCAATCAAGTTCAAATTGAGGATTTGCGAATGGGCCTCGCCGCCCTCAATGCGAGCGAAAGAAACCTGCAAGAGTTAACCAGCGCAACGGGAGGCAGACTTTACAGACCGAAGTCCTTCCACGATCTGGAAGCCATCTACGCCGAGGTGGCGAATGAGCTTAGCCATCAATATGGGCTTTATTACTCCCCACTTGATAAGAAGCGTGATGGTCAATTCCGACGGGTTCGCGTGGAAACAACCGACCCCTCTTACACGGTTACCACCCGAATTGGCTATTACGCTCCAGCCCGTTAATAGTATCGGCCAAAATGTCACAGAGCAGCCCTGAGCAGTCTTGCCTGAACCATTAAGACACACGCGAAAGCTGACCTCGCACACCTCTTTCAAACCTCTTCAGCGGACTAAGTGAAGAAATAATTAAAGTTGTTCCTGCAACCCGATCCGGCGGCATACTCATTGCCCTTAGTTCGCTGAAGATCGGTAGGTACGGGACTGCCGAGCAGCATTAATTCACATTAACAATCGCAAATTTACGGAGGAACGATGCGCCCTATCAAGTACGCGGAGAGAGGTTTGACCCTGGTGGCCGGAGGGCTTTTCAATGCAATTCAGTCAGTAAACAAATACAAGCCCAATCCGTCCTTTACTCCAAAATGGTCAGACAAGCCGCTGCTGAAATCATGGCAGAAAAGCAAGCCAACACTCGGTTGGCCTCGTACAACCGACTCCCTTTGCCCCAATTGTGTAATCGAAGCTCGCGAAGAGATTCTCAGTGGTAAGAAGGACGTCAGTGTCCTTATTAATGAGAAGGTCGGTGAAATCAAGGCCCAGATTATCGAACGTGATGGTCAAATCTGGATGGTTAAGGACTGCCCAGTCCACGGCCATTTTGAAGACATGATGGCCATTGACTCGAAGTTCCTTACTCATATCGAAAAGATGTTTCCTGGTCGAGACATCGACGCTCACAACGACGAGAAACTCCACAACCACGGATCGAGCACAGTTAAGTACGGTCGTGGCGCTGTGTTGACGGTTGATCTCACAAATCGCTGCAACATGATGTGCGATCCGTGCTTCATGGACGCGAACCAGGTTGGCTTTGTACACGAGCTAAGCATGGAAGAGATCAAGGAGATCCTTGATAACGCGATCACCATCAAGCCTCGTCGCCAAATGTCAGTTCAGTTCTCTGGCGGTGAACCTTCGATCTCTCCGCATTTCATCGAAGCAATCAAGTATTCCCGCAAGGTTGGTTACAACAGTGTTCAGGCAGCAACAAACGGAATCGAGTTTGCCAAGAGCAAGGAATTCTGCCGGCAAGCAGCTGAAGCAGGATTGCGTTACGTCTACCTGCAGTTCGACGGAATCGGAAACGATGCCAACAGTCATCGTCAGGTTGGAAACTTGTTCGACGTGAAGATGAGAGCGATTAACAATCTCCACGAAGCTGGCGTCGAAATCGTTCTTGTGACGACGCTCGTCAACGGAATCAATAACGATCAGGTTGGATCGATTATTCGGTTTGCGCTCGACAATCCAAAGAAGATTGCTTTCCTTTCGTTCCAACCAGTCTCGTTCACAGGCCGTGACGAAGAAATCACCGCGCAACGCAGACTGCAACAGCGATACACGCTTTCGCATCTTGCACACGACGTGAAGAATCAGGTTGGCATCACTGAACCAACTCGCGATTGGTTTCCGCTTTCACTGATGGGAGCCTTTGCTGATTTTGCGGATCTAGTGCATGGACCGGAAGCTGAATGGGGTCAGGTGTCGTGCGGTTGCCACCCGAACTGTGGAGTTGGAACCGCAGTCATGATCGACAAAGAAACTAAAGAGATGCGACCAGTGCCGGAGTTTTTGAACATTCCGGGATTGGTCAAAGACATGCAGAAGATCACTGACGCGGCGCGTGGCAAGTGGATGTCGAACTTGATGATGGGTCTGGCATTGTTGAAGCACTACACTCCGTACAATGCGCCATCACAGTTCAGTCTCTATGAGCTCTTCAAGAAGTTTGACAAATCCTTTGGGTTAACCGGCAAGGATTATGGCAGGGTCGATGGCGATCGAGAGACGCAAGACATTGCAAAACGACGTTCCGATCGCTGGAACTTTCTGTTCATCGCCGGCATGTGGTTCCAGGATCTTTTCAATTACGATTTCCGGCGCACCGAAATGTGCATAATTCCCTACGGTACGCAGGAAGGTGAGATTTCGTTCTGTGCATACAATACGGGAATCGGTTGGAGAAATATCATTGAGAACATGCACCAAAATGCGACCGTTGCGAAGTGGTATCAGGAGCATGGTCGACATGAGATCTTTGCCGGCGGCAAGAACGTGGAACTAGCCGACAAGTCGCATAGTCTGAAGTTGAATGAAATCGACCTTACCCGGCCGCATAAGCCGCAGATGGAAGGACCCAAGACAGCTCACGAAGAAGCTGTGATGATGCGGAAGCTCTATCAGGAGATGGTGCTGAAGAAGCAGCTCGATGTGAAACAAGCCGATCAGCCAGTTCAGATTAAAGGCTTATCGCGAAAGAAGGAAGAACCGGCAGAAGCAGTGTTGGTGTAGTCGCGAGTTTTCAATCAAACCCCGCGAATGAATACAAGTCGCGGGGTTTGGTGTGCCAGAGGGATTTAAGATTTCAGCTTTAAGATTGCAGGTTTTGAAGTTTCTGCAGTCGTGGCAAGCAATCTTAAACCTGAAATCTTAAATCTGAAATCCTAAGTGCTCGCGGCTTGACCATCACCATCTTCGGCGTGTTTAATAAGGTTAACTGATCGAATAAGAAGGAAAGCAACTGAAGAATGGCTATAGTTACTGTTAATCAAGGTGAATCGATTGAGAGCGCGTTGCGCCGTTTCAAGCGCAAAGTAATGACCGAGGAAATCATCAAAGATGCAAAGAAACACGCGTTCTTTATTCCTCCCGGTCAAAAAGCAAAACTCAAATCGGCACTTGCTCGCAAGCGAAATAAGAAAAAAGGTCGGATGCGAGTCCCGCGCGACTAACCTGTTACTCCCAACCGAACGCGGCTCAGGCCGCGTTCTCATCTCACCAGACGTTTTTCATGACAACCGGTCGAGAAGTGGACGCTCCTGAGTGGGCGAGCCATTAATCGGACGCTATGTAGATGACGCGCATTTTAGTCACAAACGACGACGGCATTCATTCCGACGGTCTTCACAAGCTTGAAGAAGCCATGAAGGAGTTGGGTGACGTGTACGTCGTTGCTCCAATGGCGGAAATGAGTGGCGCGTCACACAGCCTGACGCTCGCCCGTCCCTTGCGCATCAGGCAACTCGATGACCGACACTGGTCAATTGATGGCACTCCCACAGACTGTGTCACCCTCGCGCTCAACAAAATACTGACGAACGATGAACGGCCGGACATTTGTGTTTCGGGCATCAATCACGGGGGAAATCTGGGCGACGACGCAACCTATTCGGGGACCGTTGCGGGCGCCTTGGAAGCTACGATACTTGGCGTCCCCGGAATTGCGTTGAGTCTGGTTGCGCGCGACAACTTTGATTTTACCGTTGCCGCTGCTATTGCCGTGGCTGCCGCAAGAAAAGTTCTGGAAGAAGGCTTACCTGAAGGCACTCTCCTGAACATCAACATTCCGCAGGCTGAGATCAAAGGTGTCAAGGTTACGCGACAGGGAATCAAGAATGCTCGACCCGTGATTAGCGAACATATCGATCCTCGTGGCAAACCTTACTTTTGGATCGGTGAAGAGTACTTCAGTACAAATTCGGCCGAGGGTACTGACTATCACGCTGTCGAGTTGGGGTACGTATCAGTGACTCCACTGCGGAGCGACATGACCGATCATCAAGCTTTGACTGCACTCGAGACTTGGAACTATCTAAGAGACTCCGAACTGATTCAAAAGAGCTGAGCTTTGTATTTTGTGCTTTGTACTTTGATTTGGTGGGAGTTGAATTAACAAAGTACAAAGCTCCAAGCACAAAGCACACAACGAAGTGCAATCAGCAAATCGCCAACAGCCTGCATCCTTGCAGGAGTACTCAATCCCACGCGCAAGAATGGTGGCTCGCCTGCGCGATCACTATGGCATCCGGTCTCAGAATGTTTTAGATGCGATGAACAATGTGCCCCGACACTTCTTCGTGCCGGAAGCGTTACGTGGCCGCGCTTATGGCGATCACGCACTGCCGATCAGCGCTAACCAAACCATTTCACAACCTTTCATCGTCGCCAGAATGACTGAGTTGCTGGAACTGGATGAGCACAGTCGTGTGCTTGAAATTGGCGCAGGTTCAGGCTACCAGACTGCGGTCTTGTCAAAGATCGCAGCTCAGGTTTATGCGATAGAGCGAATTGCGGAATTAGCCCGTGAGGCGCAAACAAGAATTCGACAGCTCAACATCTACAACGCGACAGTGAAGTGTTTTGATGGGACGCTGGGTTGGGCAGCAAACGCCCCATACGATGGAATTCTGGTGGCGGCTGGCGGTCCCACGATTCCGGAGCCTTTGATTGCGCAACTAAAGACTGGTGGTCGATTGGTGGTGCCAGTTGGGGAGGCGCGTGATTCACAGCGGTTGATTCGTGTTATCAAGACAGAGCAGGGAAGAAAGGTTGAAGACCACGGTGCCTGCGCATTTGTACCTCTCATCGGGCAACACGGATGGACGGAGAAATAGTGTCCGATATGCTTTAGCTTGTCGTGACGTTATAAATGGACCCGTTTTTTCGAAGGCGCGAGTGACAGTTCAAGGATCTTGGTTTGTGACCTCCCGACACGCTAAAGCATATCGGACACTGAAGACATGATCGCTAAAATCATCGAATACCTATCATTGTTCATCATTGCCACGATCTCGGCGCTTGGCTATTCGGGCATCGTTTTGTTGATGGCCATCGAATCGGCATGCATACCTTTGCCGTCTGAGATCATCATGCCATTCTCAGGCTATTTGGTCTCGACAGGGCAGATGAATCTGTGGGGTGTTGCAGTCGCAGGAGCAGTCGGCTGTGTTGTGGGTTCGCTTGTGGCTTACTGGGTTGGCATGTACGGCGGACGGCCCTTGATTGAAAAATACGGTCGGTACATTTTGTTGTCACGCCATGATCTTGATTTGGCTGATCGCTGGTTCGCAAAGTACGGGGAGATAATTGTCTTTGTGAGCCGATTGTTACCTGCGATTCGGACGTTCATTGCGTTTCCGGCCGGTGTCGCGCGAATGAACCTCACTAAATTTGTGATCTATACATTCGCCGGATCCTTGCCGTGGTGTCTTGGTCTCGCTTACGTGGGCCAGAAACTTGGTGAGCAATGGAACAAGGACGACACGCTCAAGACCTGGTTTCACCGATTCGACTTTGTCATTGGTATCCTCGGCGTTCTCGCGGTGAGTTGGTGGATCTGGAGACACATTAAGCATTCCCGAATTGAAACTAAAAAAGAGATGGGTAGGGGAACCACTTCTCTTGATGCCGAGTAGTTGTCTCGAAAGTAAGCAGCCAAATCACCAACAGCTTAGCTGAATAAAACGTTACATTAAACTAAGTGTGTTCGAAATTGATTGTGCCTCTTGCTCACGCCTAGTATAGTGAAATCCCTCGCAGTCCCAACGTACTGAAAACGACGAAGTCCTTTGCACTAGAGTCTCGAACAGTTCTAATCTCTCTCATCGATTCAGATTGGCCGCAGCACATCAGGAGACATCATGAAAAAACCGGGAGACACAAGACGTCGGCCACCAGGCGGGGGAGCAGCAGGTCGGGCCCAACAGTTCGAGAAAGAGCGACAGCCTACTGACGAGTACCCGAAGCAGTCAGAGAAGAAAGAAACATCAGCCGGCGAAACTCAGAAAAAAACTAGCAAGAAAAGAGCAGTCAAACCGAAGTAATCATCTTCACTGGAGGGTCCTCGTATGAAGCGCCCGCTCTTCACTCTACTTCCTCCAACGGTGAAAAGTGGTAAGAAGCCAAGACCTCGCAGACGCAAGATAGTTGGTGGCAAGGCAGTTGCCCGCCAAAGAAACTTTTCTCAACAGCGTGAACGTCCCGCAGCTGCAGGACAGCGCAAGCATGCGGGGATGGCGACTGCTCAAAAGTTAACTTCCGAAGGTAAGTCACCCTTTCCAACAGACTCTCGAAAAGCCAAGGCTGCGCCGTCGCTAACGAAAGCCTCAGCTCAGCGAGAAAAAGCGAAAACTGCCACTCATAAAACTGGGCAACAGGTGTGGCGTCCGCTTGGTCCGTTCTGTATTCCTCATGGTCAGACTTACGGATTTGGACCAGGCAGTCGTCCGTCAATCTCTGGTCGAGTGTCAGCAATCGCGATTGATCCAGACAATCCAAAGCGTATTCTGATCGGTTCTGGTGGAGGTGGAATCTGGGAAACCATCGACAACGGCGCTCATTGGAAGCCCCGAGGCGACGACTTACCTTCTCTATCAATCGGAGCAATTGCCTTCAGCCCAAGTGATCCAAACGTGGTTTACGCAGGTACTGGTGAGGGCGATAACACTTTACCCGATGATAAGAATCTACTCGGAGTTGGTTTCGTAAAATCAACTGATCGCGGAATCACGTGGTCTCGTCTCACGGAAAAGCCTTTTGCGCGACTCGGCTTTTACGACCTGGGAGTTGATCCCGTGAACTGTAAGAATATCCTTGCTGCAACTACTGGAGGTCTGTTTCGCTCAACCGATGGCGGACTCACATGGCAACGGAAGAGAAATGTTAGAACATGGAACCTCTCAACCCATCCGCCAACCATCGATGGAGACACCACACCCAAAGAGATATTTGCTGCATGTGAAAACGGGTTATTTCGCTCGACCGATGGAGGCGCGAGGTGGACCAATATAGCCTTGCCTGGCGGACGAAAGCTCTACGCGCGTATGGAGGTTTGCCACGCGCCCTCTAATGGAAATGTGGTTTACGTATTTGCCACGACGCCGATTCGCTCCGCACCAGACGATCCGCCTTTGCCTCATATCTGGCGACGTAGCGTATTTGGCGGACCATTCACGAAGATAAACAAACTACCTGAGGGTTTGGAAACGGACCAGTCCTGGTACGATTGGTTTGCGGCGGTAGCACCGAATAATCCTGACATGCTTTACGTTGGTGCGGTGAATGCTCACAAGGGAATCCGCTCTGCTTCGGGATCGTGGGAGTGGGAAAATATATCTGCTAAGAAGTTTGGTACTTCAATCCATCCGGATATGCATGTAATAGCATTCAGTCCGGCTAACCCAAATGCGATCTACATCGGTTCTGATGGTGGCATCTTTCGTTCTCCCAATGGAGGCAACGATTGGTTCTCCTTAAACAAAGGACTCTGTCTGACGGAAGTTGAATTTCTCGCACAGCACCCTCAGTTCGAATCATGGTTAATTGCCGGCACCCAGGACAACGGCACGCTGCAATATCATGGCAGTCTCGTTTGGTATCACATCACAGATGGCGACGGTGGCGATTGCGCCGTTAGCTCTACTTCTCCGTATACCTGTTATTCGACAACCTATGGCATGAGCATCTCTCGCTCCACAAAAGGCGGTGCCTGGAACACCTGGCCTGCAGATGAGGTTATTACTCCACACATCCCCTCCAGTGACGACTATCCGAATGGAGCGCTCTTCTATCCGCCGATGGAAGTGAACAGTCGAACAGTCGCGCAGGGTGGTAGGAAAATCTTTATCTCACGTGACGGTGGTAATGTGTGGTTGCGTACGGCCTTGCGTCTGGGGTCGGAGTTATCGTCGGCAATGACTATGCCCAGTCCGAACCGAATTTTTGTCGGCACCGACGAAGGTAGTGTTTTGCGTTTTGATTTCGCTAACGGAAAGTGGAACCGTAAAAAACTCGCTACACCAACCGCAGGTGCTGTCAGCGACCTACTTGTTGATCCAACCAATTCGAACCGAATGTTTGTCACTTATCAGAGCAGTAATACGAGCAGTCATGTTTTTCGCTCCGACGACGCCGGAGAAAGTTGGAAACCCATAAGCACGGGCTTACCGGACATCGCTATCAATGCCATAGAAATTGATTCGGATAATCATCTTTTCGTGGCTGCAGACGTCGGTGTTTATCGAACTGACGACGCTGGAGACTCATGGACGCTATTCAATTCAGGTTTACCAAACGTTCTGGTAAAGGATTTGGCTTTCCATTCACCTTCGCGTTTGTTACGCGCCGGCACGCAGGCGCGTGGGGTGTGGGAAATTCCGATTGACGAAAGAGCTTTGCCGCCAGTTGAAGTCTACTTGCGCGATAACACAGTCGACACCGGTCGAGTTTTGCCGTCTCCATTCGGCGAAGTTGATCCTTTCACCTTCGGCGCGCGGACTTTTTGGTGGCAATGCGCTGATATCAAGGTTGATTCCCCATTGTTTCTGACACCGGGACTTGACGAAGTTGACTTCGAGATCTTTGGTGATGATCAAAGCATGATTGGGAACTCGGAACATGATCAAGGTATTCAGTTTGCGGCAGGTTTACTACCCGAAAATCCTCTCAAGGGGCAGATGAATCGTATTTACATCCAGGTTCATAATCGAGGGATAAAGGCCGCCAAAAAAGTGGCGGTTAAGGTGTTCTTTACTCCTATCGACTCGGTGGTCTTGCCGGATCTACCCAGGAAGTTTTGGATGAACTTTCCGAATCATGTTGTGCCGGCGTCCTCGCCGTGGCAGCCAATTGCATCACACAGAGTCATTCCAGAGATACCAGCGGTTAGTAGCAAGATCATCGGCTTTGAGTGGCCTGTGCCTTTAGCCTCAGCAACATCCTTCGCGTTGCTTGCTGTTGTTCGGGCAGCCAACAAGGAATTTGACACCAAACAGTTAAATATCGCGAAGTTGATCACCAGGAACAAGAACTGTGGATTGCGTAATGTCGTTGTCGTGAATCCCTCCGCCGCTAATGGGCCCGCTCTGCGTTCAGCGTTGGTAAATTTATCCGGAAGTCAAGGCAAGCATTCTTTGGTTTTTGCACAGACAACACCTAACTTGTTACGCGCCGTGGTATTGAGCAAACGATTAGCAAAACTTGCCAGGAACAAAAAGATCAAAACGGTCGAAATGACTGAGGAAGACAAACTGGAATTGGCCAGGGTGCTGGAAACAAATCCTTCGCTCAAGAATGCGCTACACACTCGCTCTGCGTTTGCAGTTTCAACCGGGTCGCTCTTCGAGAGCTTGAAGTTAACAAAGGGACGACTGGAGCCAATGTTGTTCCTGATTAATGCTAAGGCTCAGAGTGGAGTCTCATCGATCATGCAGGTGACGGACAAAGAAGTCGTTCTGGGTGGCCTCACGCTTCAAGCCACTGACCTGAGTTAGTTCAAAGAATCAAGCTTGGACCCTCGCTCATTGATATCAATCCATTTTTGCGTGGTTATACCCAACTTGTACTAAAAGGAACTACAAACCTGTGAGCGACAACGCACCCGAACAACCAAATCAAGCCCCTGAGTATCGTGACATCCCCTCCAGGAACAGCGACAACGTTCAAGAAGCCGAACAGATTCTTCGGGGGCGCCAGGCTGATCCGCCAGAAATGTTAAAGCTTGCAAAGAAGTTGAAAGAAGAAAACAGGTTCGGTTATGCGCGTCGTTTGCTTGCGCGAGCGAGCAATAGTTCAGGCATCTGCAAAAATAAGAATACGCGTGAGGAGATCTTTCAGCAGTTAGCACTTTGCACTTACAAAGATGAAGACCTACCGGTTGACGAGCGGCTTGATCGGGCACTCGAAATCTTATGTCAAGTTGCAGACTTCCCGACGACTAAGAATCCAGAAACTTTGGGTCTAATCGGAGCGATCTACAAACGCAAATGGGAGGTTGATAACCAACGCCAGAACCTGGAGCGGGCTCTTTTCTACTATTTGCGCGGGTATGAGCAGGGAGTGGAGAAAGATCAAGGCTATACCGGTATTAATGCAGCCTTTGTTCTGGATCGACTCGCAAGCCTCGAATCACAAGAAGCCGAAAAGGCAGGCAAGTCTTCTATTGCTGCGGAAGAACGTCGAAACCGCGCCCAAGCCATCCGACTCGACATCGTAGCTAATGTTGCGCCTTTGGTCAGTGATAGCACACATAATTGGGTCGCAAGTAAATGGTGGTATTACGCGACAGTGGCCGAAGCCTACTTCGGACTACAAGAGTACGACGAGGCAGTTAAATGGATTAAGGCTGGCCAGGCCGCCGCCGGTAAGATTTTTGAATGGGAGTTGGAGACTTGCGCGCGACAACTAGCTGCGTTAGCGCGTCTCCAGGCTCCTAATGTTTCTGAGCAGGACTTTCGCTCATCTCCGCCCTGGAGCGCACTGGAACAAGCTTTCGGAGCAGATGCAGTTCCCCGTACGGCTTTCATGGGCAAAGTCGGCTTGGCACTTTCGGGAGGAGGATTTCGAGCATCGCTTTACCATTTGGGTGTACTTGCACGCCTTGCTGAATTAGACGTTCTCAGAAGCGTAGAAGTGTTGTCGTGTGTATCCGGAGGCTCAATTCTTGGAGCTTACTACTATTTGAAAGTACGCAAGCTTCTGCAAACAAAAACCAACGCGGAGATTAAGCGAGAAGACTATATAAGAATTGTCCGCGAGATGATCGATGAATTTCTGACGGGCGTCCAGCAAAACATCCGCACTCGAGTTGCGGTGAACCCGCTAAGAAATTTCAAGATGTTCTGGAGCCGCAACTATTCAAGAACCACGCGCGTCGCGGAGTTATATGAGGAGCATCTGTACACCAAGGTTTTAGACAGGAATGACGAGGGGAAGCTTTTGCTCAACGAATGCAAGATCTATCCATGTATACACAAACCAGCGGTTGGAGAACCTACTCTGGATGGAAATTTTTCTCCGAAGTATCAAAATTGGCGGCGCGATGCAAAAGTACCGATCCTTGTTTTGAACGCAGCTACACTGAACACAGGCCATACATGGCAGTTCACTGCATCATGGATGGGCGAGGCGCCTGCGGGAATTGATAGCGAGATTGATGGTAATGACCGTTTGCGTAGGATGTACTACGAGGAAGCACCAAAGGCTATCAGGGAATGTCTCTCGGCGCCGCCGTTGGCGCATCAGCAGCG
>Ga0114129_10004614_pt1 | contig 19449 bp, 7 predicted proteins | sample RhiMetdeltSRZDD1_FD_80071 | JGI IMG/M metagenome (GOLD analysis project Ga0114129, IMG submission 80071) | Populus rhizosphere microbial communities from Tennessee, USA - Rhizosphere MetaG P. deltoides SRZDD1 (version 2) (version 2) | ecosystem: Host-associated > Plants > Roots > Rhizosphere >...
ACCCCGAACTCGGCAAGGACATGCTCATCAGACACGTCACCGACCACAATGGACCTCACCGCACCATCCGGCTGCTCGCCGATGTCGGCCCGCCGGCCCTCGCCTGCGTAGACCGGCTGCGGCGGCTGACCCGCTCAGATGACGACTGGACAAGGGTCGAAGCCGCACACGCGCTATGGCGCATCTGCGGCGAACCCACCGAGCCGGCAGCCATTCTGACCGAACTCGCCCGGCCGCTCGCCGAAGGCCATTGCCTGCCCGTCCGGATCGTCGCGATGCGCTACCTCGCCACGATCGGCACACCCACCGAACCTGTGGCGGACATCGCTCGAGCGATCCTCGACAACCCACGACGGATCGCCAACTCCGGCGGCTGGCGCACCTTCACCGAAGACGAAGACCTCCGCACCGCCGCGACACGCATCCTCGAGCTCCGCCGAGACCGGTGAGCCGCGGTCACCGACCCTTCCCGCGGGCCCATGGTGGGACGAGGAACGCCGGCTGGCCGAACCGCAGCGTGGTCGCGACCAGCACGGCCAGCGGTACGAGCGCCACGGCCGTGACCGTGGCCGTCGCTCGGGCAACGCGCGCCAGCCCTCCGTCCACCGAGTCCTCGACGGCCAGGGCGAAGAAGAGCACGAACGCGTCGAACAGGACCAACGTCATCGCCGGTTGCCCACGGTTGGCGAACGGGAATGCCGCCAACGCCAGTCGTCCTCGCCAACCGCTCTCCGGTTGGTGGCGCCGGTCCGCCCGCCAGGCCCACCCGGAGGCCGCCGCGCTCATCGCCGTGATCAGTCCCAACGCGACCGCGAACCACCACGTCATCGGATCCCCTTCCAGAGCATGGCGCCTGGTCTGCCGAGGCGAACCTCGGCAGACCAGGCGCGCCTACCGTTCAGAATCCCAATGCGTCACCTACGTCACCGGCCACGTCGCCGGCGAAGTCCTGTACCGCTCCGGCGGCGTCGTCGATCGGCTCCTCGAACTCCTCGACGAGCTTCTCACCACCGATACCGCCGGCGATGCCTCCGGCCAGACCGCCGATCGCGCCGCCGATCACCGTGCCAGGGCCCGGTGCGATAGCGGTACCGATCGCCGCGCCCGCCGTGGCACCTATCTTGCCACCGGCGATAGCCGTACCCGCCGGTATGGCTGCCTTGGTCACCGCCGGCAGGGCCTTGTCACCCGACGCGTAGTTCTCCGCGACGTCCAGGCCGAAGGACAACACGGCCGCGCCGCGCTTGATGCCCTTGCCCAGCGTCGAGTTGGTGAACTTCAGCGCCTTGCGGTACGTCGGATTCTGCGCGACGTTGCGCAACCACCGGCCGCCCCAACTGTTGATGGCGTCCGGCAGCTTCTTGTCCCGCAGCGCGTGCCCGGCGAGCGAGCTGATCGTCTTGACGTTGTCCACCAGGCCGTAGACGCCATCGATGGCCTTGGTGATGTGCTTGGCACCTTCGCGTATCACCTCTCCCGCATCGCTGTTGAGGAAGTCGCGCACCGGGTTCGACCGCTGGGGCGGGCTACCGCCGCGCGATGACGTGTTACCCGAGCCCGAACCGGACCCGAACGCCGACCGCACGGTGTCGCTCGCGCTGGACACGGCATCGCCGATGGCGTCGGCGGCCTTGTCGATGCCCTCCTTGATGGCGTCGCCGATGTCCGACAGGGACGGGAAGTGCCCGTCGTATTCGACGAAACTGATCGGGTTGCCACCGGCCAGGGCGTACCGGTTCTGGGTCAGCGGATCGAGCGCCAGACCGAGATCGGCGATCGCGCCGGCGAACATGTCCTGCTGGAAGAACCGGCCGAGGTCCGGGCCGAAGCGTCGGGCGCCCATGTCGTAGCTGGCCGACCCGACCGGCACCGGCGGAACGGTGGACGAGGCCGTGCCGGAGTCCATCCGCCGCCCCGAGTACCGGTACGGATTGATGGGCGCCTGCTGGTCGGTGTCCCCCGTCGTCAGGGAGTCGGGGTCGGTGGACGGTGCGTCCGTGCCGCCGTATGCGTCGTAGCCGTACGACGCCTTGACCTGACCGGCGTCGTCGAGAAGCTGCGACACCGATCCGTGGACGTCGGTGCTGTAGCTGTACTGATTCTCCGCACCCGTGGCGTTGTCCTTGTCGGTAAACGCCACGCGGTGACCGAACTGGTCGTACGAGAACTGTTTGGTCTTCGGGTTGGTCCCGCCGGCCTGCTTCTCCTCGGTCGCGAGCTTGCTCAGGCCTTGGTACGTAAACGTCGTGGTCCGGTCCTTGCCGGTGCCGTTGTGGTCCTCCTGTTCCTTGCTGGTCCGGTCCAGCGCGTCGTATGTGTACGTGGTCTTGTCGGTCGAGGAACCACCGGAGTATTGCTGGATGCCCTCCATCCGACTCAGGTAGTCGTAGCTGTAGTCCGTGATGAGGTTGGCCGTGCCGCCACCGTCGGGCCGGTTGCAGTCGTTGGTCTGCGTACCGCCGGACAGCGTGATGCAGTCGGTGTTGCCGTCGTTGTCGTACCAGAGCTTCGCGGTGACGGGGCCGACGGACATCTCGACGTTCTGGTCGGACTGGTAGCGGCGGATGATCTGCTGTCCCTTGTCGTTGTTCTCCGTGGTGATGTGGCCCGCGCGGATGGACGTGTCGCCGATGAGCATGGCGGGCTCGTCGAACTTGTACGTCGTCACCTTGCCGGCTCGCTTCTGGTGGCGGGTCAGGCGATCGCGAGCGTCGTAGTTGTACTCGGCCACGCACGGGGTACCGACGCACGTGGTCGTCGTGTTGCCCTGCGCGCGGCGCAGCGTGAAGGTGTCCTTCGTACGGTTTCCGTTGATGTAATCGCCGGCGATGTCGTAGTAGCTGACGTTGTGCGACTCGGTGATCGTGCCGGAACCGTTGCGGGTCGTCAGCGTGCTCATCTTGCCGTTGTCGGTGTGGGTCCAGTTCGTGCGCTGCTTCTGCGGCCAGGTGAGCGGGTCGGCGACGCAGCCGGTGGCCGCGCGGAAGATCTCCCGCTGCTTCTCCAGGCCGTTGTCGAAGAACTGGTTGACGATCCGCTGGTCGCCCTTGCAGGCGCTGTCCGTGCCGAGGTCGAGTTGGGTGGCGAGCCAGTCGTTGGCGTCGTACGTCAGCTCGTGCCGGCGCGGCGCCGTCACCTGGGCGCCGGCGTCGGTCTCCTCACCGTTCTCCAGGCGGATCGTCGTGTTGCCGTTCTGGTCGTACGTGTAGGTGTTGAACTTCCAGTTGGTGTCGCCTTGCCTGCGGTGGCGCACCTTCAGGATCTCGTCGAAACCGGTGTACGTCGCCCGCGTCTCCACGGCTTTTTCGCCGGGATCGACGAGTCCGGCAGCGTCGGTGGCCTCGGTGAGGTTGTTGTTGGCGTCGTACTTGAACGTCGACGGCTGGCCCTTGAAGTCCTTACGCTCCTGGAGCTGGCCGTCCGGGTAGTAGGTCCACCCGATCTGCCGGTCGGGGTCGACCACGCCGGGCGGGCTCGGCGGTGGCTTCTCCCGTTGCCGGAGGATCTGCCAGCCCTGGGCCGCGTAGTCGAAGCGAACCTTCGGGTTCCGCGGATCCTTACTGGTACGCACCCAGCCGGGGTCGAAATACTCCATCACCGTTCGCGCGGTGTCCTGCACCGAGCTGGCCGTCGGGGTGTTCACCGGCAGGCTTGTCCACTCCGTATTGCCGTTCGCGTCGTACTTGCGGTGGACGTACTGCCGATTGGCCCCATCGTCGGAGTCGAACGGCAGAGTCACCATCGTCAGCCGGTTGAGGCCGTCATAGGTGAAGGAGGTGACGTAGTTGACCGGCGTCCCGCCGTTGGCGAAGTCGGTGCCGCGCGGTGAAACGATCTTGCTGCGGTTGCCGTTGCCGTCGTAGCTGATTTGCGTGACGGCGGACTGGCTGGCAGCCGCGGTGACCGCCTCGGTCACCCGGAACGGTAGATCCCGCATATCGTGCTCGACCGTGGTGCGCTGCACGCGACCGGTCTCGATGTCCCGCTCCTGCAGCGTGGTATTGCCGTTGGCGTCGTACCCGGTGCGGGACGCGTGCCCGAGCGGATCGATCAGCCGGGTCTGCCGGTGCGCGAGGTCGTACTCGTACTTCTGCGTGAACGCCACGGTGGCCGGTCCGTTGCCGGGGCACGTGACGCTGGGCAGGTTCGCCCTGGGCGACGTGACCGAGCGGAGGTCGCCGGCGACGTCGTAGCAGAAGTGCGCGTGCCGCGCCTCGCTGGTGTTCGCGCCGTAGGTCGTCTGCTTCGACAGGCGGTCGAGAACGTCGTACGCGAAGACGACCGCGAAGTCGTCCACTGTGGACGACTGCACACCCTTCGGCTTGGTCTGCTTGATCATCCGGCCTGCGGCGTCGTACGCGAACGCGATACGCTCGCCGGCCGGATCGGCACTCGTATCCGGGCCGGTGTTGAGTGTCACCCGGTCCATCACGTCGTACGTGGCGGTGCTGACGAAGCCGTTCTCCGGGTCGGCGTCACCAAGGCCGTAGTGCGGATCGAGGCGGCGGACGACGTTGTCGTTCGCGTCGAACTCCACACCGGACCAGATGAGCCGGCCACGGTCGGCGGCGGTGGACTTCGGCGCGCTCTGCCGGCCGAGCCGGTGGAACGCGTCGTAGTCGAAGTACATCCGGTACGACCGGACGTCCGCGCCGGTGTCGCCGGCATGGTTGGGGTCCTGGATGTACTGCACGTGCCCGTCGGCCGTGAAGCCGAACCGGGTGATGCCACCCATCGGGTCACGCATCTCGGTGGGCTGACCGGACAGGTCGTATGTCGGGAACGTGGTCGGCGCATTGCCGTTCGCGTCCCGGATCGACGCGACCGTCCCCGGGGCGGGCGATCCGGCGAGGTTGTAGTCGTAGTCCGTGACCGCGCCCATCGGGTCGGTCACCTTGTCGATGTTGCCCGCGGTGTCGTACGAGTACCGCCACTGGTAGTCGTTCGGAACGGCCGGCGTGGCCGTACCTCGCGGCTTGGTGACGGTCGACAGCAGCGAGAGGTGCGCGGCGTTGTCGTTGGCGTCGACGGCCGTGTCGACGTACGTCAACTCGGTCCGCTCGGTCGCCTGGTTGGTCTCCGAGAGCAGGTAACCGTTGGAGTTGTAGCTGTACGTCACGAACCGACCGGTGGGTTCGGTCACCTTGGTCACCTTGAAGTCGGGCGACCACTCCACAGTGGACGTCTGGCTCAGGGCATTGACGATCTGGGTGACCTTGCCGTCGGTGTCGTACGTGTAGTTGGTGACCCGCGACAGCGGTGCGCTCACCGTCGTGATCTGGCTGGTGAGGTTGTAGGTGTAGGAGGTCAGCGTGCCCGCCCGGTCCGTCCGGCTCTGCAGCTTCCAGCGCAGCTGCGCACCCTCGCTGGCCGAGTAGTAGTCGTACAGCGTCTCGGCGCCGCGGGGATCGCGGACCGAGAAGACCCGCGTGGACTGGTTCGGCGTACGCGGGTCCGGGTCCACCCGGTCGGCCGCGAGCGGGATCGCCGGGCCGGCCCCGTTGGAGGTGGTGTAGGTGAATACGAACCACCGGTCCGCCAGCGCCCGGCCGTTCGCGGCCAGACCACCGCGCTGGATCAGCCGGCGCAGGTTGCCGTCCTCGTAGTACTCGAAGTCCAGCACCGACCCGGAGTGGTCGATGATCCGCTGGATGTTGCCGCGTACGTGTGCCTTCTTGGCCTCGTCCTTCGAGTAGTAGTCCACGACGAAGAAGCGACCACCGGGGTCGGTCACCCGGATGATGCGCTTCTTCGGCCCGCCCGGGTCCTCGCCCGGCGGGGTGTCCTCGAGTACGAACGTCATCGTGTTGCCGTTGCGGTCGACGACCGCGGTGGGGAACCCGGCGTCGTCGAACCAGAACGTCACGCTGTCCGGCCGGGTCAGGCCCCACCGCCGAGTGGTCGGGTTGGTAGGCACCTCGCGCAGGTACAGGTTCACGCCCGGCGGCTCTATCCAACGAGCGATCCCGTCGGTGCCGGTCACCTTGTCGAACTGGTGTGTCGTGCCGTCGCCGTCGGTGAACATGACGGTGTGCGGCGGCCTGAGGTCCAGCGGCTCGCCGAAGCGGGTCAGTCCGGACATGTTCAGCGAGAAGTTGTTGCCGGCTGGCGAGCGGGAGTGGTCCTCGAGGGAGTTGTACGTCAGGTCGACCAGCGTCGCGAGGCCGCGACCGGGCGCCATGAACGGCGACCAGCGCAGCAGCATGTTGCCGTTGGCGACGTTGGTGAGCGTGCTCATACCCGCGCCGGCGTCATCGACGTCGTACTGCCAGAACCGTTCCAGGCCGAGCGCGTTCTCCAGGTTCTTGTTGACGATGACCGGGTTGTCGACCGGCTTGTTGCCCTTGCCGGCGAACCACGCCCCGGTGGAGGTGTTGTAGACGTCGAAGCGCAGCCGGATCTCACCGGTCTGGCTACCCAGCGGCGTCGCCGGAGGGCTGACCGAGGCCGGCACCGTGGTGCTCGTCCCCGGCGTCAGCGCCGGCAGGTTGCTCGACTTGCCTTCGTAGATGACGACGCCGTCCGGCGTGTACCAGCGGTACCACAGCTGCAGCGTGCCCGCCGTCGGCCAGGTGACCGTGCTGGTGTTGCTCACGGCGACGGTCGCCGGGAACGCGTTGGTGACGTAGTCGTCGTCGACCGGCAGGATCCGGCCCACGACCGGATCGGGCGGCGGCAGCACCGGGTAGCTCGTCGACGGAGTGGCCGGCAGGGTCGAGGTACCGGCGGCACCGAGCACGTCGTCGAGCGGCACGAGGGTGTTGTTGTCCGGCGTGACCGGTGGCAGGGCGATCGTGTCGTCCGCGGGGCCTGGTGCGCCCAGGTCGAACCCTGCCTTGTAGACGGTCCCGGCGGTATTGGCCACGGTCACGCCGACCGCCAGTGAGTCGACGGTACGCCCGTTGACCAGCACCGCCCGCGCGGTGAGCTGATGCGTGCCGTCGTACATCGGCTGCGCCGGGTCCAGCGTGTTCCACGACACCTGGTACGGCGCGGTGGTGTCGCTGGCGATCAGCAACGAGTCGGAGTAGAACTCGACCGCGGCGACCGACGTCACGTCGCTCAGCGCTGCGATCATCGGCACGGCGCCGCCGGAGACCGTCGCGCCGGCCTGCGGTCCCACCACTCCGATCCACGGCAACGCTGCATTGTGGACAGTGATCGGGACGGCCGCCGACGTCGTGACGTGCCCGGCGTCGTCCGTGGCGCGCGCGGTCACGTTCCACGCTCCGTTGGCGATGGTGTTCGTCGCGTAGTCGAACTCGTACGGCGCCGTGGTGTCGCTGCCCACGACGTTCCCGTTGACCAGGAAGTCCACCTGCGTGAGCTTGCCGTCGTCACCGGCGGCCGCCGTCAAGCGCGCGGTGCCGTACAGGATCGAGTTCGCCGTCGGCGCGGCAACCGCCACGACAGGCGCCTTCGGTAGCGCACTGTCGGTGTACGTCAGTAGCAGGCGCGGCCGCTTGGTCGCGTCGGTCGCGTCGTCGGAGTAGTGGCTGTAGTAGGACCCGTTCGGCAGGCTCTGGATGCCGGTGCCGCCGTCGGGCGAAAGGCCGGACGGTGCACCGCCCGGCGGCAACGTGCCCGGCTCGGACTCGTCGATGTAGCGCAGCATGAACCCGTGGTTGGGCACCGCGCCGCTCGTCCACTGGCGGACCGTGCCGACGACATCCACGACGTCGACGCCCTCCACGTTGAGGAACTCGCGGAAACCGAACGAGGGCCCGACCCGCGTCGCGTCGCTGCCGGACGTCGTCCACGCGGTGCCGCTCTTGGCCTCCGTCCACGTCGCGCCCGAGCCGTCACAGGCGGCGAGCCCGGTGCCTTCGACCCACGGCCGGTCGACCCGGTACAGGTCGATGGACCGGCCGGAGTGGGCCGTTGCGGGGTACGACAGTTCCATCGTCGCCGCGGTCACCGTGGCCGCGGCCGGAACGGCGCTGACGTCGAACCGAAGCAGCGACCGGTAGAGCCAACCGCCTATCGAGGGGCCGGTCCTCAGCGTGGTCATGGCGCCGTTGTTGGCGGCGGCCGCGCAGCCGGCCGGGGCGACCCGGTCGGTCTGGATGTACGTGCTGTCCCCGTCGAGCGTCAGCTTCGCGGTCCCGGCGGCCGGCGTCGTCACCGTCAGCTGGTTCGACTGAACGAGGGCCACGACGACCTTGTAGTAGAAGGTGCTCGACGCGGCGGCCGTGGTGTCCTGCCAGGCCGTGATGTTCTGGTCCCGGATAGAAGTGAGGAGCGTAGCCGCCGACGGGGTGAAGCCGGTGGTGCGGGACCGGTGTACGTCGTACCGGTCGAAGGTCGTGGTTCCGGTGAACCGCGTCCAGCGCAGCTCCGGCCCGATCGAGCGGACGAGGCGCGGTGCCTGCACGGTCACCGGGTCGGGCACCTCGACGAGGGTTGAGGTGTCGGCCCGTGCCGGCAGCGGCATGACCACCACGCTCCCGGCGAGCGTCATGCCGACGGTCGTAGCCAGGACGAGGCAGAGGCGGGTGAGGAGACACGGACTGGAGCGAGATCTGCAGCGGACGGACATGGCATTGCCCCCAGACAACCCTTTCGGGCAGTAGCTCGGGGGAGGCTGTCCCACCGACCGCGTTCCCCCGATAGACAAGCGCTACGTCGAGTAGCGACTGGGGGCATATTTCGATAGATGGAAATATCTTAACAAGTCGGCCGAACGGGTGGAGTCCTACATCATTCGTATGAGTCGATATAACTGTGAATGATCCATAACAAGCAGGACGTCGCGTCGCTAGCGGGTGACGCTCATTACCCATATCGCCGCGTTCCAAACACGAAATCGCGAGGAAATTTGGGATCAGTGCGTCCGGGCACAACCCGGGTGGGCGCCGGCCGGCGGTCGTACGATGCCAGCTCGAGGTTCCGGCACGAAGCACCACGGGAGGACACCATGACGAGCACGCCGGACGATCCGAACACCGTGCAGCCCGGCCGCCCGCCCGTGGTCGACATGGCCACCTGGGAGGCCGCCCGTGACGAGCTTCTGGTCCGCGAGAAGGCCCACACCCGCGAGGGCGACGCCATCGCCGCGGCCCGCCGCCGGCTACCGATGGTGGAGTTCGACGGTACGGTCGAGGTCGTCGGACCCGACGGCCCGGTCTCGTTCCTGCACCTGTTCCAGGGCCGCGACGAGCTCGTGGTGTACAAGCACATGTGGTACGACGGCGCGCCGCATCAGGGGCAGTGCGAAGGCTGCACCACCACGGCCTGGCACCTGAAGGACGCCGTCTACCTCAACGCCCGCGGGGTCTCGTTCGCCATCCTGACCTCGGGCCCGTGGGAGGAAGTGGCTGCCTACGTCGAGTTCATGGGCTACACCCAGCCCTGGTACTCGGTGCGGGGCGTGGCGGCGCCGGTCGGCGGCAGCATGGGTTCCCTCACCTGCTTCCTGCGCGACGGTGACCGCGTGTTCCTCACCTACGCCACGACGGGCCGGGGCAACGAGCTGACCAACCCGTCCCTGGGCCTGCTCGACATGACGCCCTACGGCCGCCGCGAGGCGTGGGAGGACAACCCCGAGGGCTGGCCCGAGGCACCCGCGGCCGACTCGCCGGTCGGTGGGCATGGCGCGCCGATCTGCTGGTACTGGCGCTCGGACGCGGACGGGAACGCCACCTGGGGCCCGACCAGCCGGCCCGTTCCACAGTGGACCCGCCCCGGCGCAACCCCCGTAGAGACCCTCGGCCGGCACGGCGACCATCACTGACCGGCGAACAAATTATGACAAATTGCCTCTAGAGTCGAGGCATGAAGGCGCTGCTGAACACGCGAATGTGAGCGGGACAGGATCACGGCGGCCGACGAGGACACCTTGGTGGAGTTGCACGGGCGGGTCCGGCGGGCGCGCAACAAATATGTCGGCCTGTACCGCAGGCGGGCTGGCGCCCGCGTCGCCGAGTACGGAGGTCGGGGCAAAGCGCGGCCCAAGAACCTGCGCAACGCCGGAAAGGCAGAGATCTTCGAGGACGCGTTGGCCCGGGTCAGTCGGCAGTTGGCGATCGCCGCCCGGCGCAGCGCCACGCAGTTGCGCGCCGAGCGCCTAGCCGCCGCGCGCGAAGCGCGCAACGTAGCGCCGCCGACCGCGAGCCGGTCGAAGACACGCCGGAGCAGCGCCACAGGTCGGATCACCGAACGACCCCCGACCGGCCGGGCCACACCGGGAGCGGCGCAGGCCGCCCGGAAACGACAGGCGGCCAGTTCGGCCGCGGACGCCCGGCAGCAGGCTCGCCGCGACAGCCGGTGACGGCGCAGAAATCCCCTGATATAGGATGACTTTGTACAAGTACGGCATTTGGCGCCAGCTCGGGGGAAGCAATGAGCGACTACCCGCTCGCGAACGATTCCGTGACCGCGCACGGTAGCGAGAGCGAGAACCCCGCGATCCACCCGCCGACTCCGAAGACCGGCGGTCGCCCGCGCACGAATCGGGACTGGTGGCCCAACCAGCTCGACCTGTCGGTGCTGCACTCCCACTCAGCCAAGGGAAACCCGCTGGGCGACGACTTCAGCTACGCCAAGGAGTTCGAGAAGCTCGATGTCGAGGCGCTCAGGCGGGACATCATCGAGGTCCTCACCACGTCGCAGGACTGGTGGCCGGCCGACTTCGGCCACTACGGCGGTCTGATGATCCGGATGAGTTGGCACGCCGCGGGCACGTACCGCATCGAAGACGGGCGCGGCGGTGCCGGCGACGGCGGTCAGCGGTTCGCCCCGCTCAACAGCTGGCCGGACAACGCCAACCTCGACAAGGCCCGGCGACTGCTGTGGCCCGTCAAGCAGAAGTACGGTCAGCAGATCTCCTGGGCCGACCTGCTCGTACTCGCCGGCAACGTCGCCATGGAGTCGATGGGTTTCGATACCTTCGGCTTCGGCTTCGGCCGCGAGGACGTGTGGGAGCCCGAGGAGATCTTCTGGGGTCCCGAGGACGCCTGGCTCGGTGACAAGCGCTACGTCTCCGAGAAGGAGATGGTTGCCGGGGTCGGGGCGACCGAGATGGGCCTCATCTACGTCAACCCCGAGGGACCGCGCGGCAACGCGGACCCGGCCGCGGCGGCGCACTTCATCCGCGAGACCTTCAGACGGATGGCGATGAACGACGAGGAGACCGTCGCCCTCATCGCCGGGGGCCACACCTTCGGTAAGGCCCACGGCGCGGGTGTCGCGGACGACCACGTGGGAGTGGAGCCCGAGGCCGCCCCGCTGGAGGCGCAGGGCCTCGGCTGGCTGAGCAGCAACGGCAGCGGCAAGGGTACCGACACGATCACCAGCGGTCTCGAGGTGACGTGGACGGACCGGCCGACGCAGTGGAGCAACCGGTACCTCGAGATCCTCTTCGGCTACGAGTGGGAGCTCACCATGAGCCCTGGCGGCGCCAAGCAGTGGGTCGCCAAGGACGCCGAGGAGATCATCCCAGACGCGTACGACCCGTCGAAGAAGCACAAGCCGACGATGCTCACGACCGACCTGTCGCTGCGGGTCGACCCGGCGTACGAGAAGATCTCACGCCGCTTCCTCGACAACCCCGACGAGTTCGCGCTGGCCTTCGCCAAGGCCTGGTACAAGCTGCTACACCGCGACATGGGTCCGGTCAGCCGCTTCCTCGGGCCGTGGGTCCCCGAGGCGCAACTGTGGCAGGACCCGGTGCCGGCCGTCGACCACGAGCTCGTCGGTGACGCCGACATCGCCGACCTCGCGGCGAGGGTCCTGGAGTCTGGCCTCACGACCGCCCAGCTGGTCTCCACCGCCTGGGCATCCGCCGCGAGCTTCCGGTCCACCGACAAGCGGGGCGGAGCCAACGGCGCCCGGCTCCGGCTCGAGCCACAGCGCAGCTGGGAGGTCAACCAACCCGAGCAGCTGGCGGCGGTCCTGGAGACCCTCGAGGGCATCCGGCGGGACTTCGACAACGCGGGCGGCGCGAAGATCTCGCTCGCCGACCTGATCGTGCTCGCCGGGTCGGCCGCCGTCGAGAAGGCGGCGCGCGACGCCGGGTTCGACGTGACCGTACCGTTCCACCCGGGCCGCACCGACGCCACCGCGGAACAGACCGACGTCGAATCCTTCCGGGTCCTCGAACCGCGTGCCGACGGGTTCCGCAACTATCTGCGGCAAGGCGAGAAGACCATGCCGGAGGTACTGCTCGTCGATCGTGCCTACATGCTCAACCTGACCGCGCCCGAGATGACCGTACTCATCGGTGGCCTGCGCTCCCTCGGGGCCAACGTCGGCGGCACCCAGCACGGCGTGCTCACCGACCGGCCCGGCGTGCTCACCAACGACTTCTACGTCAACCTGCTCTCCCCCGGCACCCGATGGAAGGCATCGGAGTCCGAGGAGCACGTGTACGAGATCCGCGACCTGGCCACCGACGAGGTGCGATGGACCGCCACCACCGTGGACCTCATCTTCGGCTCCAACTCCCAACTCCGGGCCCTTGCCGAGGTCTACGCCAGCCGGGACGCCCACGAGAAGTTCGTCGCCGACTTCGTCGCCGCCTGGACCAAGGTCATGGAACTCGACCGGTTCGACCTCAGACCGGCCCCATGACCCAGGTCGCTCCGGTGTTGTGGGTTTCCAGTCGGGCGCTGATCGAAGCGACCGACGGGTGGTCGAGATCGCTGAAGATCGTAAGGGCATCGCGCCACGCGGACTGTGCGGCGACGAGGTCGCGGGCGGTGTAGTAGGTGTCCCCGAGGCGGACGAGCGTCGCCGCTTCGCGGTACCGGTCGCCGAGATCCCGGTACACCTGCAGGGCGTTTTGGAACGACGTGACAGCCCGGTCGTACTGCTGAAGGTGGTGGTAAGCGAAGCCGAGCGTGTCCCAGGTGTCGGCCTGGCCGTTGCCGTCACCCAGTTCCTGGAGCGGGATCAGGGCTTGTTCGGAGTGCTCGATGGCCTGCTCGTACTGGTCGAGCAGAGCGTGACACCAGCCCAGGTGGTTGAGGGCGTTGGCCTGTCCGTGCCGGTGACCGGCCTCCCGGTAGAAGGTGTACGCGCGTCGGGCATGGTCGAGTGCATGGGCCGGGCGGCCCTGCCGTTCGTACAGCGTCGCCAAGCTCTGATGAGTGCGCGCTCGACCCAACGGGTCACGGGTGTTGGTGTACAGGCGCAGGGCCTGCCGGAACTGGTCGTCGGCGTCCTGGAAACGGCGCAGCTCGGTGTAGGCGTGACCGAGGCGGCGGTGGGCCTCGGCCTGCATGGTCGAGTCGGCCAGCCGCCCGCCGGCGTCGAGGGCGAGATGCCAGGCGGCGGTGAGGTTGTGCCACGGCCCGCGCCGGGTGAGGAACGTGGTCATGGTCCAGGCCAACTGCCAGACGTACCGGTCGCGACCAGTGTCGGACGCGAGCCCGATGGCCACCAGGAGGGCGGAGCGTTCTCTGGTCAACCAGGCCATCGCCTGGGTGGGGTCGGCGAGGGACTCGGTCATGACGCCGGGCGCCGGCTCGTCGAGCGCGGGAATGATCGGGTCGCGGTGTGGGTGGAGCAGCCGGTCGGCGGAGTGCGCGGTGTGCAGGTAGTGGTCGAGCAGCCGGCCGACCGCGGCGTCGCGACGATCGGGCGGGTCGTGGGCGCGGCTGAGGCCCGCGGCATAGACCCGAAGTAGATCATGGAAGGTGTACCGGCCCGCGGGTTGTTCGGTGAGCAGTCCGGCGCGGGTCAGCTCGGCAAGCAGCGAGTGTGCCCGGGGCCGTGGCGCACCGGCGAGACTGGCTGCCGCCGGTACGGACATGTCCGCATCAGGGTGAAGCGCCAGCAGCCGGAACAGCTCGGCGGCGGCGGGAGTCAGAGCGTCGTACGACCAGGAGAACGCGGTTCGTACCTCACTGACCGGGTCACCGGCGCTCAGGACGTCCAGCCGGTCGTCGTCGGCCAGGTCGGCCGCGACCCCGGCCAGGGACAGCCCCGGTCGGGCGGCTCGGGTGGCCGCGATCGTCAGAGCCAACGGCAGTCGCGCGCACCGGGTGACGATCCGCTCGACGGCGGCTGGTTCGGCGGCCACCCGCCCCGGGCCGAGCCGGTGAGCCAGCAACTGACGGGCCTCGTCGCCGGTGAATTCGGCGAGGGCCAGCGGCTGGGCCGCGTTGACCGCGACCAGACTGGACATCTGGCTCCGGCTGGTGACGATGGTCAGCGCGTTGGCGGTCCCCGGTAGCAGCGGCCGTACCTGGCTCGAGTTGCGCGCGTTGTCCAGCAGGATGAGCATGCGCCGGCCGTCCAACTCGCTCCGGTAGAGCGAGGCCTGAGCATCCAGGTCGGTGGGTACCCGTTCCGGTGGCACCCCGAGGGCGTCGAGGAACCGGTGGATCGCCTCGGCCGGTGCCATCGCGACACCGTCCGGATCGAAGCCGCGCAGGTTCACGTACAGCTGACCGTCCGGGAAGCTGTCCCGGATCCGGTGCGCCCAGTGCACGGCCAGGGATGTCTTGCCGACGCCGGCGGTACCCGTGATGACGCAAACCGTTGCGCTCGGTTGCGTCTGGGCGTCGTCGAGGATCTCGTCGAGCCGGCGCAGGTCGTCACTTCGTCCGACGAACCCGCGTAGGTCGGGTGGTAGCTGGGCGGGAGCATCGCGGCGGCGTGCTAGCCGCGGCTCATCGGCGGTCGGGTCGCTGGCGACAGGAGCCGTGGCGGCAGCAACCGTCAGCGCAGAGTCGCCGCGCAGGATCAGCCGCTCCAGCTCGACCAGATCCGGTCCCGGGTCGAGGCCTTCCTGTTCGGCGAGGATCTGCCGGTACTCGCGGCAGACCCGTAGCGCGTCAGCTCGCCGACCACTGCGATAGAGAGCGAGCATCAACCGGGACCGGAGCCGTTCGCGCAAGGGGTACGCGTGCACGAGCTGGCCGAGCTCGGCCGCGACCAGCTCCGGCCGACCGTGGATCAGGTCGATGTCGGCGAGATCCTCGATGGCGGTGAGCCGTCCGTCGTTCAGGCGCGTTCTGGCCGCCTCGACGAACGCACCGCCCGCGTCGAGCAACGGTTCGCCGGTCCACAGATCGAGGGCGGCCCGCAGCAGACGGCTCGCTTCGCCATGGTCGCCGTTGGCCGAGGCCTTCCGGCCCTGCCGGGCAAGCTGCTCGAAGCGCACCGCGTCGACCAGCGTGGGTTCGACCGCCAACCGGTAGCCGAACGAGCCCGACTCTATGGACCCCGGTACGCCGAGGTCGGCGAGGAGCCCGCGGATTTGGCGCAGGGCGTTGTGTATCTGAGCCCGACCCGTGGGCGGCGGGGCGCCACCCCAGAGGGCGTCCATGATGGCTTGCCGGGACAGTGCCCTACCCGCGTCGAGCGCGAGAAGCGCCAGCACGCCACGAGTCTGTGAACGAGGCAGGGAGTGTGCCTTCCCGTCCACAGACACCACAACCGGCCCAAGTACCAGGACGTACATCTGACCTCTTTCGATGCACACCGTGGTTAGCGGACGCCTACGTGTTTGTATCACGCGATCCATTTCGATACATGACATGATCCGACAGCGATCGACGACGCTCGTCGCGTTCCTTCTGGCCGTGACACTGGTGCCGGTCGCGGCACCGCATGATGCCGCCCTCGCCACCCCTGGCGGGGGCACCGCCGCGGTCCGGCCCCAGTGTCCGCGGTCGCAACCCGACACCGTCCGGGCGGTCGCGAGCGCCCGGGCCTGCCTCGGCCGGGTCGAGGATCTGTCATCGAAGTCGGAGACCACCCAGGTCTTCGCCGAGCCGGACGGCAGCCGGACCGCCGAGATCCATACCGGGGTCGTGCGGGTGAAGGACGAGCACGGCGTCTGGCGCGAGGTCGACCTGAACCTGTCGCGACGGGCGGACGGTTCGATCGCCTCGAAGGTGCACCCGAACGGCTTGGTCCTGGCCGGGCCGGCCGGCGCGGGCGAGCACGACCTGGCCGTGCTGGGTAACGGTGACGAGCAGGTCGCGGTGGGCTGGCGCGGCCGGCTGCCCGAGCCGGTGCTCGACGGGACCAAGGCCACGTACGCGGAGGCAATGCCAGGCGTCGATCTGGTCATCGAGGTGACCCGGTCGGGATTCGAGTCTTTCCTGGTAGTCAAGGACCGCGCCGCCGCTGCGCAGGCCGCTTCGGTCGCGATGCCGATGCGGACGGGCGCGCTGTCGGCCCGACCCTCCGGCGGCGGGTACGACCTGACGGACCGGGCCGGCAAGGTACGCGGACGGCTCAGCGCCGCGTACATGTGGGACGCCACGATCCATCCGGTATCGGGTGAGCCCGCGCGGCGGGTGCCGGTCGGCCTGACGACTCGGACGACCGGGGCTGGTCGGACCGATCTGGTACTGACCCCGGATGCCGCGTTCCTGGCGGACCCGAAGACGGAGTACCCCGTGGTCATCGACCCGCAATGGGACATCTGGGTGCTCGGCGGTTACCACGACACCTGGGTGCAGAGCGACGGCGCCACCGGTTGGAACTCCGAGGAGCTGAAGGTCGGTACGTACAACGGTGGCGGCGTCGTCGCGCGGTCGTTCCTGATGTTCGACACCGCGCCGTTCTTCGGCACCTACGTCCACTGGGCGACGCTGCACATGTACGAGACATGGGCGTACTCGTGCCGCGATGCCGAATGGCAGACGTGGGTCTCGGAGTACTTCGACTACACCACCAACTGGTGGAACCAGCCCCCGTGGCACGCGTACGTCAACTCGTCGTGGGAGACGACCGGCTACGACTACTGCGAAGGCGACGGCTGGGTGAACATCGACGCCACCGGCTTCTTCCAGGTCGCGGCCGACAGCGGCTACCCGTACTACACCCTCGGGCTGATCGCCGGGCTGGAGTGGCACAACGACTCGTGGAAGCGGTTCCGGTCGTCCGACTCGTCCTGGGGCGACCCGTTCGTGACGATCAACTTCAACTACCCGCCATGGGTGGGCGCCATCGGGACGACACCGGCTCTCCCCTGCGTGACCGGATCCGGCCGGCCGCACGTGACGGCGGTACCGAACCTCGACGCCCTCGTCTACGACAACGAAGGCGACGCCGTCAGTGCCCAGTTCGAGTGGTGGGTGACCAACGGTTCGCTGATCGGATCCACGATGACCGGATCGGTACCGGCCGGCACCTGGCAACCGTCCGCCGTCATCCCGGCCGCCGACCTCGCCGACGGCGGCACGTACTCGTGGCGGGTGCGGGGACATGACGGGTACCGGTGGTCGGGCTGGTCCGACTGGTGCGAGTTCACAGTGGACCCGTTGCCGCCCACGGCGATGACGACGAGCCTGCCGTCGCCGTGCGTCTTCACCCCTGGAGGCACCGATACCGGGCCACTGCCGCGCCTCAACCCGAACAACGCCGGAGCCGGGCTGACGTTGAAGGCGCAGGTGTCCGACATCAACGGGACGACGCGGGCGGAGTTCGAGTGGGCACTGAAGACCAGCTCCACGCCGATGGGCTCGGTCATCACGCCGGCACCGGGACTCGCCTCGGGTTCCACGTTCACCGCCACGGTGCCGGCCGGCACTTTTACCGAGGGGCAGGCCTATTCCTGGCGGGTACGCGGCTACGACGGCGGCTATACCAAGCCGTGGTCGCAGCGGTGCGAGTTCGTGGTGGACACGACGCCGCCTGCCGCGCCGACGGTCACCGCCGATCCGGGTAACGACCTGGCGCTGGCGCCGTTCGGGGTGACTCCGCCGAACCCGTCGGCCACCGCCGTCGTGGGTCGCCCGACCCAGGTCACGTTCCGGCCCGCGGGCGGCACCGACCCGAACATCGTCGCGTACCTGTGGGGCATCAACACGGCCGCGCCGGACCGCTGGGCGCCGGCGGGTTCGGACGGTACGGCGGTCGTGACGGTGACCGTCGAGCCGCTGGTGGCCGGGTTCACCGCGAACCAGCTGACCGTCATCGCGGTCGATCGGGCCGGCAATCGCTCGGCGTTGCCGGCCGGGCAGAGCTACTCGTACGGCTTCAAGGCCAACCCGGCGACGGGCTGGTGGCCGACCACCGGCACCGCGAGCCCGATCCCGAACGTCATACCGACCGGCGCGGCGCTGACGCTCGCCGGCGGGGCGAGCCTCGGATACGGCGTACTGGCCCTGGACGGTTCGTCGGGGCAAGCGGCCACCTCGGGGTCGGTCGTCAACACGACCGGCGACTACACGGTGGCGACGTGGGCCCGCCCGACGAACCTGTCCGGCAGCCGCGTGGTGCTCAGCCAGGACGGCGTCTCCGAAAGCGGCTTCCGGCTGATGTACCGGTCCGGATCGGGGAGCTGGTGCCTCGTCGTTCCGCAGGCGGATACTCCGGCCCCCGCAGAGAGCCGGGCCTGCGCCGCCGGTACGCCACCGGCCGTGGGGGTCTGGACGCACCTGGCCGGGACGTACCGCGCGTCCACCCGGACCTTGACGCTGTACGTCAACGGCACCGTCGCCGGATCGGCGACGTTGCCCGCCGCCTGGGCGGCCACCGGACCGTTCGCCGTCGGACGCGGCCGAGCATCGGGAGTGGCTAACGAGCGGTTCGCCGGAGACGTGGCCGACATCCGGGCCTGGGCCCGGGTCCTGGACGCGACGGGCATCGGGAACCTGGCGAAGCTACCGCCCGCCGCCGGCCGCTGGGGAATGGACGACCCGGGCGCCGTCATCGCCCCGGATCTGTCCGGGCTGGCCGCCGAGCACGACGTGACGTTCTCCGGCGCGGCTAGCTGGGCGGCTGGGCACACGGGCACCGCGGTGAACCTGGACGGCACCAGCGGACGGGGCCTGACCACCGGGCCGGTGGTACGCACCAACGAGTCGTTCACGATCTCCGCCTGGGTCCGGCTGGCCGACAAGGGCTCGTTCTCCCGGGTCATCGTCGCCCAGGCGGGCACCAACCTGTCCGCGTTCTACCTTGGCTGGGACTGCGGATCCGACCGCTGGGCCTTCACCATGCCGACGCCGGACACCTCCGGATCGGCGACGTGGCAGTACGTGCTGTCCACGGCCTCACCCCCGACCGGTACCTGGGTGCATCTGACCGGCGTCTACGACCAGAGCAACGCGTCGGTACGGCTGTACGTCAACGGGGTGTCCCAAGGCGTGCGCACCGGAGTCAGCACGTGGCATGCCGGCGGCGCGCTGCGGATCGGCGAGGGGAAGGAGAACACCTTCCAACGCTGGTGGTCCGGATCGATCGACGACGTACGCGTCTACCACGGCGTGCTGTCCGACACCCAGATCGCTTTCCTCGCGACGCAGTAGGAAGGACCCCGATGACCAGCATCGGCTTCTCGTCGCGCGGGCGGCGACCGGTCACCATCGTCTCCGTAATCCTGGTGCTCGCCACGGCATTCGTACTGCCACCCGAGTCGAGCCGGGCCACCCCGGCGCGGCCCTGGCGGACACCCCAGTCGCTCGATCCCGTCCGCACGACGCCGGCGCGGCCGGCGGCCGCGGTGGACAACCTCGCGGCGCGGCTGGCCGCGCGGGCACCGGC
>Ga0114129_10004615_pt1 | contig 19448 bp, 16 predicted proteins | sample RhiMetdeltSRZDD1_FD_80071 | JGI IMG/M metagenome (GOLD analysis project Ga0114129, IMG submission 80071) | Populus rhizosphere microbial communities from Tennessee, USA - Rhizosphere MetaG P. deltoides SRZDD1 (version 2) (version 2) | ecosystem: Host-associated > Plants > Roots > Rhizosphere >...
CTTTAGCTCATAGAGCAGCACTTCGAGTTCTGAGTCGTCAAACTTTCCCGCCGTCGGGATATTTGCTGGATCAATAACAACTGCGCCCATCTTCTTCATCTCGGCGATCAAATCGTTCATCAAACGATCCACACGATCATTAAAGCCGAAGTTCTTTCGCACGATTCCCAGGCGCACTCCAGACAGTCCGTTCTTATCCAGAAAGCGCGTGTAATCTGAAAGAGCCTTGCCGCCACTCTGCTTGGTCACTGGGTCTCTTGGATCAACTCCCGTAAGCGCCCCCAGAAGCAAGGCAGCGTCGGCAACAGTTCGAGCCATTGGCCCAGCTGTATCCTGGCTGTGCGCGATTGGAATGATCCCGGCGCGACTGACCAAACCGACCGTCGGTTTAATGCCAACGAGGGAATTTGCAGAAGACGGACACACTACTGATCCATCGGTTTCTGTGCCAATTGCAGCAGCGCAAAGGTTCGCTGCCGGTGCTGCACCCGATCCGGAACTCGAACCACAAGGATTGCGATCGAGCACATATGGGTTCTTTGTTAGACCACCGCGCCCGCTCCACCCGCTCGAAGATTTACTCGAACGAATGTTTGCCCACTCGCTCAGGTTCGTCTTACCGAGTATCACCGCGCCTGCTTCACGGAGCTTGCGCGCGACAAAAGCATCCTGTGTAGGCCGTGCGGTAAGGAGTGCCAGAGACCCGGCAGTGGTTCGCATGCGATCCGCTGAGTCGATGTTGTCCTTTATTAATAGAGGAATACCGTGCAGTGGCCCCCTTGGCCCGCGTTCCTTGCGCTCACGGTCGAGGGCAGTGGCAATCGCCTCCGCCTCCGGGTTGAGCTCGATTACTGAGTTAAGCGCCGGGCCTCTCTTGTCAATCTCATTGATCCGCTCGGTGTATTTTTCAACGAGTTGCCGAGATGAGTACCTGCCCGACTGAAGCGCCTGCTGCAGATCTGAAATCGTCAGCTCTTCAAGCTCGAAGTCTGCCGGCGTGGGAGTTGTTTCCGTTGAGGGTGTGTTGTTACCCAATACAGAAGTGGTGAGGGTCACAACGCAACTTGCTGCTGTAGTTCCAATGAACTGTCTACGTTTCATAGTAGGTTCTAGAGATCACGCAACGCGGTGTCATGGAGTTAGTACTATCTTGCAGTTGCGGGGCAGTAGCCCGACCCTCAGGGAGGGCTGTCGTGGCATCGTAAGCCTAAGCAAAGCCCTCCCTGACGGTCGGACTACTGCCCCACCTGCGATAGGAAAATTAAAAACTACGGACGGTTAATCTTGAATGAACCAAAAAACCGGTTAAGACTAATCGAATCATCCAGCCCTTTGGGAGAGCCGATTACAATTTGGTACGGCCGGCGACCAACCATGTAGACACGAGACTTGAAGATTCTATCGGTTGTCTCGCATGTAAACTCCAGTGCCGAATATCCATCTATCTCCAAGGTTTTTGTGGTTAACAGTGTGGCGCTGACGCCTTTAACAAAATTATCGCGGTTCGCCTCAAGCTCTAACGAGCGGTTGAAGTTGAAGTTGGGATCGTAATCGACCCACCCGATGAGATAGACGCTTTGTGTATCTCGCACAATAAAAAGATGGGTTGTGAAGGGGCCATGCTCACTCTGCTCGACATTTTGTTTATCGGTCGGCGTTTCTGGCATTAACACCGTAAACCGGCCTTCGGGGGAGGTGAACCGCACCCAACCACCAGTGTCCGGTAGGTTGCTCGGGCTAGTCGACGGTCGTGGTGTGTTTGTCGTGCGTGGTGTGGTGGGAGTGCTTGAAGGACGACTATGTTCTTGCGCGCTGACAGAAAGACTTAGCAGCGCTACTACGAATGATACGGCTAACATGCTTTTCATACTGGACATGCCTTGGGTATGTGGCGAGATTCCGGGCTAAACAGCGGGCGGATTATAACCTACTGAGTGGCGCGAATGACATAGTTTACAAGGACTTGTAAGCTATCGACCTCCGATGGAATCAACTGTTACAACTGAAGTGAAGCCAGGAACCGAGGGAAAACTGGTGGCGATCGTTGGACGACCCAACGTTGGAAAGTCGACTCTCTTTAACCGTCTTATCGGTGAGCGAAGGTCTATTGTGGGGGATGAGCCTGGGATCACACGCGACCGGATTTATGGACAAGTCGATTGGACCGGCGAACGGTTTTCTTTAATCGACACCGGAGGAATCATCCCTGACGATGATGCCGTTATTCCCGCGAACATTCTTAAGCAAGCAAATGTTGCAATTGATGAGGCGCGTCTTCTCGTGTGGGTGGTTGATGCCCGAAAGGGTGTGACTCAACTCGATGAGGAGCTCGCATCCCTGCTTCGTTCTACCGGAAAACCGGTGTTTGTGGCTGCCAACAAGACTGACTCTTCGAAACTGGAGAGTGAGGCAACCGAGTTCTATCAATTTGGTTTTGAGGAAGTCTTTCCAATCTCAGCAGAACAGGGAATTGGCGTTGGCGAACTGCTGGACGCAATCATCGAATTTCTCGAACAAGATCAACCGGATCCTTCGGAACCAGATGCGGCAGAGCGTCGCGAACTTGGACTCGCGATTGTCGGGCGGCCAAACGTCGGCAAGTCTTCTTTACTCAATCGCATTCTGGGGGAGGATCGGGTGATCGTATCGCCAGTGGCGGGCACTACTCGCGACGCGATCGATACGGTACTCGATACCCCAGGGCGGCGCTTTCGCATCATCGACACAGCCGGCATTCGTCGTAAAAGCAAAACTGATCTGATGGCCGAAAAACTCTCGGTGGTCATGGCGAGGAAGAGTCTGGGGCGAGCGGACGTCGCTGTTGTTGTCATTGACGCAGAAGAGGGAGTGACTGCACTTGATGCGAACATAGCTGGTTATGCCGTCGAAGCAGGCTGCTCAATCATCCTGGGCGTAAATAAGTGGGACACGATCGTTGATAAGCAAACAAACACGGCGGCTGAGTTTGAGCGCCGATTAAGAGATAGACTGAAGTTTTTGGACTGGGCGCCGGTAGTCACGATTTCAGCACTGTCAGGCCAGCGAGTCGACCGCATTCTGCCCTTGGTATTGAAGGCCGATGAGGCGCGCAATCGGCGTATTCCCACCGCACAGCTGAATGCCTTTTTTGAAAAGGCGATCGCTCAACCGCGAGGAGGTGTTGCTCCTGCGCCGGCGAAGGGAGGAATGTCACGACTACGCGTTCAGTATTTGACGCAAGTCGGGATTCGGCCACCGCGATTTGTAGTTTTCACGGCGGGCGGGAAACCAGGACTCCATTTTTCTTATGAGCGATATTTACAGAACCGTTTGCGCGAGGAATTCGACTTCTTTGCCACTCCGCTGAAAATAATTGAAAGGCACAAGAAGAGTCGTAGGTAGGCGGCTAATGTTCAAGCTTACAGAAACCGGTCAAGCAGATGTCCGACATGAGTACTAAAGAGTCCAACAAGTCACCTCAACCACCGATCCGGTTTGACGTAATTGCACGCGACGGCGAAGCACGCGCCGGTGTGCTCAAGACGAGGCGTGGTGAGATCGAGACTCCTGTCTTTATGCCTGTAGGCACAGCAGGGACCGTCAAAGGGATCAGGTTTGAAGAACTTGAAACCGAAGAGTTGGATCCAAAGATCATTCTTGGAAATACTTACCATCTATGGTTGCGCCCGGGAATTGAGACTATTCGCGCTTGCGGCGGTTTACATAAATTCATAGGGTGGGAGCGCGCCTTGCTTACTGACTCAGGTGGTTTTCAGGTGTGGAGTTTAGGTGCGCTCCGGAAAATCTCTGAAGAAGGAACGCACTTTCGATCTCATGTTGATGGCTCGCCTCAATTTCTTTCACCCGAGATCTCGATGGAAGTGCAGGCGGCGCTCGGATCAGAAATTGTCATGGCTTTTGATGAATGCGCCCCGGGAAATGCGACGCGCGATGAGACAATAAAGAGCATGTCGCTCACAACCCGGTGGGCCCAACGATCCAGGTCGCGGTTTGATCAGCTGCAGGAAGAAGGAACGGACTCAGGAAGAACTGCTGCCACCGATCAAGTTAGCGGTGCACAGGCAATCTTCGGCATTGTTCAGGGGGCGAGGCATTTAAATGTGCGGCGAGACAGCCTGGCGCAGACCGTCGAGATCGGTTTTGATGGATACGCCCTTGGGGGATTAAGCGTTGGCGAAGAGAAATCGGCGATGTTTGAGGTTGTAAATGAAATAACGCCCGAGATGCCAGACGCTTACCCGCGCTACTTGATGGGCGTTGGTACTCCGGAAGATTTGATAGAGGCCGTTGCCGCCGGTATTGATATGTTTGATTGTGTTTTGCCAACTCGGAACGGACGCACGGGCCAGGCTTTCACCTCGACCGGCAAATTGAATATTAAGAACGCGCAATGGGCGACAGCTGTGCGCCCAATCGACGACCGATGTAACTGTTCGGTCTGCCGCCGACACTCGCGAGCGTATCTGCGTCATCTTTATCTCTCGGGCGAAATGCTCGCCAGTATCCTGCTGACCCACCACAATCTGGCGTTCTTCCTTGACACCATGCGGGCCGTGAGGCAATCTATCCGGTCTGGCGTTTTCCCAAAATTCCGGCGAGAGTTCACCGAGCGGCTGAATGCGAATGGTGAATAGGTTCGCAGACCAGCCGTCTCTGTTTGTCCTAAGGAAGCAATTGAGCGTCGACTTACCTGTATAATTAAAAACGAATGGATATCTTTTTAGCTCTCTTCCAAGGCGGATTAGGCCCACTCAGCGGTTTCATCCCAATGCTGCTGATTATCGGCGTCTTTTACGTTCTGCTTATCCGTCCGCAGCAAAAACGTCAACGTCAGCTCCAGGAAACTATTGCGGGCTTGAAGATCGGGGATCGCGTAGTTACGACCGGAGGCGTGATCGGCATAATCACAAAGGTCGACGATAACAGCTTTCTGATTCGAAGTGCGGATAAGTCAATCCTTGAGATCGCTCGGTCCTCCATAGCAGCCATTGACGAAGTCGGAAAAAGCTAGACGCGTTCATTCGATTGGTAATGAAAAAAAAGAACCTCGTTCAACGCACCATAATCATCGCAGTCGTCACTCTGCTTGGACTTTATTTCGTCATCGGTCCGCGGCGGAAGCCAACCTTAAGAGACTTCACCTGGTCAGGAATCAAAGCCACGCTCGCGTCCAACATTCATCTTGGGTTGGATCTGAAGGGCGGCTCGCACCTCGTGATGCGAGTGAAGGTGGAGGAATACCTGAAGCATTTGGCCGAGGCGAACGCCGTTGCTGCGGATACTGCGGCCAAGGCAGCAAGTTTCGAAATCAAGCAAGCGCGTGCTGAGACTGGCGGTGGCAACTATGCGGTTGTCTTGGAGGTCGGGGATCCGTCAAAGATCAACGACGTTCGCCAGGCAGTCGAGAAGAAGGTTGAACTTGGCGACACCTCCATGTGGAGCTTCTCGAGTAACGGCAATCGAATGCAATGGAGCCTGACCGCGGCGGCGCAGCGAACATTGGCTGACAATGCGACGCAACAAGCACTCAATATCATTGAGGGTCGAATCAATGCGTTAGGAGTAACTGAACCGACACTCCAGACGCACGGTGCTCAGAGTTCCCACCAAATCCTGTTGCAGATGCCCGGCGTCCAGGATCCCGAAAGGATTAAGTTATTATTAAAAGGCGAATCGCGCCTCGAACTCGTTCACGTCGTTAGCCCACCATCTCCTGCTCCGACCCAAACGTATACAAGCGAAGAGGAAGCAAAAGCATCTTTGGGAGGCACGATCCCCGCGAACCGGCGCGTGCTGCCTTACGGAGAGCGAATTGAGAGAACTACGGATGCCTCCAAAGGCTCAGCGGATAAACCAAAGCGCTGGGTGGTGGTCGAAGCTCCAGCCGTGATCGATGGCAGTCAGCTTCGAAACGCGACCGCTGTACCCACCCGCGCGGGAAGCACGCAGGATTACGAAATTAACTTTGCGTTGAAAAAAGACGGAGCGGACAAGTTCGGAGCTTGGACAGGCTCCCACATCAACGAGTACATGGGTGTGGTGTTGAACGATGAAGTGAAGTCGATTGCCTTCATCAAGTCACAAATCTTTGATTCAGGAATGATCGAAGGCAACTACACCAAACAATCCGCTGAGGATCTCGCGCTCATTCTTCGCTCTGGTGCACTGCCGGCGCCGATCGAGTATTTGGAAGAACGCACTGTCGGTCCGAGTCTCGGTCAGGATTCGATTAGGGCGGGGGTTCGAGCTTCGTTAGTCGGGTTGGCCCTCGTCGTATTGTTCATGCTGTTCTACTACCGCGGCTCGGGCATTAACGCAGTCGTAGCGCTTATTTTGAACATGATTCTGATGATGGCGGGATTGATCGTTTTTGGGGCCACGCTGACGCTCCCCGGTATCGCTGGTATCATTCTGACAATCGGTATGGCCGTCGACTCCAACGTCCTCATCTTCGAACGTATCCGCGAGGAACTTCGAACCGGGAAGACGATTCCTTCGGCTGTTGATCAGGGATTCGGTCGCGCCTTCATCACCATCATCGACACGCACGTCACGACAATCATTTCATCACTCTTTCTTTTCGTGTTCGGTACGGGCCCGATTCGTGGCTTCGCTGTTACGCTGGTCATTGGATTGCTCGTAAACCTATTCTCGGCAGTTTATGTGTCCCGCACGATTTTCATGTGGGAGTTGAGCCGGAAGGAAAAGGTCGAGTCGCTAAGTATTTAAAGAACTCTTATGGTCCAAATTTTTCATAACGTAAATATTGATTGGCTCGGCAACCGGCGCGGGTTCATCGCCATTTCCATTGTTTTGATGCTGGCGGGTTTGGCCTCCGCGGTTATCCGCCAGGCTACGGGACATCAACCATTCAATCTCGGTGTGGATTTCAAAGGCGGTACCGTGGTGACCGTCAGGTTCCGACAGCGGCCGACAGATGAAGGGATACGAGCTGCCCTCACTGCCAAAGCCATTAAAGATGCGATTGTGCAACCTGTAACTGACAAGACGGATACTGTACTAATCAAATTACCACTCGAGGAGGCCGAAGGCTCTCAAACACAAGCTCAGGTTGATGTCGGGAGAGCTCAAGTCCGCAGCGCTCTAAATAGTTTTGGTCCTGAAGCAAAGCCCGGCGTAGACCTACAGGCCGATCCAACCGCTGCTTATAAAATCGAGGGTACAGATTCCGTCGGAGCTGTTGCGGGAGCGCAGCTGCGCAACAAGGCTGTGGCTGTTACGCTCGCCGCGCTGGTTGGAATTCTGGTCTACATCGCGTTCCGCTTTGAATGGACGTACGGTGCTGCAGCAGTGATCGCTGTCTTTCACGACGTACTGGTTACGCTCGGTTTCTTCTCCATTTTCCAGTGGGAAGTCAGCCTAACTGTAATTGCGGCGCTGCTGACGCTGGTCGGCTTTTCTGTTAACGACACTATCGTCGTGTTTGATCGAATTCGTGAAAATCGCCGGCTGCATCGACAGGATTCGTTGTACAAGATTACCAACGACGCCATTAATCAAACGCTTTCCCGAACGGTAATCACATCCGGGTTGGTGTTCCTTTCGGTCTTAGCGATGGTTCTGTTTGGTGGCGAGGTCTTAAGGGGCTTCTCGCTCGCGCTGTTGGTGGGAATTATATTTGGAACATATTCCTCGGTAGCTATTGCTAGTCCGATCATGGTGTGGTGGGAGCAGAGAATCGAGGCCGCAAATCGGGCCGCGGCGCTAGCCTATAACCGACCAATAAAGAGTGGAGTTCAGAGCGCGATCAAAACGCCCAGCAGGCCGGCCGTTGCACCACGCGCAGGCAAGCGGTCACCTGGAACCGGTCGTGCTTAAAACAATTGAGCTATTCAGTACCGTTCGCGGTAGCAAATGGCCAGGGCTCCCTCGCAGCTTTGCATCTTGACCATTTGCGTCCGCGAACGGTACTGAATAGCGTCAAAAATTCTTTAGCAATAAGGGAACTTGTTGGCACACATCGTTGTCTAATTACCGCTTGACTTTGAAACGTCATGAGGCATAGACTGCGACCGTTGCTGGCCAATTAAATAACTCAAGAGTCGACCCTGCGTGTATGGAAACAAGTTGGGCGCGGCGGCAGTCTGTTGAGCAGGCCGGCGAGTTTTTTCTCGCACAGCGGCTTCAGTTCTATTCGGTGTGCTCAATATCGCAAGAGCTGCTGTTTCCCCTTCAATCTTGACGACGCTCAAGCGGGCAAAATTGAGTCGGCGTTTGAGAAACAACACTTGCAATTCTACCCCTGATCCATTTGGCGCCGGAATTGGGAGGACAATAAATGTTCGATAATTTAGTTGAGTCCAGTTCGCATAAGGAAGACCTGTCGCGGAAGGGCTCATTCATTCTCGCCACTTTCGTCATCTACGCGGTACTACTGCTGGCGTTCTTCGTCGCCGGCATTTATTGGTACGACAACCATCTCGGAGAGATGGAGCTCGAGCTCACGACACTTGTCGCACCAGTGCCCGTTCCGCAACAAAAACAGCCTGAACAGAAACAGGAAGCCAAGCCTCAAAAGGTCGAGCAAAACGTTGACGTTCGCAGAGAGCTGATTGCTGATGTTTCGCGAACCGAGCTGGTGCCCAAGGAAATCTCAGCGAAAGCTAGTGACGTTCCGCCGGTCCGCCGAGGTGTCACGACAATTGTCGGCAATGCGGACAGTTCCACCGCAAATCCAATGCCTGCTGGACCAGGAGTAGGCACCGTTGTTGCCGCACCGACGAAAGTGAACATCGCAGACGAGCCGCCACCACCGGAGCCTAAAGCTCCACGCGCTCCTATTTCTGGCGGCGTTCTGAATGGTAAAGCGATCAGCTTGCCGAAGCCGCCATATCCACAAATCGCCAGAGCAGCGCATGCTGCCGGAACGGTCGTGGTGCAGGTACTTATTGATGAGAACGGAAACGTAGTGTCGGCACACGCTGTATCTGGCCATCCGCTCTTGCAGGCAGTAGCCGTACAAGCTGCTCGTCAGGCCAGGTTCTCCCCAACGAAGCTTTCGGGGCAACCGGTTAAAGTTACCGGCGTAATCCAGTACAACTTCGTGGCGCAATAACGCAGAGACTTACAACACTCGGGCCGTGATCAATCGCGGCCCGAGACAATTTGTCTCTGCTTGCTATCAAACTACTAAAACTATTTTTGGAGGGGTCACCGTGACAATTCTAACCAGTCTTTTAGGAACCAAAGCCCTGGGACTTCTGATGTTTCTGCAGGAAGCTGCCGCGAGCCCAGAAGCGGCCAGCACGAATCAATTCACGCTTACGGAAATGGTCAAGAACATGGGCGGCGTCGCTATCGCCGTCGTCATAGTGTTGCTGATTATGTCTGTGTACTCAATCGCCATCATGGTTGAGCGCTACCTGACATATTCTGCAGCGAAGAAGCAGTCACGTGAGTTTGCGCCACGTGTTGCCCAGGCTCTGAAGAATGATCGTATCGAAGAAGCGATTAACATAAGCGACAAGCATCGAAAATCACATTTGGCGATGGTCGTCAGCAGCGGTTTGCAGGAGTTTCGCGCCCACGAAGCTTCATCTGATATTTCCGGCGACGAGATCGAAGCATCGAAACGAGCATTGCAGCGGGCAATTGCAATCAAGACCGCCGAATTCAAGCGCGGCCTTTCGGGTTTGGCGACGATCGGTTCAACGGCTCCGTTCGTCGGTCTGTTTGGAACGGTGTTCGGAATCATCAACGCCTTCCGCGGTATGAAGAACGCTGAGTCCGCTGGCATCGCGGCAGTCGCCGGCGGTATCTCTGAAGCGCTGTTTACAACCGCACTTGGATTACTCGTGGCGGTGCCCGCGGTCTGGCTGTTCAACTACTTCACCGGAAAAGTTGATGGCTTCGTCGTGGAGATGGATAACTCGGCCTCAGAACTGGTCGATTACTTCATCAAGAACCGCACCAAACAGCTGAAAGCCTAAAACGGCACGAGCCGAACACACGGCGAGCGTCGATACTTTTGATCTGCTCGCCGGCTGTGTGATGGTCTGAAGGGAGTTTGCTATGGGAATGGCAGCAGGAGGCGGCAGTGGCGGCCTCCAATCAGAAATCAACGTTACGCCAATGGTCGATATCATGTTGGTGCTGCTGATCATCTTTATGGTGGTCACGCCGTTCTTGCAGCAGGGCATCACGGTTGCGCTGCCAAAGAACATGAATAACCCGGATGTCGATCCGAACATCATCAAGGAGTCGTCGATCGTGATCTCGATACCAAACGATGGCGAGTATTACCTTGGCAAAAAGAAGGTTCAAAGAGAGCAGCTCGTAGAACAGGTCGATTCTATGCTGCAGAAGATCAAAAACGAGCAGGATCGGATCGTCTATATAAAGAGTGGCGTCGGCGTTAGCTATGGAGACGTCGTGAACGTCATCAACGAGGTTAGAAAACTCGGGGTAGACAAGATCGGACTGGTGGCTGACAAGAAGAAGAAAGGCGCAGCGCCAGCGCCGGCGACATAAGAGCACAGAGGAGAATTCCAGATGTCGATGGATGGTGAACATTCAAATAATAAGAGCAGTACAACAGCGCAACCATATATCAACGTGACGCCGTTGATTGACGTTTTGCTGGTTCTGCTCATCATCTTCATGGTGGTTACCCCATTAAAGCCCAGCCGTTTTAAGGCTGATATTCCGACGCAAAGAGATCCGAACGAAGATCTAAGCAAGTTGAAGCCAAACCCGCTTACGCTTGTGGTTTCGATTTCGCCGGATCTCCAGCTGAAGCTAAATCAGGACTCACTCGGATCCGTCAACGACACCACCGCGCTGTCACAAAAACTCGTGCTGGTATTCAAACAGCGGAAAGAGCAGCGAGCTTATAAAGTCGGAATGGAAACCAGGAGCGACGTTTCCGAAGACGAACGCATAGAGAAGACCGTGTTTGTCAAAGCGCCGCGCTCGACGAAGTATGGTGACGTCGTCAAAGTCATCGATGCTATTAAAGGGGCAGGCGCAAGTCCCGTCGGTTTGCAGGTCGACGATCTGCCTTAACAGAACAAGTGGATTGGTCCGGTTAGAAGGGTAACCGCAGCCTTGCAATTAACGGGGCCAGTCTCAATAAATGGAGTCGTGAATAAATGAAACTCTCTCGGACAGGGATTGTCATCGTCTTGGCAATCCTCGTTGCTACGGGCTCCGGCTGCGGAGTCATCAATCGCATTAGAGCAAAGAATCAGTTAAACGAAGCTGCCAGATCTTATCGCGAAGGTAGGTTTGAGGAAGCCGAGCAACACTCGCGCAGGGCCGCTGAACTTGATCCTGACAACAAGACGGCCCCGATGTTCATTGCTCGTACGATACATGCCCAGTATCGGCCGGGTGTGACTTCCCCGGAAAATATCGCCAAAGCGAATCAAGCCATCGAGGCCTATCAGAAGATCCTTGAGAAGAATCCGAAGGACGAAGAAGCCTACAAAGCAATTGCTTATCTCCTCGGCGCTATCAAGGAAGATGCCAAGTTGCGGCAATGGATCGCAACTCGCGCAACTAGTGATGCGACGGCGCCGGAAAAACGAGCTGAAGCATATATAGTTTTGGCGAGTAAAGACTGGGACTGCTCCTTCAAGATCACCGAGTTACCCTCAAATAAGACAACCACGATCGATACGAGCACTAATAAGGCGACCGTTTCGTACAAGAAGCCCAGCGACCAAAAAGAGTTTGCCCAAGCTCAGATATGTGTCAAACAAGGACTCGCGGAAGTAGAAAACGCGATCAAGTTCGATCCAAACAACGAGTCAGCCTGGTCGTACAAAACCAACCTACTGCTGGAGGCCGCAAAACTCGCAGAGATGGAGGGAAACGCGGAGCTCAAGGCTGACTATCAGAAACAATACGAGGCCGCATTGAAGCGAACTACGGAGCTCAATGTCGCCAATCAGAAGAGGAAAGAGGAAGAAGAAGCCCGGAAAACAGCTTCGCCGCCAAAAGGTTAGTTTTTAGTGCCATTGCTCGGCTCCAGGTGATGTCCGGCCAAAGTGCCGGGCATCACCTTTTTGTTATACTTACCCTGAAGAAACTCAATTTTCCCTGTATTGCGCAGATGATCCGCATTGAAGACATTATCGATAAAGTAGCCCGAAATCACGCTCAGGCCGATTTGGATTTAGTTCGGCGGGCCTACCTATTTTCTGCGCGCGAACACAAAGGCCAGAAGCGTGCCTCCGGAGAGTCATACCTGGTTCACCCACTGGAAGTCGCTAACATTCTCGCTGACCTCAAGCTGGATGAAGTCTCAGTTGCCACCGGTCTTTTACACGACGTCGTTGAAGACACGTTAGTGGATCTCGACACTATTCGTCACTACTTTGGCGAAGAGATCACTCATCTCGTCGACGGACTCACGAAGATCGCGCAGATTAGCAACATCTCGCGTGAGGAACAGCAGGCGGAAAACGTCCGAAAGATGTTGCTGGCAATGATCGACGATGTACGTGTTGTGCTGGTCAAGCTCGCCGACAGGTTGCACAACATGCGAACTCTTCATTACCTCACTCCCGAAAAGCGCCGGCGGATTGCTGAAGAGACGATGGAGATCTTTGCTCCCATCGCACACCGGTTGGGTATGGGAAAATTGCGAGGCGAATTAGAGGACTTGGCCTTTCGTCACCTTCATCCCGATGATTATCGAGAATTGGCGGAGCAGTTGGAAAAACGCCGCCCGGAGAATGAAGCATTTTTGAAAGCTGTCACCGCCCGAATTGAAGAGAAGATGAGAGAGGCGGAAGTTCCGTTCGCGAGCGTAGAGGGAAGGGTAAAGCGCCTCTACTCGATTTGGAAGAAACTAAAACGTCAGCGTATTAGCCTTGATCAAGTCTACGATCTGGTCGCAGCGCGAATCATCACGCCTAACGAAATACGTCATTGTTACGCGGCACTCGGCGTCGTTCACAATAACTGGAAGCCGGTTCCCGGTCGCATCAAGGATTGGATCGCAACGCCTCGCGACAATCTCTACCAGTCGCTCCACACATCCGTCATTGGTTCAAATAGTCAGTCGTTCGAAGTGCAAATTCGAACGGAAGAGATGCACCAAATCGCCGAAGAAGGCGTCGCGGCTCACTGGAAATACAAAGAGGGTAAACGTGGTGCGCGCGATGACGATAAAGCACTTCAGGCGCTTCGTTCGCTCGTCGAATGGACCCAGGAGGTTAAAGACTCAAAGGATTTCCTCGACTCACTCAAACTCGATCTTTATCCCAAAGATGTCTATGCGTTTACGCCCATGGGTAAGGTCATTCAGTTGCCACGAGGCGCTTCTACAGTAGATTTCGCGTACATGATTCACTCTGAAGTCGGCAATACATGCACTGGTGCTCGGATTAACGGCCGGATGGTTCCGTTGAGAACACAGATTCAAAACGGCGATGTTGTTGAGATTCTCACAAGTGCGAACTCGCATCCTTCGCGCGATTGGCTGAACTTTATAGCTACGTCGCGCGCGCGAAATCGAGTTCGTCATTGGGTTGCTGAACAGCAGCGCGCCGAGTCGATCGACATCGGGAGAAAACTCTTCGAAAAAGAAGCTGCGCGTTTTCAGCTCTCGCCGAAGAAGCTTCTCGGAGATGGCGACGGTGAAATGAAACGCGTTGCCAGCGACTATGGCTACGGACGCGTCGACGATCTTCTTGCCGCCATCGGCTATGGAAAACTGGTGCCGCGCAATGTCATTGCGAAGTATCTTGGTCCGGAACAGTTTGAGCAGTTAGACAAGCAAAAGGAATCTCGACTACGGAGCAGTGTTCGTGCGGTCAAGCGTCTGATTCGGCTAGGTGATGATTCGATCGTAGTTCGTGGCGTGGATGATTTGATGGTAACGCGAGCTCGTTGCTGCAATCCGCTCCATGGCGAAGAAATCATTGGCTACGTGACGCGTGGCAAAGGTGTGGCCGTGCATACGAAGCGCTGTAAGAATGCCGACCAGTTAATGGTGAATCGCGAACGCATTGTCGAGGTTGAATGCGCTGGCCGACCCGAGATGACTCCGTACGCCGTGAAACTGCTCGCTATTACTGAGAACCGCACTGGAATGATTGCCGGCATTACAGGGGCAATATCCGATATGAAGACCGGCATTCGCGATGCTCGCGCCTCGATCGCCTCAGATGAAAGAGGTCATATCGAGGTTACAGTGGAAGTATTCGATGTGAAGCATCTCGATAAGGTAATCGGATCGATCAAAGGAGTTCCCGGAGTCCTGGATGTCGAACGAATGCAGGGCGCTGTGTAAAGCCCCAGTCGTTTTTGCCCTCGGCGGAACCTTCTGTTAGAATCCCACCTTTGTTTTGGCAAGCAAAAAAACTCTAACGGACACTGTGAAGACACCCGTAAAAACTGACCAGGCCCCTGGTGCGATTGGCCCGTATTCTCAGGCGATCAAAGCGGGCGGGTTTGTTTTCGTGTCGGGCCAGATACCAATAGATCCGCAAACCGGAGCATTCGTTCCCGGTGGCATTGCTGAACAGACGGAACAAGTTTTGAAGAATCTGTCAGCTGTGCTCCGGGCAGGTGGCAGCAGTTTGGCACAAGTTGTAAAAACAACGGTGTTCCTCGCTGACATGAAGGATTTCGCCGCAATGAATGAGGTGTACGGAAGGTTCTTTACCAGCGAGCCTCCCGCACGAGCGACTGTAGCCGCGGCAGGACTGCCGAGAGACGCGAGAGTCGAAATCGAAGTCGTGGCGTTGCTGGCGGAATGAAAAACAAACCGGCGCATTCAGCGCCGGTCGCGATTGAAAATTGAATTGAGGACGGGCTAGGCAGCTTTTCGGACTTTGCCGGCCTTAATACAAGTGGTGCAGACCTTCATCCGGCGCGCGCCGCCCTGCGGCAACTGGACGCGAATCGACTGAAGATTCGGATCAAACCGACGCGGTGTTCGGTTGTTAGCATGAGATACGTTATTTCCGAATTGGGGGCCTTTGCCGCATACTTCGCAACGTTTCGCCATTGTATTTATCACCTCAAAGATAGTGCATACTTCGCGACTAAGAGTTTCTGCATCAGATAGTGTGCAACTGACGCGTCGTCGAAACCGAGTTTTATAGCAAACGAATTTCTACATCGTCAAGTGAGGATGAAACCTCAGCTGAGATGTTGATCTAAAGGAGTGGATTGAAAAGTGCGCAAATTCGCAAAAGTTTTATTGTTGTCGGCTTTATTGATAGCACTAGGATTAGGACTGGCAGCATGCGCCGGTGGCGGTGCGAACGCAAACGACAACACCATTGCAGCCACGGTTAATGGCCGCAACATTATGCTGAAAGAGGTTGAACGGGGCGTCACTCAGCAGGCCGGGCCCAGGGTCACACAGCTGTCGCCGCTGGAACTGGCCCAGGCACGATTGTCGGTTCTCGGCAATCTCATTCAGCGTGAAGTCCTCTTTCAACGCGCTGAGAGAGAGAAGCTGCTTCCCACTGAAGACCAGATCGATGGCGTAATCAATCAGCAAAAAACGCAAAGCGGAATGACGTCTGAGGATTTCGAAAAGGGCCTGCGCGAGCAGAACATTTCGATGGAAACATTGCGCGAAGAAGCACGGAAAGACTTAGCCATCACGAATCTTCAGGACAAATACAATGGCAAGATCAGCATTAGCGACAAAGAGGTCGAGGATTTCTACAACGCTAATCGCCAACAATTCGTCAACGCACGCGGTGTTGCGCTTTCCATGATAATGGTTGACCCGGCCGACAACAGTCGCGATGGCATCAGTGACGACGCGAAGAATGAAGCCGATGCCAAGTTAAAGATCGACAGCATCTACCAACGGCTTCAATCTAAGGCTGACTTCGCTACTGTGGCGAGAGCTAAAAGTGAAGACATCAACACGCTCGCGCGCGGGGGCGACATAGGTTTTGCTACCGAACAGGATCTAAAGAACAACAGCTTTCCACCTGAATTAGTGGCACGGTTCTTTGGGCCAATGCAGGTTGGTGATTACACCGAGCCGATCCGTTTTAATAGCGGCAAATGGTATATCTTCAAGCTCGCTGAGAAGCGACTTGAGAACGAGAATCTCACGCTCGAGAGTCCCGGTGTCAGGCAACAAATCACACAGGGTTTAACGAATGAGCGAAAACGGATTTTGAACGCCGCGCTGTTGGAAGTGGCGATGAACGAAGCGAAGATCGTGAACAACCTGGCGGCGCAAATGCTGGACCATCCGGGAAATCTCGGCGGCCTCCGTCCTGCTGCTTCAGGTAGCATCGCGCCGGCGCCGCAGAGTTCCGCTCCGGCACCGACCCAGGCACCTGCTACTCCGGCTAGTTCGCCAGCGGCGTCGAGACCGAGCGGGTCGCCTAAGTAGTGGTGTTTGTGAGTGTGGCGTTTTCGTCATAGAGAAAACAAAAACGCCATCAGTCGGCGCACTCCAAGCGGGTGTGGGAGACTTGCAATGCTCCCCACCCGCTTGTGCTTTACGATTCAGCACCGTTTGCAGTCGCAAACGGCCAAACTCACCCAGGCAACTTGGCCGTTCGCTACCGCGAAGGGTACTGAATAGAGTTATTGAATGCTTTTTAGACTTTCAGATGTGCACAAGTCATACGGCGTGCAGGATGTACTGCGCGGTGCTTCGCTGCAGATAAATCCCGGCGAACACGTAGGTCTCGTTGGCCGCAACGGTGCAGGTAAGAGCACCGTGTTTCGTCTCGTGTCAGGCGATGAGACGCCGGATCGCGGTGATGTCGTGCGCTCAAAGACCGTGCGACTTGGCTTTCTGGACCAGCATATAAAGTTTGAATCTGGTTCTACTGTTCATGAATCTGCGCTAGCGGCGTTCGGCCATTTACAGCAGATTGAACATGAGATGCACGAGCTCGAGCATCGCATGGGAGAAGAGAGTGAAGATCTTGAAAAGATTCTGGAACGTTATAGTGATCTACAGCACGAGTTTGAACGCGAGGGTGGATTCGAGTATGGCGCAAAAGCCGAAGCGATTCTGCAGGGCCTGGGTTTCGATCGAGAGATGTGGCCACTGGAAACCGAGAAGCTTTCAGGCGGCCAGCAAAATCGCCTGGGCTTAGCGCGGTTGCTTCTTGCGACACCTGATGTGATGCTGCTCGACGAACCAACAAACCATCTTGATGTGACTGCCGTTGAATGGCTTGAGGAGTTTCTACAGCAATATCCATCCGCTTACGTGATTATTAGTCACGATCGTTATTTCCTTGATCGAACGTGTCGTCGCATTATCGAACTGGAGCACGGCCGTGCCTCGAGCTACACGGGAAATTACTCTGATTATCTCGTCGAAAGAGAAGAGCGACGCGAAGCTCAACAGCGCGCGTACGACAATCAGCAGCAACTGATTGCGAAAACGGAAGAGTTCATTCGGCGGAACATTGCTGGTCAAAAGACCAAACAAGCCAAGTCGCGTCGGAAGATGCTGGAGAAGCTTGAACGCGTCGATGCTGTATCGAGTGATCAGTCAGCTGGCAACTTTCGTCTTCAAGCGATCGAGCGAACCGGCAACCACGTCTTAACTGTAACTAGAGCGTCAATCGGTTATGGCGATCACGTCCTTGCGCGAGACATCACTTTCATTCTTCGGCGCGGTGAATGTCTGGGCATTATCGGACCGAATGGATCGGGCAAGACAACGTTTCTGCGCACCATACTGAAGAAGATCGATCCGCTGGCGGGCGAAGTTCGTTGGGGCACCAAAGTTCAAATTGGCTATTACGCGCAGCAGCTTGAGGATCTCGACGATCGCAACGAAATCATCATGGAGCTCCGACGCGTCGCGCCGTCAAATGCAACAGCCGGCGAGCTGCGTTCATTTCTCGCAAAGTTTCTTTTTACGGGTGACGATGTTTACAAGCATATTAGGGATCTTTCGGGCGGCGAGAAGGGAAGGTTGGCGCTGGCGAAGCTGATCTATTCACGAGTGAACGTGCTGGTACTCGATGAACCAACAAACCACCTGGACATTCCTTCACGTGAGGCTTTAGAAGAAGCTTTGTCCATCTACGAAGGAACGATTGTCACTATCAGCCACGATCGGTATTTTCTCGACAAAGTTGCTACGCAAATACTCGCGCTGAATGGCGCGGGTCACGCCGAACATTACGATGGTGATTACACCGAGTACCACGATTGGAAATTGCGTGCTGCTGGCGCAAGTATTCCGCCGGTTGATTCTGAAAGCAATCTAGTTTCTGTCGAACCTGCCGAAACCTCACAACAGTCTGGAGCTGACAGCGCTAAACCAGAACCCGCGCGCCCGGCAAAGAAGGAACCCAAGAAGTCGGGAGTGAAGGTCATAAAAAAGAAAAAGCCCGAGGTGCGAACTCCGGAGATGGTTGAAAGTGAGATCATGAGCGCAGAGGAAAATCTCAGTCGCATTTCACAGTTAATGGGAGCTCCTGAAGTTGTTCGAGATGCAACTCAACTGATCTCGCTGAACGAAGAGTATCAGCAGATGGAGCAAAAGCTTCGAGGTTTGTATGAAGAGTGGGACCGCGTGAGTAGTGAGCTGGCGAAGGCGTCCAGCTAAGATTCAGATTCCTTAACTTGAGATTTGAATTCCCGGAAATCAGCACGAAGATTTAGCATCTCAGCTCGCGTTTGATTCGTCATTCCTTCAACTCGATCCAGCCGAATCTCCATTTCACCACGAAACAATTGGAATTCGTCACGAAAAGAAGACAGATCGAATCTGATTAAGCCGACATCGTTCTTAAGTAACGCCACATCGTTTTGAACCGACCCAATCTGATTTTGTAGCCTATCTTCAAGAGCGCCGATTTGATTTTGTAGTCTATCCTCAAACCCGTTAATACGCTCAAGTACCGTTTGGATCGTGGGCTTCGTTGCGAATTCGTCTGGACCATTCATTGCGCTTCTCCTAGTGAGGATGAGTTTGAGTTACGGCGCGCAGTATACCGCATCGGTAGTTCATCCAGAGCTGATAAATGCCCAGACAGCCGTCTGAGATCATCTTTAGCCATGGGAGACAATTGGTTAATCGACGCATCTCAGTGCAATGTCCGATACGCTTCAGCTTGTCGTTCTTATGTCCGATACGCTTTAGCTTGTCGTGTCTCGCGCCAGATTCAACTTTCTTTCAGGAAGCGAGTGTCCCATACGCTTTAGCTTGTCGTGTCGTGCGCCAGGTTCAACGTCTTTCAGGAAATGAGGCTCCGGTTCTTAAGTTGAATCTGGGCGAGACACGACAAGCATATCGGACATTCGCATTCCTGAAAGACGTTGAACCTGGCGCAGACACTGCAAGCTAAAGCGGATCGGACATAAGAACAGCGGCGATCAGTGGTCCTTGACACCCTCATAATTGCTTGCTACTTTTCGGGCCTCGCCGGACATTCATTCTGTAGTTGACGATGACTGACGAGCAGTTGAAAACCCACATGTAGGCGCGTAGCTCAGGGGTAGAGCACTACCTTGACACGGTA
>Ga0114129_10004618_pt1 | contig 19439 bp, 19 predicted proteins | sample RhiMetdeltSRZDD1_FD_80071 | JGI IMG/M metagenome (GOLD analysis project Ga0114129, IMG submission 80071) | Populus rhizosphere microbial communities from Tennessee, USA - Rhizosphere MetaG P. deltoides SRZDD1 (version 2) (version 2) | ecosystem: Host-associated > Plants > Roots > Rhizosphere >...
CCTTGTACGCGAGCTCGCGTGGAGCATCGAAGACGCGACTGGTGGTGAGTGTGCGCTCGGCCGGTGCGTTCACGGGCTTACTTGTGCCTTTGGTCACTTCTCGTGTCCTTCCTTTTGCAGTTCGCGCAGGTGTTCGTCCAGACGATCGAAGCTTCGCTCCCAGAACTCGCGGTAACGCTCCACCCATGCGGCGGCCTCCTCGAGGCGCTGCGCCCGGAGCCGAGCCGGACGCCACTGCGCGTCGCGGCTGCGCGCGACGAGACCGGCACGCTCCAGCACCTTAAGGTGTTTCGACACGGCGGGAAGCGTCATGTCGAATGGTTCAGCCAGCTCTGTGACGGACGCCTCGCCCTTCGTCAGGTGAGCGAGGATCGCCCGCCGGGTCGGATCGGCGAGCGCTCCGAATGTGGTGCTCAGGTGGTCCGCGGCCATGTGTCCACTACCATCCGGATTAACTTAACCAAATGGTTTAATACAACAGCCGCGCCGCAACTGTCAAATCGGCTCTTCGATGGAGGGCACCGAATTCCAGAGGCCAGCGTTAGCCTGAATTGACCGGTGTCTCGCCTGAACGCCCGCACACACGCCGCCCTATTCACTGCGGCCTTCGGCCTCGTCGTGACATGCGCCGCTCCCCCCAGCACGGTCGTGCCAGGCAGCGGTCCGGGCGTCGACGCCACCGCCACGGCGGTCCGGCCGGACGCGACACCCCTGCCGATCAGCGTCACCGACGTGAAGTACGGGCTGCTCGCGGCGCGCACGGCACCCGGGGCGCGCTGCGAAGCGACCCTTCAGATCGCGAGCGGCGTGTACGGCGACGCGCCGCCCGGGACGCTCCCGACGCAGACGGCCGGCCCCGACGGCCTCGTCACATGGACGTACTCGGCGCCTCGCGTGCCGTCCGGTACCGCTGGATACACGATGCGGTGCCAGGTGGACACCGCGAGCCAGGTCAAGACCGGCGTCTTCAGCATCCCAACGCGGCCGCTCGCGCCGACGTCGTTCACCGTGCGCGTCACGACCGATGCGCCACCCCACGAAACGTTCAACCCGGATCCGCTGCTCGTTCCCCTGCGCGACGCCTCCGCGGCGAGAATCAAGGCAACGCTGGCGACCGAGTGGCGGACCGCGACGCGCGGGCTCGGGTCGCTGCAGGTCGTCGAAGGCTCGGCGGACATCACGCTCTTCGTCGTCGCTTCGAAGGACACCTCCCATTGGATCGCCGGCACCGACGAATCGCAACAGATCGTCGTGTTCGTGTCGGGTGAGATCGGTCCCCGCAACGTCGAGAACAACGTCGCCGTCGCGCTCCACGAGCTCGGCCACATCTGGTGCTGTCACGGACCGGACACGAACGACGGCCACTGGCTCACGAAGCAGGCGAGCCCCGGGCTGTACGGCGTCGACAAGTACGGACTTATGACCGACCCGGTCACCTGCGTGAGCTTCGGCGCCGTGCTCAGCTGCCCGAATCGATTCAGCGACCGCGAGATGCTCGCGCTCGGTTTCACCAGCTTCCCGCCACCCGCCCCTGATCCGTGCATCCAGCAAAGCCTCGCGCTCCGATCGCAGATCGCCAGCGCACGGACGACGCTCGCCAAGCTCGAGTCGCAGATCCGCGCCATCGAAGTGCAGTACCCGGGCGGCGCGCCGCCGGCGGTCTACAACAGCTACGTCTCACTGATCGCGCAGTACAACGCGCTCAACGACCAGACCAACGCGAAGATCGGGCAGCTCAACGGTCTTCCGTGCGACTCGAGCTAGGTGACGATGTGCCGCACGCGCGGCTCGCGTCGTATCAGAGCGCGAACTCGCCCGGCGCGATGCAGTCGCGACCGCGCATGTAAGGGCGAACCGCCTTCGGTATGACCAGCGATCCGTCCTGCTGCTGGTAGTTCTCGATGATCGAGATCATCAGGCGCGGGAGCGCGACGCCCGAGGCGTTGAGGATGTGCGGGTGCTCCGTGCGCGCTCCGCCGTCGCGCTTGAAGCGGATGCCGCCGCGGTCCGCCTGCAGCGACCCGCCGTCGCTGGCCGATGACACCTCGAGCCACTCGCCCACGCCCGGTCCCCAGGCGTCGATGTCGTAGCCCTTCGTGGCGACGAAGCCGAGGTCACCGGCGCAGCGCTCGGTGACCCGCACCGGCAGCTCGAGCTTCTCGACGACGTCGACCGCGAGCTGCGTGAGCCGATCGAGCTCCTTTGTGGACTCCTCCGGCAGCGTGAAGCACACCATCTCGACCTTGTCGAACTGGTGACCGCGCTTGATGCCGCGCACGTCGCGTCCGGCGCTCATCTTCTCGCGGCGGAAGCATGCGGTGTACGCGACGTAGCGGAGCGGCAGCCGCTCGCGCGGGAGCGTCTCGTCGCGGTGCTGCGAGATGAGCTGCGTCTCGGCGGTCGGGATGAGCCACACGTCGTCGTCCTCGTCACGGTAGAGGTTCTCGTCGAAGTGCGGCAGATGCGCGGACGTGACCAGCGTCTCCTTGCGCGTGACGAAGGGCGGATAGATCTCGGTGAAGCCCGCGTCGATCTTGAGGTCGAGCATCCAGGCGATGAGCGCGCGCTGCAGCGCCGCGCCAGCGCCGCGGAGGTTGTAGAAGCGCGACCCCGACAGCTTCACCCCGCGCGCGATGTCCAGGATGCCGAGGGCCTCTCCGACCTCCCAATGCGGCTTCGCCGGGAACCCGAGGTCGCGCTGCGGGTCCTCGCGCACCACGCGGTTGTCGTGCTCGTCCCTCCCCGGCGGCACATCCGGTGCGAGGTCGTTCGGGATCCAGAGCACCAGCTCGTCGCGTTCGCTCTCGAGCGGGCCGAGCCTCGCGTCGATCTCCTTGATCCGCTCTCCCACCTCGCGCATGCGCGACTTGACGGCGTCCGAGGGAGGGCCGCCCTTGCTCGCCTTGTTGCGTTCGGCCTGGAGCTGCTCCTTCGTCGCGCGCAGCTCCCGACTCTGTGTGTCGAGCTCGAGGATGCGGTCGAGGGGCGCGTCGAAATGGCGAGCGGCGAGCATCGCGCGGACACCTTCGGGGTCTTCACGCACTCGCTGGAGGCGTTCCATGAGCGTGTCATTATCGGCGTTCCATGTTCAACGTCGTTCTTGTCGCGTTCGAGGGTCCGGACCGCTACTCGTTCGTCGGCGGCCTTGCGACGCGCATGAGCGATCTCTCCGGCGCGCTGCTCGAGCGCGGGCACCGCGTCCATCACCTGTTCGTCGGCGATCCGTCGCTCCCCACACGCGAGGAACGCTACGACGGGCAGCTCGTCTTCGAGCGCTGGGGCCAATGGATCAGCCGTTACCACCCGAAGGACGTCTACGACGGCGAGGAGGGCAAGTACCTCGACTTCTCGCGCACCGTGCCGCCGCACCTCGCGAACGACGTCATCGCGGGCGCGGCAACACGAGGTGAACGCAGCGTCGTGCTGTTCGAGGACTGGCAGACCGCCGCCGCGGCGATCAACACCGCGACGCTCCTCGCGGCGCGCGCCGATCGATCCGCCGCGCTGTTCTGGAACGCGAACAACACCTACAGCTTCGGCCGGATCGACTTCCCGCTGCTGCGGCGGGCCGTGTCGATCACGACGATCTCCCGGTACATGCGCATGGAGCTCGCGAAGGTCGGCGTCGAGGCCGCGATCCTCCCGAATGGGATCGCCGAGCGGTACCTGAAGCCACTGCCACCTACCGACATCACGGCCCTGCGCAAGTCGTTCGGCGATCGCCCGACGTTCGTGAAGGTCGCGCGGTTCGACGTCGACAAGCGCTGGCTCTGGGCGATCGACGCGATCGCCACGATGCGCGACGCCGGCCTGCGGCCCCGCTTCATCATGCGCGGCAGCCGCAGCCCGTACGCCGACGTCGTCGGCGATCGCATCTTCTCGCGCGGGCTGACGGTCGAGCGACTCGCCCTGCCGCAGACCGCGGCGTCGCGCGATCTCGCCGCGGCGATCGCGGCCACGTCCGCGGAGGTCGTGTTCCTCGACTTCTTCATCGACGAGAAGGCGCTGCGCTCGTTGTACGCGTCTGCGGATGGCGTGCTGGCGAACTCGGAGAAGGAGCCGTTCGGTCTGGTGGGCCTCGAGGTCATGGCGTCGGGCGGCATCGCGTACCTGGGTCGGACCGGTGAGGACTACGCCGTGCCGTTCGGGAACGCGATCGTCGTGCAGAGCGACGATCCGCGCGAGCTGCTCACCTCCTATCTCATGCTGCGCGAGCGCCCGGAGCTGGCGCGCGCCATCCGGACCGAGGGTCGCGCGACGGCGAAGCGCTTCGCGTGGCCGCGGATCCTCGAGGGCTATGAGTCCGTCTGGGAGACCGCATTCGCGCTGACCGGTTAGATCCGCTCAAGGAGCCCATGCCGAACCGCGCGCCGGATGGCCCATGGATCCGCCTCCCAGCGGCGGCGTGTCGAGGGATCGACCATCCAGCGCACGCGATGCCCGAAACGCGCATGGTCGTCGAGGTAGCGCTGCATCGTCGGTCGATCCTCGAAGATCACGCGATGCCAGAAACGCCCTGCGCGCAGCGGACGGAACCAGCCCTCGCGGACCGCGGTCGCGACCGCCCGGTCCGAGGTGCGGTCGTTGACGAGCTCCTCGCGCGTGGTCGCGATCACGCCGGCCTGACGGTACCGGGTCCCGTTCCGGCGCTCCGCGTAGGCGAAGACACGCGAGTCAGGTCGCGCGTCGATGAGGATGCCGCGCGGCCGCAGGATCCGGTGGGCTTCCTTCAGGGCATCGACCATGCCCCCTCGTGGCACACATCAGAGCGTCCACGAGAGGATCGCGACGTCGAAGTGCCTGTCGGCGAACGGCAGCTCCTGCGCTACGCCGACCTTGAACTCAGCGTTCCCCGCGCCGAGCTCGCGCGCTTTCCGACGGGCGAGTCGGATCGCCTCGGGATCCGGATCGACGCCGACGACCTCCGACGCATGCGGCGCGCACCCGAGGGCCATGCGGCCGTCGCCGCAGCCGATGTCGATCACGCGCTTGCGGCGAACCAGGCCGAGACCGCCGTATTCTCGGAGCTCGTCTTCGGGAGGAGGTCGCAGCAGCGACGAGATCGCGGGCAGGAGGCGGCCGACCGCGCTCGTACTTGTCACCACGACAAGCGGACGATAAGGGAGATCGCTCCGCTAGGCGCCGTACTGCTCGCGCGTCCCCGGCAGCATCGCGCCGCCCCGCGCCGCGACGGCGGCGAGTCGGTTGGGGTCCATGAGCGACGTGCGGATGTCGTCCGGCGGCTCCGCGCCGGCGTACCACCAGACGACCTCGAGGTTGGCGCGGAACAGCGCGTCGAAGACCGCGTCTTCAGGACTCGAGTTGCGGCTCGAGTACCACCAGAACCAGTCGCTGCCCTCAGCGACCATGAGCGGCTGGCGCACGCTCTTCGGCATGTAGCGGAGCGCGCCCCACTGTTCCTGTGCGAAGCGGCGGGTCCGCTCGAGCGCGCTCCAGGCGAGCGCGTGGGCTGTCTCACCGATCCACACGCCCAGCGTCGCGTCGATCCACGAACCGGTGTGGAGGTTCGGGAGCTCGACGTTCGCCGGCGTCTGGTCGAGGAAGTCGCTGACCCGCACCGTCTCGAAGCGCTCGTCCTGCTGCAGCGTGCCGTACAGGTAGCGCAGAAAGTCGTTCCCGTTGTTCGGGTACTGCTCCCAGGCGTTCTCGCCGTCGAGGATGATCGTCGCGAGGTACGGACCGCCGTCGTCCGGCAGGCGCTCGCGGGCGCGCTCGAGCTTCCAGATCATGTCGCCCACCGCGTCGTGTGGAGACATGTCGCCGTACAGGAAGCCGATGCGGTCCGAGATCTCGCGGTCGCGGAAGATCGCCGTGCCGCCACCGGGGATGCGGTAGGGGCGGTAGAGGAGCTGCGGCTCGAGGAGACCACCGACCTCGTCGCGCTTGAGCTCGACGCCAACCGAGCGCGCCAGCACCCCCTCGTCCGACGCGAACCAGTCGAGCCCGGCTTTGAAGATGGCGCTCGCGGCCTCCGGCGAGATGGCCCCTTCGGAAGGCCACGTCCCGCGCGGCTTCCTGCCGAAGGAGCGCTCATGCGACGCGATGGCCTCCTCGAGCTGGAACGCCGCGTCGTCCGGATACGCGAACGGCGGATCGGGGATGATCGCGTTCGGGTCGGCGCGCAGCGCGCTGCGGCTGTCGATGATGAGCGGCAGGATCGGGTGGTAGTACGGCGTCGTCAGGATCTCGACCTGCCCGTCGTGCTCGAGCCGGTGATAGAGATGCGGGACGCCAGAGGCCATCATCCGCTGCCGCCCGATGACGTACCGCACGTCCTCACGCGTGTAGCGCTGGCCCTTCCGCCGAAGCTCGTCGAGCCGCGCGTCGCTGGTGATGTCGTCCGGATCGATCCAGGCGAGGTTGAACCAGAGCGCGAGGTCGACGAAGTAGTCATCCGACAGCAGCTCGGGGCGATCGCGCGTGGCCATCCCGAGCTGGAGCAGGCGCCGGTACTCGTCGTGGCGATGGATCACGTTCCCGTGATGGATCGAGAAGAAGCGACGCAGCATGTGCTCCTTCTCCTCGGACGTGAGGAGACCGTCGACCGTGCGCATCGTCACACGCGTGTCCTCGTCGTCCGCGCCGCGCGCATAGTCTTCGAGCTGGTCGCGCAGGCTCGGCACCATCGTGAAGTGCGCCTTCACGCCCGGGAACTCCTGGAGCAGGCGCGCCATGTGGAGGTAGTCCTTCGACGCGTGCAGCCGCACCCACGGGAGGACGAACTCGCTCGTCTGCGGATGCCGGTAATACGGCTGATGCATGTGCCAGATGATCGCCACGGGGAGCTTCCCGTTCACCGCGCCTTGACCCCCTCATCGAGACGCCGGCGGACGAAGTCCTGGTCCAACGTCGTGAGCAGCCACCCCGCCTTCGGACCACTGGGCTTGCCGAGGAACGCGAGATAGATCGCCCGGAATGCTTCCTGCGACACCTTGCCGTTCGCGACCAGGCCGACGCGCTTGGCCGTTTCATAGAGCTCCTGTTGCAGCGCTTCGGGATCCTCGATCTTTCCGACAAGCGCCTTCACGGCTTCGAGAAAGCGGCGCTGCGGCTCGGAAAGCGTCACCGCCGGCAGCTGGGGCAGGACGCCGAAGCGGGCCTCGTCCGGAGCCCAGCGCTCGAGCCAGACGCGCGCCAGCGCGACGCGCCGTTCGAGGTCCTTCCGTTCGGTCGCGGTGAGCGCGGCGTCCTTGCGGCGCTCGGCTTCCTTGACCGGATCGACACTGGGGATCTGCACCCAGTCGGCGACGGTCGCGAAGCGGACGTGGAAACCCGGAGGCTCCGGCTCCTCGGCGACCTGGGACAGCGCCCATACCTTGGCCTGATCGCTCTCGGGATCGTTGCGGAACGCGTCGGCGCAGCGGTCGTACTCGTCGACGAGCTTCGGAAGCGTGTCGCCGGCGGGGTCGAAATCGACGTGCCGCTTCGGATGCGTGCGCAGCATCAGGAAGCGCACGAGCTCCGGCGGGTACACCTTCACCAGATCGGTAGCGGCCGCACCGAGTCCTTTTGACGTCGACATCTTCTTTCCGCCGGTGGTGAAGAACTCGTGCACGAGTCCGATCGGCGGCTCCTTCTTCCAGACCTCGCGGTAGATCTCGTTCGCGCGGTCGCGCGAGCCGCCGGCGGTGAGCAGGTCCTTGCCGCCCTCCTCGTACGTCACGCCGAAGTGGTCCCACATCGCGCACCACTGCAGGTTCCAGTAGAGCTTCGCGTGCCCCTGGAACGGCGAGATGCGCCCGCTGTAGCCGCAGCCTTCGGCCCACTCCACGTAGTCCTTGCGGCACTCGTAGGCGACGGTCTTTCCGTCGTAGTCGAACGAGTAGGTCGTGCCCAGGCGGCCGCAGTTCTCGCAGATCACGGCGATCGGCAGCCAGCGCCCGTCCTTCTTCACGTGCGACACGCGCTCGTAGATCTCGCGGATCGTCGCGGCGTTCCGCAGCACGAGATCGATCTGCTTGTCGAGCTCACCGTTGCCATACAGGTCACGCATCCAGTGGATCTCCTCGGGCCGGATGCCGAGCGTCGCGAACGTGTCGAGGTACGCCGAGGCGTGATAGCGCGCGAAGTCGGAGGCGACCGAAGGCTCGGGCGAGGGAATGTGCGCGAACGGCTTGCCCATGTGCTCCGCCCACGCCGCCTTCTCCTTGAGCGACTGCGAATCCATCGGGTCGTAGTCGTCGATGGTGAAGACGTAGCGGATGCGCAGACCGCGCTTCTTGAAGTTGCGGTAGAGCGCGTCCGTGATGATCGGACCACGCAAGCCGGAGATCGGGACGGCGCCCGACGGCGTCTTGGAGTCGCGGATCACATGTTGGCGATCGGTGGCGAGGAGGTCGGCCTCCTCATCCGCCCAGAAGCGCGCCTTGTGCCCCTGCTCCGACCCTCTGGTCGTCACGCTCGCGGTGGACTCTACGCTCAACTGACCGCCAGGATCTTCATTTCGAGCGTGCCCGCCGGAATGGAGAGCTTCACCGTCTCGCCGGTCTTGTGGCCGAGCAGCGCGCGACCGACGGGCGACTCGTTGCTGATCTTGCCGTCGGTGGGCGACGCTTCCGCCGATCCGACGATGGTGTAATTCTCCTTGCGTCCGTCGGCCTCGACGGTCACGTGGCTGCCCACTTCGACGAGATCGTGCTTCTCGTTCTCGTCGATGATCTGAGCGTTCTTGATCATCTGCTCGAGGGTCATGATCCGGCCCTCGAGGAATGCCTGATCGTTCTTGGCCTGCTCGAGCTCGGAGTTCTCCGTGAAATCACCGAACTCCATGGCGGCGTGGATGCGCTCGGCGACCTCGTTGCGCTTGCTCGTGCGCAGCTCTTCGAGCTCAGCTTGCAGCTTCTTCAGTCCATCCGCAGAGACATAGACCGGCTTCTCGAGATTGTTCATTGAGCCTCCGTTACCGTCGGGTGCGACCGCCGCTACCCACCGCCCTAGAAACAAAAGAACTGAAGACCTCGCGGCCCTCAGCACTCCGGGCTACCTATGCTGGCGACAGATTGTACACGGACAGGAACGCCCCGGCGACGCTCCGAACACGAGTTTTGCGGTGGTACGGACGGGCCGCGCGGGACCTTCCCTGGCGCCGCACACGCGACCCGTACGCGGTCCTGGTCTCCGAGGTGATGCTCCAGCAGACCGGCGTCGCACGGGTGCTTCCCGCGTACGCGGCGTTCGTCCGGCGCTTCCCCACGCTCGGGGCGCTGTCGCGTGCGACGCTCGCGGACGTGCTCCGCGCGTGGTCGGGGCTCGGCTACAACCGCCGGGCCCGCGACCTGCACCGGATCGCACGGCTGCACCCGCGCGCGCTGCCCCCGACACGCGAGGCGCTCGACGCCCTGCCCGGCGTCGGCGCGTATACCGCCGGCGCCGTGAGCTGCTTCAGCCGAGGCGAAAGCGTGGCCTTCGCCGACACGAATATCCGCCGCGTGCTGGGCCGCGTGCTCCTCGGACGGATCGCGACCGAGCGCGAGGCGGTCGCCCTGGACGAATGGCTGTTGCCACGCCGAGGCGCCGACCGCTGGCATCACGCGCTCATGGATCTGGGTGCGACGCTCTGCCTCGCGCGAACTCCGCGCTGCGACGTCTGCCCGATCGCGGATGCGTGCCGCTCGCGCGGTCGCGTCGTGCGCGCGGCGCCCCGGCGTCAGGCCGCGTTCGCGACGAGCGATCGGCGCGTGCGCGGCCGGATCGTGGACGCGCTCCGCGGCGCGCCACACGGACTCAGACCGGCGGAGCTTCGGCAGGTGGTCGGGGACGACCGCGTTGCACGGCTCACGTTGATGCTCGAGACCGAGGGTCTCCTCGCTCGAACAGGTGAACGCGTGCGACTTTCGGATTGACTCGGCCTATGCTGCGGCCCTCCGCTGCGGTGGGAGGGGGCGGGAGGAAGAACATGCGCGCGCTCATCGCGATCGCCCTGGTGGTCACGCTCCTGAGCACCGGATCGCCGACTGCCGCTGCGACGCCCACGCCGGTCGTCTATCTCGCGCTCGGTGACTCACTCGCCGAAGGGATCGGGGCGTCCAGCATCGCGGAAACGGGGTACGTGCCACGCCTGTTCCACTACTTCCACGGCACGGCGCACGGCGGCGTCGACACCCTCCTCAACCTCGGCATCGGAGGCGACACGAGTTACTGGTTCCTGAGCGGCACCCCCTGGGGCGCGGGGCCTCAGCTCCAGCAGGCCCTCGCCGCGATCAACGACCCGACGACCGACACGCGCGTCGTCACGCTCGACATCGGTGGCAACGACCTGCTCAACACGCTGTTCGGGAGTCCGGCCTGCCACGACATCGCCAGCGCGGCGTGCCGCGCCGCGATGGCGGCCACGCTCGCGGCCTTCGCCACCAACTACCAGACCATCCTGAGCGCCCTGAACGCGGCCCTGGCCGCGGATCCTGGGACGGAGCGCGTCTTCGTCATGACCTACTACAACCTTTGGGGCGGCACCGGCGACCCGCTCGAGGCCGTGGCGGACGCTCTTCTTTTGGGCAGCGACCTCACGATCGACTGTGCCGCCAACCTCGTCGACCCGACCAAGGCGGGCCTGAACGATCTCATCGCCTGCATCGGAATGGCGAACGGCGCGGAGATCGCCGACGGCTTCGGTGCGGTGGGCGATAACGCGCTGCATCTCACGCACGTCGCCGAGGGCGACGTCCACCCGAACGATGCCGGATACGCGGCGATCGCCAGCGCGTTCATGGAGGCGGAGAAGAGGTAGCGCGCGTCCGGCGTGCGGCTGTCATTTCCTCAGCGTTCGCGCGAGGAACGCGTCGACCGCGGCGGTCGCGTCAGGCGAGAGGAAGTCGGCGCTGTTGTGATCGGCGTTGGGCAGAAGCTTCAGCGTCGCGTCGACGCCCGCGGTCTTGAGCGCGTCGTAGAGGAGCTGGCTCTGGCCGTGCGGCACCGTGCAATCGTGCGTGCCGTGCATGATGAGGAACGCCGCGTCGTCCTTCGAGACGTACGCGATCGGGTTCGCGCGCTTCGCCTTCTCGGGACAGCTCGACAGCTGGCAACCCACCAGCAGCGACTCGCCGCTGCGCGGCGAATCCGCCTTCTCGCGGCGTGGTGGATCGCAGACCATCTGCTCGTCCATCCGGAGGAGGTCGGTCGGTCCGTACCAGTCGACGACGGCGTTCACGCGACTCGACCGAGCGAGATTCCCGCCGGTGTCGCCTTCGAGATCGGCGACGCCACCGGTCGTGCCCAGCAGCGCGGCGAGGTGCGCGCCGGCGGACGAGCCCCACGCCGCGACGTGGTCCGGATCGAGCGCGTACGTCGTGGCGTTCGCGCGCACCCAGCGCACCGCGCCCTTCACGTCGAACAGCTGTGCCGGGAACACGGCTTCGTCGCTAAGGCGGTAGTTCACGCGCGCGACCGCGTAGCCGAACCGCGCGTAGCGAGCGACCGGACCGCCGGCCTTGTCGCCCGCGGCCCACGCGCCACCGTGGATCCACACGATGACGGGGAACGGGCCGGGTCCGGGCGGAAGATCGAGGTCGAGCGACAGCGCCCTGCCGTTCACCGTGGCGTACGCGATGTCTGCGATCGTATGCGGCGTCGGGCTGGGCGAGGGTGCGGGTGCCGCGGGCGTGGCGCAGGCGACCGCGGCGAGCAACACCAGCGTCGCCACGGCGCGTGTCACGCGGCCGGTTCCAACCGGACGGTCGTGTCGAGGACCTCGTCGCGCAGCATCGAGGCGAGCGATTGGCCGCTGCGCCGATATTTGCGGCGCAGTGCCTCGCTCACCGCGGCGATCACTTTCGGCGAGCTGTCGTGTGTGGCGCGCACCGCGACGCGCTTCCGGCCGGCCACCACCGCGCCCTCGCCGCGCGCCAGGACCTCCCGGTACCAGCGCCCGCGGGGTCCGCGCACCGAACGGACGTAGGGCACGCCATCGACGACCACGATCCAGATCGGGACGGAGTGCTTGGTCCCCTTCGGCGATCGCGTCTCCATGTCGACGACGTTTTCGCGCTCCAAGAGCGCGAGGACGTCCTTCGAGAAGCCCGCGCTCACACCAGTATGTCCGGCAGCGGCGGCCCCGCGACGGCCAGTGCATAGCGCTCCGGCGGCAGGAAGAGCCGTGCAATGTCGACGACCTGGTCCTTTGTCACTGCGCGGAGCTCACGCGGGTAGCGCTCGAAGTGGTCATCGCCGAGGTCGAACATCTCGGCCTCGAGCACCATGGCCGCGACGCCGCCTGGGCTCTCCAGCGCGACGTCGAGCTCACCGACGAGCTTGTCTTTCGCGAGCGCGAGGTCGTCATCCGCGATCTGGCCGACCGTCACCTTGCGCAGCTCGTCGAGCGCGACCTCGATCGCTCGCTTCACGTTCTGCGGGTTGACGCCCATGCGCACGATCCAGGGGGACTGGCCACGGCTCGCGCCCATGCCGCTGAAGACGTAGTACGCGAGGCCGAGCTGGTCGCGGATGACGTGACCCGCGCGGCTCGCGAACGTGTCGGCCGCGTACACCATGTTCGTGACGCGCGCGGCGGTGAACCGCGGATCCGTGCGCGGCAGGCCGGGCCAGCCGATGATCACATCGCTCTGCGTCTTGTCCGGAACGAGCTCGACGCGATGCTTCGTCGTGGACAGCGTCGCCAGCGGATGCCGCGTCTCGTGCGGCTCGGTGCGTTTCGCCCATTTCCCGAAGGCGTGATCGGCGGCCGCGGCGCCGTCGCGCGCCGTCGTGCCACCGGCGATGACGAGGACCGCACCGTCAGGCGCGATCGCGCTGCGGTGATGCGCGCGGATCTCGTCCGGCCTGGCGGTGCGCACGACCGATGCGTCGCCGATCGGCGGCACGCGGAAGGGATGTCCGTCCGGATACACGAGCTGGCGCCACGCCCGATCCGACACCGCACGCGTGTCGCGCTCGTCCTTCTCCAGCTGCGCGAGCGTCTGCGCGCGCACGAACTCGATCTCGGCGTCGGCGAGCGCGGGCGTGCGGATCGCCTCGGCCATGAGGTCGAGCAGCTCGCGCAGGTCCGTGCCGAGACATTGCGCGCTGAACACCGCGGCGTGCTGCCCCACGTCGAGCCGCGCCACGGCACCGAGGGCGTCCAGCGCGCCGGCCCAGGTCGTCGCGTCGCGCATCTTGGTCCCTCGGAGCATCGCCTGCGCCATGAGTCGGGCGATCCCCGCGCGTCCCGCGGGCTCGAACCACTGACCTGCCTCGACCGCGAGCAGAACGGACGTGGAGCGGAGGCCGGCGATCGGGACGATCGCCACACGCAGGCCGTTGGAGAGGATGCTCCGCTCGATCCGGTTCACGCCGCGTTCTCGGGGACGAACCAGCCGACATTGCGTGCGCGCTCGGTCAGGATGTCACGCGCAGCGTCGCGGATCTGCTCGCGCGTGACCCCGGCCAGCTTGTCGTACCACTCGCCGATCGAATTCGCGGCACCGGTCGACAGGAGCTGGCCACAGCGATACGCGCGCCAGGTGATAGTGTCGGTGTTGAACGCGGTCGCCGCGAGGAGCTGACGCCGCACGCGCTCGAACTCCGCGTCACCGACGAGATCGGTCGCGACCTTGGCGAGCTCCTCGAGCAGGACGCGCTCGACGTCCGCGTGCTTGACGCCCGGACGCAGCGTCGCGTCGGCCCAGAGCAGGTAGGGGTCCTTCATCAGCTGGAACGATGCGTCGACGTCGGTGGCGAGCCCTGTCTCCACGAGGGCGCGATGGAGGCGCGAGGAACGTCCGGAGGCGCCGTCGCTGCCGGTGGACGTGCCCGCGAGCGCGACCACGAGCGCCGAGAGCGCCGCGGCGCGCGGGTCGGTCGCGCGCGGCGCGCGGAACGCGAGCATGACGATGGGCAGCGTGCCGCCGGCGCGGTGGACGACGACGCGGCGCTCGCCGTGCTGCTCGGGCTCGGGCGCCTTGGGTGGCTCACCGAGATCGCGCGACGGCTCGAGCGGTGCGAACGCCGCCGCGGCGTCCTCGATGAGTCGGTCGGGCTCGTCGTCGCCGGTCACGACGACGTACGAGTTGTTCGGCGCGTAGAAGCGGCGGTAATGGGCGTACAGGCCGTCGCGTGTCATGAGCTTGATCTCGTCCTTGCTCCCGATGACGCCCTGACCATAGGTGTGCCGGCTGAACGCGACGGCCTGGAGCTCCTCGCCGAGGAGGAACGAGGGATCGTTCTCGTAACCCTCGCGCTCACTGACGATGACGGTGCGCTCCGCCTCGGTCTCCTCGATCGAGATGAGCGCGTTGCGCATGCGGTCCGACTCGAGCTCGAGCGCGGTCTTGTAGTGCGCCTTGGGCACCGTCTCGAAGTAGCAGGTGACGTCCTCGCTGGTGAAGGCGTTCCACTGCGCCCCGTACCGCGCGAGCAGCCGGTCGAGATCACCCTTGGGGTGCTTGGTCGTGCCCTTGAAGAGCATGTGCTCGAGGAAGTGCGACATCCCCGTTGTGCCGGGCACCTCGTTGCGGCCGCCGACGTGGTACCAGACCCACAGCGACACGACCGGCGCATGCCGCGCTTCGAGCGCGTACAGCACCAGCCCGTTGTCGAGTCGACGCGTCGCCGGGGCATCAGTGATGGTCGGGATACGTCGATGTTAGGCGCTAACCCCTACCGCGCTCGAGCAACACGACCATCAGGACGGCGGGCAGCGCGAGCTGCTCGAGCCGCGACGGGAGCGGCGATTCCTGTTCGAGCACGAATCTCCGTTCGATGAGCGATGGCCGCTTGCGGAGGCGCAGGTACGTCGTCCCCTCGGTGCCGTCGATCAGATACGTCGGATTGATCCACTGCTGGATCACGAAGCCGACGAACGGGATCTCGCCGACCAGTCCGTCGATCACCTTCACCCACGGATCCTGCTCGTGGATCAGGCCGATCGCGCTGCCGGTCTCGTCGAGGATGTCGTATGTCGCCCTCCACAGCGTGCGCAGCCCGCGCTGCCTCAGGGCGCCGACCGGCCTGCCGTCCGCGTCGCTGATCGCGTAGGTCGCGCCGATGTCGATGATCTTGTTCGCCTTCATGTGATAGAGAGAGGCCGCGTCTGCTCCTCGTCGGCGAAGATCGTGACGTTCTCCTTGAGCCTAAGGCCCTCTGCTTCACGTAGCTCACGAGCTGTCCGCTCGCGTCGACGACGCGGATGAACGAGCTGATCGTGAGGAACTTGAACGTGAGCGTGAGCGGGTACGCGACCTTCATCGGTTCACTTCACACCGTACTTTGCCCCGAGCACCGTGCGCACCGTGGTGCCGGCCGCCTGGGACGCGAAGCTGCTGGATGTTTCGTGGAATTCCTCGAACACGGCCGCGAACGCGATCGATGGCTGCTCGAACGACGCGAAGCCGATGAACCAGCCATCCGGGTCGCCGGACTGCGTCTCGGCCGTGCCGCTCTTGCCGGCGACGGACACCGGGAACCCGCGGAACGGGAAGTACACCGTGCCGTCGAGGTCGGCGACGACGGAACGCATCCCGTCGCGGATGAGCGACAGATCGGTGGGGATGCTCGCGGCGTGTCCGAGCTCGGTCTTCTCGAACTTCTTCTGCACCTTGCCCGAGCGGTCGCGGATCTCGATCACCAGCCGCGGCTTCCACACGATCCCATCGCTCGCGAGCGCGGCGGCGTAGTTCGCCATCTGCAGTGGCGTCGCCAGGAGGAAGCCCTGTCCGATCGCGAGGTTGGTCGCGTCGCCCGGATTCCACGTCTTGTCCGCGGGATTGGCGAAGCGCTGCGCCTTCCACGCGGGACTGGGCACGATGCCGTTGGCTTCGAGCACGTAATCGATGTCGGTGGCCTTCCCAAGACCGAAGCTCTTCGCGGCGTTCGGCAGGACGTCCGGGTCCTTGTCGTTGAGCCGCTTGCCGAGCTCGTAGAAGAACGTGTTGCAGGACCGAGCGAGCGCGGTACGGAGATCGATGAGACCGAGGTTGCCCGTCTCGTGATTCTTCTGCGCCCACTGGGCTCCGTAGCCGGTCCAGAGCGCCGGGCAGTCGATACGGTCGCCCCACTTGTACACGCCCTCGCGCATGGCGGCCGCGGCGGTGATCGGCTTGAACGACGATCCGGTCGGGTACTGACCGAACGTCGCGCGGTTGAACAGCGGCTTGCGCAGATCGGCCGAGAAGCGCGCGATGTTGAGCGCGTCGCCGTTCGCGAACGCGTTCAGGTCGAACGTCGGCCGGCTCGCGATCGCGAGGATCTCGCCAGACCAGGGATCTTCCGCCACGAGCGCGCCCTTGCGGTCGCCGAGCGCGCTCTCGGCCGCGGCCTGCAGCGCAGGGTCGAGCGACAGCACGACATCCATGCCGGGGATCGGCGCGGTCTCGCCCAGAACTTCGACCTGGCTGCCATTGGGCTCGATGATCCCGAGGCGCCAGCCGTAGGTGCCACCCAGGACGTCGTCGAGCGTGTCCTCTAGCCCGCTGTTCGCCCTACCGATGAGATCTCCGGCCTGCACACCGCGCGCGGCGCGCTTCTGCGCCTCGACGTCGCTGGCCTCGGCGAGATAGCCGAGCGTCTGCGCGGCGAGGCCGCTCGGGTAGCTCCGGACCCGGGTCGCCTGCGCGGCGACGCCCTCGATGACAGCGAGCTTCGGCTTGATCCCGTCGAGCTGGGCGCCGCTGAGCGTTCGGATCGGCACGAAGGTGTCCGCGCGGACCCACGCTTGATGGAGCTTCGTTTTGATCTGATCCGGCGTGAGCCCGACGATCGGCGCGAGGCTTAGCGCAAGACCGTCCTCCGAGCGCACCTGACCCGGGATGACGCCGACGATGGACCCGTCGATGAACGTCGCGAGCTCGTACCCGTCGCGGGCGACGATCCGGCCGCGCGACGTGTCGAGTCGCGTCATGCGCACGAGCCGTCCGGGCGACAGCGTCGGCAGGATCGCCTCGGGCGACCACGAGATGCGCCAGACCGCCTTGTCCTTCTCCCCGACGAGGACGAGCGCAAGGGTCGTGCTGCGCTTGAAGTCGCCGACACGCGTGGTGTGGAACGTGACGTCGAGCGGGACGACCGCGTTACGCGGATCGGGCGAGCCGTTCGCGATCTTCCGGCGTGTCGACGGTCCGGTCGTCGCCTCGAGCGAACGCAGAGTCATCTCCTCGGCGATCCGCGGCAGACGGTCGACGAAGCCTTCGGTCCCGACGCGCTGACGCGATTCGTCGGTGAGGAGATCCCACATCTCCTGGTAGTGGCCCTTCGTCCACGCGTCGGCGTACGCCTTCGCGACGGGATCGGGCGGCGGGGGCACCGCCTCGCAGGCGGTCGCGACGGCGAGCGCCGCGTAGAGGAGCGGGATCAGGGAGCGCAACGGCTAGTACCCGGCCGCGTTGCCCTCGCGGCGAGGATCCGCGCCACCGCTGAACACGCCGTTCTCATCGATAGCGATGGCCTGCGCTCCGCCGGTCACCTCGGCCCAATCGCCGACGATAGTGACCTCGTGACCCTTCGCCGCGAGACCCTTGCGCGTCGGCTCGGCGAAACGGCTCTCCATCTTGAGCGCTCGGCCCCACTCGTGGTACCAGCGCGGCTCCTCGATGGCACGCTGGACGTCCATGCTGTGATCGATGAGCGCGACCGCGAGCTGGAAGTTCGTCTGCACCTGGGCGTGGCGTCCAGGCGTGCCGAAGACCAGGCGCGGTGTGACGCCGTCGAGGGCGATGACCGTGTTCAGCGTGTGGACCGGGCGCTTGCCACCGGCGAGCGCGTTCGGCGACACGGGATCCAGGGAGAAACCGGTCAGGCGGTCGTTGAGCATGATGCCCGTTCCGGGGACCATCGCCGCCGCCCCGAATTCGCTGAAGACGCTCTCGATGAGCGAGACCGCGTTGCCGTCGCGGTCGACGATCGCCATGTAGGTGGTGTCCGTCGCGAGCACGGCGAGCGCGCCGGCCTCGGTGCGTTCGCTCGCTCTAGCCGGGATCGCTCGACGCCGCGCGGTCACGAACGGACCGTCGAAGAGGCGATCGACCTCGAAGCGCACCTGCCGCGGATCGCCTGCGTAGGCGTCGCGGTCCGCGAACGCCATCTTTTTGATCTCGACCATCTGATGGACGAGGTCAGCGCTGCCCCATGCGTGCTCCTTGAGATCCAGGCCCTCGGCGATCGCGAGCTCCTCGAGCAGGACGTGGCCCTGCGAGACCGGTGGCTGGCCGAAGACGCGGAGACCGCGATAGGGAACGGCTATTGGCTCGGGGCGATCGGTCGCATGCGCGGCGAGGTCGTCGAGCGCGATGTGGCCCCCCATCGCCGCGAGACCATCCGCGAATCGCGCGCCGAGATCGCCGCCGTAGAAGGCGTCGGTCCCGTTCGCGACGACCTCGCGCAGCGTTTGGGCCAGGTCGGTCTGCTGCAGGATCTCGCCGGCGCGTGGAAAGCGGCCGCGGGGGCCGAAGACGCGCGCGCACTCTTCGTCGAGCCGCGATCCGCTGTCGACGAATCCCTCGGCGAGCCCGTCGCTGACCGGAAAGCCCTCCTCGGCGTACTGGATCGCTGGCGCGAGCGCGCGCTCGAGACCGAGCCGCCCGTGGTCCTCCATGAGGTCCGCGAACGCGGCGAGCACGCCCGGAACGGTCGCGACGCGCGGGCCGCCCTTGGGGTGACCGTCCGGGAACGACGCCAGCTCGAGCGACCGCGGCGCCGCGCCCGACCCGTTGTAGGCCTGCACCTCGCGCGTGCGCGCGTCGTAGACGAGCGCGAACAGATCGCCGCCGATCCCCGTGCGATGCGGCTGCGTCACGGTGCACACCGCCGCGGCCGCGACCGCCGCGTCGACGGCGCTTCCGCCCTCGCGGAGGACGGCGATCCCCGCTGCCGTCGCAAGATGGTTGTCCGTCGCCACGAGCCCGTTCACCGAACGGATCGTCGGCCGCGTGGTCACGAGAAGATGCTATTCGCTCACGCGGGTCAGACGAGCAGCCCGATGACGGTCCGCGCGATCAGCGCGCTGACGGTCGCGATCGCGAGGCCCACCGCGAGCGACCCGTTCGGTCGCGGCACGAGCGGCATCAGCGCGAGAGCCAGAGCCGCCAGCGGCCAGTTCGGGCTGCCGTTCGTCAGCAGCGCGCCGAAGAGGACGTAGCCGATGGCGGCCCACGCGACTACGGCCGCGCCGTCGACGAACACGACGAGCGCGCAGAGCGCGGCCGCGATGACCGAGCCCCAGAGCACGAGATCTGGGATGCTGGTCCCGACGCGTCCACCGCTCTCGCTGTACGCGAACACGCCCATGATCACCGTGTCGATCCCGGCCACCAGTGCCTTCGCGCGTCGCGACACCTGAGCAGGCTAGCCGTCTCACCGTCGCGGCGTGAGGGCCCGGAGCGAGCGCGACGATGCGCGCCCCACTTCGGTCCACGCCGCGGTCCCCGCGCGCTGCTCATGCGCTCGTCGTCATCGATGGTGCGCTCTATCTCAACGAGAGCGAATTGGGTGTGTAC
>Ga0114129_10004619_pt1 | contig 19436 bp, 17 predicted proteins | sample RhiMetdeltSRZDD1_FD_80071 | JGI IMG/M metagenome (GOLD analysis project Ga0114129, IMG submission 80071) | Populus rhizosphere microbial communities from Tennessee, USA - Rhizosphere MetaG P. deltoides SRZDD1 (version 2) (version 2) | ecosystem: Host-associated > Plants > Roots > Rhizosphere >...
AAGGTGGCCACGTGGGTGAAGCCGAGCCGGCCGGAGAACAGCAGCTTGTAGAACTGCGTGGCCAGCTTGTAGCGCTTGTTCTCCTGACGCATGACCGCGCCGTAGAGCTTGCGGCTGGCCAGGATCATGTATTGGCCGCGCTCGAGGTTCTCGGCCATGAAGGCGTGTTTGCCGAGGTTGGCGTTGGCGGTGTCCCACTCCGTCTCGCTCATGCGGATGAAGTCGTCGTCGTACAGCGGGAGCTGCACCTGCGGATACTCGCCGGGGTTGCGCGACTCCATCGGGATCGGCAGCGCGTCGTCCCAGTGCTCACCCAGCACCATCGTGCCCGGCGGGATGTTCTCGTAGATCCAGCGCGAGGCCCGCACCTTCGTGTGCGGCTGGAGGTAGACGGTGGTCACGAAGGACCACGCGTACAGCGCGGAACCGCCGAGGGCGACGAGGGCGGCCAGCGCGACGACGGCTCGCACGCGGGCCCGCGTCTCTTCCATCCCCCAGACGAAACGCGCGACGAAGGCCGCCCCCGCGAAACACAGGAACGGCAGGTAGGGCGCCATGTAGCGCGCGAACTTCGTCTGGAAGGTGCCGATGACGAGGGCGTTGGCGAGGATCCAGGCGGCGATCACCACGCTCGGCCGATGCCAGGTGAGGACGCTCCGGCCCACGAACCAGGCGAGGCCGGCGAGGCACAGCAGGGCCAGCGGCGGCCCCATGCTGAGCTGCATCAGGTTTCGCACCTGGTACACGAAGGGCGGCGTGTGCTCGTACTGGATCGTCCAGACGAACACCTTGCCCTGGGCCATGACGCTCTGCTCGTGGGTGTCGTGGCGGAACTGGTTCGATCCGAGGTACGGGTACTCCTTCGCGTAATTGATCTGCAGCGGCGCGTGGCCGAAGAGCGCCGGCACCCCGTCGGCTTCCTTCACCGCCTGTCGCGTGTTTGGAAAGACGACGGCGAAGATCAAGGCGGCGGCCACGGTGGCGGGCACCGCCCAGCGCGGCTCCGCGCGCTCGCGTGGGAAGCGGCGCGGCACCCGCACGATCCGCAGGCGCACGAGCACCGCCGCGGCGAGGAGGGCCACCAGCACCCATCCGACGGGGCTCACCGGCGCGAGCAGCCCCGCGAGGAGCGCCGCGGCCAGGAACGCGGGGGCGCGGCCGGCGGTGGCCACTCGGACGATCGCGATCAGCCCGAGGAGACCCAGCAGACCGACGGAAGCGGCGCCCAGCGAGAGGAGCTCGTGCCCGGCGGCCGGCCCTTCCGGAGGGGGCCCGGGCATCATCTCCTCGACCCAGGCGAACGGCTGCGCCCAGAGCAGGGTGAAGGCGGCCACGAGGCCGCCCGCCACGAATGCGGCCACGCGCTCGAGCACCCGTCCCTGCCCGCGCGAGTACCACGACAGGAAGAACGCGAGGACGTACAGCGGCGGCAGCAGCACCGCGCTGAACTTCGTGGCGATGGCGGCACCGATGAAGAGGCCCGCCCACAGGAAGTCGCCGAAGCGCGAGCGCGTCGCGATGTGGCAGCAGTAGAGCACGGCCAGCGCCGCCCAGAGCGCGAGCATCGTGTCCGAGGCGTAGTAGTGCGACAGCTGCACGTGCAGCACGGTGAAGGCCAGGAACGCCGCCGCCAGCACTCCCGTGCCGGCGTCGAAGAACCGGCAGCCGATGCGGTACAGGACGAGCACGGTGAGGATGCCGAAGACGGCCGAGAGCGGACGCGCGACGAACCAGGTTCCCCAGTAGCGGAAGACATCCGGATGATCCGGCTTCGCGGTATGGGCGACGGCGGCCCCTGCCACCATCAGGCGCACGAGGATTCCGAGGGCGGCCGCGACGAGCCCGGCCCGCAGCGTCAGAGGCGGCAGCCACCCCGGCAGCGTCCGCCCGAACACGCGCAGCCCCCACGGCACCACGATCAGCAGGAACGCCGCCGCGAAGAGCCACCAGGCGGCCGAGCGCCAGGCGTCGGCGTGAACGTGAGCGTGTGTGGCCAGGTGCGACGCCGCCAGCGCGCTCGCGTAGAACAGCGTGCCGTACGCGTAGTGCTCGGGGTTGAGGTCGGGCTGGTCGCCCTCCAGACGCGCATTGGCGGCACCCGCCCGCAGGTTCGTGTCGAGGGTGCGCACGACCACGCCCAGGGGCGAGATGCCGTCGGCGTTCGCCGGCAGCAGTTGCAGGTTGTCGATCCGCATGTAGATGCCCCGCTCGTCGGGGTGCATCCCCTGGTCGCCCCAATACGCGCCGGAGAGGCGCAGCCACGCGGCGGCGATCAGGACGAGCGCCACGAGGACATGGGCGAACAGCCGTCCGGGGCGAACGCGGCGCGGCCTCGGCGGAGGCGTGGGCTCACCGACGGGGGGGGCGGCCTCGGCGGAGGCCATCTCCGGTGCCTCTGCGGCGGCGGCCGCACGAGTGACGAGCTTCGATCGGCGCGGCTTGCTCATGGGTCGCCAATTATGGATCGAGTGGCGGCCCGATGAGCGTGCCCGTGCCTATTCGCCGCGGGCCTTCCTCAAGACGTCCGCCGCCGAGCCGCCAAAATACTTGACGACCAGCCGGCTCCACAGGCCCGACTTGCGGGCGGCCCCGAGGTACTCGTTGAGGGCGTCGCGTAGAACCGGCGCGTCCTTGCGCAGGCCGAAGGCCATGCTGGCGGGTGGCCCCAAGAACATGCCGAGATCGAGCTGCGGATCGGCCGCCTTGAGCTGGAGCGCGTCCTCGATGCCGTCGAGCACCGCCACCACGCGTCGGCTGCGCAAGGCCTCCGCGAAGCCGGTAGCGGGTAGTGTGTCGTCGATGTTGGCCTTCGGCACCTTCGCTTCCACCAGGCGGTCCGCCAGCGCCGTGCCCTTGATCGTGCCCACCTTCGCCGCCCGCAGCTCGTCCAGGGTGACGATGGGCAGCGTGGGCCGGCGGGTCACGACGACGTCCCGGGTCGGGAACACCTCGACAGTGAAATCGATGACCTTGCGGCGCTCGGCGGTGTCATTGACGCCGCCCGCGATGAGCTCACCCTTGCCCGCCACGAGCGCGGGCACGAGCTCCTCCCAGGTCGCGATCTCGACCAGCTCGACGCGCAGGCCCTGCCGCCGCGCGAAGCCGTCGAGGAGGTCGCGCTCGAAGCCGGGCGCGCTTTCGGGCTTCAACGACACGAAGGCCGGCGAACCGTCCACCACCAGCACGCGCAGGACGCCCGTCTTCTTGAGATCGTCGAGGTCGGCGGCGCGAACGCCGGCGGCGGCAGCGAGCAGGAGGGTCAAGAACGCGAAAGGGCGCGTCATTCGTCTTCCGAAACGTTACGCCGCGTACGGGCGGGGGTCAAGGCAAGGCCCGCCGCGCCATCGCTTAAGATCTACCGATGCGCGCCACCATCGGGATTGCCATTGCCTTCGTCGCGCTCGCCCCGCGGGCCGATGCCGCCGTCGATACGACCTGGGGCGGCCGGCTGAGCACGCCGCAGATCCTTTCTTTCTCGTGGGGCCTTTTCATCGGACCGCTCGATGCCCCCGCGCCGCCACCGGGGGCGCCGCCCCGCGAGACGATGTACATCCCGCGCGGCCTCATCCTGCAGGCCGAGCCCGGGATCGGCGGCGGCAAACTCGGCGTGGGCTTTGCCAAAGGCGTCCTCAACGTGGGCGGCGCCGGTGTCCAGGCGTTCTATCTCCGCACGTGGGGCAAGCCGCTCTTCGTCGACCGCAATCGCAGCTACGCCGGCATCCAGGCGGATGCCACGTTGTTCGTGAAGCTCAGCGTCGGTGTCATGCGCTCGATCGACGACGGCCCGCGCGATACCGCCTTCACCGGCGGCATCGGCTTCGGCTTCTAGGGAATCCGCGCGCGGAGGCTCAGCGTCCGGTCCGTCCCCCTCGCGTTGCGCAAACCCACCGCCCACAGCAGTCCATCGCGCAGGCCCGCCCCCAGCACGACGGTACTCGGGCTCGGCGCCGGCATCGTGAGCGCATTCCAACCGGCACCGCTCCACCACTGGGCGGTGGCGCGGATCGCCCCGCCGCCCCGCGCATAGCCGACGACCCAGGCCTCGCCGGGACCGGGCGTGACGACGCCATAGAGCGTCGTGGAGCCTGTCGCGTTCCTCACGTGGGCATCGATCTGCCAGGTCGACCCGTCCCAGCGCAGGATCACGCCCCCGACGCCGACGGCATCTCCGACCGCCCACGCCTCGCTCGATGTGGAGGCGGCCACCGCCCGCAGGCGATTGGCCTTCGTCCCCGCGTTCGGGCTCGGCACGATCGTCCACCGAGCGCCGTCCCAGTGCGCGGTGAGAGTCACGTAGCGGCCGTCGACGTACGCGTTCCCCACCGCCCACACGTCACCCGAAGGCGACGCGGAGACTCCGTTCAGGATGGCGTACCGTGCGCCGGCCGGGCCGGGGACGTTCACGCGCGTCCATCGGCCGCCATCCCAGTGAAGGGCGAGCGCACGCGCCCCGCCGGCATCGGTGAAGGAGCCGACCGCCCACACGTCGTTCGGCGCGGCCGCGGCCACGCCCAGGAGCTGCCCGGGCTGGGTTATCGGAAGGGACTGCGATCGCCAGGCGGCGCCGTCCCAGTGAAGGACGAGCGGTCGATAGTCGGTGTCGTTGGTGGGACGCCAGTAGCCGACAGCCCACGCGTTCACGGCCGAGGTGGCGGCGACCGCGTAGAGGTCGTTGTAGCCGCGGCCGAGGCTCGGTGAGTCGACGATGCGCCAGGCCCTCCCGTCCCAGTGCTGCACCATCGTGCGGTACGAGGCGGCACTGTCCTCGTAGTAGTGTCCGGCCGCGAACGCGACCGAATCGGACACCGCGGCCACGGCGTTGAGTCCGTTGGCCAGGGTGCCGCGGTTGGGAGTGGAGACGACGGTCCAGGAGGGTTCGCTGAAGGAGACGGTGGCGGGGATCGCCGAGAGAATCGTCCCCGCGATCCACGACGTGAATGCAGCGCGCATGGGAAGACCTTCGCAGTAGAGACGGCGCGGATGCGGGACTGCCGAGCCCCCCGCCACCGGACGGCTCCCACACGTGACGCTATTGCACGTCGCGTGCCGGCGTGGGGCCGGAACCGGCCCCACGCCGGCAGTGATGAGTGATGAGTGATGAGTGATGAGTCATGAGTCATGAGTCATGAGTCATGAGTCATGAGTCATGAGTCATGAGTCATGAGTCATGAGTCGTGAGTCGTGAGTCGTGAGTAGTGAGTGATGGTGTGGCCACGTGCCCGGACTCCGGCGTCGGCCAGACCAGTCGCCAGGCCGGTCACGGCATCCGTGCTCCCTGACTCACTCAAAACTCATAACTCATAACTCACGACTGCCTGACTGCCGTAGTTCGGCCTCTAGCCGTTCGAGGAAAAACCCGACATCCGTCACCAGCCCGATCGCCTGCAGCGTGCCGCGGTTCGAGAGCTTCACCGGCACCGACTCCGTCATGTCGACGCAGACGGTGCGGACACGCGCCGGCAGCAGGTTCCCCACCGCAATCGAGTGCAGTGCCGAGGCCAGGAGCAAGCAGACACCGGCGCCGCGCAACGCGGCGACATAGGCCTTCTGCGCCTCGACCACGTCGGTGATCACGTCCTTGAGCGGCCCGTCGTCGCGGATCGAGCCGGCCAGCACGAACGGGATGCCCTTCTTCACCACTTCGTACATGACTCCGGAGGCGACGAGCCCGCTCGCCACCGCGGGGCGGATGCCGCCCGCGCGGTTCACGGCGTTGATCGCATAAAGATGATTGCGGCTGCCGCCCTCGACGGCACGGCCGCTCATCTGGCACACGCCGAGGCTCGTCTTCAGGATCGCCTTCTCCATGTCGTGGGTCGCGAACGCGTTTCCGGAGAGCAGCACGTCGATCCAGCCGTCGCGCACGAGCCGCGCCAGCGGCAGGTCGCCGCCGGAGTGAACGATGGCGGGCCCGGCCACGATCACGATCTTGTCGCCCTTCTCCCGCGCCCGTTTCATCTCGCGGGCGGCGCCGGCGATGACGATACCCTTGTTGGTCTCCGCGGAGACGTCGTTCGACATGAAGCCGAAGACGGAGAAGTCGCGGCTGCGCTCCGGCGGCTGCGCGCGCAGGCCCGGCCCGCGCAGCAACACGCTCTCGCCCTTCTTCACCTGCCCCTGCTTCACGCAGGTGGGAACGCCCGCGCGCTGCACGATCGCGCAGTCCATCCGCTGATCGGCGACGGCGACCCACCGGCCGTCGACGCGCACGAAGGTGTCGAAGTTGGTGGACGAATAGAACTCGTCGGGCAGTATGCCGTCCGCCTCCGACGGCGCGAACACCGCGTCCTTGATGACGGTCTCGGCGCCGAGATAGCTGAGGCCCTCGAGGATGCGGTCGAGAGACTGCGGGTCCTCGGCGCTGACGGCGAGACGCACGAAGCTCGGATCGTCGTTGGTCTTTCCGACCTTGAACTCCTCGACCTCGAACTGTCCGCCCTCTTCGACGATGCGGCTCATCGCCCGGCGCAGGATGTCCGAGTCGATGAGGTGCCCTTCCATGGTGACTTTATCGCGAACCATAACCCCGCTATGTTACCCGACCGATCCGCGCGCGCCTGATTCGCATGATGCGACCGCGCGGCGAAGGCCAAATAACTGACATTTTGATCAAAAAAAGTGTTGACGAAGGCCTTTTCACCGACATAAGGTAACAAACGGTTCGGAACAAACGTAGACCGTAAAAGGATGTGCTGACGCGGCGACGCTCGGGTGGCCCCCGCTAGCCGCAGATTCACCACGCCGGAATCGTCCCTCCGTCGCGGCGAACCTCCTCCCCCTGCACGTTCCGCAACAAGACTCTGTCAAACCCTCGCGCGCAGTGTAGCTGCGTACGGTGGGGAGGACTGTGCCCCCTCTGTCGACCTTGAGCTGGAGTTCCACATGCGTCTGGAGAGGACCGCTGCGGTCGCGGCATTGCTGATGCTCGCCATCGCCCCCATCGCTTCGATGCAGTCGGCTACGGAAGCCCCGAGCGGCTTCGACAACCTGACGAACGGACACACGGACCAGGCGACGTTCGACGCCAATCGCGAGATCTTCGACGAGATCGAGGAGATCGACGAGGGCCTGGGTCCTGTCTTCAACATGCGCGGCTGCGGCGAGTGCCACGGCAACCCCGTGAGCGGCGGCATCAGCCAGATCACCGAGCTGCGCGCCGGTACCTTCAACGGCACGTCGTTCACGGATCACCCGGGCGGGTCGCTGATTCACTCCCAGGCGATCGACGCATCGATCCAGGAGCACATCCTCGGCACGCAGTTCAACGTGAGGACGTTCCGCACGTCGCTCAATACCCTCGGCGACGGCTTCGTGGAGGCCATCCCCAACGAGCGCTTCACGGAGATCCGCAACGCCCAGCCGAGCTCGATGCGCGGCACCATCATCAACGTCCCGGTGGTCGAAGCGGGCGGCAGCACGCGGGTCGGTCGTTTCGGCTGGAAGAACCAGCATGCGAGCCTGCTATCTTTCTCCGGCGACGCCTATCTGAACGAGATGGGCATCACCAACCTCGTCAACGGCCGCACGAACTTCGCCCAGGAGAACACCTCGAACGGCAACTCCGTGGCCGCCTTCGACGAGGTGCCCGATCCCGAAGACGACGGTGACGACGTCGAGGCCTTCGCGCAGTTCATGCGGGCGACGAAGGTCCCGCCGCGCGGGCCCATCACTTCCTCCGTGCAAGCGGGATCGGCCCTGTTCAACCAGATCCAGTGCAACGTCTGCCACACCCGAAACATCATCACGTCGCCGGTGGGGAACGTCATCAACGCCGGGCAGTTCACCGTCACCGCCGCCCTCGGCAACAAGATCATTCATCCCTTCGGCGACTTCATGCTGCACGACATCGGCACCGGTGATGGGATCGTGCAGAACGGTGGAGCGGCGACCCGCAACATGGTGCGCACGGCACCCTTGTGGGGCGTACGTACGCGCAACCGCTTGATGCACGACGGCGAGGGCCTGACGTTCACGGAAACGATCCTGCGCCACGCCGGCCAGGCTACGAGCTCCGCGAACGGCTTCCGCAACCTGAACGCGACACAGAAGAACCAGCTCATCGATTTCCTCGAGTCCCTCTGACAGGGAGCGTACGTCGTTGCCGTACCGGCCGGTCGCGGGCGGGGAGGCCTGCGGCCGGCCGTCTTCAACGCTTGCGAGTCGTGAGGTAGGTCACCCATGGCGCTTCGGACCCAGAAAAGTGTTGACGCAGGGTTTTGCATCGGACTAGGTTTACGCCGGTTCGGGCGAAACAGACAAAGAGACGTTCCCTCCCACCAAGAAGCTCTTCACCACGCGACGGGTGGCCCTCGCGGTGCTCGGCGTCAGCCTTGCCCGCGGTGGGGAACCTTGTCTTCAGCCGGAAACGCTGGAGATGAATACCATGCGTGCACAGAGGATCGTGGTCTGCGCGGCAGCCCTGGCTTTGGCCATCGTCCCCGCAGCCTCGATGCAGTCGGTCAGCGAAGCCCCCACCGGCTTCGACAACCTCACCAACGGACACACGGACCAGGCGACGTTCGACACCAACCGCGAGGTCTTCGAGGAGATCGAAGACATCGACGATGGGGTGGGCCCCGTCTTCAACATGCGGGGCTGTGGAGAGTGCCACGGCAATCCGGTGACGGGCGGCATCAGCCAGGTCACCGAGCTGAGAGCGGGCACCTTCAATGGCACCAGCTTCACCGACCATCCCGGCGGATCGCTGATCCATTCGCAAGCGATCGACGCGTCCATTCAAGAGCACATCCTCGGGACGCAGTTCAACGTGCGGACCTTCCGCACGTCTTTGAACACGCTGGGCGACGGGTTCGTGGAAGCCATCCCCAACAGCCGCTTCACCGAGATCCGGGACTCGCAGCCCTCCTCGATGCGCGGCACGATCATCAACGTCCCGGTGATCGAGGCCGGCGGGACCACACGTGTCGGACGGTTCGGTTGGAAGAACCAGCACGCGAGCCTGCTGTCCTTCTCCGGCGATGCCTACCTCAACGAGATGGGAATCACCAACCTCGTGAACGGCCGTACCACCTTCGCCCAGGAGAACACGTCGAACGGCAACTCGGTGGCCGCCTTCGACGAGGTCCCCGACCCGGAGGACGACGGGGACGACGTCGAGGCTTTCGCCCAGTTCATGCGCGCCACCAAGGCGCCGCCGCGGGGGCCCATCACCTCGTCCGTCCAGGCGGGGTCGGGCCTGTTCGACCAGGTCCAGTGCAACGTCTGCCATCGGCGGAGCATCACCACGGCGCCGCCGGGAACCTCCATCAACGGCGGCGAGCTTCGTGTCTCGAACGCCCTCGGCAACAAGGTGTTCCGTCCCTTCGGCGACTTCTTGCTGCACAACATCGGCACCGGCGACGGCATCGTGCAGAACGGCGGACAGAGCACGCGCAACCTCGTGCGCACGGCACCCCTGTGGGGCGTTCGCACGCGCAACCGCCTCATGCACGACGGCGAGAGCCTGACGTTCACCGAAGCCATCCTGCGCCATGCCGGGCAGGCCACCGCCTCGGCGAACGGCTTCCGCAACCTCACGTCGACCCAGAAGCAACAGCTCGTCGACTTCCTCGGGTCGCTCTAACCATGTCGGCGGGCCGGCCGCGGGGCGACTCGCGGCCGGCCGTTTCCCCTGGAGTCCATCATGGCCCCCTATCGCTCCTTCATCCTCGGCGTCGCCGTGCTCGCGTTGGCGTTCGTGGCGGTGATCAACTACCGCTCCCGGCCGCCCGCCTTGCCGGTGGCCGCCGAGGCGTCCGTCGACGCTTCACTCCCCGACGAGGCGCCGATCGTGGCCCCGGACCTTCGCCCCGCGCGGCCTGACGAGGTCGCGGCCGCCGTCGTGCGCGTGTTCGAGGGCGCCGTCCCGCGCGAGGCCGTGCGCACCCATCGCGCCCTCACCGGCGACTTCAACGGCGACGGCTCGCCGGACCTGGCCGTGCCCGCACGCGCGATCCGACAGCTCCTGCCCGCCATCAACGGGCGCTTCGCCAACTGGATCATCCAGGACCCCACGATCCCTTCGCCGGCGGGCGCCAACCCCGACCCCGTCCTCGCCCGCATCGTGATCGGCGGCGACGACGCGTTGTTGGCGGTGATCCACGGCTACGACGCCGCCGGCTGGCGTCACCCCCAGTCCCGGCAGGGTTATCTGCTGCGGGCCGGGCTCGACGGCCCGGTGGAGATCCGCCCGTGGCGCACCCTCGTCCACACCCGCGCGCGGCTGCCGTACCTGCGCGGCGATCTCATCTGTGAAACGCAGCAGCACCGGTTCCTGTACTGGACGGGCGCGCGTTACCTGTGGCACGGCCTGCGTTCGTCCTAGGCCGGGACCGGTAACGCGCGTACGGCGTCTTCTCGCACCCGGACCCTCACGCGCGGCGCTGCGGCGCCACGACGTGGTGGGGAGGACCTTCGACAACACCACGACGTGAGATGGAGAGACCCTCATGAGACTCGAAAGAGCCGCTGCCCTCGCGGCGGTAACCCTGCTCGCACTGTCCCCGGTCGCCTCGATGCAGACGGCCACGGAAGCTCCCACCGGCTTCGACAACCTCACCAACGGACACACGGACCAGGCGACGTTCGACGCCAATCGCGAGATCTTCGACGAGATCGAGGAGATCGACGAGGGCCTGGGCCCGGTCTTCAACATGCGCGGCTGTGGCGAATGCCACGGCAACCCCGTGAGCGGCGGCATCAGCCAGGTCACCGAGCTGCGTGCCGGCACCTTCAACGGCACCAGCTTCACCGACCATCCCGGCGGTTCGCTCATCCATTCCCAGGCGATCAACGCCGCCATCCAGGAGCACATTCTCGGGACGCAGTTCAACGTCCGCACCTTCCGCACGTCGCTCAACACGCTCGGCGACGGCTTCGTGGAGGCGATCCCCAACAGTCGCTTCACCGAGATCCGCAACACCCAGCCCGCGGGCTTCCAGGGCACGATCATCAACGTGCAGGTGGTCGAGGCCGGCACCGCGACTCGAGTCGGCCGCTTCGGCTGGAAGAACCAGCACGGGAGCCTCCTCTCCTTCTCCGGCGACGCCTACCTGAACGAGATGGGCATCACCAACCTCGTCAACGGCCGCACGAACTTCGCCCAGGAGAACACCTCGAACGGCAACTCCGTCGCCGCCTTCGACGAGGTGCCCGACCCCGAGGACGACGGCGACGACGTGGAGGCCTTCGCCCAGTTCATGCGGGCCACCAAGGCCCCGCCGCGCGGGCCCATCACGTCCTCCGTGCAGGCGGGATCGGTCCTCTTCGATCAGATGGCCTGCGCGTTCTGCCACACCCGGAACATCACGACGGCCGCGCCCGGCACGTCCATCAACGGCGGACAGCTCACTGTCAGTGCCGCCCTCGGCAACAAGATCATCCATCCGTTCGGCGATTTCATGCTCCACGACATCGGCACCGGCGACGGCATCGTGCAGAACGGCGGCCAGGCGACCCGCAACATGGTGCGCACGGCGCCGCTGTGGGGCGTGCGCACACGCAACCGCCTGATGCACGACGGCGAGAGCCTCACCTTCGACGAGGCCATCCTGCGCCACGCGGGCGTGGGGGGAACGCACTCGGCGAACAACTTCCGCAACCTGAGCCCGGAGAACAAGCAGAACCTGGTCAACTTCCTGAAGTCGTTGTAGCCGGCCATCACCGTCGAGGCCGGTCGCGGGCGGGGAGGCCCGCGGCCGGCCGTTAACCATCACTGGACGTATCGTCCTCTATCTCGAACGCGGGTTCAGCCCCCGGCAGGCCTGCGTGTTAACGTGCGGGTCATGCCGCGCCTCAAGCAGCAAGCCGTCGGTGACCTGGTGCGGCGCCTGCGGGACGAACGAGGGCTCAGCTTGCGCGCCCTCGCCACCGCCACCGGCTTCTCGCCGAGTTTCCTCTCGCAGCTCGAGAACGGCCAGGTATCCCCGTCGATCGCTTCGATGGAGCGCATCGCCAACACTCTGGGCGTGACCCTCGGCGCCTTCTTCGCGTCGCTCGGCTCGAGCGAGGCCGGCGTCGTCGTGCGTGTGGCCGACCGCGCGCAGCTCCCGAGCCAGTGGTCCCACGCGGTGATGGAGGCCTTGAGCCCGATGCAACGCGGCCGCCTCATCGAGCCCCTGCTGATCACCCTCGAGCCGGGCGGACGCAGCGGCAAGCACCCGACGGCGCAGCCGCGGGAGGAGTTCGCGTTCGTTCTCGACGGCGAGGTGGAGCTGGCCCTCGGTCCCGACACCTTCCGCCTCGGCACCGGCGACGCCGTGACCATCCTGCGCGGCGAGCTGCGCCGCTGGTCGAACAACGGAGCCGCCCTCGCTCGCGTGCTCGTCGTGGCCGCGACGTAGAGTACCCGGGCGTTCACGTACGCGAAACGCTTCGTCCAACAAATCGAACGCGCGAGCACCGACACTGCGCGTTCATGCCCGACGCCAACCGCGGGCGCCCGAGCGGCGCGCGCGAGGTCATCGCCGCCGTACTCCTGGCCGTCCTCTCCGTCAGTGCCACCGGCGCCGCCGTCGAGGCCGTCCTGCGCGGGATCGACTATCGCCCCTATCACGCGCGACGGGCGGCGCGGCTCTTCGACGCCGTGGGCGGGACCCTGCTCGACTGCTATCCGAGCAACCCGCGCGGCTATTTCGACATCGACCTGCGGGCCCCGGAGACCCACGCCCGATACCAGCACCTCGCCGCGAAACGGCGCTTCGAGGCGGTGGCCGGCCGCGCACCGTACGCCGTGGAGTGCCGCTACAACGCCCTCGGCCTCCGCGATCGGCCGCTCGGGCCACGGGTCGCCGGCGTCCGCCGCGTGGTGCTGATCGGCGATTCCTTCACGGAGGGACAGGGCGTGAGGGAACCGGACATGTACGCGCACGGCCTCGAGCGCGCGCTCAACGCCGCGGGAACGACTCGCTGGGAAGTGCGCAACTGCGCCGCCCGCGGGGCCGACTTCCCGCGCCTGTACGACACCTTCGCGGAGGTGATCCCGTACGGAGCGGACGTCGTCGTCTATGCGATGGTGCTCAACGACCCCTTCCAGTCGCCCGCGTTCGCGTCACGGCAGGGCTACTTGAACGACTGGGTGCGGCGGCAGGGGCGCCGCACCGGCACCGACGACCAGGCGAGCACGGGCGGCAGCCGCCTGTGGTCGTTCGTCCACGAGCGGCTCGAGAACCGCCGAGTGTCGGAGGAGAGCGTGCGCTTCTACCGCTCGCTGTACGACACACCGAACCGCGACGGCTGGCAGCGCACACAGGAGGCCATCCGCGCGATGGCGGAGAGCACGCGCGCCCAGCAGGGTGTTTTCGTCGTGGCGCTGTGGCCCTGGCTCGTGGACCTGGAGCGCGGCTATCCGTTCGAAGCCGCGCACGAGTCGATCCGCCGCTTCTGCGCCGAGGCGGGGATCCCGTTCCACGACCTGCGCACGGCCCTGGCCGGACGATCCGCCGAATCGCTCTGGGTACACCCCGTCGACTGGCATCCCAACGACGTGGCCCACCGCGTCGTCGGCCTCGCCCTGGCCCCGGTGGTGGACGAGCTCGCCCGTCAGGTACCGCTGCAGAGCCCCGGGCGCCGAGTGCCGATCGACTCCGGCGGCGTCTCGTAGCTCGCCGCCGAAAGCGTGCACAGACCGCAACTCCCGTTCGAGCCTTTGCCGCCGCAGGCCACGTAGATGCCGGGCTGGTAGACGTCCAGCAGGTACTGGTTCTCCGGCTTCAGCTGACAGCCGGGAGCCTCGCCGCTCGAATTCACGCCCGGGCACCGCAGCAGGCGATCGCCGACCTGCTGATACCAGATGGGCCCGGGCCCGTTGTCGTCGGCGAGGCCGGAGAGATAGTGGTCGCACGAGACGCGCCCGGGGTCCGTCTCGATCCGCGTCTCGCAGAACGCCCCGGCGAGACCGACCTGCGAGCAGTACGCGCCGTTGCGGACCAGCGGGCTCGCGTTCAGGATCTTCTTGCGCGGGCTGGGCTCGAGCTGCACCTTCACCGCGAAGCCGTACATGTCGGCGAGGTCGGGCAGGGGGTTCCCGCAGCCGGCGGCGAACGCGTTGGGCGTCGGCGAAGGGCGCGCGGTGGGCGCCGTAGTGGCGGCGGGAGTGGGGGTCGGCGGGTTGGTGGCCGTCGGTCCGGCTCCGCAGCCCGCGCCGAGCGCGGCCCACATCAAGATCCATCGGGGTCGCAACATCATCACATCTTGGGGAGCGTCAGCCCCTGCTGGCCCTGGTACTTGCCCTTCTTGTCGGCGTAGGACGTCTCGCAGACCTCGTCGCTCTCGAAGAAGAGCATCTGGGCGATGCCTTCGTTGGCGTAGATCTTCGCGGGCAGCGGCGTCGTGTTCGACACCTCGAGGGTGACGATGCCTTCCCACTCCGGCTCGAGCGGCGTCACGTTGACGATGATCCCGCAGCGCGCATAAGTCGACTTCCCCAGGCAAACCACCAGGACGTTGCGCGGCACGCGGAAGTATTCGACGGTGCGGGCCAGGGCAAAGGAGTTCGGGGGGATGATGCAGACGTCGCCCTTCACGTCGACGAAGGAACGGGAGTCGAAGCTCTTGGGATCGACGATGGTCGAGTTGATGTTGGTGAAGATCTTGAAGTCGTCGGCGATGCGCACGTCGTAGCCGTAGGACGACACGCCGTACGAGATGGCGCCGCCGCGAACCTGCTTGTCGCTGAACGGCTCGATCATCTTGTGCTCGACCGCCATGCGGCGGATCCACTTGTCGGATTTGATGGCCATTGTGTGGTCTGCCCCCGTCGATAGGAAGGCCGTAGTCTACCGCAGGGAGCGCCCGGGAGCGGTCAGCGGCGCAGCAGGTTCACGACGATGGACAGGACGATGCTGAGCAGTATCGACGTGACGATCGGGAAGTAGAAGCTGAAGCTCCCCTTCCGATACACGATGTCCCCCGGCAGGCGCCCCAGCCACGGGATCCTGCTGCCGAGGAGGAGGACGCCGCCGAGGACGGCCATACCGAGACCGACGAAGAGCAGGATCCGGCCGAAGTCCGAGAGGCCGTTGCCGGTCACAAGTCCATCCTAACGCCTTATCTCGGTACGAGCTCGATTCCTGAGAAGAAGTAGCCGATCTCGGCCTTGGCGGTGTCGGGACCGTCCGATCCGTGAACAGCATTGTTCTCGACGGAGGCGCCGAACTCCTTGCGGATCGTGCCCTCCTTGGCCTTGACGGGATCGGTGGCACCCATGAGCGTGCGCAACGCCAGGATGGCGTTGTCCGCCTCCAGCACCATCGTCACGCACGGGCCGGACGACATGAAGTCGCACAGGCTGCCGAAGAACGGCCGTTCGCGGTGCACGTCGTAGAAGATCTCGGCCTCCTTGCGCGTGAGGGTGCGCATGCGCAGGGCCACGATCTTGAAGTTGCCCTCCTCGATGCGAGCGAGGATCCTGCCGACGTTGCCCGCGCGCACGGCGTCGGGCTTGATGGCGCAAAAAGTCCGTTCCACGATCTGCCTCCGTTACTTCTTCTTGATCTTCAGGACCTTCGCCACCGCCGCCCCGATGTCCGCGGGCGACTTGACGACGGTGATCCCGGCGGCCTTCATGGCCTTCATCTTCTCTTCGGCGGTGCCCTTGCCGCCGGCGATGATCGCGCCGGCGTGGCCCATGCGCCGCCCCGGCGGCGCCGTCTGCCCCGCGATGAACCCGATGACCGGCTTCTTCACGTGCTTCTTGACGTAGGCCGCCGCCTCTTCCTCGGCGTTGCCGCCGATCTCGCCGATCATGACGATGGCCTTCGTGCCCTTGTCCTTGTTGAAGAGCTCCAGGGCCGAGCTGTGGTTGGTGCCGATGATGGGGTCGCCGCCGATGCCGATGCAGGTCGACTGGCCGATGCCGAGGGCGGTGAGCTGCCCGACGGCTTCGTAGGTCAGGGTGCCGCTGCGGCTCACCACCCCGACGGGTCCGCCCATGTGGATGTGGCCCGGCAGGATGCCGACCTTCGCCTTCTCGCCGGGCGAGATCAGGCCGGGACAGTTGGGACCGATGAGGCGCGAGGCGCGTCCCTTCAGGAACGCCGCCGCCTTCACCATGTCCAGCGTCGGGATGCCTTCGGTGATGCAGACGATGAGGGGGATGCCCGCATCCGCCGCTTCCATGATCGCGTCCGCGGCGCCCGGAGGCGGCACGAAGATCATCGTGCAGTTGGCGCCGGTCTTCTGCACCGCCTCGTGGACGCTGTTGAAGATCGGGAAGCCTTCGATCGTGCCCCCCCCCTTGCCCGGGGTCACGCCCCCCACGACCTTGGTGCCGTAATCGCGGCAGCCCATGGCGTGGAAGGTCCCGTGTTTGCCCATCCCCTGCACGAGCAGGCGCGTGTTCTTGCCGACGAGGACGCTCATGCCCGCGCCCCTTCCGGCACGCCGCCGGCGGCGGAGACGACCTTCTTCGCCGCCTCCTTCATGTCGTCGGCGGTCAGGAAGTTGAGGCCCGACTCGCGCAGCATCTGCTTCCCCTTCTCCTCGTTGTTGCCCTTCATGCGGATGACCACGGGCACGCTCACGTTCAAGTCGCGCACGGCGGCGATCACGCCCTCCGCCAGCACGTCGCAGCGCAGGATGCCGCCGAAGATGTTGATGAGCACCGCCTTCACGTCGGGGTCGGCGAGCAGGATGCGGAAGGCGTTGCGGATCTGCTCGGCGTTGGCGCCGCCGCCGACGTCGAGGAAGTTGGCAGGGGCCCCGCCCGCCAGCTTGATGATGTCCATGGTGGCCATGGCCAGGCCGGCGCCGTTCACCATGCAGGCCACGTTCCCGCCCTCCAGCTTGATATAGTTCAAACTATACTTGGACGCCTCCACCTCCAGCGGCTCCTCCTCGTCGAAGTCCCGGAGCTCGTGGAGCTGGGGGTGGCGGAAGAGCGCGTTGTCGTCGAGGTTGACCTTGGCGTCGAGGGCGAAGTAGCTCCCGTCACGCAGGATCAGGAACGGGTTGACCTCCAGCAGCGAGGCATCCAGTCCCTCGAAAGCCCGGTAGAGCGCCTGCATGAAGGTCACCGACTGCGCGAGCTTCTCCGGCGGCAGGCCGAGGCCGAAGGCCAGCTTGCGCGCCTGGAAGGCCTGGAACCCGACGGCGGGGTCGATGACCTCCTTCAGGATCGCGCCCGGATCCTTGGCCGCGACCTCCTCGATGTCCATGCCGCCCTGGGACGAGGCCATGAACACCGGGGCGCCGGAGGCGCGATCCACCACGATCGCGAGGTACATCTCCCGCGAGCCCTCGAGGTCCATGCCCTGCTCCACCAGCAGGCGCCGGACGGTGCGGCCTTCGGGCCCGGTCTGGTGGGTCTTGAGCGTCATCCCGAGCATGGTCTTGGCGAGCGACTCCACGTCGTCGATCGTCCGCGCCAGCTTCACGCCGCCGCCCTTGCCCCGGCCGCCGGCGTGGATCTGCGCCTTCAGGACGACGGGCAGACCCAGGGCCTTGGCACCCTCGACCGCTTCCGCCACCGTGAACGCCACCTTGCCCTTGGGAACGGGGACGCCGTAGGACGCGAGGAGGTTCTTCCCTTGGTACTCATGTATCTTCATTGTTTAGTCCTGCGCGAAGCGGCGATTCTATAGGACCGCGCCTCTGCGCCGCAAGACGACCCATTCCCCGCGCTCGAATACGCTCTCCACCGCCTCCGCCGGAAACAGGCGCGCGCGCCATTCCCCGGGCGAGCGCAGCAGGAAGTAGTCGTAGGCGCTGCCCATCGTTTCCCACCGGAAGTCGCCCGGACGAAAGGCGTCGACGCTCGGGTAGGCCGGCGCCTCGCGCAGGCGGATCGGGAACACCGGCACGCGGCCGAGGTTGGCCGCGGTCATGCCGCCGCGGCGCACCATCGCGTACTGGCCGGCGTGCAGGTAGGGCCACTTGTCGAGAACGGCGCCGCGCGGGTCGAAGACGAGAGCCATGACCCGCGTCCCGCGCGGGATCGCGGAGAGCGCCTCGTCGAGGGCCCCGGCTTCGCGATCGAACGCCACGTGCACCCGCGCCGCGTTCACCCCGGTGGCGATCGCCAGCACCGCCGCCATCGCCCCCACGGCCGTCGCGCGTGCCTCCGACACCTGCAGCGCGGGGAGCACGCAGAGCGCGGCCAGCCACGCGAACCTCGGGCCGATGTTCCACTGCCCGGCGATCGACATCGGCGCCGCGAAATAGAGGACCAGGGCCAGCAGCGCGGGCAGGAGCACGCGCGGCCGCCGCAGGCCCGGGCGCGCCCAGACGACGAGGACGAGCCAGGCCCCGAGCAGGAACAAGTCGCTGCCGTCCTGGAACGCTCCCGCAATCGATTCGGGCAGGTCGGCGAGGGCCTCGCCGGGTGGCTGGAAGCTCGCGCGCAGGCGGGCCAGGCGGCCGAACGTGTAGCGCCCGGCAACACCCTCGCGGGCGGCGACGAACTGGATGTAGAGCCACGGCGCCAGCAGCCCCAGCAGCGCCGGCAGCAGCGGCAGCAGGCGACCTGCGCGCGCGCGCCAGGCCAGCGCGGGTTGCGTCGCCGCGAGCAGCAGCGCCGCCGCCACGAAGAAGGCGAAGGCCTGGACGTGCGTGAAGAACAACACGATGCCGCCGACGACGAGCAGCGCCGCCCGGCGCGGCGCCGCTTCCTGCCGGTGGCCCTCGAAGACGGCGAGGAGCAGGAGCAGCCCGAGCACGCCGGTGGCGTAGCTGATGAAGCCCAGGTACAGGTTCGTGTTGAGGGCGAGTGGCGCCGCCAGCAGGCCGAGCCACGGCGAGCGCCCGAAGGCACGGCAGACGGCAATGCCCGCCCAGGGGAAGGCCAGCGCATACACCGTCAGATAGACGCGCGCGGCCGTCTCGACGGACATCGTCCACGACAGCAGCCCCGTGGCCAGGTAGAACGACCAGTACGGGGTGAACTCGCCCCACTGCACGTCGAAGAAACGAGCGAAGCCCCACGTGGGATCGCCGTGATTCCGGAGAACGGCCACGACCGCCAGGTGCTGCGGCAGGTCGAGGAGCGGAACGAAGCGGCCGACCCAGAGCGGGACGGCGAGGCCCAGGCCCGCCAGGACGGCGGCGAGACGCAGGCCGCGCGGCATCGTGCCGGCATTCTATGATGATCGAGAGGATGCCCGGCGCCGTGAAGACCGATCGCGTGGCCATCGCCCGCGCGCTGCGCGAGATCGGGCGGCGCCTGGCCCAGTCGGGCGGAGACGCGCGTTATCGCGCCCGCGCCTACGAGCGCGCCGCCCGCAGCCTCGAACGTCTTCCCGAGGACCTCGGCCGCGTCATCGCCGAAGGGCGCCTGCAACAGGTCCCTGCGATCGGGCCGGCCCTGGCCGGCGTCATCACCGAGCTGTACGAAACCGGCCGCTCGGAACGGCTCGAGACGCTGCGCGGAGAGCAGCCGGGAGAGCTCCCGGCTCCGGCCGCGACGAAACGCCGCGGCCCCCTCCTCTTCGCCCACGCCGACG
>Ga0114129_10004620_pt1 | contig 19432 bp, 22 predicted proteins | sample RhiMetdeltSRZDD1_FD_80071 | JGI IMG/M metagenome (GOLD analysis project Ga0114129, IMG submission 80071) | Populus rhizosphere microbial communities from Tennessee, USA - Rhizosphere MetaG P. deltoides SRZDD1 (version 2) (version 2) | ecosystem: Host-associated > Plants > Roots > Rhizosphere >...
ATCGTCGGGATCGGGATGACTGTTCCCACGATCGCGTTTCTCCTCGTCGGCGGTGTCGTCAGCGACCGCCACGACCGCCGCAGGGTGATGGCGTGTGCCGACGGGCTCCGCGCCGTAGCGGTCGGCGTGCTCGCGGTTCTCGTCGTCACCGAGGCGTTGCGCCTCTGGGAGCTCGTCGCGCTGGTCGCGATCTATGGAGCGGGGACGGCATTCTTCACGCCTGCGTTCGAGGCGATCGTCCCGGACCTGCTACCGGCCGAGGAGCTGCCGGCAGCCAACGCGCTCGACCAGTTCGTGCGGCCGATCGCGCTGCGCCTCATCGGCCCAGTGGTTGGTGGTGCGCTCCTCGCGATCTCGACGGGCCTCGCATTCGCAATCGACGCGTTCTCGTTCGCCGCGACGTTCGCCGCGGTGCTCGCGGTTCGGCCACAGACGCGAGCGGCGACCGGTCGATCGTCCACCGGGACCGCGCTGAAAGAGGGCCTGCGCTTCGTACGCTCCAGAACGTGGCTCTGGGGAACTCTGGTGTCGGCCGCGATTGCATACCTCGTCTTCCTGGGGCCGGTCGAGGTGCTCCTGCCGTTCGTCGTCAAGAACGAGCTCCACGCGCGGCCGGGCACGCTCGGCCTGGTTCTTGCGGCCGGCGGAGCGGGTGCTGTGGGCGCGGCCGCGTTCATGGGCAGGCGTGGGCATCCACGCCGTGACGTGACGGTGATGTACGCGACGTGGACGCTCGCGACGATCGCCGTCGCCGGTTACGGCCTCGCGACCGCGGCGTGGCAGCTGATGCTCGCATGCTTCGCTTTCAACGCGCTCGAGGCCGCCGGCACGATCGTCTGGGCGACGATCAAGCAGCGGCACGTTCCGCGTCGGCTGCTCGGGCGAGTTTCGAGCCTGGACTGGTTGATTTCGATCGGCCTCCTGCCGTTGTCGTTTGCACTGACTGCGCCCGTCGCCACGGTACTGGGAGTCCGTGCGACGCTCGTCGGTGCCGCGTTCATCGGCGCCGCCGTCACCCTGGGCGCCTACTTCCTCCCCGGCATGACCGACATCGAACGTGGACGCAGCGGGGAGCACATGCCGATGGTTCCTCCGGCCGAGCCGTCGCCTACGCCGCTGCGCTGACACGCACGAAATCTAAGAAGTAGGTAAAGGCGCGAACCGATCGGCTCGGCCGTGGGTACTTTGGCCGAGATGGTCGCGACGCTTCTCGCCGCCGCTGCATTGCTCGCTCCGCAGCAGCACCAGCTTTCGCTCCAGCCGTACGCGAGCGGCCTCGGCGCGCTGACGGCGATCGCGTCGACGCCGGCCGAGCCCAACCGCCTGTATGCGGTCGAGCAGGCCGGACGGATCCAGTACCTGATCAACGGGCGCGTGCGCGGCACGTTCATCGACCTGCGCGACCGGATCACGAGCGGCGGCGAGCAGGGTCTGTTGTCGGTCGCCTTCCATCCGAACTACAAGCGCAACCACCGCTTCTACGTCGACTACACGGACAGGCAGGGCAACACGCGCGTCGTCGAGTTCCGGTCGCGCAACGGAACTGGGCTGAAGTCGACCGCCCGTCAGCTTCTGTTCGTCCGTCAGCCCTACCCGAACCACAACGGCGGCGAGCTGCAGTTCGACCGTCACGGCCTGCTGTATGTCGGCATGGGCGACGGCGGGTCGGCCGGCGATCCCGGCAACCGCGCGCAGAATCCGCGCCAACGGCTCGGCAAGCTCCTCCGCATCAACCCGCTCAAGCGCGGCGCGCGCTGGCAGATGGTGGGGCTCGGCCTGCGCAATCCCTGGCGGTTCTCCTTCGACCGCGCGAACGGCGACCTCTACGTCGGCGACGTCGGTCAAGGCGAGTGGGAGGAGATCGACTACCGGCCCGCGGCCGCGATCGGCAGGCTCGCAAACTACGGCTGGAGGACGTACGAGGGCCGCGCCCGCTACTCGAGCACGCCGCTCGGGCCCGGCCAGGGAGTCGCACCGGTGTACGTCTTCAGCCACGCCGACAACAACTGCTCGGTCACGGGCGGCTACGTCTACCGCGGGCACGGGGTCGCCGCTGCGGTCGGGCGCTACTTCTTCGGGGACTACTGCTCGGGGACGATCTGGAGCCTGCGCATCCAGAACGGCGCCGCCGCCGATGTGAAACGGGAGCCGTTCCGCGTCGCCTCGCTGACGTCGTTCGGCGAAGACGCGGCGGGCGAGCTGTACATGGCGACCGGCGACGGGCGCATCTACAAGCTCGGCGGTTGAGCTAGCCGGTGCGCCGGCGCCGAACGGTCGGCGCCTGCTGTCCGAGCGCCGCGTAGGCAAGCGCCTGCAGCGACTCGTTGAGCGTCGACAGCTCGCGCGCGATGCGGAGCAGCTGCTCGCTCGTGTCGAGGTGGCGGTTGAGCGAGTGCATCTCCTCGCAGAGGCGGTCGAGGCGCTCGAGCAGCGCGTCCAGCTGGCGGTCTCCGACGTCCTTTCGCTCCATGCTGCTCATCGTAGTGCGACGAGCTGCGCGCGCGTTCGCACGTCGGTTGTCCCCTCTCCGAGGAGCGTCAGCAGTCGCTCGCGCGCGTCCGACCCCGTCTCGACGACGTCGACGCGGCCGTCCGCGCCGAGGTGCGACAGCGCGATGCGGGCCAGCTCAGCCGGCACCTCGCTGTAAACGCCGACGCGCACGCCGGCGGCGTGCATCGCCCGGAGCGCTCCCGTCACGTCGGCGTCCCGCCGGAAGTAGACGGGCGCCCGCTCCTCTGCGAAGCGCTCCAGCAGCCTGCGCCAGTTCGGTAGCTGCTCGTCCAGCGCCGTGACGTCCACGCGGAAGCGGCGCGCCGCGTCGTCGAGCCAGTCGCGCCAGAGCGGCTCGACGTCTCCGAGCGCTGCGAGGTCGACGGCGACCGCTTTCATCGCTCGCGCACGTTCAGCCACACGAGCATCCCCAGCGAGAGCCCGACCGCGTCGATCGCGACGTCGATCGGCGATGCGTGCCGGCCGCGCACGAAGTGCTGGTGCAGCTCGTCGGTTGCGGCGTAGGCAATGCCGACGGCGAGTGCGAGCGCCTCGCGTTCGAGCGCGCGGTAGAGCAGCGCGCCCAGGATCGCGTACTCCGTGATGTGCGCGCCCTTGCGCAGCACGGTGTCCCAGACTCCGAGGCCGCTCGAGAGATGGGGAATCGACGAGAACACGAAGATGACCGCCGCCCACGCGAGCACGGGCAGCCAGACCGTCAGCAGGCGTGACCTCGTGGCCATCGGCGGCCGATGCTAGTCTCCGCCGACAAACCGGCGAGCGGCAAGGGAATCCGGTGCAAGTCCGGAACGGTCCCGCCGCTGTGAGGGGAGACGCTCCCGCGCCACATGCCACTGGCCTCCGGCTGGGAAGGCGGCGAGGGAGGGAGCCCCGAGTCAGAAGACCTCCGCCGTCGGGTCAATCGAACGCCGAACCCCTCGCGGAAGGAGGATTCGTGTTCCACAGACTCACCGTCGCCGCGGCCATCGGGGCCGCCCTCGCGCTGTTGCTCGTCGCACCTGTAGCGGCCGCGACGCCTCACCGCATCGTCTCGCTGTCGCCCACCGCAACCGAGTCGCTGTTTGCGATCGGCGCCGGCAAGCAGGTCGTTGCCGTCGACGACCAGTCCGACTATCCGAAGCGTGCTCCGCACACGAGCCTCTCGGGCTACACGCCGAACGTCGAGTCGATTGCGGGCTACCGCCCCGACCTCGTCGTTCTCTCCGGTAACCCGAACGAGGTCGTCGCCGGACTGCGGAAGCTCGGCATTCGCGTGCTGCTCCAGCCCGCGGCCAAGAACCTCGCCGGCGCGTACGCACAGATCCGGCAGCTCGGCGCCGTGACCGGGCACGGGAAGAGCGCGAACGAGCTCGTCCGGCGGATGAAGCGGTCGATCGCGAAGGCGGTCGCGTCGGTGCCGAAGCGCCGCCTCTCCGTCTATCACGAGCTCGATCCGACCTACTTCAGCGCGACCTCGCAGACGTTCATCGGCAAGATCTACAAGCTCTTCGGGCTCGGGAACATCGCGGACGCCGCCGATTCGACCGCCAACGGCTATCCGCAGCTCTCCGGCGAGTACATCCTCGCCCAGAATCCGGGGCTGATCGTCCTCGCCGACACCCGCTGCTGCGGACAGTCGGCGGGAACGGTCGCGAGCCGTCCCGGGTGGGGCGGCATCGCAGCCGTGCGGAACCATCGCGTCGTCGGGATCGACGACTCCGTCGCGTCACGGTGGGGGCCGCGCGTCGTCAACTTCGTGCAGGCGGTGGCGACGGCGTTGAAGCGCAAGACCTGATGCGGCGCGGGGAGGGCCGGATCTGGCTGCCCCTCGCCTTCGTGTTCCTTGCGGCGGCGATGCTCACCGGCGTCCTCGTCGGTCCGGTTCACCTGGGAGCGGTGAGTGTCGTCCACGCGACCTTCGCGCACGTCTTCGGGCTGCACTCGCCGCTCTCGGGCGCGGACGACGCGATCCTCTGGGAGCTCCGCCTGCCGCGCGTGATCCTGGGAGCGCTCGTCGGCGGCACGCTGGCGGCCGCCGGGGCGTCGTACCAGGGCGTTTTCCGCAACCCGCTCGCCGACCCGTACCTTCTGGGTGCCGCCGCCGGTGCCGGCCTCGGCGCCACCGTGGTGGTCGCGTACGCGCCGGGCAGCGGCCTGACGGGGGACCTCCTGCCGGTGTCGGCCTTCATCGGCGCTGCCGTCGCGGTCGTGCTCGCGTACGCGCTCGGCCGGTCGGCCGGCGCTGCAGCCGGGCCCGCAGCACTCGTCCTCGCGGGAGTGACGATCGCGTCGTTCCTCACAGCGCTGGAGACGTTCGTCCAGCAGCAGCACGTCGACACCGTGCAGGAGGTGTACTCGTGGCTGCTGGGACGGCTCGCGACGACCGGCTGGCGCGAAGTCGGCATCGTCCTGCCCTACGCGGTCGTCGCATGGGTGATCATCCTCATGCATCGGCGGCTGCTCGACGTTCTCGCGGTCGGCGACGAGGAGGCCGCCTCCCTCGGCGTCAACGTCGCGCGCGTCAGGCTGTTCGTGGTCGTCGCGGCGACGATCGCGACGGCGGCGGCCGTCGCCGTCGCAGGGCTGATCGCCTTCGTGGGGATCATCGTTCCGCACACGATCCGCCTGCTCGTCGGCGGGAGCTACCGGCTGCTGCTGCCGCTGTCGGTGATCGTCGGAGCCGGATTCCTCGTCTTCGCCGACGTGATCGCGCGCACGGTGCTGGCGCCGCAGGAGCTTCCGATCGGCGTCGTCACCGCGTTCTTCGGTGCGCCCTTCTTCGCAGTGGTGCTGCGCACGACCAGGCGGACTGCGTGACGGCGCTTGCGCTCGACCGGGTGTCGGTCTCGCTGGGCGGGGCGGTCGTGCTGGACGCGCTTTCGTACGAGGTCGAGGCGGGCGAGTGGGTCGCCCTGATCGGCCCGAACGGGGCCGGGAAGACGACCGCGCTGCGCGCGGTCGCCGGTCTCGTCCCTTACGGCGGCCGGCTGCGCGTGTTCGAGCACGACGCCGGTGCGATCGCCCGCAAGGCGCTCGCCCGCCAGGTCGCGCTCGTCCCGCAGGTACCGCTCATCCCCGGCGACATCACCGTTCGCGAGTACGTCCTGCTCGGCCGCACGCCGCACCTCGGCTACTTCGGGACGGAGGGTCGCGCCGACCAGCGTGCCGCCGACGCTGCGATCGAGCAGCTCGACCTCGTGCCGTTCTCGCATCGTCGGCTCGACACGCTCTCGGGCGGCGAGCGACAGCGTGCGACGCTGGCACGGGCGCTTGCGCAGGACGCGTCTCTGCTGCTGCTCGACGAGCCGACGGCGGCGCTCGACATGGGCCGCCAGCAACAGGTTCTGGAAATCGTCGACCGGCTGCGCGGAAGCCGCGGGCTGACTGTCGTCTCGACCATGCACGACCTCACGCTGGCGGGCCAGTACGCGGACCGCCTGCTGCTCCTCGACGGCGGCCGCCTCGTCGCCGCGGGCGTCGCCGACGAAGTGCTGACGCGCCCGCTGATCACGGAGCACTACGGCGCCGAGGTGGAGGTGGTCGACGCGCCCGGCTCGGGATTCGTCGTCGTGCCGGTGCGGCGGCCGCGGTGAGCTTGACGTTCCTGCTCGGCGGTGCGCGCAGCGGCAAGTCGACGCTGGCCACGGAGCTCGCCTCCAGCTCGGGTGGGCGGGTGACCGTCATTGCGACCGGCGAAGCTCGCGACGCCGAGATGGCCGCCCGGATCGCGTCGCACCGCGCGGAGCGCCCCGCGGCGTGGAGGACCGTCGAGGAGCCGCTCGAGCTCGAGGCGGCACTGGCCGCGGTGCCGGCGGAGAGTGCGGTGATCGTCGACTGCCTTTCGCTCTGGGTTGCCAACCTGATCGAACGCGGCGACGACGACGGCGACGTGGAGGCGTTCAGCGAGCGTGTGGCAGATGTCGCGCGGAAGCGCACGCCTCCGACGATCGTCGTCAGCAACGAAGTCGGTCTCGGCATCGTTCCGGCGTCGCCGCTGGGCCGCCGCTATCGCGACGTACTCGGGCGCGTCAACGCACAGTGGGCCGCCGTTGCCGACGAGGCCGCGCTCGTCGTCGCGGGAAGGAAGCTGCGGCTCCAGTGACGGTCGACGAGCCTGCGCGCGCGGCGGCCCGGGCCGCGCTCGACGCGAAGACGAAGCCACGCGGCAGCCTCGGTCGGCTCGAGGAGCTGGCAGTGCAGATCGCCGCGATCCGCGGCACGCCGAAGCCCGGGCGGCTGGAGGCTGCCGTCGTCGTCGCAGCGGCCGACCACGGTGTCGCCGCCGAGGGCGTGAGCGCGTATCCCGCCGAGGTGACGCGGCAGATGCTCGCGAACTTCGAAGCCGGAGGCGCGGCCGTGTGCGTGCTCGCGCGCGCGGCAGGTGCACGCGTGCACGTCGTAGACGTCGGAGTGGGGCGGCCCACCGGCAACATCGCTCGCGGCCCGGCGATGACGCGAACCGAGGCATGCCGCCTGCTCGACGAGGGCGGTGGGTACGCCGCGGAGCTCGACGCGGACGGCGTCGGGATCGTCGCGCTGGGCGAGATGGGCATCGCCAACAGCACGGTCGCGGCTGCGCTCGCTTCTGCATTGCTCGCCGTCGACGCCCGGCGCGTTTGCGGACGAGGCACCGGCGTCGACGACGAGGGTCTGGCCCGCAAGGTGGCTGTCGTCCGCCGCGCGCTCGCAGCGAATCCCGTCGACCACGACGACCCGGTGGCGGTGTTGGCGGCACTCGGCGGCTCCGAGCTCGCGTTTCTGTGCGGAATCGCCCTCGGCGCGGCGGAGCGCCGCATGGTCGTCCTCCTCGACGGGTTCATCAGCTCCGTCGCGGCGCTCGTCGCCGCCCGCCTCGCTCCGGCGGCGGCCGAGGCGATGATCGCCGCTCATCTCTCGCCGGAGCCCGGGCACCGGCTCGTGCTCGACGCGCTCGGCCTCGAGCCGGTGCTCGACCTCCACCTGCGGCTCGGCGAGGGCAGCGGTGCCGCAGTTTGCCTGCCGCTGCTCGATGCGGCCCTCGCGGTCCTCGACGAGATGGCGACGTTCGCAACTGCGGGCGTGACGGATGCCGGCCGCTAGCTTGCGCGCGGGCGCCGGCGCGGTTTCGTTCCTCACGCGTGTGCCCGTCGGGCGCTACGTCGACGTCGACGGCGCGGACATCGCTCGGGGCGCAGCGCTGTTTCCGGTCATCGGGGCCGGAGTGGGAGCGCTGACGGCCGGCGTCGCGCTGCTCGCCGCGCACGCGCTCCCGGCGTTCGTCTCGGCCGGCCTGGCCGTCGCAGTTGCGGCGGTCGTGACGGGCGCCATGCATCTCGACGCGCTCGCGGACACGGCAGACGCGCTCGGTGCGAACGGCCGCGACGAGGCGCTGGCGATCATGCGCGACTCGCGGATCGGAACATTCGGCGCCGGCGCGCTCGCACTCGATCTGCTCCTGAAGGTCGGCTGTGTCGCGACGCTCGTCGATCGCGGACACATCGTCGCGGGTCTCGTCGCTGCGGGAGCGCTCTCCCGCGCCGCATCCCCGCCGCTGGCGGCGCTCCTGCCCTATCCCCGCGCCGAAGGTGGGCCGGGCAGTGTCCTGACCGGACGCCTGTCAGCCGCTGCAGCCGCGGTCGCCGCCGCGCTCGGCGTGGCAATCTCGTCGGTCCTTTGGTGGACGAGCGGGCTGTGGCTCGCCGTCACGGCGGCCGTCGTCGCCGTCGCGCTCGGGCTCTGCTACCGCCGGTGGCTCGGCGGCGCGACCGGCGACTGTCTCGGCGCCGCGACCGAGCTCTGCGAGACAGCCGTGCTCGTCGCCGCTGCCGCGCTCGCATGAGGCTCGTCCTCTGCCGGCATGCCGCGGCAGGAGACGGCGGCCAGGCCGGCCGCCTCGCGGTCGCGCTGGCCGACCTGAGCCTCGCCGCCGTGTACACGAGCCCGCTCGAGCGTGCCTACGTCACCGCCGAGGCAGTCGCCGCTCGCCACGGACTCGCGCCAGTGGTCCTCGACGACCTACGTGAGATCGAGCTCGGCGAGGTCGACGGCCTGCAATTCGACGAGTACCCGGCGGAGCTGCAGGAGGCCTTGCTGAACGCGCCGGGAGCCGTGGAGTTTCCGGGCGGGGAGTCGTACGAGCAGCTGCGCCGCCGTGTGGTCGGCGCCCTTGGGCGGATTGCCGCGCAGCACGGAGACGAGACCGTCGTCGCCGTCAGCCATGCGGGCGCGATTCGCGCCGCGCTCGCGACCTGGCTGTCCGTGCCCCCCGACGCGTCGTTCCGCCTCGACCAGAGCTTTGCGTCCGTCAACGTCGTGGACGTGGTCGACGGGATGCCGCTCGTTCGGCTCGTCAACGTCTGGGAGCCGGGACGCTAGGATCTCCCCCGGCGCTTTGCGCCGTCCATGAGGGCCTAGGCGACAAGACACCGCTTTCTGTCCCGCCTCGACGGAGGTCCTCTTTGCTTGCCGCATCGAACATCACGAAGTACCACGGTGCCCAGCTCGTCCTGAGCGACGTGACGCTGGTCGTGCAGCCGGACGCCCGGATCGGGCTCGTCGGACCCAACGGCGTGGGGAAGTCGACGCTGCTGCGGATCCTCGCCGGGCTGGAGGAGCCCGACCGCGGCACGGTCCGGCGCACGCCGCGCGGGCTCGGGGTCGCGTACCTGCCGCAGGAAGAGCGCTCCGGCAACGCGTCCGGAGGGGAGGTGGCCCGAGCCCGGCTCGCGGAGTTCCTGCGCCGCCCGCTCGACGTCTTCCTGTTCGACGAGCCGACGAACGATCTCGACTTCGGCGGGCTCGACTGGCTCGAGCGCGAACTGGCGAAGTTGCAGGGCGCCGCCGTGCTCATCTCGCACGATCGAGACTTCCTCGACCGCACCGTGGCCCGAGTCGTCGAGCTCGACGAGTGGACGCACGGCGCGACGGAGTTCTCCGGCGGCTGGAGCGAGTACGAGCGCGCCCGGTCGAGCGCGCTGCGCCGACAACACCAGGCATACGAGCACTACGAGAGCGAGAAGGGGCGCCTCGAGGACCAGCTGCGGCGGATGCAGCGCTGGGAGGAGCGCGGCTACGGCCAGGGCCGCAAGAAGAAGCGTACGAAGGACGTCAAGAAGCGCTTCGGCGGGCGCGTCGAGCGGCTCGGGGAGGTCGAGAAGCCCTACGAGCCCTGGGCCCTACGGATCCCGCTGTCGGCGCGGCGCCGCAGCGGCGACGTCGTGCTCCGCCTGGAGGAGGCGGTGGCCGAGCGTGGCTCGTTCACGCTCGGGCCACTCGATTTCGAGCTCGGCTGGACCGACCGTCTCGCCGTCGCCGGCGCGAACGGCAGCGGCAAGTCGACGCTGATCGACGTGCTGCTCGGCCGGCTGCCGCTGACATCGGGTCGGCTGTGGAGGGGTTCAGGAGTCGTGCTCGGCGAGCTCACCCAGCAGCGCGGCGAGCTCGCGAGCGGATCGCTGCTCCCGCTCTTCACGCGGGAATCGGGACTCAACGAGGAAGACGCACGGACGTCGCTCGCCAAGTTCGGGCTCGGGGCCGACCACGTGCGCCGTGACGCGTCGTCGCTCTCACCCGGCGAGCGCACGCGCGCGCTGCTCGGCTTGCTCGCTGCGCGTGGCGTCAACTGCCTGATCCTCGACGAGCCGACCAACCACCTCGACGTGCCGGCGATCGAGGAGCTCGAACGGGCACTCGACGCCTTCGACGGAACCGTTCTCCTCGTCACGCACGACCGCCGCTTCCTGCAGAGCTTTCGGGCTACGCAGACGTTGCAGCTGCCACCCGGCCGGGCCCAGGCCGTTCGAGCCGTCCCGCGCTGACGAGCTGGTCGACGAGGTCGCCCCGAAACAGCCACGTCCAGCTGAACCACGTGCGCACCTCGTGTTCCGGTGCCACCACCGCTGCGCGCACCGCTGCGACGACGAGCTCGGCGATGTCGGAGCCCGCGGCGCCGGGCTCGGGATACGCCTGGTCGTAGCGGAGCAACTCGCTCGTGTGCCGGTGCCCGCCGTCCGGAAGGTCGACGCGCAGCGTGCGGCTGACGATCGCGCCGCACCGCTCGAGCGGACTGCGGAGGCGCCTCAGCTCTTTCGCCTGGAGGCCCAGCTCGGCCTGCAGGTCCTCCGGCGTCGACGGCCCCGCCTCGCCGAGATGTCGCAGCAGCACCGCCGAGTCCTCCAGTTGCTCCATGCGCAGCAGCTCGCTGCGGCAAATCGGATCGGCGAGTGCGAGCGTCGCGTCCGTGAACAGGATCGACTTGCCCCGGTGCACCTTCAGCTCGTGGACGTCCGGGCGCTCCGCGAGCTCGAAGTACCACCCATACTTCGTCGCCGGCCAGCTGCCGAAGCCGCGGCTGCCGGGCGCGTACGGCTCCTCGTGGCAGGCCCCGAAGAAGCTCGGCAAGGCCGAATCGGGGGTCCGGGTCAGCAGCCCGCGGTCGCGCAGGAAGTCATGGGCTTCGCCGACGGATCGGAGCGCCCGGTCGGGGGTCAGCCTGCAGAGGTAGGCCCGCCGTTCATCGAGCTCCTGCATGCCCGTATCCAAACAGGGCGCTCGCCCGTTTTCCCTGCACAAGCACGCAACTTCCCCTCCGTTTTTAACGGAAAGGAGCCGAAAACATGGGTATCGGAGTCAGTCTTGTTCTTATGGCGGCGGGTGCCATTCTGATCTGGGCGGTCAACGCCACGGTCAGCGGCATCGAGCTGCACACGATCGGGTGGATCCTGCTCGCGGTCGGCGCCATCGGCGCGCTTCTCTCGCTCATCTTCTGGTCGAGCTGGGGCGGCGTGGGTGGCCCCGCCGACGGCCCGCGCGGCCGGCGCACCGTCGTGCGCGACGACTACTAAGCAGGTCGACACGCCGTGACTCGAGCCCCGCTTCGGCGGGGCTCGATCTTTTACGGGACGCCGATCCGCCCCAAAGGCCAATAGGTGAAGAAGACCTTCCCGATGATGGCGGACCGGGGAACGAGCCCCCAGACACGCGAATCGCACGAGTGCGCGCGATTGTCGCCCTCCATCAGGTACATGCTTTTCGGAATGCGACGCAGCGTCCCCGTGGGCGGGATGTCGACCAGCGACTTGGTCTCCGTGTCGCGGCGGTCGGGCTGGACGTACGGCTCGGAGAGGCGTCTGCCGTCGATGTACGTGTAGCCGTCGCGCTCCGCCCACACCTCGCCGGGGAGGCCGATGACGCGCTTCACGAAGATGCCGCCCGTGCATTCCCGGGTTGCGAGCTTGGGCGCGTGGAAGACCACGATCTCGCCCCGCCTTGGATCGCGAAAGTGGTAGATGAAGCGGTTCGCGAGCACGCGGTCGGAGGAGCCGCTTTCGCAGCCGAACTCCGGACGGGCGCAGTGAAGCGTCGGCTCCATCGAAGGCGACGGGATCCGGTAAGGGTTGACGACCCACGCCTTGATCGCGAGCACGACGACCACGGCGACCGCGATCGTGACGATCCACTCGACAGCGCGGCGCCGCACGCAGGCTACGCCACGGCCGGCGCGAGGTCGCGTCCGATCAGAGCGACGGTGTCGAGATCCCGGTGCGCGAGGTGCTGCAGCATGACCCGCTCGAAGCCCATCGCCTCGATCTCCTTCAGCTGTTCGACCACCTCGTCGAGGGTCCCGACCGGCCCGCTCTTCGAGTAGCGCTCGAGGACCGTCTCCGGGTCGCGGCCGAAGCGCGATCCGATCCTGCGCGCGGACTCTCGTACCTCGCGGTCGTCGCGGCCGACGACGAGCGGCGCCATCAGCGAGTACCGCAATGTCGCGGGATCGCGCCCGGCGCGCTCGCAGGCCTCGTCGAGGCGCGCTTTGCGCTCGCGTGCGTCGTCGAACGTCCCGAAGACGCAGTTGTACTCGTCGGCGAAGCGCACCGCGGGGCCCGTCGTTCCCGGCTTCGCGCTCCCGCCCACGAGGAGCGTCACGTCGGGGCGCTTCAGCCCGGGCGCGCTTTGCAGGTGGTAGTACTCGCCGGCGAAGTCGACGCTGTCTTCGCGGAAGAGGTCGTGGACGACCTCGAGCTGCTCCGCAAAACGGGCGACGCGCTCCCGCGTCGTGGCGAAGTCGAAGCCGTACGCGAGGTGCTCGCGCTCCATCCAGCCAGCGCCCATACCGAGCACGACGCGCCCCCCGGAAATCTCGTCGGCGGTGGCCGCGTTCCGCGCGAGCAGCGACGGGTGGCGGAACGTCGCGGGCGAGACGAGAGTGCCGAGCTCGAGCCTCGTCGTGCGCGCCGCGAGCCCGGCGATCGTCGTCCAGGCGTCGAGCGCGGGCCGTGACTCGTCGAAACCTGAGATGTAGTGGTCGGAACGGAACAGCGATTCGACGCCGTGCTCCTCGCAGGCGTTCGCGAGCGCGACCCAGTCCTCCCAGGTGACACCCTCCTGGCCCTCGATCATCAGCGCGAGCCGCACGGCGGGGAAGCCTACGTATCCTCGGCGAATGGTCGACCGGTTGATCCTCGAGGAGCTGCGGCGCGCGCCCGCGCACGGCTACGCGATCAGCACGGCGCTCGCGCGGCGACGCGTCTATCGCTTGAGCCGCCGCTAGCATCGGCCGGATGGCCGTCGCCTCGCCGGAGCAGTACCTCGCTGACCTGAACCCGCCCCAGCGGGAGGCCGTGCTGGCCACGGAGGGCCCCCTGCTGGTAATCGCCGGCGCCGGGTCCGGCAAGACTCGCGTGCTGACCTACCGCGTCGCGCACCTGATCAACGCGGTCGGCGCGAAGCCCAACGAGATCCTCGCCATCACCTTCACGAACAAGGCCGCGGGGGAGATGCGGGAGCGCCTCCAGCGGCTGCTCGGGCCGAGCGGCCGCGGGCTCTGGATCCTCACCTTCCATGCGGCATGCGGAAGGATCCTGCGCCGCGAGGCGCAGCGGCTCGGCTATCGCTCGAACTTCACCATCTACGACCAGGCGGACCAGCATCGCCTGGTCAAGCAGTGCCTGGAGGAGCTCGAGCGCGACCCGAAGCGCTTCACGCCGCGCGGCATCCACAACCAGATCTCTCAAGCGAAGAACCAGCTGATCGGGCCGCAGGAGTACGCGGAGCGCGTCCAGTCGTTCTACGACCAGACCGTCGCGGACGTGTACCAGCTCTACCAGCGGCGGCTGTTCGGGTCGAACGCCGTCGACTTCGACGATCTGCTCATGCTCACCGTCGATGTGCTCGAGCGCTTCCCCGAGGCGCGCGAGAAATGGGAGAAGTCGTTCCGCTACATCCTCGTCGACGAGTATCAGGACACGAACCACGCCCAGTACCGGCTGCTGCAGCTACTGGCCCAACCGGACATGAACGTTTGCGCCGTGGGCGATCCGGACCAGTCCATTTACGCCTTCCGCGGCGCGGACATCAACAACATCCTCGACTTCGAGCGCGACTTTCCCGGCACGCGCACGATCGCGCTCGAGCAGAACTACCGCTCGACGAACCACATCCTCGACGCTGCGAACCACGTCATCACGAACAACCGCGAGCGCAAGCCGAAGGAGTTGTGGTCCGATCTCGGCGACGGCGAGCCGGTCCGTGTCGTGGAGGTCGAGGACGAGCACGCCGAGGCGCGCTTCGTCGCCGCCGGCATCGCGGCGCTCGTCGAGGAGGGGTACTCCGGCGACGAGATCGCCGTCTTCTACAGGACGAACGCGCAGTCGCGCGTGCTGGAGGACGTGCTCGTCCGGCAGGGCGTCTCGTACCAGGTGATCGGCGGGCCGAAGTTCTACGAGCGCGCCGAGATCAAGGACGCAATCGCGTACCTGCAGGCGATCGACAACCCCTATGACGCAGTCTCGCTCACGCGGATCGCAAACCGTCCTCGCCGCGGCATCGGCGACTCGAGCCTCGCACGGCTGCAGGCGTGGGCCGACGCGCAGGGCCGCTCGCTCTGGGAGGCGACGGAGTTCGCCGAGGAGGCGGGTGTCGGCGCGGCACCCCAGAAGGCCGTCGCGAGCTTCCGCAACCTGATGCAGTCGCTGCAGGCGGGCGCGCTCGAGCTCCCCGTCGCGGAGCTCGTCGAGCGCACCCTCGAGCGCAGCGGGTACGTCGAGGCGCTGGAGGCGGAGCGGACGATCGAGGCGCAGGGGCGGCTCGAGAACCTGCAGGAGCTCGTCGGCGTCGCGCGCGAGTACCAGGAGAACGCCGACGAGCCGTCGCTCTCGCACTTCCTGCAGGAGATCTCGCTCTACTCCGACCAGGACGCGATCCGCGAGCAGGAGAGCCTGGTCACGCTGATGACGCTGCACAACGCGAAGGGGCTCGAGTTCCGCTCGGTGTATCTGATCGGGATGGAGGAGGGGATCTTCCCGCACGCGCGCTCGATCGAGGAGCAGGGCATCGAGGAGGAGCGGCGCCTCTGCTACGTTGGCATGACGCGCGCGAAGGAGCTGCTCACGCTGACGCACGCGTCGTCGCGCTCGCTCTGGGGGTCGCGCGGCTACAACATGCCGTCCCGCTTCCTCGACGAGCTTCCGGGCAATGTCGAGCGCGAGCGGCTGCGGCCGACGTCCTGGTCGTCCTACGGCGCACACGCGCAGGGCGTCGCGCCACGCGAAGACGTGCCGTCGCTCTCGACCGGGGACTCCGTGAGGCACGGCACGCTCGGCGAGGGCGTCGTCACGCAGATCGAGGCGGGCGGCGTCGTCACGGTGCGCTTCGCCGACGGCAGTGAGCGGCGGCTGATGCTCGACTACGCGCCGCTGGAACGCATCTCGTGAGCGTCGAGATCCGCAACCCGGCCGAGGCCGAGTGGCGCGACGCGATGCTCATGACCACGGCTGTGTTCGGCGACGAGCCGAGAGACGAGGACTTCGAGCGCCACACGAAGATGCTCGTGCGCGATCGCTTCTGGACGGCATACGACGGTGACGTCCCGGTGGGCACCGCCGCCGACTTCCCGTTCACGTTGACGGTCCCCGGCGGCGAGCTCCGGGCCGGCGGCGTGACCTGGGTTGCGGTGCAACCAAGTCACCGGCGGCAAGGCGTGCTGAGGCAGCTGATGCGGCGCGAGCTCGAGGACATCCACGAGCGCCGGGAGCCGCTGGCGATCCTGTGGGCGTCGGAGGCGGCGATCTACGGACGCTTCGGTTACGGGCTCGCCGCGCCGCACTTCGAGATGGAGGCCGACTGCGCGCGTTTCGCGTTTCGCGACGATCCGGGGCCGCAGGGCAAGGTGCGCATGCTGTCGCTCGAGAAAGCGGTCGACCCGGTGACGCAGGTGTACGAACGGGTGCGGCCGACCGTGCCAGGCTTCGTCGGACGGTCACGTGAGTGGTGGACGGCGTACCGGCTGGCCGATCCGGAGCCGTGGCGGCGCGGCGCGAGCCCGAAGTACGTCGCCGTGCTCGAGCTCGACGGCGAGCCGGCCGCCTACGCGATCTATCGCGTCAAGGGGGAGTGGGAGTCAGGCTTTCCGAAGGGCACCGTGAGAGTGGTCGAGGCGCTTGCCGTCTCGACCGCGGCCGAGCGCGAGCTGTGGCGGTTCCTGTTCGGCATCGACCTCACGATCCGCGTCGACAGTCGCCTCGATCCCGCCTCACCCCTCTTTTTGATGGTCGTCGATGCGCGCAGCTTGCACCTGAGGGCGATCGAGGGCTTGTGGCTGCGCATCGTCGACATCGAGGGTGCGCTGAAGGGCCGGTCGTTTGCGACTGACGGCGAGGTCGTGCTCGACGTGCGCGACGAGTTCTGTCCGTGGAACGCGGGCCGCTGGCGGGTCGGCGGCGACATCGAGCGCACCGATGCCGATCCGGACCTGGGGCTCGACGTCGCCGACCTGGCGTCCGTGTATCTTGGCGCGTTCACGTTCAGCCGGCTCGGTGCGGCCGATCGCGTCCGGGAGTTGAAGGCAGGCGCGCTCGCGCGCGCCGACGACCTTTTCCGCACCCCGCGTCCCCCGTATTGCCCCGAGGACTTCTGATGTCGTTCGACGTTCGCACAGTCAAGGATCTCGACGAGTTCAGCTCGGCCGTCTTCGCTATCGGCCAGTACTTCGGCATGACGCCGACCGAGGAGCGCATGCAGCGCTTCCTCGACCAGATCACGGCCGAGCGCATGCACGCGGCATGGTCGGACGGCTCGATCGTCGGCGGCGCGGGCGCGTTCAAGTTCGACCTCAGCGTCCCCGGTGGAGATCTCCCGACGGCAGGCGTCAGCGTCGTCGGCGTCTACCCGACGCACCGCCGCCGCGGGGTGCTGCGCTCGCTCATGCGTGCCCAGCTCGACGACGCGCACGAGCGCGGCGAGCCGCTCGCGGCGTTGTGGGCGTCCGAGGAGACGATCTACGGCCGCTTCGGCTACGGCCTCGCGTCGTTCGCCGGCGAGATCAAGCTCGCGCACGAGTACACGTCCTTCGCGCAGGAGTTCCAGCCCGAGGGAACGATCCGCTTCCTCGAGCCCGACGAGGCGCGGGCTGCGCTGCCCTCGGTCTTCGACCGCGTGCGGCAACTGTGGCCGGGCATGTTCTCTCGCGACGATCTCTGGTGGGAGAACCGGGAGATCAAGGATCCGGAGGAGCGGCGTGAGGGCGCAGGCCCGAAGCGCTGGGTCGCGTACGAGCGTGACGGCTCGATCGACGGCTACGCCGTCTACCGGCACAAGTTCGGCTTCGACGAGGGGACGCCGACGGGCGAGTTGCGTGTCATCGAGGCGCTCGCCGCGACCCCGACTGCCGAACGAGATCTCTGGGGCTACCTCCTCGCGATCGACTGGAAGGCGACCGTGCGCGCGTTTCTGCTGCCGCCCGACCACACGTTGTTCTTGCTGGTCGCGTCGCCGCGGCGGCTGCGTTACCGGATGGGCGACGGCCTCTGGGTGCGGCTCGTCGACGTCGGGGCGGCGCTGTCGGGGCGCAAGTACGCCTCCGACGGGGCCGTCGTCTTCGACGTCCACGACGATTTCTGCCCGTGGAACGAGGGCCGCTGGAAGCTCGAGGACGGCACGGTCTCGCGGACGGACGACGACGCGGACATCGCGCTGTCGGCGCAGTCCCTCGGCTCGGCTTACCTCGGCGGGGTTCCGTTCGCCGCGCTCGCGCGGGCCGGCCGCGTGGAGGAGCTGAAGGACGGCGCGCTGATGCGCGCGGACGCGCTGTTTCGCTGGGACCGACATCCGTGGTGTCCAGAAATCTTCTGATCCTCGCCGCCGTGTGCGGCGCGCTGCTGTGTCCGGCGGCGGCGTCCGCGCAGACGAATGCGGGCTGGCAGGTCTCGTTGGAGTGGCCGGCGCAGGGGACGATCACGTCGCCGTTCGGCCGCGACGGCGCGCGCTGGCATCCGGGGCTCGACATCGGGATCCTGCAGTCGCTCGACGTCCGCGCAGCCGACGACGGGGTGGTGGTGCTCGCCGGGTACATGCCCGGCTACGACGGCTACGGCGCGATCGTCGCCGTACAGCACCGCTACGGGTACTCGACGCTCTACGCGCACCTGTCGCGGCCGTTGGTGCATGTGGGCCGGCGGGTGCGCAGAGGAGAGCGGATCGGGATCGCCGGCTGCACCGGCTCGTGCACCGGCACGCACCTCCACTTCGAACTGCGTTATGACGGAATCCCGGTCGACCCGACCTTCCTGATGGTGGGCTAGACTGGCCGTTCCCCGGGGCGGTTAGCTCAGTTGGGAGAGCACCAGCTCGACAAGCTGGGGGTCACTGGTTCGAGCCCAGTACCGCCCATTGAAAACCCCTCATCTGCAGGGGTTTTTCTTTTCGTGTTCTAGCCCAGCTGCTACGAAGGAGGAGGCGACCCTTCGCCGTTTTCGCATCGACGGGCATGCTGCGACGCTAGCGAGCCCTGCGGATGCCCACATAGCCGCCCGCTAGGCGGCGGGACGGGGCATGCCTGCCGACACCGAGCCGCTGCTGCTTATCGCCGAGCCGGGACCTACGCGATAACCGAGCTTCATGCGCTCGCCCATCGTCGAGTCGAAGTAGGTGCAGATCACGTCCCACCCAGCGCTTGCGCTCCCTTCGAAACAGCGAACCTTGGAGACCGAACGCTCGCGCGCGAGCACGCCTCCCACCCGGAAAGAGGCCGGTGCTACCGCGTCTTGGGCGGGGCGTTGACCGGTCGGTGCACGCGCGCTAATCTCGATGTCGCTGCGGCGCTCGGCCATCCGGTCGTCCGGGAGGCAAACCGAAGGAGCCGCCACGCCCGCAGCGAGTCCTGATCCAGCAACGCCGGCGAATCCGTGATGGCGACGGGTGGGCCGAAGCCGTTGTCGAAGGCGGGACGCGCCAAAGTTCTGAAGGTTGCGCGCGAACACTCGGCGCTCGGCCGAGTGCTGAAGGGTCGGGCGCGGCCGGTCGTTGTCGCCTCCTACCCCGAGGCACGGGAAGGCGGAGAGGGACAGGCGCTCGTCGCCGTGTACGACTATGACCGCGACCGTACCTTCGTGGCCACGGTCGATCCTGGCCGCGAGCGCGTGCTCTCGGTCGACGAGGCGCCGGTCCCGTTCCAGTTGAGCGAAGAGGAGCGCGAGGAAGCTGCCGCACTCGCCGCCACCGACGAGAGGGTGAAGCGATTCCTGGGTCGCCGGCCGATGAATCCGTTGACACGCCTCTACTTTCCCCCCGATGGTGGGCCGCACCGGCACGCGGTCGTCTTCTTGCGGCCCAACCGAAGCGAGCGTGCCTATGCGGTCGTCGATCTATCCGACGGGCGCGTCGTCGACGTGCTCTCGCGTGAGCGGTTCACGGGTGAGGAAACCTGAGTGCCGACGATCGAGGAGAGCAACTGGAAGGTCGAGTACTTGCATTCGGCTTCGACGTCACTGCGGCTGGCGGCCTGTGAGTACGCCGGTGTGAAGGTGATCCACGCAGCGGCGGTGCCGTTTGTGTACGTGAATTACGCGGGCAACACCTCGGGGCCGTTCACGGACGAGTTGCAGAGCTCGAACGTGCACAAACGAAGCATCATGTTCGGGTTCGATCTCAAGGCTACTTACGACTTCGGCGACGACTATCAGTACGACCA
>Ga0114129_10004621_pt1 | contig 19432 bp, 10 predicted proteins | sample RhiMetdeltSRZDD1_FD_80071 | JGI IMG/M metagenome (GOLD analysis project Ga0114129, IMG submission 80071) | Populus rhizosphere microbial communities from Tennessee, USA - Rhizosphere MetaG P. deltoides SRZDD1 (version 2) (version 2) | ecosystem: Host-associated > Plants > Roots > Rhizosphere >...
AGAACCTATTCAACCGATTATCCGGGCAATATGGAAGGCCCGGGAGGCGCCTGCGAAATGGTAGTAACCAAATTAAACGCCACCGGAACAGCTTTAATAGGCTCTATGCGCATAGGCGGTTCGGGTAACGATGGATTGAACATAGAGGACCAGATGGAAAACAATGACCATAAAACAGCTACCCTGCTGCGGAACTATGGCGATGACTCACACAGCGAAGTGATACTGGATGCCGCCGGCTATATTTACGTAGCCGGACAAACGCAATCGGATAATTTTCCAATGCGGGGTGGTGGTTTCAATAGCAATTTCGGTGGCAGGCAGGATGGAGTTGTTTTAAAGATCAATCCCGATTGCAATACTATTATCTGGAGCTCATACCTGGGAGGCAATGACGAGGATGCCGCCTTTGTACTGGCGATTCGTCCCTCAACCAATGAAATTTATGTGGCCGGCGGTACGGCCAGCACCAATTTTCCCGGTTTAGCTTCGGGCGTTATTAAGCCATCTATGAACAACAACGATATAGACGGCTTTGTATCTATTATTTCAAACGACGGTACTGCCCTGTTAAAAAGTACGTATATCGGTACGAATGACGTGGACCTTTTATACGGCATTCAGTTCGACAGATTCAATTTCCCTTATATTCTGGGCGTAACGCGCGGAACAATTAACCCCGTGAATGTTGTCTATAGTAACCCGGGATCAAAACAGTTTGTTACCAAACTACAGCCCGATCTTACAGGCGTTGTTTATACTACAGTATTTGGCAGCGGATCAAACAAACCTAATATTTCGCCCGTTGCCTTTATGGTCGATCGTTGTGAAAACGTATACGTATCCGGCTGGGGCGGCTGGTGGTTGCCGCCTAGCGAAATGGCCGACCCGTACAATATGTCGGGTACGGCAGGCATGCCCGTAACGCCCGATGCGGTGAAATCAATTACTGATAACCGTGACTTTTATTTCATTGTGCTTAATAAAAATTCTTCCAGCTTATTGTATGGTAGCTTTTTTGGGCAGGACGGAGGTTTTGGCGAGCACGTAGATGGCGGTACCAGCCGCTACGATGCCCAGGGCGTTATTTACCAGGCTATTTGCGCCAATTGCGCCGTAACAGGCATACCGGTCACGAAAAATTACCCCATCACACCGGGTGTATGGGGGCCCGTAAACAGATCCAGTGATTGCAACCTGGCAGCTGTAAAAATTGCTTTTAATTTCTCGGGCGTGGGTTCAGGACCCAAAGCATACTTCAAAGGCATACCCGACACCGTTGGCTGTGTACCCTTTACCCTAACTTTTAAAGACACCGTTTTAAACGCCAAAACCTATATTTGGAATTTTGGCGATGGTACCGGCGATTTTACTACTACCGCGTACGACATCAGCCATACCTTTAATGCCATAGGCAAATATCGCATACGGTTGATCGGTATCGACTCAGCTGCCTGTAACATCAGCGATACGGCCTACACAACCATTTATGTGCGCGACGATCCGGCCAACCTGTCGTTTGATGTTAAGAAGCTGCCCCCCTGCGAATCGTTGCTGTATGAATTTACCAATACCAGCACCTTCCCGCCCGGAAAACCATTTAATGCCAACAGCTTTACCTGGGATTTTGGCGATGGGGTGCGTATAACACCCGGCACTTCGCCAATACAACATTCGTTCACCAATGCCGGCACATATATTACAAAGCTTATTCTTAATGATACGAGTTATTGCAACTCGCCCGATGAGATTGCAAAAACACTGCGGGTATCGCCGCTCGTTAAAGCCCGTTTTGAAACACCGCCTACAGGTTGTGCGCCCTATACAGCTTACTTTAATAACACCTCGTTGGCAGGCCAGCAGTTTTTCTGGGATTTTGGCGACGGTACCACCTCAACCGAGGAAAACCCTGTACATGATTATCCCAATATAGGCACCTATCATGTTAGCCTGCTGGCTATTGATTCAAATACCTGTAACATTAAGGATAGTACTTCAATGGATATTAATGTATATCCGTTGCCAGTATCCGATTTCTCCTACTCGCCTATTCCTCCGGAAGTAAACAAGCCCATCATTTTCACCAATTCATCGTCGGGCGCTGTTGAATACAAGTGGATCTTTGGCGATGGTGAATTTGCTACCAGAAACAATATGGATACGGTAAGCCATCAGTACAATGCTACCGGCACGTTCAACGCCTGCCTGGTTGCAATAAATGAGTATGGCTGCGCCGATACCACCTGCAAACCGGTGGAAGCGCTCATCAATCCATTGCTCGACGTTCCCAATGCCTTTACACCCGGCCGTTTTGGTAAAAACGGCTATATAATGGTAACCGGTTTTGGTATTGCAAAAATGAACTGGAAGATATACAACCGCTGGGGCAAGCTGGTATTCGAAACCCAGGACCGCCGCGTGGGATGGGACGGAACCTATAAAGGCGAATTACAGGCCATGGACGTATATGCCTACACTTTAGACGTTGAGTTCTTTGACGGAAAGAAACTTCGAAAAACAGGCGATATTACGCTGATTAGATAAAGGCACAAGAAACAAGGTACAAGGTTCAAGATATAAGATAAGGAGCAAGGAATTTTGAAGATCCTTGTTCCTTTTTTTATCAGCTACCGGTGTTGTTCGTAATTATTAACCGGAATGGCGTTTTGCAACAGGCGCATGTCAGCTTCAGTGATCATGGGTGCATTGAGTGTTTCAACAGCCTCTTCGAGCTGCTGCATGGTTCTTATACCGGTTACGGCTGAGGTAATCGCCGGGTGTTGCAGTACAAACTGCAGCGCTGTTTGAGCCGCATTTCGCTTTTCGCCCGAAACAGCCTGCACAGCGGCGGCAGCCTGCTCAACCTGCTGCTGTTTATAATTCAAATAATCTTTGGCCGGTTTATTAACAAGCATTCCCTGAGCAACCGATCCTCTTGCCAAAACACCTATGCTGTGCTGTTGTAATAAATGCAAACAGGTTTCCTCTGGCCGCCTGTCTAATAAACTGTATTGCATCATAACACTTACTATGTTCGACTTTGCAATGTATTCCCGTATTACATTAGGCCTGATAGATGAGATACCGTAATGCCGGATCTTTCCCTGCTGTTTTAATTGTTCAAATGCGCTGATGGCTTCATCGATGGGATCGTCGATGGTGCCGCCATGCAACTGGTATAAATCAATATAATCTGTTTGCAGCCGTTGTAAACTTTCTTCCACACACGCCAGTATGTATTCCTTGCGGGGATTCCAGTCCCACCCGCTGCCATCCGCACGCCACTGATTGCCCACCTTGGTAGCAATGACCAGTTGTTTTCGTTTAGCTTTAAGGGCTTTGCCTACCGATATTTCATTGAGCCCCTTCTGATACAAATCGGCTGTATCAAAAAAATTAATGCCCAAATCAATGGCCCGGTGCAACAATTGCTCATTGGCCGCCTGATCACTGCCCAGCGACATACAACCAAAACCTATACGGCTAACCTGCAGACCTGACTTACCTAGTTGCTGATATTTCATGGGGTAAAGTTCGTGAATTTTTCCGGCCCCCTAACTCATCACAAATTGTGATGAGTTAGGTTTTGGGAACTGACGCATGGTGAACTTTAACTTTCCATTCCATCTTCATTCTCTATTTTTCTTTTTCATTATTATGCTATGACTAACGTTAATGATCTTCATATTGAAAAAGAAATACAACCGTTATTCGATTATACACAAAACACTTTTGCCTATGAGGCATTGCTTACCTGGCTAACCAGGCAGCCTGCTGATATGGATACCATTTTCGAACGACAACAGATCATAAAGGCTTTTCTTGCTAATGAAAATAATATTCAACCCGCGGGGTATGCCAAAGCCGATCTGTACGAAACGCATGCTTTCTTGTCACCCATCAGCAATAATAAACTGTTTAAAAAAAGCCGCACCGAATTAAGCGTACACCTGCTGTGGTTTGTAAAAGAAAAGCAGATAATAAGTGCACATATTATTCAATGCCTGCTGTTATTTTGTAAATTACACAACTGCTATTTTTCACGATTATCACCTAACGAATTTCCCGGCGAATTTGCTATTCGCCTGAACCAGATTAACGCGTTCCTGCTGGCCTTTAACCTCAACAAATACGAACCATTAATTCGTAATGGAAAACTCGATATTGGCCATATCATCGGGATCATTCATATTATACAAAGCAAAGTTGAATCGGATGAGATCAGTGTCTTCTGGAACAATTTGTTTTTATTCGAAGCATATTTATCTATAGCCACAGCGCATAAAAAACGTAACCTGCAGTTCCCCGAATTCACGAACGATAACACCTTTGCCATTACCGGATTTTATCATCCGGCGTTAAAATCGCCTGTAAAAAACTCAATAACCCAATACCACAATGTAATGCTGTTAACAGGTCCTAATATGGCAGGTAAATCAACCCTGCTAAAAGCGATCAGCCTGTGCGTATACCTGGGCCATTTGGGTTGTGGTGTTCCTGCCGACAGTTGCCGGATGCCGTTCTTTGAAACCATTTCGGTGGCTATAAATGTGAAAGATGACCTGCAAAACGGCTACAGCCATTTTTTATCTGAAATAAAAACATTAAAGAACGTAGTAACGGATGCCACCCATAAAAGGTGCTTTGCGGTTTTTGATGAATTATTCAAGGGTACCAATATTGAAGATGCGCTTGAAATTTCAAAACAAACCATACAGGGTCTGGTACAATTCAGCCATTCAATTTTTTTGATCTCAACCCATTTGCATCAGCTGAAAGATATGATCAACCTGCAAACAATCAGTACCTATTATATCGAGTGCCTGACAGAAAATAATCAACCGGTATTTACCTATGCATTAAAACAGGGCTGGAGTGACCTGAAACTGGGGCGCCTGCTGTTTGAACAGGAAGGGCTGACCCGGTTACTGAAAGTAGAAATCAGAAATGAAAAATGAAGAATAAAAAAGCCCCGATTGTATCATCGGGGCTTTTGTTTTATCAGTTAGTTTTAGTATTACCACCTGAAGTCGATCCACAATGTACCTGAATACTCACCGTTGCTAACGCTTTTCAGGCTTTTTGAAACGCTGTTATCAGAAGGCTGGAATTTGGTTCCGATGCCGCTGATGCCGTTCATAAACCCGATGTTACCGTTTTCAGGGAAGGGCTGGTTGCTGAACTCATTCATCGCAAGCCCTGATTTCAGCGGATTGAATAACTGAAGGAAAACATCCGACTGATCATTATAGATAGTGAAGTTACCCATGTTGGTCTGGAACTGAACCCAGTAAATTTCAGAATGCCAGCCTTTAAATTCGGCATTCTTTGGCGGTTCGCCCGAAGGAGAAACTTTGTTCGATTTTTCCCATACGCCCAGTTGCAAACCTTTCATACGGTTCTTCCACACCTGCCAGGGGCCACGGCCAAACCACTTCATACCAACTATTTTTTCTTCGGGATATTTAAATGTAATACCCATGAACTCACCCGGATTTTTTACCGCATAATTGTATTCCATCTTCGGTAAGTCACCGGTTTTGAAAGTCCATTTTACCGTCAAAGAGTTATCGCCTTTGTAAGTAGATTCAACAAAATGGGTTTTATCTACTTCAGAATGTTTGAACTCAGTGAGCGGCAGATCAAGACCTGCAACAAAAGGACCTATGAAAGGAATATCGCGTTTACCGCAATACACTTTTGTAAGATTACCTGTTTTTTTGTCGAAAATGTAGTTGATACCATCGCAAACCAGTGAAAAGAATCCTTCTTCCTCGGTTAACATGATGGTAGATATAGAAGCAACTTCCGGAATTGTTCTGATTATGTCGGTAGGACGGTGAATAGGCCAGCTATAGGTATAAATTTCCTTACCTCTTGCATCGTATACGCTCATCTGCAGGGCATCTGCACTCATAAAATTAGCCGGCAATGCCAATTTCAACACACCTTTTTCGCCAGGACCGATATACGGTGAAGCGGCAGTGCCTTCACCCAGTGAAAGGGGATTGGTATTTTTTTGCGTGGCTTTCGGGAACAGTACCAGTTTCCAGTCGAAACGGCATTTGTTAAGATTGGTATACAAAAAGCGGTTCTCGATATTCACATCACCTTTAAAAGCAGCAGTGATGGTGGTATTTTCAAACGCCAGCGGCGACCAGATCTCTTTAATAGCATAATAACTGGGGCCTCTGTTGTCGGCTTTGGTTTTGTCGGCATCGCTGTCTGCTGCATTATCCTGGTACGACCACAAAAAGCCTCCCGCGAATTTTGATTGCTTTATCTGTTCGCTCCAGAAATCATCTAACCCTGCAGCACGTCCGCCATTATACAAACCATTGGCAAACTCAGCGGGGTAAAAAGTTTCTGTACCATATAATATTGAGTTGGCAACAGAATTAAAGTCGGCATTCTTTTTTACATCACCCTCTTTAATGGCCGGATGAATAACAAGCCTTCCCTGCGGATCGTTTGAAGTATACTCTTTATCAATACCGTTTTCATTACCACTCGACCATACAATTACCGACGGGTGATTCACATCGCGTAATACCACTTCTCTGGCAATCTTTTTAGCGATGTCGCCATCATAAGAATTCTGTGAACCATTGCTCAGTTCGTTAATAACAAATAATCCCAAAGAGTCGCATAGATCAAGGAAGTCGGGATCGGGCGGATAATAAGATATACGAACCGCATTCATGTTCAGGTCCTTCATCACGTTAATATCTGCTATATAGTCTGCGGTGCTACCGAGAAGTCCTGTTTCAACGCAACGGCGGTTGATACCTTTAAAGATCACTTTCGTATCATTAACATATAAACCATCCGATTTTGATTCAACAGTTCTGAACCCAAACCTTTGTATGAATGAGTGCACCACATTGTCGGCATCTTTAATAGATACAACGGCCTGGTATAAGTGCGGTAATTCAGGGTTCCAGGTTTTAAAAATGGTCAATTGCTTTTTAACCTCGGCATTATCTGTAGCACTTACCTGGGTAGGATCGCCAACAGGTTTGCCTTGCAGGTCCTGTACCTGTACTTCGATCGACATGTTGGGCTTCGTATTATGGCTTGTTACCAGTACCCGCATATTGCCATTTCCTTTGGCATCGATAGCCACCCGTTCAATATGTGCCTCGGGTACTATCTTTAAATATACAGGTCTAAAGATACCACCGGTAGCGGTGAAATCTTCACGGCGCTGACCGCGATCGATTGAAGCATTGGATGATTTTTTACTCACAGTGATCTCCAGCAAATTAGGATCGGTGTAGCGGATCAACGGAGTAATATCATAACTAAACTGCGAAAAACCGCCCTGGTGAATATCACCGGCCGATTTGCCGTTCAGTTTTATTTCGGCGTCGCTCATAACGCCTTCAAAAACTAAATATACCCGTTTGTTCTCCCAATTTTTGGCAGCCGGAAAAGCATAGCGGTATAAACCTTGTTCATCGGCTTTTTTGTCGTTGCCAAGGTTACCAAAGCCCTGCTGCTCCCAAAGAGAAGGCACCGGAATACTCGTCCAGGTACCACTGTTTCGCCCTTTGGTACAGTAGAACTCCCACGGTGTGGTATGGTCTTTGTCTGTTCCGGATAAATATTGTGTAATCGTTTCCTGTGTCAGGCCACGGGTACAAATTCCATGAAGGATTAATAGAAGCAGGATAGTCTTTTTCATTTCAGGTGTATGGATAAGTAGCTACTAAATAGAATTATCAGGCCCACCGCTGTAAAACCACGGCATGAGTGATAACAAGCCAGTTGCAGTAAGAATACCACGCGGTTTTCTTTTCTACAGTAAATGGTTTAGTTAACACTTTTTCCCTGCGTATAATGCGCTACTGAACAGTTTCTCAATGAGTGGATATTGGTTTTTATTTCCTACCTCAATTAATAGCTACTCACACATTATATTACAGGAAAAGTCTATGGGTAGTTCCTCAAACGGTGCAATATAATACTAAATTTTGTTTTGTCTAAGCGTTTTGCAGCCTTTAACCTGTGCAAAATTTTGCTGTTCGTTTAGCATTTTATTTTGCTGCATCCCGCTCTACACCTGCAACACAGATTCTATTTCATGCAATTCGCCGGCCGAAAACTGTAAGTTATTGATACAACTAAGGTTATTGTCTAATTGCTCTGTTGAGCTTACCCCAATCAGCACCGTGGTAACCCTTTTATCTTTCAGCAACCAGCTTAATGCCATCTGCGCAAGAGTTTGACCACGCCTGGTAGCTATATTGTTCAGCTTTGTAATTTTCTCAAGCTTTTCGGGCGTTATATCACGTGCTTTTAAAAAGCCATGCGCTTTCGACGCTCTTGAATTTTCAGGTATGCCTTTCAAATACTTATCGGTTAAAAGTCCCTGTGCCAGCGGTGAAAATGGAATACATCCTACCCCATATTCTTCCAGCGCAGTGAGCAACCCGCCTTCAACCCATCTTTCAAACATTGAATATTTGGGTTGATGTATTAAACAAGGCGTACCCAACTGTTTTAATATTTCAAATGCCCTTCTTGCTTCGGGCGCTTTGTAATTCGAAATGCCCACATACAATGCTTTTCCACTCTTTACAATATCATGTAAAGCCATCATAGTTTCTTCCAGTGGTGTATCGGGATCGGGCCGGTGTGAATAAAATATATCCACATATTTCAGCCGCATGCGTTGTAAGCTTTGATCAAGACTTGACATCAGGTATTTACGTGAACCCCAGTCGCCATAAGGCCCTGGCCACATAAGATACCCTGCTTTGGTAGAAATGACAAGCTCATCGCGCAGGTAACCCGAAAAATCTTTTTTCAACATGGCCCCAAAATTCTCTTCGGCCGAACCGGGCGGCGGCCCGTAATTGTTCGCCAGATCAAAATGGGTAATACCTTTATCAAAAGCATGCCGTACAATACGACGGCTATTTTTGAAATCATCTACTCCTCCGAAATTATGCCATAACCCTAATGATAACGCCGGTAATAATAAACCGCTATTACCACAACGGTTATAAACCATAGAATCGTAACGGGAAGACGAAGGACTGTATGCCATGTTTTAGTATTAAGAATTTCAAATTTCAATTTTTTAATTGAATATTGATCATTCCTTTAATACTTATGGAAAAGAACTTCGATTACTATTTTATTATCAACGTACTATTCAGCCGGTAATTGTGATGATACCCCCAACAAGGGTGGTACCTGGTTGTATTACCCTCGTACATAACCTGTTTTTTTAAACCGGAATTTATATAACGCTCGATTTTGCCGGTTAAGTACGTATGTATAAGAATAATACTGTGATTTAGGTGCATGGAATCACTTACCCATGCCAAATCACCCCTCCTCTGTCCTATAATTGTATAAACGCTGTATCCCTTATTTAATTATGCTACCGGCAAATACTAACAAGTGTTCTTTTAACGATTGAAACGTATAATATAATGTATAACAAACCATCATATACCCATAGCCCCGGAAAGGAATCCTAATTGAAACTAAAAGAAAGGAATTTTTTTAGCGGGAAGGCTGTACAAAATCCAGGTTGCCCGGGAAATAACAATGGCAACCTGGAAAAAGGAAAAGGCAGCGCTCAATGGCGCATCAGCAATTGCATATAGCAAACAATCGTTTTGGAACAAAGGGTTTGCCAAATTCCCTGTTTTTTGAATATGAACAGGAATTTAGAGGGTATTGAAATGTTACCTGGTTTCTATTGTTATGGTTGCCGGTGCAAGCCCTGGTGATGTAGCCGTTAAAACCAGTTTCCCTGCTTTTGTTGTTGATTGCAATACCGCCAAACATAAACCATTAAAAGCCTTGCGATGATTGGCCCTGAACAATTCCATACTGGTTTCACTGCCGTTGTCAACAGCGATTAATTGCCCCTCTCCTTTTACTGCAAACTGTACATCATTGCCGGCATCAGGCACGGGATTGCCTGCAGCATCTGTTATTGTTATAGTTATAAAAGAAAGATCTTTTCCATTTGCCTTTATCGTATTCCTGTCGGCTTTTATGGCAATGCGTGCCGGTTTGCCTGCTGTACGAATGGTTTTGGTAAGAACCGTTTTTCCATTTTTGCGCGACACGGCTTTCAACGTTCCGGGCACATACGGCAAACGCCACATCACATGCAATTCATCACCTTCTTTTTTTCGAACGCCCACCGATTTATCATTTAAAAAAAGTTCTACCTCATCGGCATTATTATAATAAGCCCACATATCTATGGTATCACCTTTTTTCCAGCTCCAGTGCGGATAAATATGCAGTACCGGTTTGTTGGTCCATACACTCTGGTACATATAATAAACATCTTTCGGAAAACCGGCCAGATCAATAATACCAAAGTACGAACTGCGGGCGGGCCAGGGATATGGGGTAGGTTCGCCCATGTAATCAAAACCTGTCCATATATACATTCCCGATATATGATCCCGTTTTTCAAACAGCTTCATGGTTTCCTCGTGGGTAGAGCCCCAGGGTGTTGAACAGTTATCATAGGCCGAACAGGTGGTATCGGGATTACCGAACTGAACAGATTCTTTATCTTCCCGTTCGGGCCAGCGGCGAATACTGTCGGAAGGCATATCATAATGACCTCTTGTTCCAAGTGCAGAAACCGATTCGGTAATGATAAAAGGTTTCCTTCCCCACCGGCCAAATGTATTTTCTGATGTCCAGTCTTTTTGGTGATAATTATACCCGATCATATCCAGCGCATTTGCCTGTAATATAGGATTATACTTTTCGGTTCCATTATTTGCCACTACAACCGGTCTTGTGGTATCGAGCGATTTTACGATGCTTACCAGCTCTTTCGTAATAACTATACCATTGGTATCATTATTCCACTGCTCCATAACTTCGTTACCCACGCTCCATATAAAAACCGAAGGATGATTGCGATCGCGTATGATTTGATCGGTGAGATCTTTCACATGCCATTCGTCCCAGTATAAATGATAATCGTATTTTGTTTTCGCTTTCTTCCACATATCAAAGGCCTCATCCATTACTATAAAGCCCATTTTATCGCAAAGGTCGAGCAATTCGGGAGCAGGCGGGTTGTGCGAGGTGCGAATACCATTACAACCCATGGCTTTCAATATTTGTAACTGTCTTTCAAGGGCCCTTGTATTAATGGCTGTTCCCAGGCATCCCAGATCATGGTGGTTACATACTCCACGGATCTTAACATGTTTTCCGTTCAGGAAAAAACCTTTATCAACATCGAATGAAAAATAGCGAATACCCAGTGGCGTTGTATAATCATCAATAATTTTTCCGTCACGTAACAATTGGGTTTTTATTGAATACATATATGGGTCATCAACCGACCACAGGTGCGGACGGGCAATGAACAACTGCTGGCTTATTTCTGCATAATTGCTATTGAACGATACGGTAGTTTGCTGCGTTTGCACAGCTGTAGCGCCGGCATCGTAAACGGTTGTTTTAACGATCACGGGTTTTGTGCTTGCTGCAGTACGCAGTTTGGTACGTATTAATGCGGTTGCCGATTGTTCAGATACCTGCGGCGTAGTTACATATGTGCCCCGGTCATCAACCATCACCTCATTAGTAAACACCATCCAAACATTACGATAAATACCCGAACCGCTGTACCAGCGCGAATTGGGCTGATCGGCATTGTTTACCTTAACTGCCAGTACATTTTTTTCGTTACCATAATGCAGGAAAGGCGTGAGCTCGTAGCGGAACGAAATATATCCATTCGGGCGTTTACCTAAATAATGTCCATTGATCCACACTTCGCTATTCATGTATACCCCGTCAAAATCAATAAATGCTTTTTTATTTTTTACCGATGCAGGCAATACAAAGGTTTTACGATACCATCCTGTACCACCTCGCAAAGCGCCGCCACCGGTACCTGTTGGACTATTTTTATCGAAGGCAAATTCAATGCTCCAGTCGTGCGGTAATGAAAGGTTTCGCCAGGCGGCATCATTAAAAGCAGGTTCCTGCCCCCCGGCTACATCATCGAGGTGAAACTTCCAGTTGCCGGTAAAATCATTAACTATTCTTGCAGTGGTTTGTGCGGTTGTGGTTTTAATAAAGAACAAACAACACAGGAAAAAAAACAATCGTCGATTTGGTAACATTACTATCCTATTTGACTTATTTCTGAAAAATTAAATTTTATAATCAATGCTGTTGCGTTTGCGAGGCTTGAGGCCCGGATCTGCGTGCATACCGGAGACCAGATTAATCAACGCAAAGCATACCGCGGCAAGGAATGATTTAAGCTCTTAGCTTTATCGAACCACCAGCGTTTTAACCGTTGTTCCCTTTTGTGTAATGATCTTCACCATATACACCCCTTTTGCCAGTGGCATGCCGGCGCCTGATTGCGTACCTGCTTTGTATTGCCTGCAGGCGACCAACTGCCCGGTTTCATTTACAATACACACATCAATTGGTTTTACCGGAACAAAGCCTGTAAAGCTGATCACAAAATTGCCGTCTTTCGAAGGGTTGGGGAATATCTTAATCAGCTTGTCGTCAGGATCGATATCGGTAACGGCCGTAACACTGCTTTTTTCAACCAGCACAAATGAAACAGAGCGTGGAGGAGCAGTAATACGTACATCGTTATTCGCAACGGCCGAATTAGGTTTTAAATCGGCATAATTATCGGGGCCACCCGCAACACCCGACGGACCGCTTCCATTCACCAACACTTTACGCGAAAATTCGCCATTATCGGTATCGCCGGTAAGCGTATACCAGTAATAGCGTGTGCCTGGTGTAAAATTTTGAAAGTTCACCTTTACGGTTTGCGTAGCGGTCCCTTTGTTTACGATTGCGATGCCTGTTTGTCCTGATGAAAAGGTTGAAGCGTAGCCCACTACATCAGTACTACCCGAAATAGTGGAAGAGATCATCTGATCTCCAAAATATTTTTGAAAATAATACATGTGGTAAAACGAAGGTCTTGGCGTCCATTTCGATACACCCGATTCATCACCTGCACTAAAAGTGCCATGGTCGTTTCCATTTTCCCAGGCATTCGAAAGGTCCCAGCGGCTGGCCATACCATATTTGTTTTTCATCATCTCACCCAGCACCAGCACGGCATGCATGCCATTGATATGCGACACCATTTGTTTTGAGCCCACTGCAAAAATGTTGTATTCAGTTAGCGCTATAGGTTTTAATGAAGCGCCATTGGCCTGAATATTTTGCGTGAGGTATTGCATCATGGCATTTGTAACACTGGTTCCGGTAGCCAGTATATCAGTTGCGTTGGAGTTGGTATTATAAGGCGTGTAATAACTATGAACAATGTAAAAATCAGCAGCGGTGGCGGCCTGCGTTAATACACCCTGGTTCCATGTTTGATCGGTGGCGGTTTGCCACGATTCAGGCGCTTTTTCGAGCAACTGGGCGCCGATATAAATTGTTTTTCCAATTTGCTGTGCTGCTTTTTTCATAGAGTCGGCAAACACTTTGAAATGCCTGCCATACAAATCGCCGGTAATGATAGCAGGCTGTCCGTCTTTATTTTTCGATACATCAATGCGATAGCCGGCCTGCCAGGTGCCATTGCTTTCGTTACCAACTTCCCAATACTTTGTGCGTCCATTATCATAGCGAACCCAATCGGCAGCAAGGTGAGCGGCTGCAGCCACAGGATCGGTTGCAGTGCTGTACCGGGCATAACTATAATTCACAGTAATAATACCAGTACTGCTGGTTTGCTGTAACATGTTGTAATAATTGTTCAGCGAAAGGGTCCAGCTTGCTGTATTGTTACCATACCAGTACCCGGCATCACCTTTATTACCGTTTGCATCCAGTAACGAATCAGGTGCATCGGCCGGTTTAACGCCGGGGTTGGCATTCCAGAAGTACACGCTGCTGATGTTTCCACCGGGCATGCGAATGATATTGGGCGATAAATTTTTTATGTGATTGATCAGCACCGATTCAGTGACCATCTGGGTCATATACGGATTGCAATTATTGCCAAACAGGTATTTCGAAACTTTATTGATCACAGTACCAGCATCTACGGTAATTGTTACAGTGGCGGCGGCTGTTGGTTTGGTAGCATCGGTATAAGCAGGAGAGGTAATTGTTTTTGCCTGCCAGTCGTTCAAAAAAAATCCGGCATCCTGGGCAAGGGTTTTACCACACATCAACAAGGCATTGCCGGTTAAAAAAATGATAGCCTGTTTTTTTATAAGCAGTCGTTTCATGAATGGTATCGGCATTTTAAATTTTTCCGCACCCTAAATTTAAAAGTCCACACAGTGACATTATAATGATCCTTCATCTATTTAAGCTACTTTTTTGACAACCCATTCAGGCTGGCAATACACACTCAAAATTAAACAGTTACAAATGCAGGGAGGGTGGTCAAATGTTCTTAATCAGGGGTTAAAATGTTAAGTGGTCAATAATAGCGTTACAAAAGATGGGAATTACGCACTGTTTCGTGTTGGTATTATAAAAAAACTATATTATAATTGTTTTTCATAAAAAAGTATTCTAAAATTCAATACCATGAAAATGAACTATTTAATAATTGTGCTGGTAATGATGGCCGCAATTTTCAGCGGTTGTCATCGAAGAGTAGTGGTCGTGAAAAGAACACCGGTACACCGGTTACCGCCCGGCCAGGCAAAAAAGTTAACAGGCACCCAATCGGCCCGATCGTATGCACCAGGCCACCAAAAGAAAAAAGGATAACACAGGATTGTATATATAGAAAAGGTCGCTGAAAAGCGACCTTTAATTTTTTAATTCGGGATAGCCACGGATTTTTTTGTGACGCCTTCGTCGTCACAACTTTGCCACAGATTGCACGAGCGCCAGGCCTCACACTAAATCCCTCTCTCCTGTAGAAGAATAACTTACTTAAGACGAGGTTGCTTTTTGCGCAGCGTACTCCGAAGGCAGAACGCCAAATTCCTTGCGAAATGTGCGGGCGAAATATTTCGGATTGTTAAACCCAACTTCGTAGGCAATTTCTGAAATCGTTTGCTGGCTTTTTTCCAATAGCTGGGCAGCCCTTTTTAAGCGGATGGTCTTTATAAAATCAAGCGGCGATTTACCGGTTAACGCCAGCAGTTTTTTATACAGGGCCACGCGGCTCATGTGCAGGGCGCGGCTCAGGTCTTCGACCGAAAATTCGGGCTCAGATATGTTTTTCTCCACTTCTTCGAGCGCCTGGCGAATGAATTGCTCATCAACCGAAGTAATACTGATCTCGGTAGGATTAACTTCTAATTGTTTTTGAAATAATTTTCGCATGGCTTCCTGCTGGGCCAGCAGGTTCTTAATGCGCTACTGCAACATTTCGAAACTGAAAGGTTTGGTAACATAGTCGTTGGCGCCTACCTGAAAGGCTTCGAGCTTTGGCTCGGTTGCTGAGCGGGCAGTCAATAATATTACCGGTATATGCGATGTTTGCTTATCGTGCTTGATCCTGCGGCATAATTCCATGCCATCCATCACCGGCATCATTACATCGCTTACAACCAGGTCGGGGTTATGCAAATGCGTTTTCTCAAGCCCTTCGGCGCCATTAACCGCTTCAAATACGGTATAATTCCGGCGCAGGTTATCTTTCAGGTAAAACCGTATGTCTTCATTGTCATCAACAATTAAAATAACCGGTTTTCTGCGCGGTGTTTTTTCGCTTTTAGCTTCTTCCTCCTGCAGGTTTTCTTCAATAGCCGGCGCCGGTTCATCTACAGCAACCGCCATTGTTTGGGTAACCGGCAACAGCACGGTAAAGCAGGTTCCTTTGCCCTGTTCACTTTCAACCGAAATAGTTCCCTGGTGCAAACGCGCAAATTCTTTTGATATGGCCAGGCCAATACCACTGCCCTGGTTCAATATGCTACCCGGTGTATCGTGCTGAAAAAAGCGTTCAAATATTTTATCATGCTCTTCAGCCGGGATACCAATCCCGCTGTCTTTTACTTTTATTGCAACATATTTTGAAAAAACGCCGTCGGCAATCTGCTGCTGCAGATCCAGTATAACCTGTATAGTGCCATGTTCGGGTGTAAACTTAAATGCATTGGAAAGCAGGTTAAATAAAATGCGTTCGAGCTTATCGGGATCGAATGAAATTTGCAACGATTCTATTTCGGAGGTAAAAGAAAAATGAATGTTTTTGTTTCCTGCCATATCAGAAAACGAATGACTGATTTCCTTTACAAATGAAATGATATCGCCCACACTTGGGTACAGGCGCAGTTCCTGCATTTCGAGCTTTCTGAAATCGAGCAGCTGGTTAACCAGCGCCAGTAACCTGCGCGCGTTGCGGTAAATTAACTGAAACTGTTTTTTCTGTTCCGGTTCATGCGAATGTTTAAGCATCTTTTCAACCGGGGCCATAATTAGCGACAATGGCGTTCTGAACTCATGACTTACGTTGGTAAAAAATTTCAGTTTTAATAAATCGAGCTCATGAACGCGTTCGGCCTCTTTCTTTTGTTGTGCCAGTTGAAAACGCATGTGCGCCCGCTGAATGGTAATGCGGCGGGCTATAATTAAAATAGCCACCGCCAGTAATGCATAAATAATAAATGCGGGTATGGTTTTCCAGAAAGGAGGCAATACGGTAATCTGCAAAGCTGCGCCCTCTTCGTTCCAAACGCCATCGCCGTTACTGGCCTTTACCCTGAATGTATATTTACCAGGGTCGAGGTTGGTATAGGTTACTTTGCGCTGGGCGCCATCGGTAGTGAGCCAGTCGTTATTAAATCCTTCGAGCTTATAGGCGTATTGATTTTTTTCGGGATTTGAATAATTGAGCGCCGCAAACTCCAGCGAAAAAATATTTTCATAATACTTCAGCGTAATTTCCTTTGCATCTGAAATAGTAGTATTTAACAGAACGCGTTTATTGATCACCTCACCGGGTTGAGGGTTTTTATCAAACACACGCAAATCGGTCAGCACCACATCGGGCACTACCGTGTTATGCGCAATCATTTGGGGGTCGATGATATTAAAACCATTGGCGCCGCCAAATATCAGTTCGCCGCGTTTTGTTTTCAGGGCTGCATTTTCGTTAAACTCACGTCCCTGCAAACCATCGCGTTCATCATAATTCCTGAATTGTAACAGAAACATTTTGCCCGCATCATTTTGAATAAATGCCCTTGAAATGCCATTGGCCGTTCCTAACCAAAGTGTGTGGGCATCATCTTCCATAAGCGTTAGTACATTATTATCAGACAGGCCGTTGCTTTGATTAAAATGCACAAAAGAACCGGTAGCCTTGTCAAAAAAATTCAATCCGTCGCGCGTGGTTACCCACATGCGGCCACGGCTGTCTTTAAGCAGGGCAGTTACACTATTGTTGCTGAGGCTGTGCGCATCTTTTGAATCGTGAATATAATACCTGAAACCGCCTGTTCTTTTATCCATTACGTTTATACCCGATTCGGTGCCAATCCATAAATTACCATCTGCATCTTCGGTTAATGCAGCGATATAGTTTGAATTCAGCTTTTGCGGTGCCTGGCGATAATGATAAAAAGTTTTTTTCTGCCGGTCGAACAAATTTAACCCGCCACTAAGGGTACCTACCCAAAGCCGTTGCTGCGCATCTTCATAAATTTCCCAGATGTTGTTGTCTGAAAGACTGGTGGTATCTACCGGATTATTTTTGTAGTGAATAAAGTTCTTTCCGTCGTAACAATCCAACCCGCCATAAAAGGAACCTATCCATAATTTTTTTTCGTGGTCAATGCATAAACTAACAATTACATCATTGCTGATGCTGTTGGTATTGTTGGGGCTATGCCGGAACGTGCGAAACGATTGTGCCAACCGGTCGTAATAAATTAACCCGCCACCATTGGTGCCTATCCACAGGTTGCCCTTATCATCTTCCACAAAACGGTTCACATCATCAAACGGCAAACTGCGTGCATCGGAAAGCACATTGCGGTATACCGGAAATTTTATAATGCTTTCGTGATAATAATTAATTCCTTTTTTATAAGTACCAAGCCAAATGATGCCGGTATTATCGCGGTAAATGGCAGTGATGCTGTTCAAACTTAGGCTTTTCGGGTCTTGGGCTTTGTTTTGAATATAGGAGATGGCGCCGGTTTGTTTATTCAGCAGGTTCACCCCGCCATGATCGGTGCATATCCAGATAATGCCATGGTTATCCTGCTGCACACCTGTTACAAGATTGGTATTTAACCTGCTTTGCGCTGCATCCCGATGAAAATGCTGTATGGTATTGCGGGTGTTATTATAACAAAATATACCCTGCGGAAAGCCATCGGTGTAAATCCACAAATCGTTATCGGCGTCGGCAAACAAGTGGTGCCTGAACACCCCGACGGTATTGAACAAATTTGCTTTTCGAAAAATAACAGTGGCCGATGCCGTATTATAGCCTTCTAAAAAACCATCCATATACATAACCCACAAATTGCCTTTGCTATCGGTAGTCATATCGGCAATATCGGGCGTGGTAGTTTTACCTGGTTCACGGGTAAAACGGCGTACTGTATGCGTAGCGGAGTTATATAAACTGAGCCCATACCCTGTTTGAGCAAACCAGAAATGCTGTTGTTTGTCTTTAACAATGCGTGTAACAGGAGCAGCCGGTAACGATAATTGCCGGCAATATGCCATTACGTTTGAATTTGTCTTTTCTACAACCGGATCGAAAACACACATGCCGCTGCGGGTATCGATCCAGAATTTATTATCGGGCCCTTCCTGTATTTTAATAATCACATCGTCGATCAGCGAGGTGGAATCGTTTTCCCTGTGGCGAAAAACTTTGAATGTATACCCGTCGTAACGGTTAAGCCCCGATGCAGTTCCAAACCACATAAACCCTTTGGCATCTTTTAAAATAGAAGTAACCTGGTTATGCGATAACCCGTTGCTAATATCAAGACGTGAAAACGGGTATTGTACCGGTTGTGAGTAAACGGTCAGCACATATAATAACAAAGCAATCGTTACAGATAACAAGCGGCTTTTCATCATAAATCGTGAATCGTCAATCGGCAATCGGCAATTGCACTCCCCCTTCAGCCGGGAACCGGAATCGTTGACAGTTTAAGTTTCTTATTTGTAAATCAATTGTATGTATGACACTATACAAGCATTTTATGATGCTTGTGGCGGAGTAAATTTAAGTAAATCCTTGTCGAAGGGATTTGATTTAGATCAGGTGTTTAAAATAATTTTAGCTGTATAAAGCACAACCTGCTTCCGCACTCAAACGGAGTATTAATCAATTGAAAATAAGTTAGTTAAAAGCCCATTCTACGCTGTTGCAGGCGGTGGTGGCGAAGCCGGAAACGATGATCCATGCACATGGCCGGCTTACCCGCCAACAATAAGCCTGTAATTTCTCCGGGCACCCACGGTCAGCCGCGCACCTGCCCATTCCCTTTCAACA